>Ga0208830_1000116_pt1 | contig 44498 bp, 40 predicted proteins | sample DeeseametaMP2634_FD_184169 | JGI IMG/M metagenome (GOLD analysis project Ga0208830, IMG submission 184169) | Marine microbial communities from the Deep Atlantic Ocean - MP2634 (SPAdes) | ecosystem: Environmental > Aquatic > Marine > Oceanic | place: Northeast of Antigua and Barbuda, North... | reverse complement strand
CGACCGTATTTTCACCCGCATGGGGTCTGCCGACGACGTGGCTGGTGGCCGCTCTACCTTTATGGTGGAAATGACCGAAACAGCGAATATCCTGCACAATGCCACGCGAGACAGCCTGGTGCTGATGGACGAGGTCGGACGCGGCACCAGCACGTTTGATGGTCTGTCTCTCGCCTGGGCTGCGGCGGCGCATCTGGCAGAACGTACAGGCGCCTTTACTCTGTTTGCCACACACTATTTCGAAATGACTGCTCTGCCGGAGCAGTACAACAACGCGGTAAATGTGCACCTGAAAGCCACCGAGCACGACGAACGCATTATCTTCCTGCACAGTGTCGAAGAAGGCCCTGCAAACCAGAGTTATGGCCTGCAGGTCGCGCAACTGGCGGGCGTTCCCCCCTCGGTTATCGCTCAGGCAAAAGCTCAGCTGGCACAGCTGGAACAGCACAGCAACCCGGCTCCGCGGCCGGTGAAAACCACCTCGGCTCCCGCCCCTCAACAGAATGATCTGTTTGCCGACACCAGCAGTGCGGTGGAAGAGGCATTGGCTGACATCAGCCCGGACGATATCACTCCGCGCCAGGCACTCGATCTTCTCTACACGCTGAAATCTTTGATGTAAGCCCGGGCTTATTCGGTAAAACCGAACAGTTTGTCCAGTATTTTGCGGCTGCAAACCGGGTCTGCAGGCTGGCTTTACCTTGCCTGACCTGCAGTCGCTACCTAGAATAGCGCCACCGTGATTAAGATCCGGCGGCAATAGCATCGCACGGACATACCCAGGAGAGAGACGATGACCTTCGTAGTCACCGATAACTGTGTTAAGTGTAAGTACACCGACTGTGTGGAAGTCTGCCCGGTAGACTGTTTCTACGAAGGCCCGAACTTCCTTGTGATTCATCCGGATGAATGTATCGACTGTGCCCTCTGTGAACCAGAGTGCCCGGCTCAGGCCATTTTCTCAGAAGATGAAGTACCGGCGGGTCAGGAACAGTACATTGAACTGAATGCTGAACTGGCGGAAACCTGGCCGAACATTACAGAGCGCAAAGATCCGCTGCCAGATGCCGAAGAGTGGGACGGTGTCCCTGATAAAATCGAGCATCTCGAACGCTGATTTCATAAAAAAACCCGCTTCACAGCGGGTTTTTTTATGTCGTCAGAGCAACCACTGGTCGAACATTTCGATCATGACCTGCTCGCCCGCTTCTACGCGCCCGCGCTCCTGCTCAAGTACGATAAAACAATTCGCGCGACTGACCGAACTCAGGATGCCTGATCCCTGCTGACCCGCAGACTCAACCACCAGCTCTCCTTCAGCACTGAGTGAGGCAACACCTCGCTGGAAGTCTGTGCGTCCCGGACGTTTGCGCAGCAGCGACGCGGCCTTCGCGGGAATGCGCAGAGGTAAGCGGACAGACTCTCCGGCCAGGGTACGCAATACAGGTAACCCTATCTGGTGCAGGGTCACCAAAGACGACACAGGATTTCCCGGCAGTCCAAGAAACAGGCTCTCCTCCACCTGACCAAATGCCAGTGGCTTGCCTGGCTTCATCGCCAGTTTCCACAAGGAGAGATCACCCAGCGATTCCACCGCCAGCCTCGTGTAGTCAGCATCGCCCACAGAAACACCACCACAGGTGATGATGATATCGGCCCAACTGGCCGCCCTGCTTAACTCAGCTTTGATCGTTTCCAGATCGTCAGCAACCCGGGGGCTGTTGCGCACCTCAGCGCCCAGCTTCTGAAGAACGGGCAGTAACACAAACGAATTACTTTCGTAGATTTCGCCATCTGCCAGAGGACGTCCCGGTTCAACCAGCTCGTCACCCGTCGTTAATAAAGCAACTCTGATGGGGCGATGTACCTGAATGTCTGATACGCCGATACTGGCGAGCAAACCGCAATCTGACGGGGTCAGGCGGCGTCCTGCAGTCAGTACGACAGACTTGAGGGCAATGTCCTCCCCTGCGCGGCGGATATTATCGCCATCTTTCAGTGTACCGAAGGTCACCACGTCACCCTCAACCTGAGCATTTTCCTGCATTACGACCGTCGTTGCGCCCGCCGGAAGCGGTGCCCCGGTCATGATCCGAACGGCCTGACCGGGCTGCACCACACCAGCAAATGGATGCCCGGCGAGCGCAGTACCCACCAACTGGTAGCGGTCAGTATCAGCAGGACATACTGCATAGCCGTCCATCGCCGAGTTATCCTGCGGCGGGACCTGCACAGGGCTGATTACATCGTTCGCCAGAATCCGCCCGCAGGCATCCCTCAGAGTAATGGATTCTTTCTGAGTCACTGGCTGAACACTGCTGAGAATGTGTTCCAGAGCCTCGGTTACCGGGGTCAACCCGGGCGCATCGCAGTGAGTCATTCTGCAGCCTCTCTGGCGGACACCTGTGTTGTCACCTGTAGCCAGTCTTCAAGGCGGAGGCTGAGTTGGTCACCAGCCTGCAATGGGCCGACACCCGCTGGAGTGCCTGTCATCACGACATCGCCAGGATTCAGCGTAAAATGTCGGGACATATGCGCGATCAGAGGCAATACCGGATTCAGCATGTCGCGGCTGTTGCCTTCCTGCTGAAGAACGCCGTTCCGTTCCAGGCGGAAACTCAGGTTTGTCCAGTCGCTGACCCGCTCTGCGCTGACAAACCCGGACAACGGACAGGCGCCATCGAAGGCCTTCGCTAATTCCCAGGGCAGCCCTTTTTCTTTCAGGCCTGACTGAACATCACGCAACGTCAGATCAAGGCCGAGACCTATGGCCGAAATTCCAGCAGCAACCTCGTTCTCATCCGCATCACGCAGACGCTCACCAATGAGGATCGCGATCTCCAGTTCATGATGTACCGCTCCCTGACTGACGGGCACGGTAAATTCATTGGCCAGAGCACAGGCTGCATCAGCAGGCTTGATAAACAGAACGGGCTGTTCAGGAACAGGATTATTCAATTCCGCAGCGTGAGCTGCGTAGTTACGTCCGACGCAGACGATTTTCCCGACCGGGCGGTCGGCTGGGGTGCCTTCAACAGAGGGGATGTACATATCGGGATAACCACCGGAAAAGGCCTGACTATATCAGACCCTGCTATCCCTCTGAATCGGTCTGTCAGTCTGAGGAAGAAATCAGCTCTGACAGTTCGCGGTTGATCTGCGACGGAACCTCCAGACTGGTCTCAAGAATGCCGCGCAACACCTGCTGGCTTTCAAGATCCATGGAGTCACAGGCGCAACCGACCACATCGTCATCGACATGAACCAGTGAGCAGTTCATCATCAGAACCTCTCCTGCTTCAGTCGTCAGTGTTATTTTCAGAGCCTGCTCAAGGTGCCAGTTAACGCGCTCAGGGAGCACAAGCAGGATACCGCGCATGCTGATATCAAGGCAGAAGGTCTCCAGTACGTTGGTACCGTCATCGACCTGCACGCGTTGAAACAGATGAACCCGTTTGGCTTGCCGTTGTTCCATAGCTATTTCCCGTATTCGATACAAAAGGTTTAGCTGGTTCTCAGCAGAGCGCAAGTCCGCCAGTGCGAATCAATGTTATTTTCATTGATTGACTGGCGGATTTCGGGGATATCAGGCGAGACGCTTGTACTTCATCCGCTTTGGCTGAGCATCACTGCCGAGGCGCTTCTTGCGGTCTTCTTCATATTCCGTGTAGTTGCCACTGAAGAAGGTCACTTTAGAATCACCCTCGTACGCCAGAATGTGAGTCGCAATCCGGTCGAGGAACCAGCGGTCGTGCGACACCACCATCACAGTACCCGGGAAAGCATCAATCGCTTCTTCCAGAGCCCGGAGAGTCTCGACGTCCAGATCGTTGGACGGTTCGTCCAGCAGCAACACATTCGCCCCCTGCTTGAGGGTGTAAGCCAACTGCAGACGACCACGCTCACCACCAGAGAGGTCACCTACACGCTTCTGCTGATCACCACCTTTGAAGTTGAAACGACCGATGTACGCGCGGCTTGGATATTCTTTGCCATTAATATTCAGCATGTCCAGCCCGTCAGAGACAGCTTCCCAGACCGTTTTCGTGTCATCCAGCTCATCACGCAGCTGTTCAACAAACGCCAGTTTCACGGTCTCGCCGGTCACCACCTCACCGCTATCCGGCTGCTCAGTGCCAGCAATCATCCGGAACAGGGTCGATTTACCCGCACCATTTCCGCCGACGATGCCGACAATTGCGCCCGCAGGCACAGTGAAACTCAGGTCATCAATCAGTACCCGATCACCGAACGACTTGGTCACGTTATGGAACTCAATGACCTTATCGCCCAGACGTGGGCCCGGTGGAATATAGATTTCATTGGTTTCATTACGCGTCTGGAATTCACGCGAGTTCATCTCTTCAAAGCGGGCAAGACGTGCCTTGCTCTTGGCCTGACGGCCTTTCGCGCCCTGACGGACCCACTCCAGCTCGTGCTTGATGGCTTTCGAGTGAGCCTCTTCCTGTTTCTTCTCCTGCTCTAAGCGCTTCTCTTTTGCTTCGAGCCAGGTCGTGTAGTTGCCCTGATATGGAATGCCGTGACCACGGTCCAGTTCCAGAATCCACTCAGCACAGTTGTCGAGGAAGTAACGGTCGTGGGTAATCGCCACCACGGTACCCGGATAGTCTTCCAGGAATTTCTCCAGCCAACCCACAGATTCTGCATCCAGATGGTTAGTCGGCTCATCGAGCAGCAGCATGTCAGGCTTAGACATCAACAGACGACACAGAGCAACACGACGACGCTCACCACCGGAGAGCTTAGTCACATCCGCATCCCAGGGTGGCAGACGCAGCGCATCCGCTGCAATTTCCATCTGGCGGTCAATATCGTGCCCGCCCGTGGCTTCGATAATGGCCTCAAGACGCCCCTGCTTCTTAGCCAGCGCGTCGAAATCGGCATCGGGTTCGGCATAAGCCGCATACACCTGATCCAGCTCTGCCTTCGCGTTCATCAGCTCGCTCAGACCATCTTCAACGTTGCCACGAACGTCTTTCGCCGGGTCCAGCTCTGGTTCCTGTGGCAGGTAGCCAATATTCAGATCAGGCTGAGGGCGGGCCTCACCAATAATGTCGGTATCGAGCCCTGCCATGATTTTCAGCAGAGTCGACTTACCTGAGCCATTGAGGCCCAGAACCCCGATTTTCGCTCCCGGGAAGAACGACAGGGAAATATCCCGGAGAATCTGACGCTTAGGCGGGACAATTTTGCCCAACCGGTTCATGGTAAATACGTACTGTGCCATCGCTGTACCCTCTGTTCTGATTGCGCGCAACGCTACTGAAAACCCGGCCTAAAGGCAACCGGGCGACGATCCGTACAGGTGAAAATGAGCCGTTTTATTGTGTGTCCGGCAGGGAGTGTCTAAAGTTAGGTCTGTCATTTAACCCGAATCATCATTATCAGGATCCGTATGCTCCCTCAACAAGGAGTTACAGCCGATAGCGGAAGTCGACCGTTATCCCCCGGCAAAGCCAATCTGGCACTCTTCGTTCTCAGCTTTCTGTTTCTGGCGGTTGTGCTTGGTTTCAACAGCTGGCAGGCCTGGCAGGATAACCGGGTGGTGTACAACAACGAGGTCCACCGCACCCTCGAGACCTATTCGATGCAGGCTGGCCTTATCGTTCGCGCTGGGCTGCACGCCAATCAGATGTTCACCCGCAGCTACGGTGACCTGCTGGTGCGCTATGCCGAAACACCGCGTCAGGTCGATGAAGAAAGGCTCTGGGAGCACGTCAGCACCGCAATTTTTAACGCCACGGGTTTCTTCGTATACACCAGCGATGGCGACTTTATACGGTCATTTGGCCCACAGCTGAGCGACCGCGAACTGACCGACATCAGCGACAATCTGGTGTCATCGGGCCTGGACCGGTCGGTATTCTCACTTCGTTATGGCCATCAGGGTGGCTATTACGTTGGCACCCGCTTCTCGACGCCAACAGGGCATTACATTCTGGTCACCCGTCGCGCCTACAGTCACCTTTCAGACATCATCTACCGGGGTAATTTCCCTGGCTTCGAAATGATCCTGATTGACCGCCGCGACGACCGGGTCTTTATCCGGGAGCAGTATTACGCCGACAGCGGCAAACAACCTCAGCTGCAAACTGATGAAAAACAGGCCGTGATTTACCGCGCCAGCATAAATGACTCCTTCTGGGACGTCGTTGCTGTTCCGCTGAAAAACTACCACCGCGATCAGTTAATCAGTGCCGTTCAGAGCCCGGCCATATTCCTTCTGGTCTTCGGACTGATGTTGCTCGCCCTCTACCGCTTCCTGCGTCATCAGGATGTTGCGGTCGAAAAACTTAATCAGGAACGCATCGACACCCAACGGCGTGCCGACCGGGTCCTGAGATCGATTGATGAAGCGCTGATTTCAACAGACGCAATGGGGCTGGTCACCTATGTGAATCCGAAGGCACTGACTCTGCTCGGCCGCCGTGATCCGGAAAGCGTTCTGGGCGAGTCGCTCTGCAAACTCTGGCCAGATCATCAGGCACTCTGGAACCGGGGCATGGATACCCGCTCGCTGGAAAACCCGGCGCCCGCCGAACGTCTGCTGCGCCTGAGCACTGCGGCTGAAGACCGGATTCTCGAACAGAATGTGCATGTGCTCTATGACAACCACCGGGTGAACGGCCATGTATGGCTGCTGCGCGATATTTCCGCCACCCTGAAAGCCAACGCTGCTCTGGACGAGAGCCGCTCCCGCTACAAAGCACTGTTCGAAGAAGCAGGCATCGCTCACTGCATGCTGGATCTCTCGTCCTTTGATGGCAGCATGGAATCCCTGCGCCTGATCAGCGTCAACGACGCCACACTGCACCTGGCCGACTTCGCCTCGACAGAAGCCATGCTGGCGCACTACGGAAAACACAGCAAAGCATTACAGCCCTTCCTGGATGCACTCCAGACCGCCTGTGAACTGCAACTCAACAGCAACGAATGTGAAATCCGCCTGCCCAACCGCAGCGGCGAAATGCGCGATATCTGGATGAATATCAGTTTCCGCTCAGGCTCGAGTCGTCAGGTGCTGATGACCATGCTTGATGTCACTGAACGTAAGCATGCGACACAACAGATCGTAGAGCGCGAAGCCTTCTGGAATCACGTTATGAACGCGATGCCGGATGTGATCTATGTGCTTGACCTCGACGAGAACATGCACCAGAAATCCATCTTCTTTAACCGTCATATCTGTACCTTGCTTGGTTATGAAGACTCGCCCGAAAATGTGGGTAAACCCTGGCTCGACTACGTCATTGATCAGGACCTCGGAAAGTGCCGCCGCGGTCTGGAAAACATCCGCAACGCCAAGGCGGGCAGCACGATTGAGGCTTCCGCCCGCTTCCGCCACGTCGATGGCAGCATCCGGATTCTGCGTTTCCGTGATACCCCGTTCGTCTTTGACGAAAAAGGCAAAGTAAAACGCTACATAGGAACCGCCCGGGATGTCACCGAAGACATCGAGAAGCAGGAACAGATCGTTGAGAGTGAACGCCGTTACCGTCTGCTCGCCGAGAATATCAGCGACATCATCTGGGCGACCGATGCCGAGCTGAACTTCAACTTCGTCAGTACCTCTGTTGCCCGCATTCTTGGTTATCAGCCCGACGAGCTGATCCGTGAAGGCATCGCGGTTGTGTTTGGTCAGACCGAGCTGCGCAAACTCTTCCGCAGCATGCAGACGCACATTCAGCTGGCTTTACGCAGCCCGGAAAGCGCACGCCGGCGCAGCTCAGTGATCCGCCAGGATATGATGGCACGCTCGCGTGCTGGCGCCGACGTCCTGCTGGAACTGCAGGCCTCCCTGCTGTGGAATGACCACGGCGAACTCCAGGGCATGCTGGGGATCTGTCGCGACGTGACCGAATCACGTGGGATCGAAAAAGAACTGCAGCTGGCTGCTGAGGTATTCGAAAGCAGCAACGAAGCCATTCTGATCACCGATCAGCAACTGCATATCGCAAATACCAACCGGGCCTTTACTCACATCACAGGCTACGAACATAACGATGTTATTGGCAAAACGCCGGACATCCTGATCTCATCAGAACAGCTGGAAAACGATTTCTTCGAATACGTCGGCGAAACCCTGGTGCTGGATGGCTACTGGCAGGGCGAAATTTCTTACCGCCGTAAAAACGGCGATCTGCGCACCGGGTGGGCTGGCGTCAGCGCCATCCGTGATCAGAATCAGGAAGTTCAGAGTCTGATCATCATTATGTCGGACATCACTGAGCGTAAAGCCACTGAAGAACGCATCCACAAACTCGCTTACTACGACCCGCTGACCAATCTGCCCAACCGCAGCCAGATGCACGAAACACTGGAACGCATGCTGGAACGCGCCCGCGATCATGGTCGCTGGGTCGCCCTGTTATTTATTGACCTCGACCGTTTTAAGCCCATCAACGACTCCATGGGACACCCGGCAGGCGATGACGTGCTGCAACAGGTGGCAGGCCGCCTGCGTAACTGTGTTAAACAGCGCGATCTGGTCTGCCGCATGGGCGGAGACGAATTTACCATTGCGATCGCTGATCAGCTCAGCCACAAAGCGGCGGAAGACACTTCGGTCATTATCGCAGAACGGATTCTCGAAGCGCTGCACCAGCCCTTCAGCCTGAACCAGCGTGAAGTCTTTATCAGTGCGTCCATCGGTATCGCGATTTTCCCGAACGATGGCGGCAGTGTTACCGAGCTGCTGAAAAATGCCGACATGGCGATGTACCACGCGAAGGATATGGGCCGCGACAACCTGCAGTTCTTTACCTCGTCAATGAACCGCAAGGCGGTGCAACTGCTGGAGCTGGAAAACGACCTGCGCCATGCCCTGGCTCGCGATGAAATGGAACTCTTTTTCCAGCCTCAGTATCAGGCGTCTTCGGGCGGAATGGTCGGAGCAGAAGCACTGCTGCGCTGGAATCACCCCACCCGCGGCATGCTGTCACCGGGCCTGTTTGTTCCCATCATTGAAGATACCGGTCTGATCGTGCCGATCGGCCAATGGGTGCTGGAAGAAGCCTGCCGTAAATTTATGGAATGGCGGGAACAGGGCATCGCCCTGCAACGTATCGCAGTGAACGTATCGGCCCGGCAGTTCCGCAACGATGACTTCCTGAGTGTGGTGAAAGACATCATTTTCCGCACCGGCATCCGCCCGGAGCAGTTAGAGCTCGAGTTAACTGAAAGCATCCTGATGGAAGACGTTGAAAGTGCCATGGAGGTCCTGCAGGGGCTCCGCACGATGGGCGTACGGACAGCCATCGACGATTTCGGTACGGGCTACTCCTCACTGAATTATCTGAAGCAGTTCCCGGTCGACACACTGAAAATCGACCGCAGTTTCATTCAGAACCTGCCTGAAAATGCCGACGATGCTCAGATCTCGCGCACCATTATTGCCATGGGGCACAACCTGGGCATGGGCATCATCGCAGAAGGCGTCGAAACGGCCGATCAGCTTGCCTTCCTGCAGGCCGCCAGTTGTGAAGAAGTTCAGGGCTTCTATTTCAGCCGCCCGGTGGCGGAAAGCGATTTCATCGGACTAATCAAATCTGTCATATGAAATTGAGTCCTTCTCAAGTGCCAGACGCTGTACTTTAAGGTAGAATGCTCGCCTTTCTGATTTTACAAGTCCTTGAGAGGAACGCCTGATGTTTAGCCGTGACATGAACATAGCGGATTTTGACCCGGAACTCTGGTCTGCGATGAAAGCTGAAGATGCCCGTCAGGAGCATCATATTGAGCTGATCGCCTCTGAAAACTACACCAGCCCACGTGTCATGGAAGCTCAGGGCTCTCAGCTGACCAACAAGTACGCCGAAGGCTACCCTGGCAAGCGTTACTACGGTGGTTGCGAACACGTTGACGTGATCGAGCAACTGGCGATCGACCGCGCTAAAGAACTGTTTGGCGCCGGTTACGCAAACGTACAGTCACACTCAGGCTCACAGGCAAATGCCGCGGTTTACTTCGCACTTTGTCAGCCTGGCGACACCATTCTGGGCATGAGCCTGGCACACGGTGGTCACCTGACTCACGGTGCCGCAGTATCTTTCTCTGGCCGCGTTTACAACGCTGTTCAGTACGGTCTGAACCCAGAAACCGGCGAAATCGACTACGAAGAAGTTGAGCGCCTGGCACGTGAACACAAGCCTAAGATGATCGTTGCAGGTTTCTCTGCGTACTCCCGTGTTGTTGACTGGCAGCGTTTCCGCACCATCGCAGACGAAGTTGGCGCATACCTGTTTGTTGATATGGCACACGTAGCTGGCCTGATCGCTGCTGGTGTATACCCATCACCTATCGGCATCGCTGACGTTGTCACCACCACCACCCACAAAACTCTGCGTGGCCCACGTGGCGGTCTGATTCTGGCGAAAGAAGATGAAGAGCTGAACAAGAAGCTGAACTTCGCTGTTTTCCCTGAATCTCAGGGCGGCCCACTGATGCACGTGATCGCGGCAAAAGCCGTGTGCTTCAAAGAAGCCATGTCTGACGAATACAAAGCGTATCAGGCTCAGGTGGTTAAAAACGCACAGGCAATGGCTGAAACCTTCATCAGCCGTGGCATCAACGTCGTTTCCGGCGGTACCGACGATCACCTGTTCCTGGTAGACCTGATCGGTAAAGAGTACACAGGTAAAGATGCTGACGCTGCCCTGGGCCGCGCTAACATCACAGTGAACAAAAACTCGGTACCAAACGACCCACGTTCTCCGTTCGTGACCTCTGGTCTGCGTATCGGTAGCCCTGCGATCACCAGCCGTGGTTTCAAAGAAGCTCAGGCAACTGAACTGGCAGGCTGGATCTGTGACGTTCTGGACGGTCTGGAAAGCGGCAACTCTGACGCAGTAGAAGCAGAAGTGAAAGCCAAAGTCGTTGCTCTGTGTGAACAGTTCCCTGTTTACAAGTAATCGGCAACGTCCCTGAAGAAACCCGGCCATGGCCGGGTTTTTTTATACCCGCCTGACAAAGCGTGACACTTGTCATTGCCCTGTCACACACCTGCAATAGACTTCTCCGACCACGTTTAAAGGGGAAGTACCATGAATAAACATTGGAAACCCGTATCCTACCCGCAGCTTGTCAGCCTGCTCGTCCATGAACGTCAACAACTGGATGACAGCCAGACAGCACTCTGGGACGTTATCCGCCTGCCCTCGCCCGAGCTCTGGCAGCAACATCCCTGGGGAGATGAAGGTTGTGGCTTCTGGGTGGTTGCTGTCTGCGGCCGCCACTGCATTTACTACAACGACATCAATCAGGGCTTCGGTTTCAGTGTGTTCCCACGCTGGGCCATGATTCAGGATTTCAACGAGCATGGGCAGCCACTCAAAAAGGTGCTCAAGCAGTTGAATGAAGCCGCAATGGAGCCTGAAAGCCTCTGTTCCTGACGATATCGCAGTCATCGTTATGATCCCTGCTGGCAGAATAAAACCTTATAATCGGCAGGGCTTTTCATGATCCGCGTCATCTTTTGCAGGAATTTCACCGCTCAGACTGCGGCCTTGTCCGCCACTCACCCGCCGGCCTGCCGTTAATCACCCTCTGCCCGCAATCACGAATGTCCGTTCGTCCCCTTACTCCGGTGTCCGGGGCGCCGTTTAATGGTGTCATCAATATTCACCACCCACGATGACAGGATAATCGACATGACTGAAACAGTGACTCCGAATGCAAATGTGCGCATGACCGCCGGTGAGCGTGCAGGTATTCCGCCACGCCGGATGGATTTTCAGTTTGCTGACGACACCAAGCGCTACTGGTATGCCGACAATGCCTTCCTGACGACGTTCTGGACTACTCTCTCTGCACTCTTCCCTGCAGGGGAAACTTTCTTTATCGACTCAGTAAAGAACTACCGCGACCGCGTAACTGATCAGCACCTGAAAGATCAGATTTCGGGGTTTATTGGCCAGGAAGCAATGCACACCAAAGAGCACCAGGCGTTTAACGATATGGCCGAGAAGCACGGCCTGCCTTCAGCCCGTATCGACAAAGAACTCTGGAGCCTGCTCGGGCTGGCGAAAAAGCTCTTCCCGAAGAAGTTGCAACTGGCCATCACCGTGGCGCTCGAACACTACACCGCCATTCTTGCAGAGCAGCTGCTGCGCGACAAAGAGCACCAGAGCAACATCCAGGACCGTGAAGCCCTGAAACTGTGGATGTGGCACGCGCTGGAAGAAAACGAACACAAAACCGTCGCCTACGATGTGTACGAACTGATTGGTGGGGGCTACTTCACCCGCGTATTTGCCATGATAGTAGCCACCATTGGTTTCGTCCTCTTCGTGGGTCAGGGGCACCTGCGGATGCTCTGGGCGAACGGTACTCTGTTCAGTCTCAAAGACAACGCCAAAGGCCTGTGGAAGCTGATCGGCTGGAAGGGGCTGTTTCCGCAGCTATTCTTTAAGTACATGGACTTCTATCGTCCGGGATTCCACCCGAATGACCACGATACCGTGCAACTGCTTGAGGACTGGCGTCAGCGCATGCTGGAAGACGGCGGCCTGTTGTCTGAGCAGACCTACAGCAAAGCGCGTCAGGCATAAGCGCCTCAGAATGGCCGGAAATCCTCCGGCCATACACTGAGTTGAGCGAAAATGACTGATTGTTGCACAATCCGGAAATTCTGAAGCATCGGAGAATCCCTTAACTTGATAGTGTCCCCGGGTCACAGCGGCCCGACACTAACAATAAGTAAGGCAGGGTTTTCTATGACAACCGCTACTCAGAAAGCACCCCGGATCACCGCAGGCGAGCGCGCAGGTATTCCGCCGCGCCGCATGGATTTCGAATTTGCTGATGAAACAACACGCTACTGGTATGGCGACAACGCCTTTCTGACCACCTTCTGGGCGACGATGTCTGCGCTGTTCCCGGAAGGCGAAACCTTCTTTGTCGATTCGGTAAAAAACTACCGTCACAAGATTCAGGATCAGCACCTCAAAGATCAGGTGTCAGGCTTTATCGGTCAGGAAGCCATGCACAGCAAAGAACACGAAACCTTTAACGCCATGGCAGAGAAACATGGTCTGCCGGCCAACACGCTCGATAAAGAGCTGGGGGTACTGTTCAGGCTGTTCCGGAAATACATGCCGAAGAAAATGCAGCTGGCGCTGACGGTTGCTCTGGAGCACTACACCGCCATTCTTGCGGAGCAGTTACTGCGCGAGAAATTTCATCGGGAGATGTTCCGCGACGACGAAGCATACAAGCTGTGGATGTGGCACGCGCTGGAAGAAAGTGAGCATAAAACCGTTGCCTACGATGTCTACAACACCATTGGCGGAGGGTATCTGACCCGCGTCGGGTCAATGGCTTTCGGCACTATCGTATTCGGACTGGTCGTACTCACCGGACATATGAGACTGATGTACGCTGACGGAAGCCTGTTCAAATGGAAGGAAAACTGGAAAGGGCTGAAGTTCCTGTGGGGCTGGAGAGGTTTGTTCCCCCGCCTTGGTCGTCAGTACTTTGATTTCTACCGGCCCGGGTTTCACCCCACCGACCACGATACCGTGCAACTACTGGAAGACTGGCGGGAAATCATGCTGAAAGAAGGCGGCATACTGGCCGGACAGATCAAAAATCCGTCTGCCAACCGCTGAAACCCCTGACATCAGAAGGCAGCGACACGCTGCCTTCTGTCATTTTCGTGTCATTTTTTTCTGCTTATGGCACTTATTCAGACCCTGCTCTGGCGTTGAAACACCCCTCTGGCAAAACAAAACCCCAGCCTGAATCGACGAATTTGAGCGAAAATCACCGATTTTCACGATATCAGACAGGTGTAAGACTGTCCTACAAGCGGATTTCCGCCATTCACACCCTTTTTATGTCGGAAACTCACCTCTGACAGCTGAAAAAATTGGCAGACAGCTACCTTCAACTGGCAAACGCAGATACGTTTAATAGACTCAAACATAACAACAGAACAAACCGGCAGGTAACTCGTATGACTACTACAGCAACCGCCAACAACGGCAAAGTACGCATGACCGCAGGTGAACGCGCAGGCATTCCACCTCGTCGCATGGATTTCGAATTTGCTGAAGACACCAAACGTTACTGGTACGCAGATAACTCGTTCCTGACAACGTTCTGGACCACGCTGTCTTCTCTGTTCCCGGAAGGTGAGACCTTCTTCGTTGATTCCGTGAAGAACTACCGTCACGAAATCAAAGACCAGCTTCTGAAAGACCAGGTATCCGGCTTCATCGGTCAGGAAGCGATGCACTCTAAAGAGCACGCGGCATTCAACGACCTGGCTGAAAAGCACGGTCTGCCTGCAAACACTCTGGATAAAGAGCTGGGCTGGCTGTTCAAAATCGGCCGTAAGGTTCTGCCGAAGAAGCTGCAGCTGGGTATCACTGTTGCTCTGGAGCACTACACTGCCATCCTGGCCGAGCAGCTGCTGCGTGATGAGCGCCACCAGGAAAACATTCAGGACCCAGAAGCCCTGAAGCTGTGGATGTGGCACGCTCTCGAAGAAAACGAGCACAAAATCGTGGCGTATGATGTATACGAAACGATCGGTGGTGGTTACTTCACCCGCGTATTCTCAATGATTCTGTCGACGATCTTCTTCTTTGCGATCGTTGGTCAGGGCCATATCCGCCTGATGTGGGCTGACGGCAGCCTGTTCAAGCTGAAAGATAACCTGAAAGGTTTCTGGTTCCTGTGGGGCTGGAAAGGCCTGTTCCCTCAGCTGTTCTTTAAGTATATGGACTACTTCCGTCCGGGCTTCCACCCGAACGACCACGACACAGTTCAGCTGCTGGACGACTGGCGCGAAAAAATGCTCACCGAAGGTGGCATGCTGGCTGACCAGATCAAGAATCCATCCCGCGCACACGTTAACGCTGCGTAAGGGACAACAGTTCGCACTGCTTGGGTCGCTTCGGCGGCCCTTTTTTGTTGCCTGAGAAAGGCATCCTGAGTACCATTGCGCCAGCCCGATGGCCCATATTCCAAAATGGAACGCTCTTTAATATGCATTGCCCTTTCTGCGCACATCCCGACACAAAAGTCATAGATTCGCGTCTGGTTGCCGATGGTGAACAGATCCGTCGCCGCAGAGAATGCATTCAGTGTGGTGAACGTTTCACCACCTTTGAGACCGCCGAACTGGTGATGCCCCGCGTCATCAAGCAGGACGGCACCCGTGAACCCTTCAATGAAGATAAACTCCGTTCTGGTATTCAGCGCGCGCTGGAAAAACGTCCGGTCAGCGTCGAGGCCATTGAAGCGGCGATTACCCACATCAAGCAGAAGTTACGTGCCACCGGCGAACGCGAAGTTCAGAGCCGCAACGTTGGCGAATGGGTGATGACTGAGCTGCGCCAGCTCGATCAGGTCGCATACGTCCGTTTTGCTTCTGTGTACCGCAGTTTTAAAGACCTGGACGAATTCCGCGCAGAAATCGAAAAAATCTCCACCCCTGCAGAGGACGCATCATGACAGATGAAGTCTGGATGGCCCGCGCCCTGCAGCTGGCAGAAAAAGGCCTTTGCACCACCAGCCCCAATCCCAGAGTCGGCTGTGTCATTGTGCGCGACGGAGAAATCGTCGGCGAAGGCTGGCATCAGCAGGCCGGCGGCCCCCACGCGGAAGTACACGCACTGCGTATGGCGGGAGACAAAGCCCGGGGCGCGACCGCATACGTCACCCTCGAGCCCTGCAGCCATCACGGACGCACCCCACCCTGCGCCGGAGCCCTGATCGCGGCGGGTGTAAAACGTGTCGTCGGTGCCGTTGAAGACGCTAACCCCCAGGTGGCAGGCCAGGGCTTTGCGTTACTCAGAGATGCAGGTATTGACGTTACCAGTGGCTGCCTGCGCGATCAGGCATGGGCACTCAATGAAGGGTTTATGCTGCGGATGTCACGCGGTCGTCCACTGGTGCGCCTTAAACTGGCAATGAGTATCGATGGCCGTACGGCCATGGCATCCGGTGAAAGCCAGTGGATTACCGGCCCGGAAGCACGCCGCGATGTGCAGCGGATGAGAGCGCGCAGCTGCGCCGTGATTACCGGAGCAAACAGCGTCATGCTGGACGACCCGTCAATGAATGTCCGTTTCCGCGAAGCTGGTCTCGACATTCCCGAGACTCTCCAGCGCCAGCCACTGCGGGTATTGATTGATGGCCGTGAACGGATTGGTAGCGACGCCCGTCTGTTTCATGTGTCCGGAGACATTCTGATTGCGGGCCGCCAACCCCGGATCAAACCCATAGAGCGGGCAGAGAATATGGGGCAGACGCACTACTGGCACGCTTCCCAGTCGGGTGATCAGGTGGACCTCGAGGGGCTGTTACGACACCTGGGGAACCGTGGCTGCAACGAAGTACTGGTCGAAACCGGTGCCAATCTTGCGGGCGCCTTTATCGCAGCCGGACTGGTTGATGAACTGGTAATCTTCTGTGCTCCGACACTCCTCGGTAGTGAAGCCCGGCCCCTGCTATCATTGGGACTGAGCCAGATGAATCAACAACTGCGCTGGCACTGGCAGGACGTACGTATGACAGGCAATGATCTGCGTATGACCCTGAGGCCCGTCAAGGCAGAAGCAGGCAAAGGACGTTAAGGTGTTTACCGGCATTATCGAAGCAACAGGCACCATTGCCAGTGTGTCCACAAAACAAGGCGATCTGCGTCTCCGGGTGAATACCGGTGCGCTCGACCTCAGTGATGTGAAACTGGGTGACAGTATCGCCACCAACGGCGTCTGCCTGACCGTGGTCGCATGCCATGCCGATGGTTTTGAAGCCGATGTTTCCCGTGAATCACTGGCACACACGCGTATCGGCAACTGGGCGGCAGGCACCCGTGTGAATCTTGAAAAAGCCATGCTGCCAACCACCCGTATGGGAGGTCATATTGTCAGCGGCCATGTCGATGGCGTAGGTGTCATTGCTATGCGACAGAACGATGCGCGCTCAGTGCGTTTCAGTGTCAGCGTACCTGCTGAACTGCGCCGCTACATCGCCGCTAAAGGGTCAGTCACTGTGGATGGCGTCAGCCTAACCACTAATGCTCTGACCGCAGACGGATTTGAGCTGAACATAGTGCCACATACCGCCGCGCAGACGACGCTGCAGTCGCTGCAACCCGGCGACCATGTTCACCTTGAGGTCGACGTTATTGCGCGTTACCTCGAACAGTTACTGGGACGTGCAACAGGCGCTCAGGAAACCCGGATTACGCCGGAGTTTCTGGCCGGGCACGGATTCTGGAAATAACCGGATTAGATTTATGTCTCTGAACAGTATTGAAGAAATTATTGCCGATATCCGCGCCGGAAAAATGGTCATCCTGATGGATGACGAAGACCGGGAAAACGAAGGCGATATTATTGTTGCTGCAGAAAAAGTAACGCCAGAAATAATCAATTTTATGGCGACCGAAGCACGCGGTCTGATCTGTCTGACACTGACCGGCGAACGCTGTGATTACCTGGGCCTGCCAGCCATGGTCACGGGCAACGGCGCTAAATTTTCAACGCCATTTACGGTGTCTATCGAAGCAGCAGAAGGTGTAACCACCGGGATTTCCGCCGCAGACCGCGCAGCCACCATCCGCGCAGCCGTTAACCCGATGGGTAAACCCGAAGACATCGTACAGCCAGGGCATATCTTCCCGCTGCGGGCACGCCCGGGTGGCGTTCTGAGCCGTGCAGGCCACACCGAAGCCGGTTGTGATCTGGCGCGTCTGGCTGGGCTGATTCCTTCGTCGGCGATTGTCGAAGTCATGAATGCTGACGGCACCATGGCGCGCCGCCCGGACCTTGAAGTGTTCGCGAAAAAACATGGCATTAAAATCGGCACCATCGCAGACCTGATTCATTATCGGATTGCCAACGAAAAAACCATTGAGCTGGTCTCGACCGATGATGTCCATACCGAGTTTGGTGAATTCAAGCTGAACACTTTCCGCGACACGATTCTTGGCGAAACGCACCTGGCTCTGACCATGGGTGACTTCGAAAAAGATGAACCGACCATGGTCCGTGTGCAGACCCAGAATATGATCCGCGACGTACTCGGCCTGCGCCAGTGCGACTCGCCGAGCTGGTCTTCGACTGAGGCGCTGAAGCGTATTGCAGAAGAAGGCAAAGGGGCTCTGGTATTACTTTCATCAGACCATTTTCAGCCGACCGATGAAGCGCTCGATCAGTTTTTTGGCCGCGCCCGTGAACCGCGCAGCCCGAACAAAGACAGCTCCGGTGCTTTCCTGACGATTGGTACTGGCTCTCAGATTCTGCGTGAACTGAATATTGGCAAAATGCGCCTGCTCAGCTCCGAAATGAAATACAGCGGTATCTCCGGCTTTGACCTGGAAATCACCGAATATCTGCCATTTTCTGAATAATTTCTGTGACAGGATATGTTTATGAAAAACATCCGTGTAATTGAGGGCAACCTCACTCCTAACGATGGCCGCTATGCCATCGTTGTCGGCCGCTGGAATGCGTTCGTTGTTGAAAGCCTGCTGGAAGGCGCCGTGGATTCACTGATGCGCCATGGCGTCAGTGAAGAGCAGATCACCATCATCCGTGCGCCGGGCGCCGTGGAAATTCCACTGGCAGTCAAAAAAGCAGCGGCCTCCGGCAACTACGATGCCGTCATCGCACTGGGCGCTGTGATCCGTGGTGGCACACCTCACTTCGAGTTTGTGGCAGGTGAATGCTCCAAAGGCCTGGCAAACGTTATGATGCAGTATGATATTCCGGTCGCCTTTGGCGTCCTGACTGTCGACACCATCGAACAGGCGATCGAACGTTCAGGTACCAAGGCAGGTAACAAAGGCGAGGAAGCCGCTATGTCTGCGTTTGAAATGGTGTCGCTGCTGAAAGCGATGGAGGCATAAGTCGATGTCCCGAGCTTCCGGACAACAGAAGGCCAGCCCTGCTGCTCGTCGTAAAGCACGACGTTATGCTGTTCAGGCGCTGTATCAGTGGCAGATCGCGGGGTCTTCACTGACTCAGATCGAGGCCGAGTTCCGCACCGACAACGACATGAGCGCGGTCGATCTGGAATATTTCCACGACATTCTGCATGGCGTACCGCGTGAGAAAGCGGACCTTGATCAGAAGGTTCAACCGTTTCTGGATCGCAATATCGACGAGCTGACGCCCGTCGAACTGGCGATTCTCCGCCTTGGCGCCTTCGAAATGAGCCACCGCCTCGACGTTCCCTACAAAGTAGTCATCAACGAAGCCGTTGAACTGGCGAAAACCTTCGGCGCTACCGACGGCCACAAATACGTCAACGGTGTGCTGGATAAGCTCGCGCAGCGTGAGCGTATGGTTGAGATCAAAGGCGGCAGAGCCTGACTTATGTCGCGGCCATCAGAGTTTGATCTGATCCGCGACTGCTTCGCCAGTGGTTATCCGCTGGCGGACGATCTGATTACAGGCGTCGGTGATGACTGCTCTGTCATTCGCCCGCCTTTCCCCTATGACCTGGCACAAAGTATTGATACTCAGGTCGCCGATGTTCATTTTCCTGCGTCCGCACCGGCTCACCTGATTGCCTCCCGGGCACTGCGTTGCGCGGCCAGTGACCTCGCTGCTATGGGTGCCCGGCCACAGGGGTTTCACCTCGCACTGACACTGCCGGACAACGACCCCAGCTGGCTTGGAGACTTCGCTGACGGCTTACGCCGGACGGCAGCACAGCTGGGCCTGCCCCTGCTTGGCGGCGATACGACGCGCGGAACCCAGCTGGTGATCACCGTAGCCGTTCAGGGCTATCTGCCACAAGGACAGCGCCTTGAGCGCTCTGGCGCGCAGGCTGGCGACGACATCTGGCTGAGCGGGCCGGTCGGGGCTGCAGCTCTTATCCTGCCCACGGTGCTGGCCGCTCCCGCGACGGACAACCAGGCCACGGCACCCTACTACCACCCGTCAGTTCACCTTGGCTTCGGACAGAAATTACTTTCTCTGGCGTCTGCAGCCATGGATATCTCAGACGGGTTACTGCAGGACGCCGGCCACATCGCCCGCGCATCGGACACAGGTCTCAGTTTTGATGCCTGCTCGATACCAACGGCCGTTTCACGGGAACATCCCCGCTGGAGTGACTGTCTCACTGGCGGCGATGATTACCAGATTCTGTTTACCGCATCTCCGGAAAACGCCTCCGCTATTGAGGCGGCGGCAATGGCTGAATCGCTGTCTCAGTGCCGCAGAGTCGGGCGGGTGACAGCAGAATCCGGTAAGGTGTCTGTCTGGGATGGAGCACAGCTCCTGAATTTCCAAACTCAAGGTTACGAGCATTTCTGATATGAACCAAACTGAAATAGAAGCCGCGGCTTTCCGTCGTCTGCTGGAACATCTGGACAGTCGCAAAGACGTGCAGAATATTGAGTTAATGAACCTCGCGGGCTTCTGCCGCAATTGCCTGGCGAAGTGGTACGCAGCGGCGGCCAGCGATCAGGGCGAGTCCATCAGTTATGACCAGGCCCGTGAAGTCGTGTACGGCATGCCCTACGACGAATGGAAGGAGCGCTACCAGAAAGAAGCCACGCCCGAACAGCTCGCCCAGTTCAATAAAACATCCTGACTGCCGGAGGCCCCGATGTTACGGAAAGCACTGATCACTCTCGTATGTTGTGTTGGTTTTGTACTCCCAGTCAGCGCAGAACCCGCGTATATCGATGTATCGGGGTACGGAGAATTCAAAGCCTGGCCAGACTATCTGGTGCTCGGCATTGATATTTCAGATACTCAGAAAGAGCTGCCGGCGGCCAAAGACAGTGTCGACAGCGCCTTCGCTACCCTCACCCGTATCGCCCGCCGTCTCGATATCGAATCTGAAGATATCGAATCCATCATGATCAACAACTACCCTCAGTACAGTTACCCCAAAGAAGGGGAACGCAGACTGACCGGGCACAGAGTCATACGCCCGGTGACCCTGAACCTGAGGGAACTGAATCGTTATGGCGAACTGCTGGAAGCGCTGTTCGATGATGAGCGTTTCCGTATCAGCAGCACCACACTGCGCTTTAACGAACCCGAAGAGCATAAGAGCAAAGCCCGTCGTATCGCCCTGCTGCAGGCCCGCGCCAAAGCGGAAGAAATGGCGGCGACACTGGGTCAGAAAGTGACGGGTGTACTGGCCATACATGAACAGGGCGGCCACATTCCGCAAGCGGAAGTCATGGTGCACTCAGCGATGATGATGCGCAGCAAAGCCGCCGATTCAGGCAGTGAAATGCAGATCCAGAAACAAAGCATCGAACAGCAGGTTCAGGTGCGTTTCAGCATTGAAGAAGACAGTAAATGAGCAAACATCCAGGCATCCGCCCCGGGCGCTACCGCCACTACAAGGGCAACGACTATGAAGTGTTCGGACTGGTCCGGCACAGTGAAACCGACGAGTGGCTGGTACATTACCGCACGCTTTACGGCGATATGAGTCATTGGGTGCGGCCGCTCACAATGTTCGAAGAAACCGTAGATACGCAGGATGGCGAAGTGCCCCGCTTCCGTTTTATCGGAGCAACCGATCAGTGACACCCGCCATCAACGCAGCCCGGAAGGCCAGGATCACTTTTGACGTTCTGGAATATCAGCACGATGCCGCCAGCGAAAGCTATGGAGAAGAAGCGGCAAGTAAGCTCGGCCTGAACACCAGCGAAGTTTTCAAAACGCTGCTGGTCTCGCTGACTGGCCATAAAAGCAATCTGGCCGTCGCCGTGCTGCCGGTCAGTCATTCGCTCAGCCTTAAGGCCATCGCGAAAGCATTGGGCGCCAAAAAGGCTGACATGGCAGACCCGGCGCTCGCTGAAAAAACCACCGGCTACGTGCTTGGCGGTATCAGTCCTCTGGGCCAGAAAAAGTCTCTGCCGACGGTCGTCGACAACAGTGCAGAAGCACTCGACCGCATTCATGTCAGCGCCGGCCGGCGAGGCCTGGAAATTGCGCTGAAGCCCGACGATCTGGTGACATTAACCAGAGGTATTTTTGCAGGAATTACGGCACAATAAGCACTGTGTTACTTTCTGCTGTGTTAAGTGTTCGCATGAAGCTGCTGTTTCTGATCTCTGCCGTCGTCGTTCTGAGCGCCTGCTCCCCTCTGCCGTATGTGCCTGCGGATTTTCCGGCCGAAGCGGGCGAGAGCCGTACCGACGGTTATATTGATAAAGAGATTTCGAAGGGTGTCCACGTCATCGAGGTCCGTCAGGAGAGCCTGCTGGCGCTGACCTTCAGTCGCCAGAAAACGCTGAAGCACCTCACGTCGTTCTGGCATAAACGTGCCAATGAAGTCTGCCCCGGCGGCTATCAGGGGTCACCCGAAACCATTCTGCCGCGCGAAGCCCGCACTGATGAGTTTTACTGCACGCTTAAGGTGTGCCAGAAATACCCTCTGATATCAGGGGTCGCCTACTGCAACAAGGTCTACCAGCTCTGACCCAGATCAGAAAAATAAGGCGCTGAATTCAGCGCCTTATCTCCCGCCTGATCAGTTCAGATCAAAGCGATCGGCGTTCATCACTTTATTCCATGCAGCAACGAAGTCTCCGACAAACTTCCCGCGACTGTCGTCAGAGGCATAGAACTCGGCCACGGCCCGCAGCTCGGAGTTAGAGCCAAACACCAGATCGACCGGCGTGGCTGTCCATTTAACGGCACCGGTCGTGCGATCCCGGCCTTCATAAATACCGGCAGTGTCAGACTTCTGCCATTGCGTCGACATATCCACCAGATTCACAAAGAAATCCGTCGTCAGCTGCCCCGGACGATCGGTAAACACGCCGTGCTGGCTACCATCGTAATTCGCACCAAGTACACGCATGCCTCCAATCAGTGCCGTCATTTCCGGCACCGTCAGATCCAGCAGCGCGGCTTTCTCAACCAGGCCTTCCGCCGGTGGACGTGGGAAGCTGTCGCTCAGGTAATTACGGAAACCATCCGCTTTCGGCTCCAGAAGGGCGAACGACGTTTTATCCGTCATAGCCTGAGTGGCGTCGGTACGGCCAGCGCTGAATGGTACTTCAACCCTGAAGCCCGCATCGGCTGCCGCTTTTTCAATCGCGGCATTACCCGCCAGTACAATTACATCCGCCAGAGAAACCTGTTTCCGGGATGACTTGTTGAACGACGTCTGAATATCTTCCAGCTTGCTCAGAACCTTTTTCAGTTCTGCTGGCTGGTTAACTTCCCAACCGTTTTGCGGAGCCAGACGGATACGGGCACCGTTCGCACCACCGCGCATATCGGTTTCGCGGAACGTCGACGCGGAGGCCCAGGCCGTGGTTACTAACTGCGACACGCTCAGACCAGAAGACAGAATTTCTTTCTTCAGTTTTTTTGCGTCTTTTTCGGAAATCAGCTTACCTTCAACCGCTGGAACAGGGTCCTGCCAGATGAAGTTCTGGCTTGGTTTCCAGTCACCCAGGTAGCGCGAAGATGGGCCCATATCGCGATGAGTCAGTTTGAACCAGGCGCGGGCGTATGCGTCTTCAAACTCTGCTGGGTTGTTCAGCCAGTTTTCTGTGATTTTGCGGTACTCAGGATCGACCTTCAGTGCCAGGTCGGTAGTCAGCATCATAGGGGCGTGGCGCTTGGACGGATCGTGTGCATCCGGAACCATTCCGGCACCTGCACCGTCTTTTGGTGTCCACTGCTTAGCACCCGCAGGGCTTCTGGTCAGTTCCCATTCAAAGGCGTAAAGGTTCTGCAGAAAATTATGAGTCCACTGAGCAGGACTCACCGTCCATGCCCCTTCCAGGCCAGACGTCGTGGTGTCTGCACCATGACCTTTGCCACATTTGTTCGTCCAGCCCAGTCCCTGTTCTTCCAGGCCTGCCGCTTCAGGATCGACACCCATGCATTTGTTAACCTTACGGGCACCGTGCGCCTTACCGAACGTATGTCCTCCGGCGACCAGAGCCGCCGTTTCTTCATCGTTCATCCCCATACGGCCGAACGCTTCACGAATATCGTTGGCTGCCAGTTGCGGGTCAGGGTTGCCATGCGGCCCTTCTGGATTGACATAAATCAGACCCATTTCGGTCGCACCGAATGGCCCTTTCAGCTTGCCGTCGCTGCCACGACGATTATCCGTCAACCACTGTCCTTCCGGACCCCAGTTGACTTCTTCCGGCTCCCATTCATCGGCACGGCCAAAAGCAAAACCGATGGTTTTGAAACCCATGTCTTCCATCGCCACGGTACCGGCCAGCACCAGCAGATCAGACCAGGACAGAGCATTTCCGTATTTCTGTTTAATCGGCTGTAAAAGTCGGCGGGCTTTATCGAGGTTGGCATTATCCGGCCAGGCATTCAGAGGGGCAAAGCGTTGCATACCGCCATCCGCACCACCGCGTCCGTCGATTGAGCGGTAGGTACCGGCTGCGTGCCAGGACATGCGGATAAAAAATGGACCGTAGTGTCCATAATCCGCCGGCCACCAGGGCTGTGACGTTCTCATGGTTTCCGCCAGGTCCTTCTTCAGAGCGTCGAGATCCAGAGATTTAAAGGCGTCTGAATAGCGATAATTCTGCCCCATAGGGTCGGCCGACGCCGAGGAATCCCGCAGAGGTTCCAGGCTCAGGCGATTGGGCCACCAGTAATCGTTATCCCGCACTTCAGCTGCGCCCGCGATGGGAGCCAGGCCTGCCGCACAGAGAGCAACCAGCGAAACCGCTTTGCTCCACGTTGTCATTTTTTTCATGTTTGTGTCTCAGAGTAATGTTGTCATCCCCTCGTCACCGAGAGGTCGTTGCGGGCCCGACGACAAACTATATCCAGACCATAAAAAACGACTAATTTAGAATTTTTACAGATGCTATTGATTCTTTTTATTTGTCACAAACAGACAGGAGAGCTATTACGCGTGCGGAAATAAGCAGAGCGCCACAGAAAGCCAGAGCGCCTGCCCTGCCATGTCCGGAAAAATCACTGACAAACACCCGACTTACCATTAACGGCCAAACAGACGTCAGCACAGACCAGTTTTCTGACCGCGAGCGCAAAGCACGTGAACATGGCGTCGGCATCTGCTTTATTGGCTGACCTCTGAACAATAAAAACAAAAGGTAAAAATCATGAAGACTATGACGGTATTAAGGGTCGCCCCGGTCGCTTTCGCTGCACTGCTGCAGGGCTGTTTTGGTGGTGGAGAACCCGGTGACGGTGAATACAGCCAGGATCTCTCGAATCCGGGCACCCACGAAATCTGCTCGTATGAAGAAAATCTCGACCATGATGGCTACGCCTCTGCACGCATGTCGTATCCGTGTGACCTGAGCGAGGTCAGCTACCCGTCTACCACGCTGACTGGTGGCTTTACTAACACCAAAGAGCAGATGTTCTGGCTCGCAGATCACCTGACCAGTCATGGTATTGTTGTTCTCACCATCACTCCGACCAACCCACTGTCTGTGCCACCGATCTGGCGTAAAGCTCATATCTCCGGTTTCAACGTACTCGCAGCAGAGAATGATCGTGCCGACAGCCCTCTGGAAGGTAAGCTGGATCTCGATAAGCGCAACATCATGGGTTACTCCATGGGTGGCGGTGGCGCCATCATGGCCGCCGAAGAAATGGTCGAGAAGCCTGCGAGCATGATTGCTCTGGCTCCCTGGCTGGGCGCCTACAACGTCGACTACACCCAGATCACAGTGCCAAGCATGATCGTGGGTGCCGCCGAAGACATCGTGGCAGTCAACAGCGAAGTCTATTACCCGCAGTTCCGTTCTGATATCGAACGCGGCCTGGCGATGATCTCTGACGCCAGCCACCTCGACTTCATCAGCACCGGTGATGAGATCGAACAGATGCGCATCCGTACTATGGTTACTGCCTTCCTGGAAGTTCAGCTGAAGGACAACGACGCAGCGTACGGTTACTTCGATGGCGACGAGCACGAAGAGCACCTCGCCGAGGGCTGGTTCAGCGCCTTTGATTATCAGCGTGACTGATTAATACGGCCAAAAGGCAGCCGAAGGTTTCTGAGGCTGCCTTTCCGTGCCAGACTGCTACTCACTTACCCAACAGATACGCCTACCCGACGCTTATGGACAGAGATGCCGCGTGTATACCGCTCGGTCATATACTGACTTACTTTTCCATCCGCGAAAAACCCGATTTCGAAGAAGAACTCGGCCTCCAGACGCTGGACACTGAACGAGCTTCCCGACTGAAACATGTTCAGGATCTGATCGAAATCAGCATGGGAATGGATCATTACGAAGCCTTCCTGAACGTCGGCGTCGACCTCTCAGATGGCATCGTAAAGGACAGGTTTATCTCAACCGGGCAGGTCGTTGGATTGGTTGACCAGGCGGTGAAACTCTTTGATATGCCCTACCTAGGATTATTCATCGGCAATATCATGACCGTCTCTCATTATGGAATGGCGGGTCTTGCCGTCGTCTGTCAGCCGTCACTCCACGAAGCCTGTCTTCTGCTTTCACGCTTCTGTAGTGAATACTTTCCCCCGCTTGATATCTCCGCGCATGTCGGCGAAGAAGAAAGCTGGATGACCATCGAAGAGAATATTTCTCTCGCGCCCTACACCGAGTTTTTTATCGAACTCAATTTTGTCAGCATCTATAACATGCTCTCCGATCTCGCTGGCGGAGACCCGGACATGATGCCGACACGAATAGAGTTCGCCTATCCAAAGCCGCCCTGGGGTCACCTGTACCAACGCTACTTTAATTGCCCGGTCTACTTCGACCGCCCACAGAACCGGATGATCGGCCACAGCACAGGGGCAGATAAAGAACTGCCACTGGCTAACCGCCTGATGGCCCTGACCGCAGAAAAAGCCTTCCTGCAGCGAGTACCCACGCGGGCGATGAAATACCTGCCACTTAAGCTCAGAAACTTCCTGATCCGCTCGTACGGGGCCAACCCGTCGCTGGATACCGCCGCCAGAGAAATGGGCCTGAGCAGCCGTACACTGCGTCGCAAGCTTGCCGAAGAAGGCACCAGATACAAGAACGAAGTCGAAAAAATACAGGAACGCTTCGCACGGGAGTACTTTGCCCGGGGTGGCAACTCAGTTACGGAATTATCAACTTCATTGGGGTTTGCTCATACCTCAGCCTTCAGCCGGGCATTTAAGCGCTGGACCGGGCAGAGCCCGAGTGAGTATTTAGAACGGCTAAGACAGCAGTAAGATACAGTCTCAGAATTAAGTCTCTATTCTTCAATAGAAATCAGAAAACGACGAACGTCCACTTCCTGACGGAAAAACCTCTGGTACCGAGGAGAAATGCTCAGACTCAGGAAGCATTACAACTGCATCACTTCGGCTCCACTTCAATCTGTTGGGCGTCATATCATCTGTATATATCGTGAACCAAAGAGCCACTGCGAATCATCAATCCTCATCAATCAGGAGTATGTACTACAGTGAGCGTCCTACTAACTTGTATGGTTTCGCTATTAACTCTGTTATTTCTCAGCGGGTGCACTGCCAACCGTATTCTTTGAATTGATCAAGTTCAACTCATTAACAGCATAGATAAAAATACAATATGATAGAACAAATGAAATACTGATGTAATAATAATAGCTATCCTGTCGAGTAGAGAAAACCAGAATAGTAAAAGTATTAACCAAAATTTTCACCAATGATATCAATAAAACAGGAATATTAAAGAACATTGCGATTTTAAATTTCAGCCTATCACGAAAAGAGAAAACAAACCCTAATATACATCCGACCACAGTCCAAGTAACAACAGCGTATGCATAAGAACTGGAGTAATAAAAAACAAAAAATATCCTATATACATATTCACTCAACATAAAACACATAAAAACAAAAGCCAGCAATGTCAGAAATAATCGAAATAGAACTTTATCTTTCATAACAACTAATAACCTGAGTCTACGATGCCTTACTATTTGGAAAGGCGTGATCACTTGATTTAAACGCCCATATGAAAGTTGACGATTCAACAAAGATGCCTCTAGCATATGCATGGATAAATTCTGATCAATCCGGAGAAAATACTACTGTGGGTGCGCTATTATTTTTCGACAACACCTCAATACATCCGAATAATTTACCTATGATTCTATTCTCTTCTTCATCACTAAGTGCAACCAAAGAAATCGTCATTGTATCGGAAACACTCCCCTCATATATGTATCTCAAATAATTAAATCTTGGGTCATTATTATCATTAACAACCTGTTTATATTTTCGAACTTCGAATCCAGATTGATTAAAAACACCATCCTGGATTGACTCGATCGAGCCATGAGAGTCGGTCGATGATGCTGAAAAACCTTTATTATCTGAAGAAAATGTCAAAATAGAAATTTCATCATCCCCCTGGAAACTATTTCCACCAATATTTGAATAACCATTAGGAAAACTAAAATCTAAACAATCTTTAACTTCGTCTTCCTCATAACAACCTATCAACGAGAAAGCGATACTACTGAGTACTATCGACTTCCATAGTTGCCGAACACCTTTGGAAACCGAAATCATAAAAAACATCGTAATATTTGTCTTAATAAGTATCAATATATCCACCTAATACATTTGAAAATTTGATCAAAAGTGAAATTTTTCACTGATGTCAACTGACCGAAAATAAACTTTAATGAAGAGCTGTAGTTATCCTCTAGCTTATCCTGAGCTGTATTCGAAAGTGTATCCAAGGCCTCCTGAAGGGGTGCCGAGGGACCGTGAAGCAGAGATGAATCTAGCGTCAAGCGAACAAAAAAAATTTGCTCACCAATACTCTCGCGACGTAATACAAGTCCTCAGTCTTTCACTTCCGTATACAACTCTTCATTAGGCATGCTACGAATTTGTTTCCTCAGAAATTCAAGCGCTTCGTCTTTGGCCTTTAGCCTGTATATCTCCGGTTCTTTCTTAAACAAATGCACCGTCGCCGCAGTAATCGCGCCATACGCCGCATCACCACCGGTCGCCTTTGCGCCAAGCGCCCCAGCAGCCATAGTTCATGTGACTCTATTGCCACCCCACCCGATAGTCATTACTAGTCAGCATCTGAACGGTGATAATAAGGAGTAGCATCCAGAGAAATCTTTTGCTTTTGTGGCTTTGGTATAGTGCTGATCCTTCGACGAATATGCCTCTAGTATATGTGCCGATAAATCATGATCAATCAGGAGAAAATACTACGGCGGGGGACTATTAGGTCCTCTATTAGTTCCATTCCAGGCCATAGTACCCAGTCAACTGACTCTCGACGCGGCAAATGTTGTCCTTAGAAAAACAACAACCTTCTCTATCGAAACTAGGTTCCTTAAAGATAAAGAGAAATCTACAACCAAATCATCTGCAATAAAAACCTGCTTTGAACAACTAACATGCCGCAACTCGGTTATACTAGAGCCAGAACAGATGGCAACAAAAAAATCATCCATACTCGCAGGAAGCTCTCCTTCAGGAGGCCTTGAGAAAACATAAAATAGCCCGCGATAACCTGCTTTTTCAAATACAAAGTAATAACCACTGTTTTCATCAAACAGAACTTCTCTAGAGCCATAACCATTGGTTGCGTACCAAAGGTTTGAGTATTTCCCAGGAAAATCAAACCTGTCTTTTTCGTCCTGACTGACGTGATACATGGCACCAGTAACTTCTTGATCAAGTGACTTTCTCGTTGGCGTGGATACTCCAATGTGCGAATTTATCTCATCACCTGAAAATTCAAAAACTAAGCTATCCACATATTGATCAAGCCCAACTAGCGACCTTACCCAAGACCAAGGAGATAGATCAGGGATATTTTTCTGCGGAAGAGAAAATTTATGTGCGCCTATGTTGTAAGTCACTTCAGAGCCAAAGCTTATTTGCGTAAACGAACCAAAGGCCAGTATGAAAAAGCAAACTAGGATATTAAGTGTTTTCATTGCGTATCACACCCCTTACACCAATCTAAAAATGGAATGTAATATCTCGACACATCTGCTTCCCGCAACATCAATGTCAACGGAGTTCCACCAAATGTAGCATTAGGCAACCCTAAATCATTGAAAACCTGATGATATACTGCAATTTGTCGTGAATTCAACAACCCAGGTACATCAATTAATACTGGGAATATCATTTTCATCGGAAGTACCTATTCATCCCGAATTTCACCGAAAAAATTTAGGAAATAGAGCAGAAAGTCAAAAAAATGACAGATATATCACCCATTCCGTTCGCTGAATTTTCTTTAACGCTTTTAGTAATTCAGTATCCATAGAATTTCTCAGCAATAAAAAAGGCTGCATACGCAGCCTCTTTTACAACAGAACAATCCGATATCACGCAGCCTTGTTCTTCTTACGGTTCTGGTTGGCCTGAAGCTTCATCACACCAACGATGACCTTCTGGTACCAGGAACCCATAGTACGGACCATCAGGTCGAACGCAACGGCGTCTGGGCCAATCAGTACACGACGCTTGTTCTTTTTAACGCCGTTAAGGATGGTCTTCGCCACCTTGTCTGGCGTAGTGATAAACAGGCGCTCGAATTCTGCTTTAGAGTCATCTGCGCTTGCGCCAGTGATTTCTGACGACTTCTCGTTGAAGCGGGTCGACTGCGCGATATTGGTTTTAATACCGCCCGGGTGTACACAGGTGGTGCTGACGCAAGAACCCGCGATATCCCGCCCTGTCGGAAGACATCAAGAGTAATACCCTAGAGTTCTCAAGCCAGCGGGGGCGGCACATCAAGGCTTACGAGAAGAACGACCACCAAAGCCCCCCATTAGACAATGCCTGCCAATGACGTATAATAGCCAAAATTTCATCCATGGAGTGGAGCATGAGCGCTAAAAAAGTCGTTTGTCTGATGTTATCTGGTTTCTTACTGACTGCTTGCGGTGGCGGAGGTGATAGCACCGAATCGCAAACAATAGAAGAGTTGGCAGAGACTCAAGAAGCAGCAGGGACTGAAGACACCACCCCTTTCAATTCCAATGGAGTCTGCCTGGATAATGACAGCTACACAGTCACTCAACTCGGGGTTAATATTTTTCAATTTGAACTTCCGGAAGACGCTTGCGTAGGCGCCGATGATAGTTTAATCCGAAAAAAATCCGTGCCGATTCAACTCGAGAATGAAAATCCAGTGTTTTCACTATCTTCGCGTGCAATATTCACCAGCGACAAGTCTCCTAGTAATACATATGCGTACACATACGCTACTTTTTCAATTACAAATAACTCGGCATATAACCACTGCTTTGTAAGCCTCAATGACCAACGAATATTTTATGGCGGGGGAAAGAGAGTTCCAGACGTATTAGATTTTAACTACGTCGATGGGGAGCTGATGTACAAAACATACCCACCTTCTGACAGATTTATGAGCACCGATTCTTGCTTGGGGCCAGGTGACACCCATGCGTTCAAAGTAAGTATAAGTCCTAAGTCTGACGAGGCGTTCAGCCTGGATTCAATAGAAAGCATTACGATCGACAATATCACCTCGACTTCCGGTTTCATAAGACCAGAAAATTTCACACCTGTCGGGTATTCATGGGAAGACTCCGGTCGTATTTTCTTTAATTTTCAGAACACTACGAAATACAACTTTGTGGGATCAGGATCCTGGATAAACTACTACGACACTGACAATGAAATCATAAAAACAGGTTTGTTATTTGATGAAAGTGATAGCAATTACTCTCCGTCAGAGTATATAGACTTATACGGAATCATTGGAAGACAATTCAAATCCCGAAAATTTACGCTACTACTTGGCGGTGACCTTCGCCCCACAGAAAATTTATCCGCGCTTTCCTTAAAGGCTCCGACGCCTACCATTAATTATGACCGACAGAAATACCAAGAAGAACGGAATCTAAAGAATAGGGAAAAAGACAATTTAACGAGAGCCATGTAAATAGCTCAAAAAGAAGGCCGCTATACTTCAGTTAAGCGGCCGATGGTGCAAACCAGGTTGATTAAGCAGCCTTGTTCTTCTTACGGTTCTGGTTCGCCTGGAGTTTCATAACCGCTACGATTACTTTCTGGTACCAGGAACCCATGGTGCGGACCATCAGGTCGAACGCAACGGCGTCTGGGCCAATCAGTACACGACGCTTGTTCTTTTTAACGCCGTTAAGGATGGTCTTCGCCGCCTTGTCCGGCGTAGTGATAAACAGGCGCTCGAATTCTGCTTTAGAGTCATCTGCGCTTGCGCCAGTGATTTCTGACGACTTCTCGTTGAAGCGAGTCGACTGCGCGATGTTGGTCTTGATGCCGCCCGGGTGTACACAGGTGGTGCTGACGCAGCTACCGGCAATATCCAGATCCTGACGCAGTGACTCAGTCAGACCACGCACTGCGAACTTAGACGCGTTGTAACCGCTCATCAGTGGCTGTGACGCCAGACCGAAGATGCTGGAGATGTTAACAATGTGGCCTTCACCGGCTTTTTCCATGTGCGGCAGGAATGCTTTGGTGCCATACAGTACGCCGTAGAAGTTGATGTCCATGATCCACTTGTAGTCTTCGATAGACAGATCGCCCACAGTACCCGCCAGAGCAACACCGGCGTTGTTGAATACCAAGTTGGCTTTACCGTGATCGGCGACCACCTGATCAGCCCATGCATAGAAGGCGTCTTTGTCAGACACATCCAGCTTCTGGCTGGTGATGTTGACCGGATACTGCTTCAGAATCTCGACGGTTTCTGCCAGGCCAGCTTCGTTTACGTCGCTCAGAGCTACGTTACAGCCCTGCTGTGCCAGGTTGATCGCCAGTGCGCGTCCGATACCAGAACCGGCACCTGTGACTGCTGCTACTTTACCGCTCAGATTTTTCATTTTTTTCTCCTTCAGGCATCAGGCCGACGCCTGAAATATTGTCTGTCGTCATACGTTTCAGTGATACTGGAACTCTACGTTAACCAGACTGAAATCAAAGGGTGCTTTCAGCCAATATATGTCAGTAAAACACCCTGCTTTGGCAGAATTTGCGGCGCACTCAGCGCATGCTGTGATCGCTGCGTTTAAAGTTTTTCGCCAGCAGCCAGAAGCTCCAGCTGAAGCCCGGAAACATAGCGATAACCTTACCGCTTTTGCTCTTGTACCAGGAGTTACAACCGCCTTTTTCCCAGACGGTTTTCTTCATTTCGCTGTGAATATGATTGGTGTAACGCTCTTCGGCTTCAGGCGTCACTTCAATCGACTTCGCGTGCGCTCCACGCACACGGTGAATCGCCTGCATGATGTAGTTCATCTGCGCTTCAATAACGAAAATCGCGGACGTATGACCAATACCGGTGTTTGGCCCTGTGACGATAAACAGGTTAGGGAAGTCCGGAATAACAGTGCCCAGATAAGCACGCGGGTAATCTTCCCAGACGTCGCTGATGGCCTTGCCGTCACGACCAATAACAGGGTACGAAATCACGCCGTCTGTGGCGTCATAGCCAGTTGAGTAAACGATCAGGTCCAGATCGAGTTTTTCACCTTTTTCGGTGTTGATCCCGGTTTCAGTGATTTCATCTATGCCATCGGTCTTGTCATGCAGAAATACGTTGTCACGACAGAACGCCGGATACAGCGTATTGGAAAGAATAATCCGCTTACAGCCAATGGTGTAATCTGGCGTCACTTTCGCACGCAGCTCCGGGTCTTTAATCTGACGGCGGATATGCGCAAGTGCTGGCTTCTGAGCAGCAGCCTTCAGGCCGGCTTCGGAATATTTAAAGCCGAAGATACGTGTTTCCAGGCCCCAGTAAATGCTCCAGCGCAGGAGTTTATAGAGGAACTTATTCTTCAGCAGCGCGCGCTGCCACGGCTTGAATTTACGGTCATGGCGCGGCATCACCCAATGTGGTGTGCGCTGAAATACATGCAGTTCTGCAACGTCTTTGGCAATTTCAGGAATGATCTGTGCAGCACTGGCGCCGCTACCAATGATGGCAACTTTTTTGCCTTTGTAGTCGTAGCTGTGATCCCAGTCATTGGTATGAAATGACTTACCCTTGTAGCTATCACGGCCCTTGAAGTTCGGAATAACAGGCGTGCTCAGCGGGCCTGAAGCGTTGATAATAAACTGACTTTCGTAAACTTCACCGTTATCCAGCTGGATATGCCAACGGCTGATGTCGTCCTGCCACTCGACCTTGGCTACGTTGCAGTTGGTGTGAGTGCGCTCGCGCAGACCATATTTAGTAATTACGTGCTCAGTGTATTCATTCAGCTCTTTCTGGTTCGCAAACATCTGCGACCACGGATACGGCTCATGAGAAATAGAATACAGAGGTGATTGCACATCCACCGCCGCGCCAGGATAGGTGTTCTGACACCAGGTACCGCCCATGAAGTCACGACGTTCAAGGATGACAAAATCTTCACGCCCCTGCTTCAGCAGGTTGATCGCCGCACACTGGCCACCGAAACCACTACCGATAATCACGATGTTGTATTGCTTCATCTTATTTTCACCTCTGTACTGAAATCACCCATCTGACGACAGGTGATGTCACTTTACTTCTGACGACACGTGATGTCAAATAGCTGCATGACGTCTTCTAATTCCTCTCCATCCGGGCGCAGCTACCGGGGCATGACCCCTGAACAGCGCGCCGCCCAGCGCCGTGAACGCTTCGTAGAAGCGGGCCTGAACCTGTTTGGCAATGAGGGCTTCCACGCCACGACGGTGCGCAAGCTCTGCAAAGAAGCCGGCCTGACAGACCGCTATTTTTACGAAAGCTATTCCTCCATGGAGGAATGCCTGATCGAAGTTTATGAGCGCTGCCTGCAGGGCATTCTCGCCCGTTTGCAGAAATCCCTGACTAACGTCGGTGGCACTGACTTTCCGGAGGAGCTGATCAGCAAGTTGCTGAACGACTTCTTCGCCGAAATGGAAGACCCAAGAGTAGCCAAAGTCTGCATGTTTGAGGCCGAAGGTGTGAGTGATCACATGCATACCCTCTATAACGACTACATCCGACGCTTTGTGATGATTCTGATGGGTGCGTCACGTGCCTATGTCAAAGACTGGCCGCTCGATGAGGAAGAAACTGAAGTGCTGGGGAATGCGGTCGTCGGTGGTATTATTCAGGCTACCCGTAACTGGGCGGTCAACGGCTACCACCTCAAGCGCGAATCGCTGGTTAACGGCATTATGGTCATCTTCAAGGGCACTCAGCTCCTGTTAGGCAAACAATGAAACTCGACGACATCCGCAAACTGCACCAGAAGAAATACCGCCAGCAGCATCAGAAATTTCTGGTTGAGGGTGAACACCTGGTGCTGGAACTGGAACGTGCCTCCACGGCAAACCCGGCGCTGCTAAAAAACACCGAGCTGTTTGTCACCGAGCAACACAAAGACTGGCCTGCTCCTTTCAGGCGTCACCTTGTCAGTAACAAGGCAATGACGCAGATGTCAGATACCAAATCACCTCAGGGTGTTATCGCTCTGGTGAACATGACCGACCTGTCTCCGGCCGCGGATGCCAGCCAGAAAGCCGTCTATCTGCACGAAATTCAGGACCCCGGTAATCTGGGAACCATTATCCGCACACTGGGCTGGTTTGGTGGCTTCCGCCTGCTGCTGAGCCCGGGAAGTGTCGATCCGTTTAATCCCAAGGTTGTGCGCTCCAGTATGGGCGCCATTTTCCACCTGCCTATCGAGCTGGATGTCGATCTGATGTCACTGCCTCATCGTTTCCGCAACATCGCCACGCTGGATATGCAGGGCGAACACATGAGCCATACCTCCTTCCGTGCCTGCGAGTGCTATATCTTCGGCAACGAAGCCCGCGGAGTACCGCATGACGCCCTTGAAGCCATTGATCCACATACCTTTACTATCCCCGGGTGTGGTGCCATCGAATCGCTGAATCTTGCAACAGCGGTCAACATGGCTGCCTACGAAATCAACCGCCCCTGACTCTTTACAGGATTATGTGATCATAATCTGTCCTGTGCCGTTGCCCGCGCCCGCCTCTTGAGGGACAATACCGCCCCTTTTTCACCAGTGGCAACAATGCCGCTGGATATAAATGCTAAGCAATCGTGATTCAGGAGTCGTACATGACCACCCGTACCGAACTGGCGAATGCCATCCGCGCACTCAGCATGGACGCCGTGCAGAAAGCCAAGTCAGGACACCCAGGCGCCCCAATGGGCATGGCAGACATTGCCGAAGTTCTCTGGAACGACTACCTGAAGCACAACCCGGAAAATCCGGAATGGGCTGACCGCGACCGCTTTATTCTCTCGAACGGTCACGGCTCCATGCTGATCTACTCGCTGCTGCACCTGAGCGGATACGACCTGTCGATTGACGATCTGAAGAACTTCCGTCAGCTGCACTCCAAAACGCCGGGCCACCCGGAATACGGTTATGCACCGGGTATCGAGACCACTACTGGCCCGCTGGGTCAGGGCATCGCGAACGGTGTCGGCATGGCGCTGGCAGAAAAAGTTCTGGCAGGTCAGTTCAACCGTGAAGGCCACGACATCGTTGACCACAACACCTACGTGTTCCTGGGCGACGGCTGCATGATGGAAGGTATCTCCCACGAAGCCTGCTCACTGGCCGGCACACTGGGCCTGGGCAAGCTGATTGCCTTCTACGATGACAACGGCATTTCTATCGATGGCGAAGTAGAAGGCTGGTTCACCGACGATACTGTTAAGCGTTTTGAATCATACGGCTGGCAGGTAATTCCTAAGGTGAATGGCCACGATCCGGAAGAGATCAAACAAGCCATCGATACCGCCCGCGCTAACAGCGAGCAGCCAACTCTGATCTGCTGCAAAACCATCATTGGTTTCGGCTCGCCGAACAAAGAAGGTAAAGAAGAGTGCCACGGCGCGCCTCTGGGCGACGACGAAATCGCACTGACCCGCGAGCGTCTGGGCTGGAAACACGGTTCTTTCGAGATCCCTGAAAACGTTTACGAAGGCTGGAGCGCAAAAGCTAAAGGCGCTGCTGCTGAAAGTGCATGGAACGACAAGTTCGCTGCGTACGAAGCTGCTCACCCAGAGCTGGCGGCTGAATATAAGCGTCGTATCGCTGGCGACCTGCCAACTGACTTCGCTGCCAAAGCACAGGCCTACATCGAAGAGTGTCAGGCCAAAGGCGAAACCGTTGCATCGCGTAAAGCGTCTCAGAACACTCTGAACGCTTTCGGCCCGATGCTGCCTGAATTCCTCGGCGGCTCTGCCGACCTCGCAGGCTCTAACCTGACGCTGTGGAACGGTTGCAAGGGTGTGAGCGAGACTGACGCTTCTGGTAACTACATTTTCTACGGCGTGCGTGAATTCGCTATGAGCGCCATGATGAATGGCATCGCGCTGCACAAAGGCTTCGTCCCTTACGGCGCCACCTTCCTGATGTTTATGGAATACGCCCGTAACGCCGTACGTATGGCTGCACTGATGAAGCAGCGTGCGATTTTCGTCTACACCCACGACTCTATCGGTCTGGGCGAAGATGGCCCGACCCACCAGCCAGTAGAGCAAGTGGCGAACCTGCGTAACACTCCAAACCTGCAGACCTGGCGTCCTTGTGACACGGTTGAATCTGCGGTGGCGTGGAAATCCTCTGTCGAGCGCAAAGACGGCCCATCGGCGCTGATCTTCTCTCGTCAGGGTCTGCCTCATCAGGACCGTAACGCCGAGCAGGTTGAAGCCATCTCCCGCGGTGGTTACATCCTTAAAGACTGTGCTGGCACCCCTGATGCCATCATCATCGCGACCGGTTCTGAGGTCTCACTGGCGATGGAAGCGGCTGAGAAGCTGAGCGGTAAGAACATCCGTGTTGTTTCTATGCCTTCTGCCGAAGTCTTCTGTGCCCAGGGCGCTGAATACATGGAGCAGGTACTGCCAAGCGCGGTGACGGCTCGTGTTGCAGTGGAAGCTCTCCACAAAGACTACTGGTACAAGTTTGTCGGCCTGAACGGCGCCATCGTCGGCATGGACACCTTCGGTGAATCTGCCCCTGCCGGTGACCTGTTCAAAGAGTTCGGCATCACCACAGACACCGTTGTTGATGCAGTAAACGGCCTGCTGTAAGCCCAGCGCTTCAGTCAGACTGTGAAATAAAAAACCGGGCCAAGCGCCCGGTTTTTTTATGTCTGAAAGGACAGCGTCGTGTAAAGCCAGTCAACCATATTGACTGCCGTGATAAGCTCGACTTAAACACTAATAAGGAAATATCCGTGTCCAGAATCATCAACATCACATTATTACTTTCCCTTCTTAGTTCACCTTTCGCATTTTCAGATACTGATAGTGATGGAGATCTTATCTGGGATATGCACGATAATTGCCCTGATATCGCGAACGCTGAACAACAGGATTATGATTCAGATGGCGAAGGAGACGCCTGCGACAATGATATAGACAACGATGGACTCACGAATGAGGAAGAAGACAACGTCGGTTCTGATTCCTACAATTCCAACGACTACACTATGGACAGTGATAGCGACGGATTCGGCAACCTGTTCGAAGCAATCGCGGGTACGGATCCACTCTCTTCTGAATCGCAGCCGATCATTCCAGGCAGCTATGATATTGACCTGACCCAGAATCCAGATGATTTTCCCCTGGGCCTACAATCTGGTCAGTTGGCTGAGACACCAAATGGAATTCGGCTCAGCCTGCAGAGGTCAGCGACCGATGAAGATGAATATTTAACGGGTAAGTTGGCTTTGGCAACCAACTTCCCCGAACAAACTCTCGTCAACATAGTAGCTGAGCTTGATACTCCCGAAGGAACTGCTGCCTCAACCAGGATTTACACTGATGGATCGGGGTCCGGCAGGTTCATCCAGGCTGACTCTGGCGAATTTGTCGTAGCTTCAAGAATCAGCGCTGGCCCAAGAATAGTTACGCTCAATTATTCTGCGTGGACATTAAGTGATGATCTTGCCCCAACACTTGTTCTAAAGAGGGTACTGACTGGTCAGGATACCGACGACGATTATCTGCTTGTTCCTCTGGACGGCTGCCCGCTTGAGAGCTCGGGGCTTACTGACAGCGACGGCGACGGTCTGCAAGACGAATGCGATTATGATGAAGCAGACAGCGATTCTGATGGGGTTCCAGATGGCGGTGATAATTGCCCTACTGTATACAACCCATTCCAGGAAGCCTTAACCGATCAATACTATTTTTTCGGTGATGCCTGCAATCCTGATGACGATTTCGATGGCATTCCAGATGAGATTGAAGATCTGCTGGATTACCGGGACTCCAGAGGCGGGGACCTGGAGCGGCACGAATATGGGTTTCTGATTCATATTATTGATACAGATACCGACGGGGACGGGGCAAACGACGTTTACGAGATTAATACGGGTACAGACCCGTTCACCTTCGATACCTTTGAAACAATTTCGCTCACCGACTATGTGCCACTTGGTGACATTAAATACACTTACCGGGCACACGTGACAATTTCCCCTCCTGAATACAACACCGATTATGAGGAAACTATTTCAGAAGAGTCTCCCGGTGTTTACAAAGAAACCGCTTACGGTTTGTTTGGAGGTGGACCTCATTACTACCGAATAGGCAAAGACGGCATCTACCTGAAAGGATATGACAACTGGCGAAATGGCGATGGCTACGAAGAAATTGACTTGCTGCACTTGCCATTCGAGCTTCAGGAAGGTGGTAGTGTACCATCATCAGGTGCCTCGAAATGCAGTGATGAAGGCTGCAGACCGCACTTTATCTATATGATTGATAAAGGCGAGATGTTCTTTGATGGTGAATACAGGGAATACGTGACACTAGTCTCTTCTACATTTGGTTTTGACCTGTACTACATCTACCTTAAAGACATCGGCCTCTATGGCACTCACTATATGAACCTAGTCGACTACGAGATCACTAACCGTGTCGATGTTGCTGCGATTGCCGCGGCCTTGCCAGAACCCGAAACGCCAGTGGAAGTGGAGCCACAACCCACCAGCGAATCATCGTCTTCCGGCGGCGGTGGCGGTGCGGTTAATCTGTTCTGGATGCTGTTAACGATGGTGAGTCTGATCTACCGCCGAAAATATCGGTCAGCATAAGATTGGTATAAAAAAAGAGCCGCTACTGCGGCTCTTTTTCCAGGTGTTCAACAATTCAGATACAGCCCTGTCGTATGGCTCTCGCTACCAGCAGGCTACGGCTGTTTACGTTGAATTTTTTATAAAGATTATGCACATGGAATTTCGCGGTACGTTCAGACACGGACAGAATGACGCCGATTTCCCAGTTGGTCTTTCCTTCTGAGATCCACTTCAGTACTTCTGCTTCTTTCTGAGTAACGGAGGGTTGCTCGTCGAATTGCTTCACTTTCAGCAGATACGTCTGGATGCATGGCATCAGGCTTTGCATAAACTGGTTTTCTGCGTGATCAAGCTGGCGATCCAACGCCAGAAAGAACATGCAGTTCAGCTGTTCGTCCTGAAAGTCCGTAGAGACCTTTCCAACCAATGCCGGACCGCCCCCCGTATGGCGACCACACTCAGGCTCGTCGGCATCTGTTGAATCGAGTCGGAAGATGGTGTTGTTGAACGCATTCATCTGGCTGGCCAGCGAATTAGATTTCAGGTAATCCGACTGCAGATACACAGACTCATCGGTGACGTTGATGCCATGCACAGAGTCGATTGAACTGATTTCCCGGCCACTCTGTGAGCAGTTGATAAACACACCCCAGTCGACCGGAATCATATTACTGACACGCCCAAAGACTTCGTCAGCCACCTGTTTGCTGTCTGACGCCAACAGCTTAAGGTGCAGATCCAGTAACCCCTGCTGAACACTATCCAGTACCGGATGTCCGAACGCTTCTTCCATCTGCATCATAGAACGCTACTCCTGAGCTGAGTTCCTTCTCTGGTCAGATCACACTGCCTGTCATCCGACGACAATACGAAATTGAAACAGCCAACACTGAGAATAGCAATTGATCTGATTTCATTCTCTTCAGAACTGCGCCGAAATCTTAAAATAGAGGCGGCTGTTGTCACTAAACTGTCCAAACTGGCTCCGTTTATGTCCAAAGTACTGGACCACACCAGTATCTACGCTGACTTCCTGAGTCAGACGATAAATCAGATTCAGCTTATTGAGGTACCCAGTGCGACCTGACTCGCTGTCTGACAAGGTGTTATTCATCAGTGTCAGCCGGTCTGCCCTGAAATTCTGGCTGACGGTGAATGACATCTGATCTGACCGCGCTCCATCAACATTGCCCTTTTCGGGCAGCCAGTGACGGGCAAATTGTATATTGGTGGTAAAAGCACTATAGGAATAATCGAATCCGATTAACGCGCTGCTTTTATCCGCCTGATCTGCCTCACCCTGTTGATTCCGAACGTAACTGCCGGGCATGTATGCCAGATCACCACGGACGATCCAGCTAGCTATGGGGGTAGCCACCGACACACCCGCCAATTTTTTACGCCTCTGACTCAACTCAGGTCGCCCTTCATCATCTGAAAGCAGGATAGGCTCACCATCCCAACCGTAATAGCTGTACAGGCCAAGGTCCCAGTCTTCTGCAGCCACAAAACGGTAGCGTAGTGCCGCTGACATCGCCTGCGCGGTATAGCTGTCAGGTTTGTCCCAATTGGGCCGTACCGGGCTACCTGCAAACAGATCAAACTCGGAGTCGATGGCAGGTAAACGTGGTGCTTTCACCTCAGGAATAAGCAGCAATTGAATATCACCGTTATCAAGCATCCTGGTGGCATTCATCATGGTCAGAGGTAACCGGCCCTCTTCAAAGTCGTCAATATAAGCAAGCACATTTTCGCGGCCATCGAGTGGATTAACGACATCCAGAACCCGGAAATAATCGCCCTGCCCCCAGGTCACCTGCTGTTTCCCCAACACCCACTCCCAGTTGCCCGCCATGCAGTTCAGGGTCAGTTGTCGTACTTCCAGACGGCTATCCCATTCCTGATCATCCGGGTCGCTTATCCCAGGCCTGGCGCGTTGATCTAATGCCATTCCGCGGATCTGATACGCAGCAACACAGGCATCACCGGCATCCAGTTCTCCACTGTATTTTGCGAAGAATTTGTCCGCTGCTTTGCCTGAAACTTCAGACCCATGATCGTGCTGATAGTACACTTCGGTCTGAGCCGTAGCGGACACTGGCAATGCCAGTGCCGCAACTGCAAGAACGAAGGCGGGCTTTGAGATGACCGCCATTACAGCCCCCGTTTAAGAGCAACCATGCTGAACTGTGCATCTTTAACCGGCAGGTTATAGTCGATGCTGTTCAGTTTCAGTTGCGTTACATCTCCCGTCTGGACGTTGTTTACGTGCAGCGAGGTGACGGTCCAGAACCCGTCTATCAGCTCTATCGTGTCAGCGGACATGGTTTTGATATGGTGTCCCTGCTCATCAAAGTATTCTTCTTTAATAATCAGATGACGCGCCGGATCTACCCAGGACACTTTACGGGTATAACCAGTTTTAAACACCGTATTATCATTGGCAGCCTCACCCGTAATACGGGCAGTGCTGACACCATTGATCACTTCATTTCCGTCCAACTGATATCGGAAGTCCTGAAGCTGAAGGCGCTCAAGATCGGCAAATGACATTTCACTACTGACGAAGCGCCCACGCTTATTCTTAGATGATAAGCGCTTTACCTTTTTCATCGCCGGGATATAAATCCAGATATCGTCATCGCGATCAGACGCTTCTTCATACGCGTGAAGCATGACGCCAGTACCAGCCACATCGGCAGGCTGACTGACGTATACCATCGACTTGCTGTCCTGCCCCTCATCGGTTTCCAGCATGGTGATATGCCGGACACGTTCGAAGCCATCTTTGCTGGTGAGCGTCATAGTAATGTCTGACTTACGGCTATCACCATCTGCACGAAACTTCACCTGCTGCATCAGTTCGTAGGCTGCCGGGTCACTTTCTGACGCACTGGCGAAGCCGGCCGAGAGCGAACAGATCAGTGCCACTGTGCTGATGGCCGTTTTCTTTAATGACGGTATTTTCATGACACTGCCTCCTCTGCAGTCAGGGATAACTCTTCCTGTGGTGCACCGACAGAGCCAGGGAAAAGACGGATAAGCATCGGTAATACAAAAAGAGTCGCCAGCGCAGAAATGACCATGGTCATCGCAATCAGGTACCCCAGATTGGCCAGTGCAGCGAATGTAGACAGACCCAACATAGAGAAGCCGAGACTAAGTACCAGAGTGTTAAAGATCACTGGCCGGTAAACCCCACTCAAAGCTTCTTCAATAGCTGGATTAACGTCCATTCCCTGCTCACGCTGCTGGCGGTAGCGGCTGATAAAGTGAATCGCGTAGTCGACACCTACACCAATCGCGATGGCGGCAACCAGTGACGTTCCGATATCCAGATCCATTCCAACCAGCGGCATAATCGCAAAGTTAATAAATACCGTCAGTGTGAGCGGCAAGGTACCAAGAATACCGAACACCGCAGAACGGAATACCAGCGCGAGCAGAACAAAAACGCCCAGCAGAGACCAGCTCAGGCTGGCGATCTGACCGTAGATCACTTCGTTCTTGGTTGATACCAGAAGCTCACCAAAGCCGCTTGCCTCAATCTCAACAGAAGGCGGCAGCACCGAGCGGGCGTAAGGCAGAACATCATTCAGAGTCGCTTCCATCACGCTCGACTGATCAGAGTGGTTAAACACAATAATCCGCGCGTTCTGATATTTCTGATCTACGGTATCAAAAATGCCCCGGCCATCACTGCTCTCGTACAGGAAGAAATACTGCGCCAGCAGATCATCACCACCCTCAGGCAGCGCAAAGGCTTCTTCGCCACCCGCCAGCAATCGCTGATTGAGGAGTTTAATGAAATCGACCGGTGAGTAGCTGAAACCAACGTCTTCATGTTCGGCCAGGCGTGCCTGAATTTTCTCGATGGCCTGCAGCAGTTCCATCTGCTTAAACGTGTCTGGGGCATCCGCTTTCAGGGTAATGCTGAACAGCATGGTACCGGCAAAGTAGCTGTTAATGATCTCATCATCGACACGGATCTGACTGTCAGCATCAAAGTACTTAATCGCTTTGTTATCAATATTCAGTTGCGACAGTGATACACCCATCACAGCAACCAGAACGATAAATGCGAGTCCGGCCGCTTTTGAGTTGCGTGCCAGGCCATTATTCACAGCCAGTACCGAGTTTTTAAGTTTGCGGTCAATCATATTGTCGTCGGTCGGATCTTCCGCCGGTTTTACGCGGGCGAACTTCAGCAATACCGGCGGCAGAAGCAGCATGGTAATGATCAGTGCGAAACACACGCCCACTGCCACAAACAAACCGAACTCACGGATAAAGGTGATATCGGTATTCATCAGTGACAGGAAGCCAACGGCAGTCGTCAGACTGGTTACCAGCATAGGAGCCCAGAGGGCTTTCAGTGTCTGAGACAGTGCCCGCTCTTTAGAACCACTCTTCGCGTGATGTGAAAATTCAGCGAGGAAGTGAATAGCATCCGCGACCCCAATAGAAATCAGGAAGACCGGCAGCATCGTGGATACGAT
>Ga0208830_1000114_pt1 | contig 44626 bp, 43 predicted proteins | sample DeeseametaMP2634_FD_184169 | JGI IMG/M metagenome (GOLD analysis project Ga0208830, IMG submission 184169) | Marine microbial communities from the Deep Atlantic Ocean - MP2634 (SPAdes) | ecosystem: Environmental > Aquatic > Marine > Oceanic | place: Northeast of Antigua and Barbuda, North... | reverse complement strand
CCCCGTCTCCCCGTACCGATGAAAATTCAATTAGAATATGCGTTACTGATCAGAAGTAGAACCCCAGCATTGGGATCAGTTAGCCATTCAGGGATGGCTCACCGGTTCCGTCCAGATACCTGGGACCGCTTCGCAATTTCCGGGCCGTGGGGCATTGTATTACTGGACGAAGGGCAATAGACAGGACAATTCACTCAGATGGATCCGGTACTCAATCCGTGACCTTGCTGGCAGTCCGGCCGCACCCGGACGATGAAAGCACCTCGACCGGCGCCATGCTCGCCTATTACCACGGGCGAGATGTGCGGACCGGGGTTGTGATCTGCACCGGCGGCGAAGAGGGCGAGATCCACGATCCTGACCTGGACCCAGTGGCGGATAGGTCGAGGTTGGGGGAACTCCGAATCCAGGAGGTGAAGAACGCCTGTACGATTCTGGGTGTAGCTGATCTACGCATGCTCGGCTATCGAGATTCGGGGATGGCGGGCACGCCGGCCAATCAACACCCGGAAGCGTTTGCGAACGCCGAACGCGTTGAGGCTGTGGGCAGATTGGTCCGGATAATCCGAGAGCTTCGGCCAAGTGTCATCGTCACCGATCCACCTGGGGGAATGTATCCTCACCCAGACCACATCATGTGTTATGAGATCAGCGTTGATGCCTTTCACGCCGCTGGGGATGACCAAGCGTTTCTAGACGGCGGGCCGCCGTGGCAGCCAAAAAAGTTGTACGGCGTCGCGCAGATCGACGACGGGGCCTGGGAGAAATTGAAGCCCAAGTTCATCGATGCGGGATTTGACATGGGATGGATGGAGCGGAGGCCACGCCGTTCCCCGGGACCTGGGCCTGAGACGGCCACCGTGGCGTTGGATGTCCGGTCTTACAGTGAACACCAGCGCCGAGCTCTGCTCGCCCATCGCACTCAGATCCCACCGGATAGCTTTTTAGTCAGCTTGCCCACAGAACTACGCAGCCTTGCCTTTGCAACTGCCTACTTTGTTCGGCTTTCTCCTCCCTCTACCTCGGGGGAGCACGAGCCGGATCTTCTCTACGGGTTGGACGAGGTTTGAAGCAAGCGCAAAGTCTTCTTTTCTTCGGACTGATCTATCTAGCATGGTGGAACTTGCCAACCCACCGGGGGGACCATGTTTGCAAATATAGTTGCGGAAGGTGACTTGGGCAGGGTTTTAGACTCCCACTCTCCCTCGGCCGGGCTTTCAGTGGAACCGGCTTGTTAAGTAGCAGAAGTATCCTAGCCGGCGAAAAAAAGCATACGATTCCAAGGAAGCCGGGCATTCCTAGACATCAGCAGGCAAGAAATGGCAAATCGCCCAACGATCCGCAAGGCTGAACTACCAGACGCCGAGGGAATCAAAGCATGCGTCGACGCGGCTTATCAACACTACATACCCCGCATGGGCCAAGCGCCCGGTCCCATGCTCAACGACTACTCCCAGGTGATCGGCCGTCACCAGGCGTTTGTGCTGGGGGAAGGTGGCCAAATAATCGGCGTTCTTGTGCTGGTCTCCGACGAAGAAATGCTGCTGCTAGATAACGTGGCCGTACACCCAGATCGGCAAGGCCAAGGTTTGGGGCGTCAACTTATAGCATTCGCGGAAAACGAAGCCGCGAAACAAGGATATTCCAGCCTGGAACTGTATACCCATGAAAGCATGACAGAGAACATAGGTCTGTATGAATCTTTGGGATACGCTGAAACAGACCGGCGGACCGAAAGTGGGTACCGGAGGGTATATATGCGGAAGGACCTGACCTAAGAGCTAGGCCAGGCTGATAGGCAAATTAGCATTACGCTCTGAGATTGGAGACCCCTGGCACAGTAGAAATCACGAAAATATGCCGGAAGGAATCTGCATTGCTCATCGGAGCCCAAGTAACTCCACTTCAAATTTCAGAGTTGCCCCCGGAGGGATGACGTTACCGGCGCCCCGGTCGCCGTATCCCAGGTCGGCCGGTATGATCAATTCCCGCTTTCCTCCGACTTTCATCGTCCCGACGCCTTCGTCCCAACCCTGAATCACTTGCCCGCGGCCAAGAAGGAATTCAAAGGGTGTGCCTCGGTCCACCGAGCTGTCGAACTTGGTACCGTCCAATAGCCAGCCGGTGTAGTGAACGATAGCGGTCGCGCCTGCGTATGCCGCCTCGCCTTCTCCAACGACCAGATCTTTATATTGCAACCCAGATTCCGTGGTAGTGGTATCGTCAGAAGCCATTTGAACCTCAGCTTTTGGAATTGTAGTCGCAGGCTGGGAGCAAGCAACTCCCAGGATAACCAGGAAGGCAACGATCAAACAGCAACGCATATTTCCAGCCTTTGCCTCCCTTTTCCAGCGCACGATCAACGAGCGCCCAAATATAGTAGCACACCCTCACGATTTAGCATTGCGGGCTTTTTCTCAAAAAACTCCAGGCTTATGCCGCCCTGAGCGTGGAAAAGGGTCTGAGGTGATGGGCATAAACTATGCTCGACTGGCCGCCTCCTCAGATTTCCCGACTATGTCGAGGACTTGCGACAGAGTCGAAACTTCGTCCCTCCGGTCCTCAAAATGACAGTGTTGAGGCACGACCCCATCGAAGGCATTAAGGGGGGGTCTCTTCATAGGCGCAGGAGACGGTCGGCGTTGCCGCTGAGAATCTTTTTCTTGTCTTCAGCCGACAGGGGGATGGTGGGAATCCAATCGACGGCAGGCTGGTTCAAAACGAAGGGATAATCTACCGAAAATAGGATCCTGTCGACGCCCATCTCCATCACGCAGCACAGCAAAGCCGGATTGGAGAAGTTGCCGCTGGTGGTTATCCAGAAGTGCTTGCAGAAGTAGTCTCGAAAGGAGAACAACGTGTTTTTGTTGCCCTGCCTGGCAAGCGCCTGGTCGATCCTCCAAAGAGAAAAAGGCAGCGATTCCCCCAGGTGTCCGAGGATGATTTTTACCTCCGGATAAGCGTCGAACACCCCGGACAGCACCAACCTGATGCCTTGGGTAGCTGTTTCCACGGTGAATCCCCAGGCGGCGGTAAGCAAACCGGGAAATTCGTCCAGATAGTCCTTGTAATAAGCCTCCACCACCGCCGGATGGGGCACGGCCGGGTGCATGTACAGGGGCACGTCCAGCGCTTGCGCCCGCTCGAAGATGGGCCAGAATCGTTTGTCGTCGAAGAACAAGCCGTTGGTCAACCCGTGGACCATGGCGCCTTTAAACTCCAGCTTGGTAACACAGCGCTCCAGTTCGTCGGCGGCCGCTTTAGGGTCGGGGGTGGGCAGTGCGGCGAAAGCGGCGAACCGGTCCGGATGGGCTCGAACGATCTCCCTGAGCCGGTCGTTGGCTCCTTGAGCCAGCCTAACTGAAGTCTCCGCGTCTCCCCTCTGGGTTGAAGGGGCGCCATGGGACAGCACCTGCATCTGGATGCCCGCCTCGTCCATCTCCTGGATACGAGCTTCCCCATATTCATACAACCGGTCCACGGTGTCGGACTGCCGCCGGAACGCGTCTACCTCGCCGAAGGACGCTGCTACTTCTTTATCCCAATAGTGTTCCTCAATGGCGACTATCCGTGGTTTGCTGGGAGTTACCATGACCAGCTCCTCATTGCGGGCCACCGGGCCTCAGCACTCCGATGGTAATGCCCTCGATGTGATTCGCATGCCAGGTTCGAGCGTAGATGCCGGCCTAGTCTGCCGCGCTCAGCCATTATAGCCGGGGGATGGCGCGTTCGGTCAAAGACGCCCTGTAATCATTGCAGCTAGAAATCCCTGGCACATTTTTCTCTTCTTGGCCAGTTAAAAATGGCAAAAAATTAGTCCATGCAGAACTGCATGGACTAACAATGGTCGCTTGTTTGATGTCGAGAAGAGTGGGATTACCGGCGTATGAGTTTCTTGGGAAGCAATACCCAGAGAGCGAATAGTCCGATGAATGCTCCGGCTGCCGCTAGTATCTCCATAACGCCTCCAAAACCAACTCTATATAGACATGATGCTACAAAGATGTTTCGGAGGATTTAATAATTTGTTAAATCTTTGTTACGAATGGAACCGGGCCGAGAGGCAAGAGGACTAGTCCTTTTGTCACCCCAAAATCATGCCAAATGGGTGATGCCGACGGTGGCTTGGGAGAATAACATCCTTATATACCAAGTGAAAGAAGAGGCTGATATGTTTCCAAGACAGGCCACCGCCACCATGAAACGCAACCTAGCCAAAGCCCGGGAATCACGGGTGCTGGAGCAAGCAGCCACGGTGAGCAGGCTTCAGAGAGCCGGTTCTCAGATCACTCATGTCCGCCCGGGGACTGTGGCGCTGTTTAGCCCTTTGCTAAGGTCCCGATAATAAATGACGACAGGACCACGCACTGGTTGGACCGCCGGAACCGCCCTTTAAAAAATTGGATCCAATGCGGTAACGTGAAAAGGGGCCGGACTCACCGGCCTTTTTTGATTTGTCAGCGGTCCGGTGGACTCGACCCAGCTTTTAGACCACCCGACACGGGCGTTTCGGCCGGTTCGGGGCCAGACGATTAGCGAGCTAAGAATGGACAGGAGCGTTCGGTAGTTTTAGCAAATTGGAAGCCAAACATCCAGTACATTCAACCTGATGCAGGGGGTTATTGCTATCTTTACGGCAACTATTACAGTCACAGATATAGACTAGGTTACGGCCACAAGTGGGGCACATCCGGGATTTCGCAAGTGATTGGGCCAGCATATCACGCAGCGTCATAACGCGGTTCCTCGGCGCTTGGCTGCCCTACATCTTGATCATCCAGCCTCTACGAAGCATAAGTAGGACAACGGCGCAATTGGATTAGAGCCAGTATAGACAAAGACGTTGCTGGAACATCTATCGCAGTTGATGCGAGTTTGAGTTGAAATTCTAGATTGCGAGGCAGAGCACCTTTGACGATTCGTTTGGCTACCCTCGAAGGTTCTAGCGGCACGGCCTTGTTCCCAGCGTGGAAATTTTGATGGTAAAGTATTCTCACCGGCTAGAGCTTCTTCGGCTCCGTTGACAGCATGTTCAAGCCCCGCTCGTGGTGAGCACGTCGCACCGCGGCCCGCATCTCCGATCCTAGGACGGATTCAGGGTAAACAGAGAGATGCCTGGGATAACGTCACCGTAGCCAAATAGCTGCTAGGAGAACCAGAATGCGAGTCAATTTCGGCTTTCTCTGCGACCATTTCGGCCACAAAGACGGCAAACCGTCGGCTGAAGGCATCGGTTTGGACGCGTTTTTCGCCTCGAACATGCCGGTACGTCATCCCGGGTTTGATGCCGTCAAAAGCATGCGGTTCGGTCCCGAAGAGACCGGCGAGAAGACGGTGGGGCTAGGCGTTACGGACCGGGACGGAACCTTGATCACTCCAGCCCGGTACGAGGTTATTAACGTTGAGGTCTCGCCCGGTCAGACGTACCAAAACAAGACGCTAAAGATAACCGTTGCTGAGACCGAATTTCTCTCGTTCGGCGACTACCAGGTGGTATGGCTTCTGGAGGGGCTGGAAGTCCACAACTTGCCATTCAAGGTGCTGCCGGAAAACGGTTAGCTCCCGGTAGCTCCAATTGACGGTCTTGACTAGAATCAGCTGATGAAGATCCGTTGCCGCCTATGACGGCATCTGGCATCTCCGTTCTACCGATCCAAACCCGCGGACCAACGCGTCCGGCTGATGTCCGTCACACCGAACAACTACTCCTTGACCGCCATGAAACCTGATGTTCTACTTGGTTCGGTATCAGCCAAAGGAGGTCCGCCGTGGGAATGTACCGGATGTTTACCGGAGACGACGGGGAGAGTCACATCGAGGAGATGGACTTGGCCCAGCGCCCCGACCTGGGTTCATTAACCAATGTCGCCCAAGTTCGGGTCACCCAGCATCACGAGCTCCGTAATATGGATTTTCACCCGCTGCCGGAGCGGCGGCTAATCATTCATCTTTGGGGTGAGGTGGAAATAGGATTTGGCGATGGCACGAAGCATATTTTTCGTGCCGGGGATGTGCGGCTGATGGAAGACGTTACCGGGCGCGGCCATACTCATCGCGACCTCACCCCGGCGGCGGCCGCTTTGATCATATTGAAAGATTGACGCCAAGGGCAGCCTAACAACCATGAGAGCCCAGAACTACTCTGGGCTCTTTTGTTTCCCTTACCAGGCGCGCTAGGTTTGGCTATGGTTTAGTTTTCCCACTCGCCTGGGGTTGCCCATCGTAAAGCATCGAACACTTTAACGATAACGGAAGCGCTGCCAAGCACGTTACCGCTGTCCAACGCCGACGCAGTGATCGTATGGGTGCCTGCGGTGAGGGTCGCGGAAAAGTTGCCGCCGGCGCCGATCAACCCGTCGATACTCGAGTTCCATACCAGGCCCTTGGTGACAAATCCGTCTTCAGCGTCCAATGCCACCGCCAGGAAGAATATCGAGCTAGACCCGGAAAACAAGCCATTGCCGCCAGGGCTGACGATAATTACATCGGGAGGCGGGTTAACCGGGGTAAGGGTGAACACGAGAGTGCCGAAACCGGTCAAACCGCCTCTATCCAGGGAACGCGCTTCGATGACGTGAGGGCCGATCGCGGGAATAGCGCCGTTAAAGTTGCCCAGTCCCAGGCCGGGCATAGACATGGTAGTGCCGGTCACCCCAGTCGGCGTGCCGTCGATGAACCACTCGACAAAAGCCGTTAGAGTTGCCCCTTCGTTGTCGTCGGTGACCTCAGCGCTAAAGACTAAGTCAGGCGTCGCGGCAAAGGCGCCGCCCGTAATGTCACCGGTGACGGTTACCTGGAGCGCTCGATTCGGCGCCGCCTCGGTGGTGAAAGTGCTGGCGAAGGGCTCCAAGGAGTTGAGCGCCGGATCGCTGATGCCGCCGGTCAGCGTCACGGCGTAGGTGGTATCGTTCGCCAGGTCTCCGGTTGGATGAAAGATCAAGCGCCGGTTAGCCACCCCGTAATGCGGGCCAAGGCTGATAGTACCAGCGATGACGTTTGAGGCGGAGTCCAGCAAATTGAAGCCGGCGAAATCAACTGTCGCCCCATCGACCGCCTCCGAGAAGAATACGTCAATCACGGTGTCGGTGGCCACGCCGGTCGCGTTCTCCAAAGGGGATATGCCTAACACAGACGGACTTGTCGTGTCCGTCTCTTCCGTCGTGAAGATACTGCTGTAGGAAACCATCCGGTTGCCGGCTTGATCGGTAATTCCGCTAGTCAGCGTTATGGTATAAGCGGTGTCATGCGCGAGGTCAATGTCCGGGTCGAAGATCGCGCTCCTCCCATTCCCGGCAACGGTGACCGCCCCTGGGATGGGCTGGCTACGTTCGTCTAAGACCACGAAAGTGGTTTCATCTACCGCCGGGACGGAGATCCTTTCTGAGAAGCTTGCGACAATGTCTATGCCAACAGCCACGCCGTTGGCCCCGTCATAGGGCGATATGATCCTGAGCACCGGCCCAGTGGTGTCGGGTACCGCGGTTGGGGTCACGATAGCAACGTCATCCCGGATCAGAACTGCCTGCAGACCGGCTACCGATTCGAACATGTCTGCAACCTGGATAGTGGAATGTTCCTCACTGGTCCATCAGTATACGCCGGCCTTTTTGGGGTTGGCGATCAGCAGTGCGCTGCCAGTATTTCTATCGGAATAGCTGTAAATCTTCAGAACCCAACTCTCCGTAGATTCGTTGTGCGGCGTTCCAGCACCCTGGGATATGCCCATCCGCAAGGTAAGGGATCCAGGGAATTCTAAAATGCTGGCGGAAACATCTATCGTGTGAGTAATGGTGGGCCCGAGGCCACGGGTAACCCCGTCCGCTTGAATCGCACCTTTGACCGTATCGACGACATCACCATTATCTTCGCTGGTTGCCGTGGCGTAGTTGGGCGAAATTTCCCACATATCAGTCCGCCCTGTTGCTAGGACGGGGGTGGAAACTTTCAAAATGTGACCCGGTTTACAAGGGTTGTCCGCGTCGAAAAACACATCGAGCTGCCCTACTTCCACGCCGGCGGGCAAAGACGGGCCCCCAAAGATGTATCCCGCAGGTATTTGGATCACCAAGGTATCCACCGCCGCCCGGTTCTTGCGCATGGTCAGGCCGAATGTTACAGCGGTTGCGGCGCCGGTGCTCTTGTCCGCCACGGTAACATTCAACCGGCTGGCGGACGGGGGAATCAGAGGTGCTTTAGCGGCGGCGGCGAACACATCGCCGTTGGTGGTAAGCACCCGGTAACTCACCAAAGCGGCAGAATTGGGAACACCTTTGATGAAATCCGGAACAAATTGTTTGGTGGGGTGCTGGGGCAACCGGGCGTTGAAGTCGACGAGACTGACATTGACGTACCCAGCAGGAAGAGGCGGGGAATCCAGGTTGTCAAGAACTGCATCGCCGTTGGTGTCGGGATTGCTCACCGGGTATGTCTGGGGGAAAGACTCGGTGAAGAACCGGTCGGAGGCAATCTCCAAGATTCTCGAGTCGCTTTGAATCTGAGCGCTTCTACCGGCAGCCTCTAGGCCCTGAACGGACCCGGCTATCACCCCGGCAAGAACGCCGATGATGGCGAACACGGATAGCAGTTCGACTAGAGTGAACCCTCTTTGTCGTCCCACTGGATGATTTCTTGGGTTCAAACACCTAATCATGATTCTGTAGATAGGAACCTTGACGTCACCTTAAAAACTTTGGCCCAATCAGGAATCAGCCGGAGTGCCAACAGAAGCCATCAAGGCGCGGCAAACGTCTTCGGTGATGCCCTTGGCTTGGCCAAGATCAATCGCTTCAGTCAATACTTTCCCTATGCATCCCCCCTAAAGTTTGTATCCAAGATTCTAGGTATGTTTCATCTAAGCGTGCGGCCCGCCAACCGGATAGGGTGTAGCCCCCACAATCAGGGTTCGGTTCCCCAGACATCGAAGAAGGGACCACGGCGCCAACTCCGTTTAAACCGCTGGGATGTAATATATGGAGTGAAACATCCCTACGACGTAACGAGGAGAACCGGAGGGTGGTATGCCCAAATACCTGCTGTAATTCACCTATAACGACGACGCCCTTGCGGAACTGATTAGGCATCCCAGGACCGGGGCAAGATGGTCTCCGAGCTGTTCGACCATCTCGGCGGCAAGGTCGAGTCCTTCTACCACAGCTTGGGCGAGTATGATCTGGTGACAATTGCTGAATTTCCGGACAACGAGACCATGGCCGCGATCACGAACGCGGTGCGGGCAGCCGGCGTCGAGAAGGACCACAAGGTCACTATCTTGCTAACCCGGGAAGAGGCTTTAATGGCGCTGAAGCGGGCCGGAAGTACCGGGTATCAACCACCTAGCTAACCAGTTAGGCGGCTCAAGGTTGCCAGCTACGACAAAATAAAGTCCGTCCAGCGGCTTGCCGCCCTCCCTGCTGTTGTGTAAAATGCCCGCACAACGCCGGACAACGGCATAAGTCAAGGCGCTATTTGGACAGGAGGTCCTCGAGATGGACTTAGGACTAAAAGGCAAGCACGCCCTGGTCACCGGCGGTAGTAAAGGCATCGGCAAGGCGATAGCCAAGGAGCTGGCCCGGGAAGGCGTAGACGTGGTGATCGTCTCCCGCACAATGTCGGACCTGGAAGCCTCCGCTAGAGAGATTGAAGACGAAACGGGCACCCGGGTCATTCCCATGGTTCTAGACGTTACTCAAACCGACCGGGTGAACAGCGTCATATCCGAAGCTGCCCAGCAACTTGGCGGCCTGCATATTCTGGTCAACAGCGGGTCCGCTCCCGGCGGGTCGGCTTCGGCCATCGGACCGATAGAAACGGTCAACGAAGATGACTTGATGAGCGACTTCGACGTTAAATACGTGGGGGCCCTAAGGTGCGCCCGCGCGTCTATCCCTCTGATGAAAGAGCAAGGTTACGGGCGAATCATAAATATCAGCGGCGGGAACGCCCGCAACGCCGGGAACCTGAGCGGCGGGGCGCGCAACGTGTCCATGGTGCATCTAACCAAGACCCTATCCACTCAGGTGGGCCGTTTCGGGATCACCGTCAACTGCATACATCCTGGCACCACCCGCACCGAGCGCACGCCGGAGTTGATAGAGGCCAGGGCTGCTCAATTAGGCATCGACATCGACCAAGTGGAGGCTACAGACTTTGCTCCCGGCGCTGCCAGGGGTAACGCCATTTGCCGCATGGTCGACGCTTCGGAGATCGCCTACCTGACCGTCTTCTTGGCCTCGGACAAAGCCTGGGCCGTAACCGGCGAGCTCATTGCCGCCAACGGCGGCGTCGGCAACGCCGTCTATTACTGAACCCGGCTAATCACGACGAACAGGAATTTAACGCAGGCGATGGCTGAATTCAACCGTATTTTATTCATGGGCCGGGAATGGGCTTCCATGGACACGGTGACTCGTATCCTGGAGGCGGTGGGCTGCACGGTAACCGGGACGGTTAGCGACGCTGTAGCCATCGACTTGGCCGGCTCTTCAGACTACGCCGCTTTGATAATCGATGATGAAGTGCCCCAGGCGGACAGCCGTTACGTCATCCGCGAGGCGCGCAAAACGAAACCTTCCCTGGCGGTGATCAAGGTCAGCAGTCCGGAGTCGGTCTTGACCCAGCTTCAGCAAGCAGGCGTGAAACTATAAACCGGACCAGCCTCGATGGAGGCCGGACCTTCCGTCCCAGATATTCAGTAATGCGATGCTAGAACATAAGGGAATCAGATGGGGCTACGTGTTTTTGCGGTCTGCCTCTTACTTAGGTGAAGAAGACGCTAGAGAGATAATGGTGCAGGCTGTGGAAATGTTCCTGGTGGGCGAGGAAGAAAGGCACATAAAAGGCTCGGGTTTTGATGGCCGGCTGTACACCGAGATGCGGTACGAGATTATTGGTGAGCTGGGCGGCCAACGGTTCGACGCCGACTTGGAGACGCCCTACGGACGGGATAAAGCTTCATTCCTGGTCAGCGAACAGACCCATGGATTGGGCGGAGCAATCTCAAGAAACTAACCCTAGGTAAACCCGACGGGTTATCTGATTGGAGGATATAAACATGAAACTGCTAGTAATTTCCGGAGGAAGACACCCTTACGAAGAATCCACCCCGGTTCTGGAGCGATTTTTGAAAGGGGCCGGCCACGACGTCACCGTCACCGAAGACCCTTCGGTGCTAGCCAATGCATCGGACCTGAATAGCTACGACGCCCTGGTGTTCAATACCCGCCGGGAGAATATACCGGACTTCGGTGAATGGGCTTTGTCGAGCAGCGAGCAGAATGGAATGAAAGACTTCATCAGCTCTGGCAAGGGCTTTGTCTGTCTCCACATCTCCACCTGCCTGCCCAGCGGTTGGCCGGAGTACCACGACATCACCGGGGGCGGTTGGGTCTCCGGAACCAGCTTCCATCCACCCTACGGCCGGTTCAGCGTCAACATCAGCAACTCCGGCCATCCTGGAGTAAATGGGGTCGCCGAATTCGACACCGACGATGAGCTTTACATGGGCCTGGCGATCACCGAGGGAAACGACGTGTTCCTCACCGGCCATACGGAAAACGGGACCCATCCTTGGGGTCCGGATCGGGCGCCCAAAGACATGCCCGGCGGGACCTTCCCTCTTGGCTGGACACGCCGGTACGGCCAGGGCAAAGTTTTCACTCTGCTGCTAGGCCATGATGGTAAGAGCTTTGAGTCACCGGAGTTTCAGCAGATGGTCTTGAACGGCGTAAACTGGTCCACCGCGTCGTAAGCCGCCCACGTGGCGCTTCGGGACCAGTTGTTAACCGCAGAGACGCTGAGAGCTTCGCTTAGATAATTAAAGTCTCAGCGTCCTCTGTGTCTCTGCGTTAAAATGACCGGCCGTTAAGCAACCACCGCCGTCTCGTAGGAATGCTCGCCGGTGTCGGGGAAGAGCTTCCAAGATGCCATCCACCGGTGCGTATCGTCGAACATCTCCTTGGTGTATGGCTCAAACACTAACCGCTCGCCTGGCCCAAATCCCTGAATATCTACCAGGTCATGGAAGCGCTCCGGCAGCTCATTCAGGAAGTAATGTTTGTATAGCGCCGGGTCACGGTCTATGTCGCACTGCGCCCGTTGCAAGGCTTTGAAGTAGGCCGCCACGTCATCAATGTTGGCGTCGGCGGAGAATAAGAAGCCGATCATAAACGTGGTGTCCACCACTTTCCGGAATCCCTGCTGCTCCATGGTGTAAAGCTGCGCGCCGAAGACGTTAGCTACCGAAATTTTCCGTTCCAGCAGCAACGACAACCGGTCGTTGGGGCCGCCGACGAATCTCAGTTTGATATCATCGGGACTGAGAAATTTCTCCAGCGCCTGAAGTGTCGAGAAATGGCTGCCTGAGTGGTAGCCTACGCCCACCTCCACGCCTTTCAAGTCCGCGGCGGTCCGTATACCGCTATCCGGGGCGGTATACAGTCCCGAAGGGGTGATAGAGTAGGCGTGACCCCACATGAGGCCGTGCCCTTGCGCCGAAGCATGACTTACCGCCCAGTGACAGGCGGCGCTGACGTCGCAGGCCCGTCCGGCTTCCATGCTTTCAAAAGCGCCGCTTTTCACCTCCACCGGGCCACCAGGCAAACCACCCACGGGCACGGGCGAGGTTTCGTCGGGGCCAAGCAGGCGTCCGTGGACGAATTCGTAGTCCAAGCCTTCTTCTGTGAAATACCCTTTTTCCTCGGCCACCCATTCTTGCAATCGGCTGTGGGGTTGAATGCGAAACTTACTCATGTCGCCGCACCTCATTACGCCTTTGAACGGACATTGCTATCGCCAGCAGATTGTACCATGTCACGGCCATTGCGCCTGTAAGACTAGCCCAGGGTCCCCAAGAACTTGTTTGGTAAATACTGGGTCGACCCACTGATGAAAAATGTTGAGATGGAACGAGTAGTTATTATCGGCTCCAGTTGCTCCGGCAAGACCACCATGGCCCGGCGGTTGGCCGACATATTGCAAACCCCTCACATCGAACTGGACGCCATTCATTGGTTACCGGACTGGCAAGAGCGGGAAGACGATGAATTCAGGGAGCTTGTCGGTACGGCGGTGGCGGCGGACCGGTGGGTAGTGGACGGCAACTATAACATGGTGCGGGACATAGTCTGGCCACGGGCTACCACGCTAGTCTGGCTGAATCACTCCTTCCTCGTGGTCTTCTGGCGAGCATTTTCCCGAACAACGGTCCGCAGCATCGGTCGCCGGACTATTTTCTCGGACAACCGGGAATCGATCAGAAGGGCGTTCTTCAGCACGGACTCGATGATTTTGTGGGTAATCAAGACTTTTCACGACCGTCGGAGGTCCACCCGGGCCACCTTTGACGGGGAAGAGTTTCCCTGTCTGCAACGGGTTGAGTTGCGCAACCAAAGAGACGCCGATCAGTTCTTGGACTCCCTTCAAGACATCTGATTTCACCTTGCGGCCCCCTCCACCATCGCCGATAATATGACGACTCCCGAATCCACCGATTCCTGATCGAATAATCTCCGGAGGTCACCGGTTTTCTTATGGTCCAAAACGATGGGAATACAACGGGGTCTGGCAACGCCCAAAGAATGTTCGGTCCCCAAGCTGGGGTCTACGCAACTAGTCAGGTGCATGTCCGCGACGATAGTTTGGACGTATTGCAAAAGTTGGCCGCACGGTCCGACGATAAAGCGTACGGTTGGGCCGCGGACTTGGGGACGGGAGCCGGGTTCACCGCTTTCGCCATGACTCAATTGTCTGACCGCGTGGTGGCCACCGACCCAACTCGGCCCATGTTGGAGCAAACCAGGCGCTTGGGCCAGGAACGCGGGTTGGAGAATCTAGGCTTGAGCCGGAATGTAGCCGAGTCATTGCCGTTTGCCGGTGACAGCCTGGACCTGGTGACCAGCCGGGTGGCCGGGCACCACTTCAGAGACCTGAACCGGGCCTTCGACGAAGTGCGCCGGGTTTTAAAAACGGGAGGCGTCTTTGTTATGGCGGACAGCGTCTGCCCCGAAGACGACGAAGTGGACCGTTGGATGAACGACATCGAGCTGCGGCGGGACTTCAGTCACGTCAGGAACAGGAAGATGTCCGAGATTAACGCCATGCTGGCTGACCGGGGCCTGAAAGTGGAGCGGCAGGAAGACGCTCGCATCTTCTTGAGATTTAACGAGTGGGTTGCCCGCACCGTCGTACCAGAACCCGAGGCCACCGCCCTGCGTAATGACTTTCTCCAAGCGCCCGCCGGCGCTAGGGAAGCGTTTCAGATCCAACCTTCAAACGGCGATATCGATTTCTCGTGGCCTTGCTTGGTTTTCCGGGCCGTCAAAGTATAGCGATCCGGACCTTTGCGCTGACAGGGTTAAAGCGTCACCCTGTCATTTCAAGTAAAAGCTACAGCCTGTCAATCCAGGTAAAGGCCATAGCCTGTCATTTCGAGAAGTGGAGCGACGAGAAATCTGGAGTGGGCCTGCTCCTCACATCCCGAGATTCCTCCCTCCGGTCGGAATGACAGGGTGGGGACGACGTGCCCTAGGCTCCCCAATCCTCCAGCGTGTAGGCCATTTCCCAAAACCGGTGCTCAAACCGAAGGCTGGTTAGGTAAGCTTTACCCATGGCAGCCAGTTCGCCAGGGCCGGCTTCTTGTCCCAGCCGGTCGGCCAGATCCCGCGTCGTTTGGGCCAGCTGGGCGTACTCCTCGGAAGCGTACATATCGATCCATCGTGAATAAAGCGGCGCGCCCTCAGGCCGACCTTGGCGGGCAAGGTGGTCACCCATCTCCCAGTAGCCCCACTGGCAGGGCAACAAAGACGCAACCAGTTCAGAGAAAGACCCCTGGTAGGCCACCGTCAACAGATAGCTGGTATACCCGAGTGTGGTGGGTGCGGGACTGGTCGCCTCCAGCTCTGCCCTCGTGATGCCAAATTCGCCGCAGTAGCTTCGATGCAACTCCATCTCTGTATTGAGGATCTCGTCCAGCAATCTGGCGAACCAGCTCATTGATTCCAGGTCCGGCGCCCTGGCGGAAGCCAAAGCGAGCACCCGGCTATAGTCGATCAGGTAAACATAGTCTTGCATTATGAAATACTTGAACCTGTCCACCGGCAGCGTGCCGCCCCCCACGCCGGTGATAAACGGATGCGCCAAAATGGCCTGCCGCACCGGCAACGCCGTCCGTTCAATGTCTTCAGAAAAACTCATAACATCACTCCACGATCGCTACCGAGAATCTGGTATTCTCGAGCCGCCTCATTCATCAGAACACCATTGGGTTTCCTCTTCCCCCCGCTTTCTCTCGTTTTTCCCGAATCCTAGTTCCCCTCTTCCGTGAAGGGAGGCAGGGAGGATTTCGACTCCATCGCGGGAAGATTGTAGTAGCCGGTACGATAACCGTCAAACCGCACTACTAGTTCCGCAATTTGACTGATCAGACTTTGACCACTTCACGACTGAAAACTCGACGGCTGGGCTCAATAATTCATCGTTTCTCCCCTTGACAGAGGCAAGGCTGGGTGATTTATCGTGTGCCAGCCGGAGGGATGGGTTCCTGGGTGTCGGGCGGGGTTGTAGCTTTTGTGAGTGTCACCCGTGGTGACATACCTCCGGCACTTTTTCTTCCCCTGAAAAGGGCAGGTGTATTCCGGGGGGTTGGCTGGACTATAATAGAAGATAATTCAGCCAATGTGTTAAGGAAGTGACCACCATGGAAGTCGTTTTCACTCAGGATGTTCTCAACCAGGCCCAAGCCGGGGAGATAAAAAGGGTCGCCGACGGATTCGCCCGAAATTACTTGATCCCCCAGGGTCTGGCGCAAATAGCCACTCCGGAGGTTTTGAAACGGCTTCACAAGATCAAGGCCGCGGGAGACATGACCCGGATCCAAGAAACTCAGGATATGCAGGAATTGGCCTCCGCGTTGGACGATACTACCGTCACGATCACCGCGCGGGTAACACCTACGGGCCGGTATTACGGCGCGATCACCAGCACCAGGATAGCTTCAGAATTAGCTTCGGCGGTGGGTAGAGATATCGACCGAAGACTTCTGGACTCGGCCGAGACCATCCGCGAGCCCGGCGAGTACGACGTGGTATTACGGTTCTCCGGCGAGATCCAGGCCACGATTCATGTAGCGGCGGAAATCGAAGAATAGGAAGTTCAAAATAGACTGATGTATGCGGAGAAACTCCTTCCCCACGACTTGGAGGCGGAGGAAGCGGTGGTTGGGTCGTTGTTGATCGATGGGGACAGTTTCGTCCGCATCTCCTCATTGATCAAACCGGAAGACTTCTACCGGGAAAGAAACCAGCTCTGCTATGCCGCCTGCCGCTCTCTGTTCGAGCGCAATGAGGCCATCGACCAGGTGACATTGGCGCGGGAACTCTCCCGCACCAATCAGTTGGAATCGGCCGGGGGTATGGCCTACCTCAGTCATCTGGTTTCCGTTACCCCAACTTCGGCCCATTCGGAACACTACGCCCAACTGGTCGCCCGCACCTCAACCATGCGGACGCTCATCGATGCGGCTTCTCGCATCTCCGTCATCGGCTATGACGACACCGACGACGTGGACGCCACGCTACGGCAAGCCGAGGACATCCTGTTTGGTGTCCGCACCGGTCAACCCCAGCGCGGCTTCCTGCCCCTTCGCCAGATATACGACCAATACTTGGAAGAGCGGGCCGCCGTTGCCGATCCGCTTCTGGCATCCGACACGCCGATGCTCACCGGGTACAACGACCTGGATGAGCTTCTGGGCGGGATGCAGCGTTCCGACATGATCGTCCTGGGGGCGCGCCCTGCCATGGGCAAGAGCACACTGGCGATAAACGTGGCGATAAACGCTGCCCAAGACGGGGCCACCGTCGGCGTGTTTAGCTTGGAGATGAGCCGGGAACAACTTGCTCTGCGGATCCTGGCCGCCGATGCGCAGATCGACTCCCACCGTCTCCGTCTCGGCCTGGTTACCGAAGCTGACGAACAGCGGATCACCGACTCGATAGGCCGCCTGTCCGAGCTCCCCATGTACATCGATGACACCCCATTTCAAGGAATGGTGGAGATGCGGAGCAAAGCCCGCCGTCTCTCCCTGGAACACGGTCTGGATCTCCTCATCGTCGATTATCTACAATTGATCGAGGGGCGTGGTAAGGGCGGAGACAACCGTGTCCAGGAGGTAAGCGAGATCTCCCGGTCATTGAAGGGTATGGCCCGGGACCTGAACATCTGCGTGCTCACCTGCTCCCAACTCAGTCGTGGTGTGACCAACCGGACGAGCCATCGGCCAATGCTTTCCGACCTTCGAGACAGCGGGAGTATCGAGCAGGACGCCGACGTAGTCATGTTCATACACCGTGAGGACATGTACTACACCGAAGAGGAATGGGAACAACACTCTCCGGGGCGCCCATACCCCAAAAACATCGCTGAAATAATTGTGGCCAAGCACCGGAACGGTCCCACCGACGACATAAACTTATACTTCAGAGACAACCTGCTGCGTTTCGAATCGATACAGAGGGTGGAAGCTTTCTAACTATGAACTTAGGTGTGCTGAGGAAAGTGTAGTGATTGACGATTCAGACAAAACCGGAAGCGACTTCATCCACTTAGGACAAATTCTCAGCGACTACCAAGAGAAACGGGCCGCAGCTGCCGCGTCTCAGGTGCAGCCGAGAGCGCCGATGCTCACCGGGTATAAAGACCTGGATGAGTTACTGGGCGGAATGCAGCGCGACGATCTGATAGTACTGGGTGCTCGACCCTCCATGGGGAAATCAAGCCTTGCGCTAAATATAGCGTTGAACGTTGGTCAAGGCGGCACCAAAGTCGGCGTATTCAGCCTGGAAATGGGCGGGAATCAGCTTGCTTTACGAATGCTGGCAGCCAACACGGAGATTGACTCCCACCGTCTTAGTCTCGGTCTGGTTACCGAAGCTGACGTTCAACGGATATCTGACTCCATTGGACACCAATCCGAGCTTCCCATGTACATCGATGACACCCCCTTCCAAGGCATGGTGGAGATGCGCAGTAGAGCACGCCGTCTATCCCTGGAGTGCGGCCTAGACCTCCTAGTCGTCGACTACCTTCAACTAATCGAGGGCACCGGAAACTACGGAGGCAATCGGGTCCAAGAGTTAAGCGAAATTTCACGGGAACTCAAGCGTATGGCCCGCGAACTTAACATCTGCCTGCTCATTTGTTCCCAACTCGGTCGTGGGGTGACCAACCGGCCCAGCCACCGTCCCATGCTTTCCGACCTACGGGACAGCGGCAGCATCGAGCAGGTCGCCGACGTGGTCATGTTCATACACCGGGAGGACATGTATTACACCGAGGAGGAGTGGGACCAGCACTCTCCGGGATGCCCATATCCCAAAAACATCGCCGAGATTATCGTTGCCAAGCACCGTAACGGACCTACCGGCGAAGTAACCCTCGCTTTCCGAGACAACCTGCTGCGTTTCTACTCAATGCCGAATTCGGAACCTGCCTGATGGAACCCTTTCCAGGGTTCAACTCCGGCACGCTCTATACGCCGGCGCCCAATCCCTTCTTCGGACCGTTATTGGAGCAGATTCAGGACATGGCCGAACTCAAGGTGGCGCTGCGGGGGCTGTGGCTGCTGCACCGCCAGCGGACCCGGCCACGAATGGTCACCACCCAGGAATTTCTCAACGACCGGACGTTGTTGCGGGGCTTGGCCGAACCCACCGGCGACGCCCCAGCGGAGATACGCCGGGGCCTGCGTCTCGCGGCCGACCGGGGAATCTTTCTATGCCATCGGCGTGATCCAGCCGAAGAAGGAGAATCGGACAACGAGTTTTACCTGCTGAACACGGACCAAAACCGTGACGCGTTGAAACGCATGATGGCGGAAGGCGTCCCGATTCCGGAAAAAAGCCTACCGTTATCCGGGACGGTGACACCGGCGCCCGATGACCGGCCCAATATATTCGTTCTCTACGAGGAGAACATAGGCATGCTCTCCCCCATATTGGCCGAAGAGTTGAAAGAGGCGGAAGAGCTATACCCCGGTGGCTGGTTGGAAAGCGCCTTCCATATCGCCGTCACCGAGAACAAGCGCAGTTGGCGCTACATCGCCGGGATACTCCGGCGCTGGGCCTCCGAAGGGAAAGACCAAGGGAAGTACGAAGGAAAGTACGATGGAAAGTCTGGGAGACATCCTCAGAAGGATAACCGCCAAAAGTACCTCGAGGACTACGAACGGCGCTGGGGCCGCGTATCCCGATAGCCCGCACGAAGGCCCCGTATGCTCCATCTGCAACGGCACCGGCTGGGTTAGCAAACGCGTTCCAGTAGGCCACCCTGACTTCGCCCAGACATTTCCCTGCGATTGCCAGGGAACAAAGGACCCCGCGGCCCGGATCGACGCCCTGCGCCGCTACAGCAACCTTGGTCCGCTTAGCCGCGTCTCCTTCGCCTCCACCCGCCAAGACGGTCCTCTGCCCGACGCCGCCAGCAGCCATCTGTTCAAACTGGCCTTGGAAGCTTGCGTCAAATTCGCCGACCGTCCGACCGGCTGGCTGGTGCTAACCGGTCCCAGCGGCAGCGGAAAAACCCATCTGGCGGTGGCCGTGGCCAACCGGTGCATCGAGCTAGGCCAGACTACGTTCTTCATCGTGGTTGCCGACTTACTGGACCATCTACGGGGGGCGTATTCACCGGACAACCCCGTGTCTTACGACGAGTTATTCGATCAAGTACGCAACGTCCCGGTCCTCATCCTGGACGACCTGGGCAGCCACAGCACTACTCCCTGGGCGCAAGAGAAGCTGTTCCAGGTGATGAATCACCGGTTCAATCTTGAACTCTCCACCGTCATCACCGTGCGAGGGCCCCTGCAACAACTGGACGAGTCCCTGCGGACCCGCATCGAGTCGGTTCAGGACTTTTCCCATGTCTATCAGTTAGGCCAATACAACACCCGCTTGGCCCGGAGTATCGGAGACCTGCCCACTGAGATGCAGCGGAGGATGACTTTCGCCTCTTATGATACGGGTGGCGGCAGCACCGCCGGACGCACCGACAGGGTATCTTTGGAGCATGCCAAGTCCGCCGCCGAAAACTTTGCCTCCGACCCGGAGGGCTGGCTGCTGTTTACTGGACCCAGAGGTTCGGGAAAGACCCACTTGGCAGTGGCCATCGCCGCGGAGTGCCTGCGCCGTGACCGCCCGATTTTCTTCGCCTTTGTTCCTACCCTCTTGGACCACCTGAGGGCTACATTCAGCCCAGACAGCCCGATCCGCTACGACGAGCTATTCGAGCAACTCAAGACGGTACCACTGTTGATCTTGGACGACCTGGGAGCCGAGACCAGCACCGCCTGGGCCGAAGAGAAACTGTACCAGATCGTGGTCCACCGGCAAGAGGCCCGCTTGCCCACCGTGATTACCAGCGCCTTCAGCATCGACGAACTGGAAGAGGCCAAGCCAAAGATAGGCTCCCGGCTGATGGACGTGACGGTGAACTGGCAGCCGATCACCGCCCCCAACTACCGGGACCAGCGCCGCACCCGCCGGCCCACCCGCGGCGGCGCACCTGGGAGTTAAAGTCCCTTTTCGGCCGACTCGACCCAGGGATAGATAAACCAAACGCTTCAGCCGGAATTCTCCTCCCTCATGGATAGAAGAAGTATTTCCGGGAGGAGCTAAACTCACGCTTTTAGAATCTCCCGCCGCGACAGTACCCGCTCCATCAAGAGCCTCATGCCCAGTTCGCTGGAGATGGCCAGGGCGTCTTCGAAGTGGGTCTGAGCATCGTCTAACTTACCCCTGGTCCGCGAGAGGAGACCCAGAAAGTTATCAACAAAACTCACATCAGCACCTATTATCAAACTGCCACGCCAGAGTTCAAAATATCCGCATTGTTCCTCCGCGCTGGTCGAATCTCCTTCGATCACCGATAACATGGCAAGCACCCGGCGAGCAAACATCGCCATCAGAGGGTATGCAATGGCCGAGTCAACCACAGTTTTGGCCAGCCGCTTTGCAACATCGATGATCAGTTTGTCCACCGTGGCAAGATGGAGTGCATCGCAAGGCGCATCTTCAGCGTCTAATGTAATAATGATTGCGGGGAATCGCAGCCGGGAGAACCGCATCGGCCGATCGTTCGTATTTACCTAGCAACATAGACGTGTCCGCTTTTCAAAAGCTTGTTCTTTTATGCTTGCGACGCGGCGATCGACAGAGCCTTTACAAGCGGCTAAATATAACGTACGTTGGGTCATACCCTGGGAATAACCGCCCACCGAAGAAGACATATTATGTACGGCGTGTCAAAAGCTTTCGCCTTGGCGATCACCTCACTGTCGGCAGCAGTGATTCTGGTGGTCATATTCGCCTGGCAGGGGCCGGGGTTTAACAGCGTCACGCCTTCCGCTTCCGCCGCCTTATTCGACGAGCAATTGGTGCAGGGAATCTACGAACAGGCCAGCCCGGCGGTGGTGGATATCAACGTCGACCGCAGATTGGAAGACTCATTCAACCGGCTGGGCTTCGGGTCTGGATTCTTGGTTGACTCGGAAGGTCACATCGTAACCAACAACCATGTGATTCAAGGCGCCGATCGGATAAGGATCTCCTTCAAGGACGGCACCAGCGCCGAGGCAGAAACGTTGGGCGCCAACCCAGCCAACGACCTAGCCTTGCTCAAGGTGAGTGCGGACGCAGTCAAGAACATAAAGCCGTTGACGCTGGGCGATTCCGGAGACGCAAAACCCGGCCAACTGGCCATCGCCATCGGTAGCCCATTTGGTCTGGGCGGCTCGATAACGGTGGGCGTGATCAGCGGCGTCGACCGCACCCTCAACAGCGATCTCTCCCGCCCGATATCCGGGGTGTTACAGACCGACGCGTTGATCAATCCGGGGAACTCGGGCGGACCCCTGCTGGACCGCCAGGGCAAAGTGGTGGGAATCAATACCGCGATCCAGGTTTCCCTTAGCGACTTCAATCCCAGAAACCTGGGCCGGGGCAGCATCGGATTTGCCGTCCCCGTCAATACCCTGGTGAATCTTTTGCCCCGCCTGAAAGAAAATCAGGTGATCCGCCCTCCCTGGCTGGGTATCACCGCCGCCTCCCTGGAACCGTTGCTGGTTGAGGCCCTAGACCTGACGGTGGACCACGGGGTCTACGTCACCCAGGTCATGAGCGGCAGCCCGGCGAACAAAGTGGGCCTGGTAGCGGCGGGTCTGTCGGACCGCGGCCGTCCGCCCAAAGGCGGGGACGTCATCGTGGCAGTGGATGGTACCAAGGTAAGATCCGTTGCCAGCCTGATCGCCCTGCTGAATCTGCACCTGCCCGGCGACGAAGTCACCTTGAGCTTGGTGCGGGATGGAGAAAACCTTGAAGTGGCGTTGAACCTGGGAGAGTGGCCCGCGGACCGGGAATTACAGCCGCGGTCTAGAAACTTCCCACAACCCAGACCCGAGGAATTCACCCAGCCGAAGAACCCGCTTGTGCCCTCGACTCCCGGATTCGAGTTCCCCGACCTGTTCCCGAAGAAACGCTCTCGGTAGGGCGGGTTGGGCTAGTACTCCTTCAAGAACAAACTCGTCGAGACGAACGCACCCCCATCCCTTCGGCTGCGCTCCGGGCAGGCTCTAACCTTCCCCCATCGAGGGGGAAGGGATTTATCCTCTCCCTCTTGACGGGGGAGTGTTAGATTGGGGGTGGACCTCTCCTCATCACCCTCATTTGGATGACAGAACAGCATCACAGTTCAGAACATGGGGTATTGGACCGGGGTTTGAGGTTCCGGACGGCGGAAGTGCTTACTGAGGGTTAATTCCTGATTTTGGTATGACGACCCGACGTCGGCGCCGTACAGCACAGTAGGGGCTTCGGCCATTGTCTGGAACTCTAGCTGGCACACCTTCTGGCCGTTCTCGATCATGAAGGGCACGTCATGAGCCCGGACTTCCAAAACGGCCTTGCTCCCCAACAAGAGGCCTTTACTGTCGTAGCCGAACCCAGGGTCGAAGAACCCGGCGTAATGGGTCCGCAATTCCCCGCTGGTTGGCTCGTAGGCGTTCATTTCGGCGGCGAACAGGGGCGGAACCCTTACCGTCTCCGCCGACAACAGCAGGTAGAACTCCTCGGGTTCCAAGACCAGTCTGTTTTTCCTCTCGGGGTACACCGGGTCCCAAAAATCTTCAACGTTATGGCCCCCGATGGCGCACAGATCCAGGAGAAGGCTGTTCTTCTTGGCCTTGTATCCAACGATCTTATTTTCGTCCCCGTTGAGGTCGATGCTTAGAAAAACACCGTTATCGCCATCCAGGTAGCTGGCGTCCGCCGGTTGGCCCCCGGCAAAGATGATCGGCGAATGCTGGTGGAAATCCCGGGCAGAATTTTCGGAGGACCGGTACTTGCCGCTGATCAGGCGGAGTTGGTTTAAAGAAACCCTCTCTTGCACATGGATGGTGAACGACCGGGAGGCCACCTCTAGGTATAGCTTGCCGTGGTATCCGGGGGAAATCTCATCAAACCGGGCGCTTCGATCTGAGATCACCCGGGTGAAGATGTCCAGACGGCCCGTGGAACTGCGGGGGTTGGTTTTCGCGTAGACGTTCTGGGGTAGGCGTAGCTCTTCGATCAGAGGGATAAGGTAAGGCCGGTTCCTCTCCAGTATGGCGCCGTCCCGGAGATCAACTTCGCCCATCACGAAGTCGTCGAGCTTTTCCCCCACCGTCTTGTCGTCGGGCAGAAAACTACAGCGCAAGCGATAAGCCTTCGCCCCCAGACGAAGGTCCAGGCTGGCCGGCTGGAAGTTGGCGTCGGGAATCTTAAACTCCCCAGAGTCGATGAAGCCCCGGTCCGCTGCTTGGCGTAGCCATTGGTCCGGGAAGATTCCTTCAGACTCGAAAGGAGCTTTATCCATACCCATCCTTGCACAAGATTAAGAACTTTAGGCGCAAGCTTTGCATGAACCATACGTTGAACCTACGCCGCCGGCCCACGTACTTTGACCCTAAAGCGGCAGTGCCACCGTCTGTCCGGTCTGAGCGCTGCGAGTCACGGCCTCGGTCCACTCCATGTAGTGCAATCCCACGTCAAAGGGAGTGCGGGTGATGGTTTCGGTGCCGCGGATGGCATTGGCGAATTCCTCTTCCACCCTCCAAAAACCCTGCATGGAGTCCGGATTGGGAACTTCGGTTAGCTGGGTGTCGCCGCGCTTACCGGCGAAAACGTTGAGACCATTGTCGACGCGGATAGTCCCTTCGGTTCCGTGGAACCATACTTCGTTGCCGGTGGCCAGACCGGTGGCGGTGCTGAAACGCAAGTGGGCCTGGGCGCCGTTGGCCAGCTCGCACAGGACGTTAACCTGATCGGGAATGCTGACGGGGACCAAGGCGCCGTTTTCATCCCGGCGGTTGGGTACGCAAACCTTGGCCATCGCCATGACCTTGGTGGCGCGGCCTACCCAGCGAATCATTCCTTCGTACCAGATGCCCATGTTCAAAATATTGAACCCGCTTATGTCACGGTCGTTGCGCCAATGCATGGGACCGTCGATGTCGGCGAAGCTGGGAGAACAGGACTGGACCTCCACCGACAGCAACTCCCCCAGGTAACCGTCGCCGATCATCTGCTGCAGGAGCGGGTCCACCTTGAAAGTCAGGGGCGAAGGTACTATCTGGGCGGTCTGGTCCGGACGGTTCCGAGAGGCCTCAAGCATTTCGCGGGCTTCTTGGGCGTTGGTCGCCATCCTGGCTTCGCAGAGCACGTGCTTGCCCTTCTCCAAAGCGGCCACGGTGAGGGTGCGGTGCATGTTTGGCCAGGTGCCGATGCACACGGCGTCGAGGCTTTCGTCTTCCAACAGTTCCTGCCAATTGTCGTATACCGTGGGGATATTAAACTGGTCGGCCACAGCCCGGCCCGATGCCCGGCTGCGGTTGGCGACCGCCGCGACCTCTAATCCTGGGACCTTGTCGAATCCCGGCATGTGGCGCTCGCGGGTGTTGCGTCCCGCGCCGATCAATCCTACGCGAATCGGTTCAATAGCCATGAAAAGTCTCCTCCAATGATTGCTTGTAAGATTTACAAAGGTAATGAAACAGAACGCCCGGTCTGGGCGCTACGGATAACGGCTTCGGTCCACTCCATGTAGTGAACGCCGATCTCGAAGGAGTTGTGTTTCACCTGCTCCAGACCCCGGATAGCGTTGGTGAACTCCTCCTCCACTCGGTAGCCGGCCCGCTGATCCTCGGGATTGGGCACTTCGGAAAGTTGGCTATCGCCCCGGCGACCGGCGAATACCGTCTGCCCAGTGCCGATGTGGATCGTCCCTTCGGTGCCGTACAGCCAGATCTGGTTTCCAGTGGACAGGCCGGTGGTGGCGCTGAACCGCATGTGCACCTGGGCGCCGCTGGTCAGTTCGTACATCACGTCCAAATGATCGGGGATGCCCACCGACACGAAATCCCCGCTGCCGTTCTTACGAGTGGGAACGTGGGTCTTGGACATGGCCATCACGCGGGTGGCGCGGCCTAGCCATCGAGCTATGGTCTCGTATTGGGCGCCGATGTTCAACGAGTTGTAGCCGCTCATCTCCCAGTCATGGCGCCAGTGCAAGTCGCCCATCCGGTCGGCGAACCTGGTTTGCAGGGCATGAACTTCCACCGACAGCAACTCTCCCAAGTAGCCTCCGCCAATCATTCGCTGTATCAGGGTATCGACGCGGTAGGCCGTTGACGTTGGTGTTAGCAACGTGACCAGGTTCGGGTACCGGCGAGAGGCTTCAAGCATGTCGCGGGCTTCTTGGGCGGTGGAGGCCATGCGGGCTTCGGTTAGGACGTGCTTGCCCTTCTCCAACGCCGCCAGGGTCAACGTGCGGTGCATATAAGGCCAGGTGCCGATGCAGACGGCGTTGATTCCTTCATCGTCCAGCAGTTCTTTCCAATCGCCGTAAACCTGGGGGATGTTGAACTGGTCGGCTATGGCGCGGCCGGATTCCAGGCTGCGGTTGGCCACCGCCACGATAGACAGGTCTTGCACCCCTTGAAAGCCGGGGATGTGACGATTGCGGACGTTGCCGCCGGCTCCGATCAAGCCGACTCTGATCTCTTCTTCAGGCACTAAATATCTCCCTTAAGGGTCATAAAGGCAACGAGATGGCCTGCCCTGTCTGCGAGCTGCGGGCAACGGCCTCGGTAAACTCCATGTATTGGACGCCAACGTCGAAGGGGGTGCGGGTGATTTGCTCTTCGCCCCGGATGGCGTTAATGAACTCCTCTTCCACCCGCCAAGCGCCTTTATTTTCCGCCGGTATGGGAATCTCCGATAGCTCGGTGTCCCCCTTTCGGCCACCATACAAAACGTTGGGCGCGCCCTTCAGGTTCAGGGTCCCTTCGGTCCCCAAGAGCCAAAGCTCATTGCCCTTCTGCAAGCCGGACACCGAACTCCAACTCAGGTCCGCCTGGGCCCCGCAGGCCATCTGGCAGATCACGTTTATATGGTCGGGAACGGAAACCGCCCGCATCACGCCATTTTCGTCCAGCCGCTGCCGTACGCATACCTTGGTCATTGCCGATACCTTGGAGGCCGGCCCCACGTACCGCATGAGTTGTTCGTACCAGATCCCCATGCTCATGGCGTTGTAGCCGCTAAGCAACTGGTTCTGGCGCCAGTGGAAAGGCGCTTCGGTGTCGACGAAGGTGTCGTTACGGTTCGCCCGGCCTTCGGTGTTGGAAACCCGGAGTTTCACCGCCAATATCTCACCTAAATACCCGTCGGCTATCAACCCCTGTATCGTGGAGTCCACATCCAGCGTGCTTGGCGCTGGAACTATCTGGGCGATCAGGTGGGGTTTGAGCCGGGAGGCGTCCAGCATGTCATGGGCTTCCTTGGCGTTCATGGCCATGCGGGCTTCGCACAGTACGTGTTTGCCGGCTTCCAAGGCGGCCAGGGTCAACGTGCGGTGCATGTAGGGCCAGGTGCCGATACAGATAGCGTCAGTATCGTCGGCGTTTATCAGGTCCACCCAGCTATCGTAGACTTTGGGAATCTCAAACTCCCCAGCGAACCGCTCCCCGGACTCCCGGCTGCGGTTGGCCACGCTTACTATCTCAACACCACTCTGGTCCCTAAACCCAGGGGCATGCCGGAGACGGGTATTACCGCCCGCACCAACCAAACCCACCCGGACAATTCCGTTGGCCATGGAGGTCTCCTTGGACGTTATGTGAAGGGGTCGTGTCATTATAGGGTGCGCCTACAGTCGCGTCCAGCACGAATAGTCTGGAGCTGAAGCCGCCCTTGTCTTGATGCGGGTAGGGACGCACGGCCGTGCGTCCCTACGCCTACGGGAACATCGTGACCACCTGGTACACTACCGCATGGCCATGTTTCTTTATCGAACCCTCGTCCAAATATTCACCTCCCGGCCCTACAAAATCGCCGGGAACAGCATGTTTCCAGCCTTAGCTGACGGCCAATACGTTCTTGTGGCAAGATCGAGCCGGTCATCCCGCCCTCTGGAACGCGGCGACATCATGGTGCACCGCCACCCCATGGGGCTCGCCGGTATCTACGTGAAGCGAATCATCGGCCTTCCGGGCGAACACGTCCGGATCGAGGGAGGCCGAGCATATCTCGACGATGTCCCGCTGGAGGAGGACTATCCCATCCCGAATCCAGACCAAGAAGATCCACCCCAAAAGGAATGGTGGAACGACGCGGGGGAATATGTCGTGATGGGTGACAACCGCCCGGAAAGCCACGACGACAGCCGGGCCTTCGGTTCCGTACCCGCAGCGCAGATCTTAGGCCGGGTTTGGCTCTGCTACTGGCCCCCAAAATCATGGGGAGTCATGTAGTGGCAAAACGAAACAGCGATTCTCGTCGAATACATCGGGGCCACCAATAACGGTGGAATCACCCTGAGCCATCCATCCCGGAAAGAGCGATCGCCGGCGGCAGCGGCCTAAGATTCGAGGATAACCATCCCCGGCAGCGGTACTTGGCTTTATAGATCAGATAAGATGGCCTAACGATCTTTTTCTTGGTGAAGACGGGGGAGGGTCAGCAACACGGACTGGCGGTGTCGGTGGCAGCGAGATGGGGTATCCGAAGCCGGTCATTTGCCCGGGTTTTGTGAACTTCCCTTCCTAACTGGAATGTATAAGCCCGTGTTGGTTGGCATATGTCGCCGCTTCGGTGCGGTTGATGGTGTTGGTCTTGTTGAGGATGTTTCTCACGTGGTTGCCGACGGTTCGGAAGCTGATGAACAGTTCCTCAGCAATCTCCCGGTCGGTCTTGCCAGCGGAAATTAGGCGCAGCACTTCTACCTCCCGCTGGGACAGGCCGGCAGGATATGTTGGGGCCGGCGACGGCAGTGCCTGGATCCAGTCCAGCCGTTCGGTGATCCGCTCCATCAATGGCCGCATACCTAGCTCGGTGGAGACGGCAAGGGATTCGTCCAACAGGGACATCGCCTTAGTAACATCACCTGACTCATTCCGGCCAAGCAGCATGTCAGCGTAGTCGAAGCAGGTCCAGGCCAGTTCGGGCCGGTAGCCTGCATTGCGGCAGAAAACAAGGGCATCTTCGAAGTGGATCTGAGCTTGTCCACTGTTTTCCATGGTCTGGGACAAAAGCCCCAAGACCCGATCGGAGCACAAAGGGCACGCATAATATTGGTGAACCGGGAGAAGGGATCGGTAAATTCGCTCTGCAGAATCCTTGTCGTCCCGTTCGACTGCTACGATAGCCAATGACAGATTGGCGGCTGTCTGCCATTGCGGCAATTGCTGATCTGCATTGAGTAGGTTGACCGCGTTGGATTCGGCAAAGGCCAGAACGCCGCTATCACCGGTCACCCGGGCAACCACGGCTAACATGTGGACGGACGTCCCTGGCAAATTGATGTCCTGGCGCCAGGGGTTGATGCTTAGGTTACCGAAGTCGGCATCACCCACCATAAGTCGATGAACATCGTGACCGAGATTGCCAGTCCAAAAGGGTATCGGCGGCACACTTCACGCGCAGAATTCCAGTCGCCCCGTGCAACCTCAACAATTAGGACGCGTTGGAAGGTCCGACTGATCCAAGTCCTATCACGACGCCTCTCAGCAAGCTCTAACATCTGCTCGCTATGAAATGAGGCTTGCTCTGGATCCCCGTTCGCTATAAAAGCAGTGGCCACCCAAATCCGGGCCCGCATCTCGCTTTGGAAATCATCCAGGGCCATGCATAACTCGATTGCCCGTGACCCTGCGTTCAAGCACTCTTCCCAATGCAAATGGAACCCATATACGTTAGCCATGTTGGCTTGGGTCCGCGCCTCCAATACTTTATCGTTCTCGTGCTTGCTGATTGCCAGCGCCCGTTCCAGCGCCGCCAAGCCGCTGTCGAGTCCGTCACCCGTCGCGCCCAGAGCATAACCGTAGTTGGCCAGGATATTGCCTGCGTCGTGGGAATCCGGGTCCACGAGATCCAACGCCCTGGGCATCACGTCGCTCATCCCAGGAATGAGATAACCGGAATGGCCGTACGAAGCAATCTCGACGGCTTTGGGTACGTTGCCCATCGATGTGTAGAGATCAAAAGCTCGGTGAAACGATGTCAGCGCATCGTTGATCTGGTCCAACGCCGCCTGAGCGTAACCGAGAACCAACAAGATCGCGGCAGTGTCTTCATCGGTGGCCCGCTCTGCCAGATGAGGACCGGTCTCGCCTTCTCTGACCTCAAGGGCTCGACTCAAAAAAACCAAGGCTTCGTCGAAGGCGTAGGCGGCCAGTGCCCTTTCTCCGGCAATCCTGGAGAAGTGACCCAGCCGTTCGGTGCCCAATACCGCTTCCGCCTCACTGTAGTGATAGGCTAGTTCAGCGGCCTGGGCCTCGACATCGGCGGCATACAGCTGTTCCAGAGCCTCCGCGATCCGTGCGTGCAGCCGCACGTTGCGGCTCGTGGTCACCTCCTCCGTCAACGTTTGTTGAACCAGGGCGTGGACGAACTGGTAGCGGTCCATCCGGCCGGGCACTTCCTCGATCAGATGGAAGGAAACCGCCTCTTCCACCGATTGGAGCAATTGCTCCTCGAAGATTTCGCCGTTCAGGATATTCAGCAGCCGGAAATCAAACTCCCTCCCGATGATAGAAGCCGTAGTCAACACCTCGTTGCATCGCTCCGATAACCGGTTTAGACGCTGGCCGATCACCTCCCGGACACCAGCGGGTATTTTTATTCCTTCCGGTGTGCCGATGTGCTCGGCGGTCAACTCTCCACTTTCCGACAACAGCCTAATGATTTCGGTCATGAAAAAGGGGTTGCCCTCAGTGTGGGCAAAAAGAGTGTCGTTCAGATTTTGGGGAAGCTGGACGCCGGTGGTTAAATTGATGAATTCCCCAAGATCATCTTGACTCAAACCGCGGAGTACTTGGCGCCGAAAGACTGGCTCACGAGATAACTGGGCCAAGGTCTCCGTCAGTATGTGCTGCCGGGAAAGGTCGGTGTCACGATAGCAGCCCACCAGCAAGATTCGAGCCTCCTCTAACTCTCGAGCTAGAAACTCCAGAAGTAGTAGAGACGACCGGTCGGCCCAGTGGAGGTCGTCCAGCACCATCATGAGGGGCTGGTTTTGGGCCGCGTTTTTCAGGAAGGTAGTAATAGAGTCGAAAAGGTGGAAGCGGGCCGCCTCGGGATCCAGGGCCGGAGGCGTCTCTAGGCCCGGTAGTTTACCCAGTATCTCGGGAACGATCTCCGCGATAGCGGCGGCGCCTGAACCTATCTCTGCGGTTAGTTGTTCCCTGCTGGCTTGTTGGACGTACGACCGCATGGTCTGAACCCAAGGCCAATAGGGCGGCGTCCCCTCGTCCTCATAACACCGGCCCCAAAAGACCTGCGCACCACGACTCTCGGCGTAGGACGCTAGCTCTTGGGTCGTGCGCGTTTTACCGATGCCCGGCTCGCCAACCAGCATAACCAGCCGCCCTTGGCCAGACAGGGCTTCCTCTAGGGTAGACGTAAGCTCGGCCATCTCCCGCCGGCGGCCGACGAAAATGGCACGCGACTGTGCGTGGGGTAGCGAACTTCGTTCTGATTGAGGCGATGGCTCTGCCATGCGGCTAGTATAATCTGTCGGCTGAAGGGATTCCAGACCTTCCCAATTTTCTCTCACTAGGGAGTTACTTCACTCCATCCTCCATAAAGAGGGGCACGTACGCCGAACCCTCCAAGAGGGTAAAACTCGGGGCACCAAAAGGACTTGGCTTCGGAACGATTCGTCCGTCGTGCTTGATCATGTGTCCAGACGCCATTGCCAGCGGCAAGCGCCCGTCCTCAGCCTGTTGAAGGACCCTGTTCGGGTGTCTAGCAGTTCTTTTTAGGCTCAACCAGAAGGGTTCTGCATCTCGCTCCGCCATCCGTTCCAACCCATAATGCCGCCAAACCGGCGTGGACTCAGCCTGCTCGCGAAATTGTCCCTTGGTAAAATGCAAGGGTGGTTACAGAGCGGTTCACAGCGGCCAAGACACGATTGGGGGACTTGAAGCGGTCCATGTTGGATAGCCCGGTCTGCCGCAACAAGACATTGGTTCTCACTGCGCGGGTGGCCAAGGAAATGCAGCAGATCGAGTCCACCCACCTGGCCGCGGGAGTGGCCTACTACGCTCTTCTCTCCCTATTTCCGTTGCTCCTAGGGTTATTGGCCCTGGGCGGGATCCTGCTCTCTTCGGAGGGAACCTATCAAGGGTTGCTGAGTTTCGTTACCGAGAATCTGCCCGGCTCCAAGGCGTTTGTGGAACAGAACGTGGGGGAGGTGGTGGAGTTTCGAGGAGTTGTGGGCGTCGGCGCGATACTGGGATTCCTATGGACCGCCAGCATCGGATTCGGCGCGGTGGCCAGGTCAGTCAACCGGGCTTGGGGTATCCGGGTCAACCGGCCGTTTTACGTCGCTAAGCCATTGCACATCTTAATGGCTTTAGCGGTGGGCGCCTTGTTCCTTATATCTACCTCGGCAACGTCAGTCATTGAGGTAATCACCGATCCCGAACGCGACTTTGGCATACCCGCTCAAGAGTTCTTCCTGCAGTTGGGGTTGGGGCACCTGGCGCTACGGATGGTGCCTTGGGGTATCAACATCTTCATTTTTCTGATGATTTACCGGTTTGCGCCCAATTGCAAAACCTACTGGCGGTACATCTGGCCCGGCGCGGTGGTGGCCGCCGTTCTGCTGGAGGTCTCCAAGGGCCTGTTTCTTTGGTACCTGGATAACTTGGCCATTTACAATCAGGTTTACGGGTCAGTGACGTCCGTCATCGTGCTGCTATTCTGGATCTACGTTTCGGCGTTGATCTTGATACTGGGGGCGGAGATCGGCGCGGAGCATAGCCGAATGCGGTTGGGCATAGAGCAGGGGGAATCTCTACGTCAGACAGCGGTTGGGAACGGTCTGCCGGAGAGCGGGACGGGCGAACAGGACGGGGCGCCGGGATTTACATAGGGGCGGGCGCCACCTTCATCCAGCGGCTATAGATTCCAGAAGTTCCCTACCTGACAGATCACATCTATCTTGTGGATGGACTCGGCGGGCCAGCCTACCAGGTTGATCCAGTCTTCAAAGTGGGACTGTTCCACAGCCTCGCATTCGGTAACCAGCTTGCCGCTATCCAGGTCGCCATAAACCTTGAGGATGGTTGTGCGCCGGTCGGGACGCCATTTTGCGACGCCACTGAGTTTCTCTCTAAACGCTTCCTCGGTAAGTCCCGGTACGCTGTGAATCGCGATAAATCGGGCCATATTGTTTGTTCACCTCTAGTACTGTGTCAACTCGGTTTTGGTGTGGTGAGCGGGACCCCCCACTTATCTCCTCCCCCTTGCGGGGGAGGAGATAAGTCCCTTCCCCCTTTACGGGGGAAGGTTAGGATGGGGGCGCGTCTAATCAGCCGGAGGCACGAAGGGATAGGGAATATCCGCGCCACCTCTGATGGGCAGAACGACGGTGGCGCTACCCGGCATGCTTTCCACGCTATCCTGGGTCATCATTCCTATGTCGAGATCGATGAATCCCATGCCGCCCTTTTCATACTTGTTGGTGACCTTGCCCCACATTATCAGCACGTCGCCGGGCACCAACATCGCCCGGTGCTCGAATCTAGCCTTCCAGGGCCAGCCTTTGGGCAGGGTCCAGTCCTTCAGGTATTGGGGCACCACGCTCTGCTTCCAAGAACCGTGGACCAGGATGCTGGGGTTTTTGTCGTGATTCAGTCCAAAGTCCAGATCGTAGTGGATACGGTGGAAATTCTCGATGGCCGCGCTCCAACGGAACAGGTGTGTAGGAGTTGGCTTGTAGATATACTTGGGTAACTCCATGCCTTCTTCAATGTCATCGTAGTAAGTCTGTTCCTTATTCCGTAGCTGCTCGGCGGTCAGCCTTTCATTGTGGGCCCAGATCTCGTCGCCGGGCATCTTGAGCAGGTCTTCCAGCGCAACGGTCATGGTTGCCTCCTATCTGCGTGAGAAACGTGAGTGCCGGCTACCGGCGGATAGAAGAGGCCCGGGTGATGCACAGCACCTCTTCTTTCTGATTTTTGTAGGTGGTCTCCGTGGTAACAATCAAGAAGGGCTTGCCATCCCGGCCCACCCGCTCCCTGATGTCCGAGTACTTGTTCTGAAAGAAGATCTTGTCGCCGATGGAAGGGTATTTGTAGATCTCCAACTCGTTCCCCGCATTCAGCACCCGAACCAGATCGGTGGGCACTCGGGGTAGGGAGCCGAGTCGTTCAACCCTTCCGATCCCGTCGGACATCGGGTCCTCTTCAAACGCCCTGGTGATGGGATCCTCAGAGTTAGGAGGATTGCGGCTGGCCATGTAGCTGACCATGATTGGCGGCGTGATGATTTCGCCGTACGGGGTAGACTTGGCGAACTCCTCGTCCCAGTACCTGGGGTCAGGGTCCATGACGGCCTGGGTGAAGCGGCGGAGGTACTCCGCGTCAACGACTCCCCAGGACTCGACGACATCGCCGGTCACGCCGATCATGGCCTTTACTTCGGGAGTTATTGCAGATTGGGTTTCTTGAGTCATCTTCTCATCCTCTAGGTCGGACTTGCGTTCAGACTAACCTACCGCCGTTACCCTAGTCAATACAGGCTGAAGCCGGCGCCGGATCGCACGCTAGACCGCCTATTCTTGTGATTTCCCCACGCCTGGGTTAACATTGGCGCGGACCGCCCTTAGGGGCATGTAAAGTACGTTTTCATCGTCTATTTCGCTTATCAAACTGGAGGTCCGTCGTGATTGAGAACCGGGTTAAGAAAGTGATGCGGGCAGGCGATCTGGCTATCGGCACCTACGTGACCCTGTCTGACCCTCAGGTCGTGGAGATCATCGGACTGGCTGGTTTCGACGCCGCCTTCATCGACATGGAACATACAACCTTCGACCTATCGATGGTGGAGCGGATGGTGCTTTCCGCCGAGTTGGTGGGCATCACGCCGATCGTCCGGGTTCCGGGCAACGACCCTAGTCTTATCCTGCGACTGTTGGACCTGGGAACGCAGGGAATTATTATTCCCCACGTTGAAGGCGTAGAGGGGGCTAGACGGGCCGTGGAAGCAGTGCGCTACCCGCCCTTGGGTCACCGTGGCGCCGCCGGAGGCACCCGGGCCGCCCGGTTCGGCACCGTTTCGTGGGATGAGCATTGCGAGCAGTCCAACCGGGAGGTTCTTCTGTCGGTGATGGTGGAGGACGCGAGGGGCATCGACGACATCGAAAAGATTGCCGCTCTTGACGGTATCGACCTGGTAGCCGTCGGTCCCAACGACTTCTCCGAATACATGGGCATCCGCGACCCCAGCGACCCCCGGCTGAAAGTCCGCTTAAAGGAATTGGCCGACCAGGTCCGCAAGATCGGCAAGGCCAAGCTGGCCGTTACGATGGACCACGCATCCATGCCGTTGACTGCCCTGGAGTTGCTGGACCTGGGCGTAGGTTATTCCCATGTAGCCCCATCTCCTGCCGCAGTGTTGCTCCGGTCGATGCGAGAGCGGGTACATAACATCCACAAAGCCGTCGGCCGCTCCTAACGGGCCGGGACGGATGCAGATTCAGCGTGCTTTACATATCCGGTTGATCTGCACGGCGATCGGCCTCGTGTCTGTCGTTATGACATCTTGCGGTGGGGATGTCCCCCAAAGCCAACCTCCCACAGCCACGGCGACGCCTACGAGTGCGCCCACCGCCACTCCCGTGTCTAAAGTTATCCCGCCGGAACCCACCGTCACCATCGGCGGCGTATCCTTCACCGTGGATGTGGCAGACACCCCGGAAAAGCGCTTCCAGGGATTGTCCGGACGCCCCGTCCTAGAAGAGGGAACGGGCCTGCTGTTCATCTTCTCGGAGGAGCGAAAGCATACCTTTTGGATGAAAGACATGCGCTTCCCATTGGACATGGTCTGGATCAGCGCCTCATGCACCGTGGCGGATATCACCACCGACGTTCCCCAACCTCCACCGGATTCGGCTGACAGCGTCCTGCCTACATACTCCCCGTCGGCCCCGGCAACCTACAATCTGGAGATCAACGCGGGCGTAGCCGCCGCGTCCGGCCTGAAAACCGGCGACCCGGTAACCTTTGGCGGAACCCTCACCGGCCGCTTCGGCTGCTGAGACCGCCGCCGTTGCACTCTCCCGCCCCGCCCGTTAGAGAAGATTAGCCGTTAAAAAGGGGAGAGTCGCCGCCTAGCAATGGCGGTGGGCTCGCCCCAAAAATTTGCCCAAGGATCGGTGAGGATGGATATCTTAGTTTCCGGGTCGATGGCATTCGACCGCATAATGGATTTCTCCGGCCGTTTTGTCGATCATTTCGCGGCGGACCGCCTGGACAACATCAACGTCAGCCTGATGGTCAACGGCCTGACCGAGAACCTGGGAGGCACCGCCGGCAACATCGCTTATGCCCTATCGTCGTTGGGCGAGAAGCCCCGCATCCTGGCCTGCGTGGGGAAAGACCACCAAAGCTATTTCGATTGGCTGGGCCAACACGGAATCTCGACACAGGACATCCGCGTCCTGTCCGAAGAATGGACCGCCTCCGCCTACATCACCACCGACCAAGACGGCAACCAGTTCACGGCGTTCAACCCCGGCGCGATGATGCACACCTCCGATATTGACCTCACCAGCGTGACCCCCGCGGACACCATCGCCATCGTCGGCCCAGGCAACCTCCAGGATATGGTTGACTACCCCCGCCGCTACCAGGAAGCGGGGATATACGCCATATTCGACCCCGGACAGTCTCTCCCCGCCTGGAACGGCCCCGATCTGACCCAGGCCATCGGCCGATGCAAGATGCTGGTCTCCAACGATTACGAGTTCGGCATGATTACCAACACCACCGGCCTGGACGTGGCGCAGCTATTGGGCATGGTGGACACCATCGTCACCACCAAGGGGGACGCCGGCTGCGATATCGTCACCCGAGAAGGCACGGTCACAGTGCCAGTCGTCCCCACCCCCAACGCCATAGACCCCACCGGCGCGGGCGACGCCTTCCGGGGCGGCCTGATCAAAGGGCTGATAGACGCCAAACCCATCCAACGCTGCGTGGAGATGGGCACCGTCGCCGCTCACTACGCCGTCCAAGTCTCCGGCACCCAAACCTACACCTTCACCCAAGCGAAGTTTGCGGCGACGTTGGAGGGGTGTTTTGGGGCGTGATTTGCGGGTGGGGTGAGGAGATCGAGGTTTTGCAGCCGGGTAAATAGTTCTCGCCCGGCCTGATCCGTCGTCCGATGGCGAACAAACCGCTTGACCCTGAAGGAGCCGCGCCGCTTGGAGGAGACATGTGATTCCGTAACCGGGGCCAACAAACTCGCTTAGCATAAAGCGGTTCACAATGTCGATTTATCCTGTTGCCGTTCGTCTTATCTAGTAGGCCCAATAATGGGCTGGAAGGCTGGAAAAATCAGGAGGAAGCTATGCGGTACGTGCTACTGATTCAGATTGACGAAAAGGGCATGGAGGGTAAGTCTCCGGAAGAAATGGCCCCCGTTTTGGATGCCTGACACAAGTACACGGACGACCTGCAGAAATCGGGGAAGTTGCTGGCCGGAGAAGCGCTTCAGCCGACCGCCACCGCCACCACCGTCCGAGTGCAGCGGGATAAGACCATCACCACCGACGGCCCCTATGCGGAGGTGAAGGAGCAGTTGGGGGGGTTCTACATGATAGAGGCCGAAAATCTGGACCAAGCCATCGAGTGGGCTGCCAAGATGCCCCACATGGCCGGGGGTGGGGCGGTGGAAGTACGCCCCGTCATGGAATTCCCGGACCACTAGAGTCAAAGGGGAGCCGGCCCCGGGCCGCCGGGTCCGAGTTACGGGATGACAAGTTCCTATACGCCTAGCGCAAGTGAAACGGCCGGAGCGGTATTTCAAGCGGAGTACGGCCGCATCGTGGCGTCGCTGATCCGTGTGTTCCGGGACTTCGACTTAGCCGAAGAAGCGATACAAGACGCGTTTGCGGTGGCGTTAGCGAGATGGCCGCGCGACGGAGTGCCGAGCAGCCCAGTAGCCTGGATCATCACCACTGCCAAGCGCCGGGCAATCGACCGCGTCCGCCGTGAGCGGGTCCGAGGTGAGAAATATGCATTGCTCACGGATTTCGGCGAGTTTGACGAGGGTGTGACGGAGATGCTGGACGATGCCTCCAACGGCGCTCTCCAGGATGACCGGCTTCGCTTGATCTTCACCTGTTGTCACCCTGCGCTGAACATGGAAGCGCGAGTGGCCCTGACCCTGCGAACCCTTGGGGGCCTGGCGGCCCCTGAGATAGCCAAGGCATTTCTTATTCCTGAAACCACCCTGGCCCAGAGACTAGTAAGGGCCAAGCGCAAGATTCGTGATGCCGGCATACCCTACCAGGTTCCTCCAGACCACCTATTGTCGGAGCGGATAGAGGGTGTTTTAGCCGTCGTGTACCTGGTATTCAATGAGGGTTATTCGGCCACTGCGGGCGGCTCTTTGGTGCGCACCGACCTGTGTTCTGAAGCCGTGCGTCTTGGACGCGCTCTCAGCGAGTTGATGCCGGATGAGCCGGAGGTTTCGGGGTTGTTGGCGCTGATGCTGCTTCAGGATTCGCGGCGGGATGCCCGCGTCTCATCTGGCGGCGAGTTCGTGCTTTTGGAAGACCAGGACCGGTCTCTATGGGATGACCAAGAGATAAAGGAAGGCACCGCACTCATCCAACGGACGTTGCGGGCGAGCAATCCCGGGCCATACCAACTGCAAGCGGGCATCGCGGCCATACACGCAGAAGCTAAGACTCCATACGGGACCGACTGGCGTCAGATCGTAGAGCTTTACGATCTTCTGCTTGAAATGAATCCCTCTCCCGTGGTCGAGTTAAACCGGGCGGTCGCGATTGCCATGGCTTTTGGTCCGGAGGAAGGCCTGGCGGTTATTGATCGGATTGAAAGTTCCGGGCTCCTTGATAATTACAGGTGGCTTTACTCGGCGCGGGCAGATTTACCGCGCAGGCTGGGCTGCTTTGATGAGGCAGAAGCCGCGTACCAGAAAGCGCTGGCGCTTTGCGAAAACGACGTAGAGCGTACCTTTCTGGAGCGAAGGCTCGCTGAGACAGCCCAAGGGAGCCCCTCCCCAGGAGAGTAGTAGGGCGTACCACCGGGCCTCGAGAGGCATAGTTAGGCTAGCAAGCTTTCCCGGAACACCAAGACTACGGCCAATGCAGCAAAAATATGTCGATTTTTCCTGTCACCTTTCGTCTGATTTGTATAACCAGCGATCGGCTGGAAGATTTGAGGGAAACAGGAGGAAGCCGCGATGTCACAACAGCAGATGCCAAACTTAGTGGAGCTTTACGAGGGAACCACCGAACACGTCCACCATATCCTGTCCGGGATAAAACAGGACCAAGCAAAAAGCCCTACGCCGTGCTCAGAGTGGGACGTAAGCGCATTAATCGATCACCTTGTCGGAGGAGCGGAGATCGCGGCCGGGTGTCTCTCCGGCAATCCGCCCAACATCCCTTTTGGCGCCAGTGCCAGCTCCTATTCTGGGGAGAGCGACCTGACGAAGCTTGCCAAAATCTACAAAGAACTCGCCTCCAAGGCCCTTTCGGCGGCTAAAAGCCCTGGGGCCTTGGAGGGGAAGGTCGTCACTCCCATCGGCGAAATGCCTGGAGGTATGTTCTTAGGTGGCTGTTGCATGGACAACATAATTCATTGCTGGGACCTGGCCAAGGCGACGGGACAGGACACCAAACTGGACCCCCAAGCGGTCGAAGTTAGCTACCAAATGTTCGTACCTGATGCTTTAGACCAAGGACGAACCTCTGGGTTCATCGGGCCTCTGGTCAGCGTTCCAGAAGACGCCACCATGCAGGACAAATTAATCGCGTACTCGGGCCGCCACCCTTAATCTCCGCAACACCGGGCACGTTCAATCACCACCTTGGATGTTAATTACCTGGGGCCTTAATTCTCAGGATGTGTTGATCGGCACATCCTGAGAATCACTGGGTATACCCAGTGTAATGGAATTAACAAAACGCAATCAAACCAGCCATTTCACCCCACCGCCCGAGTTTCTAAGCCCCCTCCCCATTTGCCTTACCCGCCCCCTTCGGATACAATCCTTTACGCTCAAGAACCCCGCCAAATAGGGCACGCCCCGCTGGTTTGGCGCTAGAGAGGACCGTACCTGCAGTGACTGTTAATGGGCAAGGATTGGCTGGGATGCCGCCGGGGGTGTTGGGTGGCGTGAAGGTCTTGGACCTGAGCGAGGACATCGCCGGTTCTTTTTGTGCCCGCTTGCTGGCCGACTATGGGGCCGACGTTCTGAAGCTGGAGCCTCCGGGCGGGGCCGCTTTGCGGCGCATGGGCCCTTTCCACCAGGACGACCCGCACCCCGAAAAGAGCCTCTTCAACCTGGTGCTTAACCTGAACAAGAAGGGCGCCACCATCAACCTGGAAACCACCACCGGTCAGGCCCTTTTGAAAGAGTTGGTCCAGCGAGTCGATGTCGTGGTCGAAACCTTCCATCCCGGACATATCGAATCGTTGGGACTGGGATACGATGCTCTTCAAGAGCTCAATCCGTCCCTGGTGATGACATCCATCACGCCCTTTGGCCAGGAAGGGCCCTACAGCCAATACCTGGGTGAGGAGATCGTCAGCTACGCCATGGGGATGATCATGAGCATCAGCGGGTCCCAGGGCCGGGCGCCCCTGAAGCATGGAGGGTTCCAGTCGCAATACGAAGGTGGCCTCAACGGGGCGGCATCTACCGCCATCTGCCTGTTCGGCATGGAGAACGGCTGCGGGGGCCAGCACATCGACGTTGCCATCAACGACTGCGTCGCCTCCACGATGATGGCCACCCAGACCATGTATCCTTTTATGGGCGGCACCCAGCACCGCCGCCGCGCCACCGGCCAAGACTTCACCTACCCCATGCCCTGCGCCGACGGATGGGTCATCGTGCAGACCGGAGGTGCGGCGTCGTGGGATGACATCGTCGGTCTTTTCCAGGAGCCCAAGTTGTTGGATTCCCGATTCTCCAACACCGACGAGAGAGCGGAGAACGGCGAAGAGATGGACAAGATCATGGTCGATGCCCTTAGCCGCCTGAACAAATGGGACCTGTTCGCCAACGCGGCCAAGGCTCGAATACTGTTTGGCCTGGTCCAGACCCCCAGGGAGATAGTCGAGTGTCCCCAACTAGAGTCACGGGAGTTTTTCCGTGAGGTGGAGCACCCGGTTATCGGCAAGATAAAAATACCTGCGGTTCTTTTTAACTTCTCGCTGTGCCCTTACGAACTCCGCCATCCGGCTCCAACCCTGGGGCAGCACAACCAGGAGATATACGTCGACGGCCTGGGCTACTCCCAGGAGGATTTCTGCCGCCTGCGTCAGTTGAACGCTATTTAATTTCGCGCCCATTATGCTGATCCGGTGAGGTAGCGCCAAATGCCCCAGTTGCCATTGGAAGGTATCCGAGTCCTGGACTCGACTTACGTATTCGCTCTGCCCTACACCGGGGCATTGCTGTCGGACTTCGGGGCCGAGGTCATCAAGATTGAAGGCCCGGCGCATCCCGACACGACACGCAACTCCGGCTTGGCGGGCAGTTACCCGGAGCATGACCTGGGCGATGACCCTTGGAACCGTCCGTCGACCTACAACCTGCTCCACCGGGGCAAGCAGTCCCTGACCCTGGACATGACCGACCCTCGGGGCCGGGACCTGTTCCGGCATATGGTGCGGGTTAGCGATGTGGTGATGGAGAACTTTACTCCCCGGGTGATGCGGGCCTGGGAGTTGGACTACCCCAACCTGCGCAAGATCAAGCCCGACATCATCATGATATCCAACACCGGCTTCGGACACGGCGGCGGTCCCTATTCCAACAATCCCGCCCAGGCCACTACTCTCGAGGGCATGCACGGCCATTGCTGGATCACCGGTTATGACGGAGACGGCCCCAACAGGGTAGGCGCGTCCTTCGTCGACTTCCTGTCCACCTGGACCGCTTTGTTCGCCATCGGCTCGGCGTTGCGCTACCGGTCCCGTACCGGCCAGGGCCAGTGGGCGGACATCGCCATGTACCAAGCCGGGGTCATGTTCATGTCAGACTACCTCATGGACGCCATCTCCAACGGCAGAGATGGAGAACGCATCGGCAACCGCCATCTCTACCGCGCCCCCCAGGGCTGCTACCCGGCCCAAGGGGACAACGAGTGGATCGCCCTCTCTGTCGGTACCGACGAGCAGTGGCAGTCGCTGTGCAAAGTGCTGGGACGGGAAGATCTGGCCCAAGACGCCCGCTTTGCCGATCTCCTATCCCGCCAACGCAATCACGATGAGTTGGACAAGGTAATCGAGGTTTGGTCGGCCGAGCGCGACAAGTACGACATGATGCACCAGCTACAGGGAGTGGGTATCCCCGCAGGACCGGTGTTGACCGGCAAAGACGTCCACTTCGACCCCCAGTACAAGAGCCGGGGGTTCCTGGAACGGGTCGAATACCCGGAAGAGCGGGGGTTGGGCTCTCGCATCTTCATGGGCCGCCCCTATAAGTTCTCCAATACTCCGCTCCGCATCCGGGGCCCGGCGCCAACCTTTGGACAGGACAACGAGAGGCTGCTGAAGGAGTTGCTGGGGCTGAAGGACGACGTGTACCAAGGGCTGGTCCAAGACTCCATCACCGCCGAGATCCCCCTGGCCGGCAACCCCGTCCCGCGCATTCCCCAGGAGCGGATGGTGGAGCTGGGCCTCATGGCCGCCTGGGACCCGGAATACCGGGAACACCTCGGCCTTTCTTGACACCCCCCAAACCCTGGGAATAAGCTTGAAACGAGGGCCCGTAGCTCAGCGGTAGAGCGGTCGGCTCATAACCGATAGGTTGCTGGTTCGACACCAGCCGGGCCCACCACTAACTAACCGGGCGCTGTATACAGATACGTTACCCCCTTTATCGCCCCTCAACTTATAGGAGGGGCAACATGCATACAGCGGTCGGTTTCCCGGTGCTAATTAGATCCTTTCGTTTGGCTCTTACAGTTGAGGGTCTAAGACCACACACCATCGATAACTACATCCGTGATGTAGAGAGGTTCACCACCCACTTCCAGGGTCGTAAGCCCAACTCGATCTCAGCTTCCGACGTCCGTGACTACATCGCCGCTTTACATCCTGACCGCGCTCCCAAGACCGTCCACGAAGCCCAGCTTGCCTTTCGCAGGTTCTTTCGTTACCTCTTCCGAGAAGGGGAGATACGTCGTGACCCGACCAGCGACATGAAGCTGATGCGCTACCGAGTGAACCCCCAGCCAACCTACACGGAAGCAGAAGTAAGGCGCCTACTCGCTGCCTGTGACCAGCGGACCCGGGAAGGAGTCCGTGACAGGGCATTGGTGACCGTACTCTTCGACACCGGCGCCAGGGAGGGCGAGATCGTGTCCATGGGGCTACCGGATTGGGAACTCCGTACGGTATGGGTTGACGGCAAGACGGGGAAGCGTCAGGTCTATCTAGGGGTGGCAGCCCTACAGTCGGTCGAACGCTACACCAGGCGTTGGGGAATCATGGAAGGGCCGCTCTGGGTAGGTAAGAAGGGGCAGTTGACGGGCTCGGGCATCTTGCAGATCATCCGAAGGCTGTGTCTTCGAGCTGGGGTCGAACATAAGACCGTGCACGGGTTCCGCCGAGCAGCTGCCGCCCAGATGAAGCGTTTAGGCATGAACGACAGCGACATTCTTGAGGTCATGGGTTGGAAGGACATCACGATGTTGCGTCGGTATACTTCCGCTGTTGCAGGCGAGCTCGCCCAGTTAGCCCACGACAGATACAGTCCAGGGGATGCTCTCAGACGCCATTGAACTATTGGATGCATGGCATCCCCTATGGAGACATCAATGCCTACAAGCCCATCGTGATCTAGGCTAATCACTTACGTATGGGCGGGGAATTTCCGCACCGCCAGTTCCGGACAAGTCCTATTTATAAGGTAAGACTCCGTGTCCGGAACAAACCAGGCTGACCCTTTCCTCTGCCAGGAACGAACACCGAGTTGGTCGCTTCTGACAGCCAGGGTGCATTGCGCTTGGTCCACCTTATCTGGCTATCTCTGAGAGCAACGTCATCCTGTGGGCCACATACCGCCCGATAGGAATCTACCAGTTGGAGCAACGTTACTCCTTCGTAGCATTCACTGAGGAGTTTATCCAGGCAGTCAAACATCCTCCCGTCTCTTCCAAAGAACGTGTCCACGGGTACCCCTGGCACAGGCACATCGGTGAACATGAGAACCTCCCTCACACTGGTGGCGGGGGCGAAGGGACGCGAACGATGGAGGGCTTGGTACAGTTCGGATCGCGACTTCTGCATCAGCATGGCGTTGAGACGGGCGTCTTTGTAGCCCCACAAAGACTTGGAGACGGCCACTGAGCTCCCATTCCTTAGTCTGATCCGGTCGGAATATGGGGCAGGCTCTGTGAGGATGGGCTCTGGGTCATCTTGGAAGAGTGCACAACATTCTTCGTACAGCCCCTGAGGGTTTGGCATCGGATAACCCAACAAGACCAAGAGGTCACAGCCTATGAAGTCATTGGCTCCCCGTAGATTGTAGTAGTAACCTGTGACAACTTCTGTAGTCGTCGGGTCTTCACTGATCTGGTAGCCAAGTTCCCGAAGCGCATCAAGGCAGTCGGGAATCAACTCCCTAAACGAGATGATGCCAACCTTCTTGGCCTGTCCTAAGTCCTTCCTGGCTTTTATCTCTTGGCACAGTAGGTTCCTGTATAGGGTACTAATTGCGATTGAACCCTCCCCATCGAAGTGTTCTAACGTTGTCTTACCCAATCTTGTGTCACGCATCTGCACGATGCGCATGGCCTCGGGGAACGGCATTCCATCAGGCGAGAGAAGACTGTTACTTGTCTCGCCCTCCGTAACAGGTGTGCCAAGCACGGTTGACCAAAGGGTTGGGTCACCGGACGCGTCAAGCACCACTGACTTGTATAACGCATCCTTGGGTAGAAACCTCCGCCAGAGGACGCGGACGATGCTTTGTTTGGGCTGCCCATGCTTGGGACTATCCCACACCACGTGCACCAGTGGGTTGCCTGGCGGAACGCCCGTTAT
>Ga0208830_1000110_pt1 | contig 45557 bp, 34 predicted proteins | sample DeeseametaMP2634_FD_184169 | JGI IMG/M metagenome (GOLD analysis project Ga0208830, IMG submission 184169) | Marine microbial communities from the Deep Atlantic Ocean - MP2634 (SPAdes) | ecosystem: Environmental > Aquatic > Marine > Oceanic | place: Northeast of Antigua and Barbuda, North... | reverse complement strand
GACCTGAGCATCGGTATACAGCAGGTTAGCCAGGGGTGTGTCTGCGCTGATGCGCATGCCACGCTGGCGCGCATCGGTGATCATACGGATGCTGCGACCACAGCTGACCTGACTGATGTGAGCCCGTACACCGGTCTGCTCGGCCAGCAGAAGAATCTGTGCCAGTGCGATGGTTTCGGCGGTTTCGGGAATCCCCGCGAGGCCCATGCGCGTTGCTACTTCTCCCTCATGCATACAGCCGCCGGCGGCCAGGGTAACATCATTGGCAGTGAGAAACAGAGGAATATCGTAGGTGGCTGCGTATTCCATCAGGCGGCGCAGAACGTAGCTGTCACGAATTGGCTGACGGACGTTAGAGAGAGCGACTGCACCGGCTTCAAACAGGGTGACCATGTTCGCCAGCTGTTCGCCAGCCAGGCCCTGGGTCATCGCGCCCAGTGGCAGCACCCGGGCATACCCGGCTTTTGCGGCTTTTTCTTCGATCAGCTTGATCACCGCCGAGGTATCCGCAACGGGTTTGGTATCCGGCAGGCTACAGATGTGAGTGAATCCACCAGCACACGCGGCTTTGGTTTCACTTGCCATAGTGCCTTTCTGGGGGAACCCCGGTTCTGGCAGGTGACCGCCCAGATCTATCAGTCCGGGGAGCAGCCACAATCCGGTAGCATCAATAGTTTCTTCAATTTCGCCGGCGTCGGGGCGTCGGCCGATAGTGCGGATAGCGCCGTTGGCAACAAAGACGTCAGCAATGGTGTCGGTCTGAGAGGCAGGATCAATGATCCGCGCATTCTGAATGTGCAGATATCGCATCAGGCGTTCTCCTCGCTGTTTATCAGTGTCTGCTGACCACTCATGGCCATGGCCATTACCGCCATGCGGACAGCGATGCCGTAGCTCACCTGATTCAGAATGACGGACTGGTTGCCATCGGCGACGGCAGATTCAATTTCCACACCGCGGTTGATGGGGCCGGGATGCATAACGATAGCGTCGGGTCTGGCGAAGGCGAGCTTTTCTTCGGTGAGGCCATAGAGCTTGAAAAATTCGCTTTCCGACGGCAGCAGAGCATTCTGCATGCGCTCTTTCTGCAGACGCAGCATGATGACGACATCACAGTCCGCCAGGCCCTGCTTCATATCGTAGAAAGGCTTCGCGCCCATGCCTTCGATATCACGGGGAAGCAGAGTGCCGGGGCCAATGACCCGGACCTCAGCGGCACCAAGAGTGCGCAGGGCGTAAATCTGTGAGCGGGCCACGCGCGAATGCAGGATATCCCCAACGATCGCGACCACTTTACCTTCGATGCTGTCTTTGTGACGGCGGATGGTCAGCATATCCAGCATGGCCTGTGTCGGGTGAGCATGTCGGCCGTCGCCAGCGTTGATAATAGCTACGTTCGGTGTCACCTGTTCGGCAATGAAGTGGGCAGCCCCGGAATCGGCGTGGCGGACAACGAACATATCGCTGTACATGGCCTCAAGGTTCCAGAGTGTGTCCATCAGGGTCTCGCCCTTGGATGTTGCTGACCGGGCAATGTCGAGATTGAGGATGTCGGCAGACAGTCGCTTTGCCGCCAGCTCGAAGGTGGAGCGGGTACGCGTGCTGTTCTCGAAGAACAGATTGACGACAGTTTTGCCGCGCAGCAGAGGCACGGTTTTTACTGCTCGTTCCTGCGTGCTGATAAAGGAATCGGCCGTATCCAGGATTTCAGTCAGCAGGTCTTTGCTGAGGCCTTCTGTGGTCAGAAAGTGCTTCAGCCTGCCGTCTTCTGTGAGCTGTACTTTGCTGGGATCTGTCATGAGGTACTTACCGGTAAATGTTCAGAATCGTGTCAGGCCAGGCTCAGTTCCAGCGGTTCCGGACCGCTGAGCTTCACCAGTTGCCCTTCTTCCAGTGTCAGTCGCGCACCGCACAGATCCGGCTGTACCGGCAATTCGCGGCGACCGATGTCCAGCAGGCAGATCAGGTGAATACTGGCCGGGCGGCCATAATCAAAGAGTTCATTCATCGCGGCGCGTATGGTGCGGCCGCTCATGATGACATCGTCGATCAGAATAATATGGCGGTCTTCCACCGTGTCTGGCAGTTCTGACCCCTGAACTTTGGGGTGCAGGCCATGCCGGGTGAAGTCGTCGCGGTAGAAGCTGATATCCAGGCTGGCCACCTCACTGGATCCGTTCAGGGCTTTCTGCAGGCGCTCTGCTACCCAGACTCCACCGGTGCGGATACCTACCAGCAGAGGATCTTCCAGACCTTCATTGCGGATCATTTCCTGCAGGTCGCCGGCAAGGCGGTGACACACCTGTTCGATATCAGGCAGATTCATTACTATCTCCTTGAGGATGCTCGGACATCCAGCTTTCGAGAATCAGGCAGGCGGCCAGGCCGTCGACTGAATAGTCGCCAAAATTCTGATGGCCATGCTCCTGCATGACAATCCCCTTGGCTTCATAACTGGTTAAACGTTCATCATGGCAATAGGAAGGGCGGTGAAAGCGTCCCTCCAGCCGTCGGGCAAATTTCGCTGCGCGCTGACTCATGTCACTGGGGCTGCCATCCATGTTGAGAGGCAGGCCAGTCACGAAAGCGTCCGGCTGCCATTCCTCTATGATACGACCCAGTGCGTCCCAGTCGGGCACGCCATCCCGGGCCTTCAGTGGCCTCAGAGGTTCCGCACTCCCGGTCAGGCGCTGGCCGATGGCAATGCCAATGCGTTGGGTGCCAAAATCGAAGGCCATCAGTGAGCGGACTTTATCAGGGATATGATCAGGCATGGCCGGCATCACTGCTCAGAAATTCGGCACTGATCCCCAGTTTGCTCAGGGCGATGTCATACAGGTCGCGGTAATCCTGCCCGAACAGAAGATCGGGGGTGGCTTCCAGAGTCAGCCAGGCGTTGTCTCTGAGCTCCTGATCCAGTTGCCCGGGGCTCCAGCCCGCATATCCCAGAGCGAGCAGATAATCATGAGGGCCTCTGCCCTGAGCCATTGCGCGCAGAATATCTTTGGATGAGGTCAGCTGTACTGATTCGGTCACGGCCATGGTGGATGACCAGTCGCCGGGCTCGCGATGCAGGATAAAGCCCTGCTCCTGACTCACCGGGCCGCCGGTGAAAATGGTTGGGCGGATGTGCTCCAGGCGATCAATGTCGAGCTGCAGACAGATATCGGCGAACCCTATATCCAGCGGTTTGTTCAGTACGATCCCCATTGCGCCGTCGTCATTATGCTCACACAGGTATGTGACTGTGCTGGCAAACCAGGAATCGGCCATGGCGGGCATGGCGATGAGCAGGTGATTTCTGAGGCTGTTCAGCTCTTTCATCAGTTGCTCTCCGACAGGTAGCGGTTCCCTTTGAACTGCCATGTGCGGATGATCTCCAGACGATCCATGTCACGACGCATGTCGTCGGTAAACGGGGCAAAAGGCGAGGCGAGGCGAACGATTCTCATGGCGGCTTCATCCAGAACACGGCGCCCGGAAGACTCCAGGACGCTCAGCTCGTGGAGCGAGCCGTCGGGGTTGATGGCCACAAGCAGGCGCAGACGACAGTTGTCGTAGCAGTTCTCGGCTTCTTTCGGATAATTCAGGTCGCCAATCTGTTCCACACTGCGACGCCAGCTGTTTACGTAGTATGCGTCGGAGGATTTCATGGTGGAGGCGGCGGTCAGGCGTTGTACCCGGGGCTTTTTCGCGTACATCTGCCTCAAGGTGTCGACTTTGGCATGCAGGCTGGCAATCTCCAGACTGCGTTGCAGCAGAGACTGCTCCGGACCATCCGGGATGTCCCGGGGTTGAGCTTCCTGGCTGCTCTGTGTCTGAGCGCGTTGTTCGGGGCTACGGGTGGCGGTGACGATGGTTCTTTGCTCTGTGTCCTGTTGACGCGGCGCGCTGGCCTGCTGGTCTTTACGGACATTCTCCCGGATGTCGTTGGCGTGAAAGTCGGCTTCGACGTCCGTCGTCATCATCCGGGCCTCTTCCAGCGTGCCACTGCCTTGTTGGTTTTCCTGTGCGAGAAAATCGGCTTTTTCTGGTGCTTTGTCGCTGCGGTATCCCGCAAGGGTCACGTCAAGGGTTGAACTGAAGGCGGGTGGCTGCTCGGCACTGAAGGAAATACCAAGAACAACCATGGCGTGGGCCATCAGCGCAACGAAAAGCGCAAACATCAGGCGGTCATTGCTGTTCACAGTGGTGGCAGCCATGGGCGTATCAGAACCTCTTGCTCCGGCGCATCAAGCGCCTGTTAAAACAGGCGCAAGTCTGCGCTCTGAGAGGGATTTTGTCTACCGTTTCAGGCGTTCTGGCGCAGAGTCAGCAGGGTATCAATCAGCATTGCTGCGGCATCGACACCACTGTCGCGGACGATCTCCCGTACGCAGGTCGGGCTGGTGACGTTGATTTCAGTCAGGCAGTTGCCGATGACATCAAGACCGACAAAGTAGAGCCCGCGGGCCTTCAGTTCCGGACCGATTTTTTCGGCAATCGCTCTGTCGCTGTCAGAAAGGGGTTGAGTAACCCCGGTGCCGCCGGCGGCGAGGTTGCCACGGGTTTCACCGCTGGCAGGGATACGCGCCAGGCAGTGTGATACAGGCTCACCATTGATCATCAGGATGCGTTTATCTCCGGAGGTGATTTCGGGAATAAACTTCTGCGCCATGATCTGTTGTTGGCCGTGATTGGTGAGCGTTTCGATGATTACGCTGACGTTGGGGTCGTCCTGCTTCAGTCTGAAAATGGAAGAACCGCCCATGCCGTCGAGTGGTTTGAAAATGACATCCGCGTGTTCTTTGTGGAAGGACTTCAGCAGATCGGCCCGGCGGGTCACGATGGTCGGTGACATAAGTTCAGGGAATGCAGTCGCGAACATTTTTTCGTTGCAGTCGCGCAGGCTCTGAGGCTTGTTCGCAACCAGTACACCTTCCTGTTCTGCGCGTTCCAGAATATAAGTGCTGTAAATGAACTCGCCGTCAAAGGGTGGGTCTTTACGCATCAGGATAATGTCCAGTCCGGCGAGTGGTTTATCGCTGAATTCACCCATCTGGTACCAGTTGTCGTGATTCATCTCTACACTCAGCGGCGCCATGCGGCCGAATGCACGCCCCTGCTGGACCGACAGGTCGCTCTGTTCCATGTACCAGAGTTCACAGCCGCGTTCCTGAGCCGCGTAGAGCAGCGCAAGAGAGGTATCTTTCTTGAAATTAATCTCGCTGATAGGGTCCATCACGATGCCGAGTCTGACTGTCATCTTGTCTCCGGAAGGGCCGTTTTTGTGAATTGCCACACAGTGTACATGAAGGTGTGAGCGAATGGTTCGGCTTTTACGGCTTCTGGCTAGCCAGTGTGTATCATGTGTGATACAAAAGCGGGAACGTCCCGGTAGCCCCGGGGAAACGATGCTTCTGCCCGTAGAAGCTATCGGGGGCTCGTCCTGGTCTGAGGGGTTCATCACAGAACTTCCGGGCCGCATAGAGTAGAACAAAAATCAGAAAATTCGGATGGTGAAGGCCTGTTGTATGGACGATAACTTTCAAGATATTAAGGTCATGGTGATCGACGACAGTAAGACGATCCGGCGTACTGCGGAAACCTTACTGAAAAAAGTTGGTTGCGAAGTGATCACTGCAACGGATGGCTTCGACGCTCTGGCAAAAATTGCCGATACAAACCCAGATATTATTTTCGTAGACATTATGATGCCTCGTCTCGACGGCTATCAGACCTGTGCCCTCATCAAAAATAATTCAAAATTCAAGGCCACGCCCGTCATCATGCTGTCCAGTAAGGATGGCCTGTTTGATAAAGCGAAGGGACGAATCGTCGGTTCTGACGAATATCTGACCAAACCTTTCAGTAAAGAAGAGCTGCTCGGTTCGATCCGTCAGCACGTTAAGTAATAAATAGTTAAGGGGTAGCTGGCATGGCACGCATTCTTGTGGTGGACGATTCTCCGACTGAAACGGAAGCGTTCCGAGCGGTTCTGGAAAAGAATGGCCACGAAGTGCTTAATGCAGAAAATGGCGCGGATGGTGTGGCGGTAGCCCGTCAGGAGCGTCCCGATCTTGTATTGATGGATATCGTGATGCCGGGCCTGAATGGTTTTCAGGCAACACGACAGTTAACCCGCAGCCCTGAAACCAAGCATATTCCTGTGATCATAGTGACAACGAAAGATCAGGAAACTGACCGGGTGTGGGGTAAGCGTCAGGGCGCTTCCGGATATCTGGTGAAGCCGGTGTCTGAAACCCGCCTTCTGTCAGAAATCGGAGCGCTGCTGACGACAGCGGACGAGTGATTTTATGATGCCTTTTGCTCTGCTACAGGATATGGAAAGCCGCAGCCGCCGCTTCGCGGCTGCGTTGCCGCAGCAGGTCGAGGCAGTGTCTACCTGGCGTGGTATCGGCTTTATGCTGGGTGGCAATCAATACGTGGCGCATATGTCTGAGGTGGTTGAGATTCTGCAGCTGCCTAAAGTCACCCGGGTTCCCGGTGTGAAGAGCTGGGTTCTTGGTATCGCCAACGTGCGTGGTCGCATGGTGTCGGTAATGGACCTGAATGGACTTCTTGATCTTCCGTCGCGTGGTAACTGGCGCAGTCAGCGTGTGCTGGTGATCGAACACAATGATGTTCTGACGGGGCTGCTGGTGGACGCGGTACTTGGTATGCAGAGTTTTCCTGTCGATCGTGAAATTCCGGCAGGGGAAGTGCCTGAGGCACTCTCTGGTTTTGTTACCCGCAGTTTTGACAGGGACGGGCGCAGCTGGCCGGTAATGCAGTTTACGGATCTGATTGAGAGTCCGGATTTTCTCAATATCGCTGTGTAATACAGGGATAAGAACAAAATAATAACGGCCTGCGCCCGCAGGCTGACAGCATGCAGTAAGTGGAGAGGACGGCATGAGTGCAAATACAGGTGGCCAACAGGTAAACGTACAGAGGAGCAGCAACACCGGTCTGATGGTGTTGATGTTTGTTTCTCTCGCGGCGTTTATCGGAATCACGGCCTGGGTAACCATTTCTGCGAATAAAGATGAGCAGTACATTGAGCACGCCGGTGAGCTGCGCGTACTGTCGCAGGAGATCGCGAAGAACGCGGTAGAAGCTGCTGGTGGTAAGCCAGACGCCTTCGGTCAGCTGCGTGAAGCCCGCGATAAGTTTGATACCCGCTGGGGATATCTGGTTAATGGCTCGGATGACCTGCCAGCTGCTCCGGCGGCGATGTCATCAGGTGTGCAGGAAACCTGGAACACCGTAAAAAGCGATGCTGACCAGATTATCCGCTCCGAAGAAATCATCCTCTCGGTACACGAAGTTGCCGAGCTTCTCTCTGAAACCATTCCGCAGCTGCAGGTAGAGTATGACGAGATCGTTGATATTCTCCTTGAAAGTGGCGCGCCGGCTGATCAGGTTGCCGTTGCACAGCGTCAGTCCTGGCTGGCAGAGCGTATTGTCCGCTCGGTAAACAAAGTACTGGCAGGTGGTGAAGACGCGGTAATGGCCGCAGATGCATTCGGGCGTGATGCCTCGCTGTTCGGTCGCGTACTGAACGGGATGATTCAGGGCAACATTGCGATGAACATCTCGCAGGTAACTAACGAAGAAGCGGTATATGCGCTGGCAGAAGTCGCGGAACTGTTTGAATTCGTATCCGGTTCGGTTGACGAAATTCTTGAAACCTCGCCTGAGCTTTTCCAGGTGCGTGAAGCCTCGGACAATATTTTCCAGAATTCGCGTATGTTGCTGGAGCAGTCATCTGAGCTGACCAACAGCATTCAGATGAACGCTGAAGCACGTAACACATATCAGGCGTTCGGTTTCGGCTTTGCTGTGATCGCTCTGGTGTGTCTCATCGTATTCGGTCAGAAATCTCTGGCTCAGACCCGTGCCCGTGAGGAAGAAGCTCAGGACCGGGAAAAAGAAACCCGTCGTACTAACGAGCAGAACCAGGTCGCGATTCTGCGACTGCTGGACGAAATCGCTGACCTTGCAGATGGTGACCTGACGGCGCAGGCAACGGTAACCGAAGACTTTACAGGGGCGATTGCTGACGCGATCAACTTCGCGATCGACCAGATGCGCGTTCTGGTATCGGCGATTAACGATACTGCGGTTCAGGTATCGTCGGCAGCACAGGAAACGCAGGCAACAGCGATGCACCTTGCCGAGGCTTCTGAGCACCAGGCGCAGGAAATTGCCGGTGCGTCTGCAGCTATTAACGAAATGGCTGTGTCCATTGACCAGGTATCTGCTAACGCCTCGGAATCGTCCGCGGTAGCGGAGCGGTCGGTAGCGATCGCCAACAAAGGTGCTGAAGTCGTACAGGCAACCATTAACGGCATGGATAACATCCGTGAGCAGATTCAGGAAACCTCCAAGCGTATTAAACGTCTGGGTGAATCTTCTCAGGAGATTGGTGACATCATCTCTCTGATTACTGACATTGCCGACCAGACGAACATTCTGTCTCTGAACGCAGCGATTCAGGCATCGATGGCGGGTGACGCTGGTCGGGGCTTTGCGGTCGTTGCGGACGAAGTACAGCGTCTGGCTGAACGTTCTGCTGCTGCAACCAAGCAGATCGAAGCACTGGTTAAAACGATTCAGAACGATACTAACGAAGCCGTTATCTCGATGGAACAGACAACGACTGAGGTGGTACGTGGTGCACGTCTCGCACAGGATGCGGGTGTAGCACTGGAAGAGATTGAAACCGTATCGAAAAACCTGGCAGAACTGATTCAGAACATCTCCAACGCGGCCCGTCAGCAGGCTTCGTCTGCGGGTCATATTTCCAATACGATGAATGTTATTCAGGAAATTACTTCTCAGACGTCCGCTGGTACCACAGCGACGGCGAAGTCGATTGGTAATCTGGCTGAAATGGCGAACATGCTGCGTGAATCGGTTGCAGGCTTTAAGCTGCCTGAAGCGAATTTTACCGCGGATGATGACGCCGATGAGGTCGAACTGGCCGGGCAGGACGCGCTGTAAGGCGCGTCGGCGTGGTGCCGGGTGTCCCTTATGATACAGTCAATCCGCTCTGGCCTGAGCAGCGTCCCTGAACTGGATGATCTCCAGTTTGATCGCTGGCAGAAATTGCTGGAGGAGCGCACAGGCATGTACATGCCACCGCAGCGGCGCTCATTTCTGCAGACCAGTCTGGGCCTGAGAATGCTCGAGCTGGGCGTTTCTGACTACAGCGCTTACTACCAGCAGATTCTGCATGGTCCCAGTGGGGCAATGGAGTGGACGACGCTGGTTGATCGTCTTACGGTGCAGGAAACCCGTTTTTTCCGGGACCCGGATGCACTCGGTCTGATTTCAGAGCATATGCGTTCACTGACTCCAGCGCTGGCTGACTCTGGTAAGCCGATGGAAGTCTGGAGTGTTGGTTGTGCGTCGGGTGAGGAACCTTACACGCTTGCCATGCTTGCCGAAAATACAGTCGGCAGCCGGGGCATCGGTTATTCGGTGACGGGTACTGATATATCCACCATTGTGCTGCGCAAAGCGCGGGCGGGCAGATATCCCCTTCGCGCGATGGAGCGCATTCCCGTTCAGTACCACAGTTGGGCAATTCAGCCTCTGTCATCACAACAAATAGAAATTTCTTCTGCATTGCGGCAGCGCTGCTGTTTCAGTCAGGTCAATATTCTTAACCTGAAGGCCTGCCCACTGCAGTCTCAGCATCTGATCGTTTGCCAGAATGTGCTGATTTATTTCCGTCGCTGGCGTCGTCGCGAGATTCTCGACGCGCTGGCACAGCGCCTTGCGCCCGGTGGCCTGCTGGTGATCGGACTGGGCGAGATGGTTGACTGGCAGCATCCATTGTTAGAACCGGTGCACAGCAGCTTAGTCACTGCCTATGTACGCAAGCAATCCACGTCGACACGGGAGAGTGTAAGGCGATGAGTCAGGACTACATCGCCCTGGAATGGGTAAAAGGGGAGATCCGTGAGACGCTGCAACAGGCGCAGCAGTCACTGGAAGCCTATGTGGAACATCCCGAAGACAGAAGCCGGTTGAGATTCTGTCTGAGTTACCTGCACCAGGTGCACGGCACGCTACAGATGGTTGAATTCTACGGCGCAGCGTTGCTCGCCGAAGAAATGGAAGCCGTTGCTCTTGCGCTGGCTGAAGGTCAGCTGACAAACGAACAGGATGGCCTTGAAGTTCTGATGCAGGCCATTATTCAGCTGCCGCATTATCTGGAACACGTTAAGGTGGGACGACGGGATCTTCCGGTCGTGCTACTGCCTATTCTGAACGAACTGCGTTCGACCCGTGGGGAAAACTTCCTCTCTGAAACCTCACTTTTTACTCCGGCCATCGAGCACAATACGCCACTCACCGGAGAGCAGAAAAACCAGTTTACCCAGGTCAATTTTTCTCAGTGGCTACGTAAAACCAGACAGATGCTGCAGGCAGCAACGCTTCAGCTGCTGCAGGACCGCGAGCCTGATCTGGCGAAACACTATCTGAATAAACTCTTTGCGCGCCTGAACAAAGCCATGGGTGGAACGCCTCAGGGCATTATCTGGTTGCCCGCACTGGCCTTCAGTGAATGGCTGACCAAGCAGGATAGCCTGCCGAAAAGCGCGAAAGTATTGCTGCGTCAGCTGGACCAGCTGCTGAAGCAGGATCTCGATCAGGGCGTCGCGGTTATCAACCGTCCTCCGGCGGATGAGTTGCTGAAGAACCTGCTGTTTTATGTCGCCCGCACAGATGTCCGTGGGGATGCAATCCGCCTGGTTCAGAAACGTTTCCGCCTGGACGAAGCCTTGCCAAGTGCAGAAGATGTCGCCGCCGAAGGTACGATGGGTGGCCCGGGTGTTGACGCTGTCAGTGGTGCGCTGTCTGCTCTGATCGAAGAAATTGGTGCTGTTAAAGATACGCTTGATCAGCTGATGCGTGGTTCTCAGGACCGCACGCCAGCACTCGAAGGTGCCCGTAAAACTATCCGTCAGGTCGCGGACACCATGGGCATGCTTGGTTTAGGCATGCCACGCAAAGTGATGCAGGAGCAGGAAAGCCAGCTGGTGACCATGCTGGAATCCGGAACTGCCGACGACAGTGCGCTGCTGGATGTGGCTGGTGCGCTGCTATACGTCGAGGCCACCCTGAACGGCATGTTGCGTGATGGCGATCTGAGCCGTAACGCCAGTGACAGTGCGATGTCGGATGCTCAGCGCGCCGTTCTGCGCGAAGCCCGCAATGTCCTGGAACAGGTTAAGGACTCGGTGGTTGCCTATATTGCGCACCAGTGGTCCACAGACAAGCTTGAAGGCGTTCCCGGACTGCTGCATAGCATTGAGGGATCGCTCAATATGGTGCCGCTGCCAAGGGTAGCAAACCTGCTGGCAGATCTGTCGAGCTTTATACGTCAGGCGTTGTTGTCTGATCGTCCTAAGCCAGAATTTGGTGTCATGGACATGGTGGCAGAAGTACTCAGTGGTATCGAATATTACCTTGAGCGCTATGCCGATGGTGGTGAGATCGCCGATGATGCTCTGCTGGACCGGGCGTCAGAAACACTCAGCAATCTGCTGCAGATATGCCATGTGACATCTGATGGTGATCTGGATGAATCCGGTGCTGAAGGCACCGACGAATTTGACGATGTCGATCATGCCATTACCAGCTTTAACGAAGCGCTTGGATTCGACAACGCGTCGTCAGACTATGAAGAAACTGCACCGTCGGAACATCCCGATGAGAGCAGCGTAGCCATATCTGAAGCGGCGACAGCCCCTGAGGAGGCTGGAGCCCGGGCGGAAACTGCAGAACCTGAAGATGATGATCTTATCGATGATGAGATTATTGAGGTATTCCTTGAAGAGGCGGAAGAAGTACTCGAAACACTTCAGGAATACTGGCCTCAATTTGTAGCGCAACAGAATGACTCAGAAGCTCTCACGACAGTGCGCCGTGCTTTCCATACATTGAAAGGAAGTGGCCGGATGGTGAAAGCGGCTGACATCGGGGAGCTGGCGTGGTCTGTTGAAAATATGTTCAACCGCGTACTTGATGAGACGGTTGAAGTCACACAGCCACTGATTGCCTTTGTTGATCATATTATTTCGCTTATTCCGGGCCTGATCGAGGATTTCCGTCATAAGGCAGCGACCCGTGTTGATGTGCAGCCCCTGATGGACACCGCGTTTGCGTTTGCCGATGGGCAGACACCGGCGCTTCCGGTCGATACGGCAGAACCGGTTGAGGTGACAGAGAATGCGGATCAGGCAGAAGACATCGCCGGGGACGTGAGCGTCACTGCGCTGGAGGTTCTTGAGGCTGATTCGTTGACAGACGACACCGACGAAGGCGCGGCTTCAATGGAGGCGTTCCTCGATCATTTCAGTGAAGAGACTGCGCCGGATGCGGCTGTTGATCTGACGGATCTGCCTCAGATTGAATCTGAAGAACTGTCTGAAGATGATGCTGACCGCCTCTCACTGCTCGATGTATTTATTGCCGAAACTGACATGCACCTGAATACGGTGGATGATTTTGTTCAGCAGTCCCGCTCAGAATCCTTTACGAACCCGGTCACCGACGATCTGCAGCGCGCCCTGCATACCCTGAAGGGAAGTGCTCACATGGCAGAGCTGACCCCTCTGGCAGAGCTGGCGTCTGCTCAGGAACACCTGGTAAAAGAGCTGCGTGGCTACCAGCTACCCAACAGTCCCGCATTGACGGATCTGCTGGAAGACGCAGGCCGTGCTGTCCGAGCTTACATGAGCCCGGAGCAGTTACTGACGCTGGAAGGCATCGAAGGCGCAGACGCTCTTCATGGGCGTATTGCCGATATTGAGCAGAATCAGCTTGCGCACCTGACAGAGTCTGAAGGTGGCGCGGGGCCATCGCCGGACGTGCTGGCGCGCTTCCTCTCTTCAGGCATGGATTCTCTGATCCGCGCGGATGAGCTGCTTCAGGTATGGCGTGATGAAGATAATACGGAAGTGCTTGATCAGCTGACCGCCGATCTGCAGGCCGTTGCCGCAGCTGCCGTCGATGCAAGCCTGCCAATGGTCGCCGATCTGTCACTGGCGCTGAATGCATTTTATCAGCGGGCCCGTCAGGCGGATGCGCATCCCGAAGCGTCTCTGGTTGAGTTTGCGACAGAGGCGCACGAGGAGCTGCTTAACATGATGGATTATCTGGCCGCTGGTCAGGATATCCCTTCACCTGAGCAGACGATCGCGGCACTGAGTCACTGGGACTTTCCTCTGAATACAGCCGCGCAGGACAAAGACGACGGCGCGTCAGAGTCTTCTGCTGAGTGGCTTGCTGAAGAGTCTTCTTCTGTTGATCAGGTAGAACTTGATGAGCAGGAAGACGATATGATTCTGGATATCTTCCTTGAAGAAGCAGACGAAATATCGGAAGCCATCGAGTCTATTATGCAGAGCTGGCAGGCCTCCCCTGATGACCTGCTGCCTGTGGCTCAGTTGCAGCGTGAGCTGCACACTCTGAAAGGCGGTGCCCGGATGGCTGAATTGCCAGAGGTTGCCGACCTGTGTCACGAGCTTGAGACTCTGTATGAGCGTCTGAATGACGGCGTAATTGAACGTTCTGATGCCACCATTCCGATGATTCACCGCGCGCATGATGTGCTTGCGGGTCAGCTTCAGGCGGTGCGCTCTGGGCAGGTGCCTGAAAATGCCAGCGCTCTGATCGCTGAAATCCATCATATGGCGGCAGGGGCGCCGCAGTCTGACGCCGCAGAAGACGAGCTGACGCCTCCTCCTGTACAGAACGATGTACGCTCTGAAAGCGCTGATGAAAGCGATCGCGAAATCGTCGGGATTTTCCTCGAGGAAGCGGCGGAGCTGATGGAGTCGCTTGATGAGGCAATTGAATCCTGGCGGAATGATACGGATGGCAAGGGCTATGCCGATGAAATTCTGCGGGTTCTGCACACGCTGAAGGGCGGTGCCCGTCTCGCCGGTCTGACCCGGATAGGTGACACCACTCATAATTTCGAGACCGACGTACAGAAAGCGGTAGACCGGCACGCACGTTTTGATCAGGCATTCTTTGCCCACCTGCATGAACGTCAGGAGACGCTGCAGGGGCAGATAGATGAAGTAGCGCGTCTGCTTGAAAACGAGGGTGTTCTTGTTCTTGGTGAAAAAGAACTGGTCGTTGAGTCCTCTCACGCCGACGCTCCTGAGGCTGAGACGCTTCAGGAAGGCGTGACGGAGCCCGCGTCAGAGGAAGAAACTACTTCCGGATTGGCAACGGATATTCCAGCAGAGGAAGACGACTCAGAAACCTTGCCGGTTGTTATCGAAAGCGAGTCTGCGGTACCGGGTACCGACGTAAAACCTGCAGAATCCCGTGCTGTTCAGCAGAGTCAGATGGCGAACCAGCGTAAGGCTCCGACTGAACTGGTTAAGGTGTCTGCTGACCTCCTCGATAACCTGGTAAACCTCGCGGGTGAAACCGCGATAGGCCGGGGACGCCTGGAGCAGCAGGTAAGTGACTTCTCACATACTCTGGGTGAAATGGACCAGACGCTGGATCGTCTGCGCGACCAGCTCCGTCGTCTGGATATCGAAACCGAGGCCCAGGTACTGTTCCGTCAGGAGCGTCATGGCCCTGACTACGATGACTTCGATCCACTGGAGATGGACCGCTATTCCGCCATTCAGCAGCTTTCCCGTGCATTGATGGAATCTGCATCGGATATGCTCGACCTGAAAGAAACTCTGTCGTTGAAGACCCGTGACGCTGAAACTCTGTTGTTGCAGCAGAGCCGGGTGAACACTGAACTTCAGGAAGGCCTGATGAAAACGCGGATGGTGCCATTCCAGCGGCTGGTGCCACGTCTGCGCCGTATCGTCCGTCAGGTCAGTCTTGAGCTGAATAAACAGGTTGATCTGCGTGTTAATAATGCTGACGGCGAAATGGACCGTACCATTCTTGAGCGGATTATTTCACCGCTTGAACATATGGTCCGTAACGCCGTTGACCACGGTATTGAAAATACAGATGGCCGTCAGGCGGCTGGCAAGCCAGTCATGGGTAACATCGAACTGGATATCCGCCGGGATGGCGGCGACGTGGTTCTCACGCTGCGCGATGATGGCCGGGGGATTAATCTGGATGCGGTTCTGCGTAAGGCCCGCAATCGTGGAATGATCCCCGCGGATGTCAAACCGACCGATGCTGAAATCATTCAGTTCATTATGCAGCCAGGATTCTCTACCGCTGAGGTCGTGACTCAGATTTCGGGTCGCGGTGTCGGCATGGACGTTGTGAACAGTGAAATCAAACAGATGGGTGGCTCGCTGGAGGTCCGCAGTGACGCCGGGCGAGGCACTGAATTTGAGATTCGTCTGCCGTTTACGGTATCGGTGAACCGGGCCCTGATGGTTCGCGTAGGCGAAGATCTGTACGCAGTGCCACTGAATAATATTCAGGGCATTGTGCGGGCGTCGGTGTCTGAGCTGCAGGCACTTTACGAGCGTCCGGAAGACGAACGCGTCTTTGCGTATGCGGGTAAGGAGTATCAGCTGGGCTATCTTGGCGCGATGCTGGATTCAGGCTCCCATCCGAAAATTGCCGGGCACCAGTTGCCTCTGCCTCTGTTGTTGATTCGCGGTCAGGTGCCTTTTGCGCTGCAGGTGGATTCACTGCTTGGCTCACGCGAAATCGTTGTAAAAAGTCTGGGGCCACAGTTTGCCGGTGTCCGGGGTATCTCCGGCGGTACGATTCTGGGTGACGGTAGCGTCGTTATTATTCTTGATCTCCCAGCCATGATCCGTACGCAGACCAGCCTTGAATACCAGCAGGCACGTGCACTGGAAGATAAGGCGGCGGAAGCGCGTCACGAACATGAGGCTCATTTGCCGAAAGTTCTGGTGGTGGATGACTCGGTGACGGTTCGTAAGGTGACAGGTCGCCTGCTTGAGCGCCATGGCATGGAAGTCCTGACTGCGAAGGATGGGGTTCATGCGATGGAGGTTCTGCAGGACCATAAGCCGGATGTGATTCTGCTGGATATCGAAATGCCGCGGATGGATGGCTTCGAAGTTGCGTCCCTGGTACGCCACGACGCCAGGTTGCAGGATGTGCCGATCATTATGATTACATCGCGGACGGGTGAAAAACACCGTGAGCGGGCGATGAGTATTGGTGTGAACGATTATCTCGGCAAACCATTCCAGGAAGATACACTGCTGGAGCGTATCCACGGCTTCCTGGGGCAGGGAGTGCATTGAGTTGTCTGCGCCGCGAGTGGCTGTACTGAACCATGATCTGCTGCAACAGCATGTGCTCAGTGATACTTTGCGACGACTTGGATTCGATCTGGTACTGAATACGGTGCCAGGCCGGCTCTCTGCGGCTCAGCTGCAGGAGACTGAAACCGATGTCTGGCTGATCAATATGGCCGACGCGGACGACGAGTTTGATGGCTTTGAAGCGCTGCTCGATGGTGAAGTTCCGGTGCTGATTGGCATGGACCCCGCTCCGCAGAAAAGCTGTACGACCTATCTCCGGTGGGAGAAGCGTCTGCTCAGTAAGTTGCAGGATCTGACCCATGCTCCTGCTCCGGCAGCTGAGGTGCCAGATACTGCGCTGACACCCAGAACCAGCGGCGGAGCCGATATTCCTCTGCCTGCGGTGTTCCGTGACCGTCAGGGAGAACGTGCGCTTGAAGTCTGGGTGCTGGGCGCTTCTCTCGGTGGGCCGGAGGCCGTCAAAATGTTTCTGGATGCTCTGCCTGCAGGTCTGCCTGTTGCGTTTGTCTATGCACAGCACATCGACCCCCGGTTTGAAGAGGCTCTGTGTCAGGCCGTTGGCAGGCACGCTTCTTATCAGCTTCGTAATTATGAAGAGGGGCTGCGTCTGAAGGCTGGCGATGTACTTGTCGCGCCAGTGTCACATCAGTTTACGATGGCGGGACTGGATGAAGTCTCACTTGAGGCTGCGCCCTGGAATGGGCCGTATGGCCCGTCGATCGATGGTGTCATAGACGCGGTCAGCCGACATGCCTGTTCACGCTTTGGCTGCATCCTGTTCAGTGGCATGGGTAGTGATGGGGCCGACAGTATTCTGGGCTTGCCCGCAGACAAGCCCGTCTGGGTACAGCGACCGGACACCTGCGGGAATTCGTCAATGCCGGAGAGTGCTATAGGCACTGGCCGGGTCAATTTTATCGGAGATCCGTATCAGCTGGCATTGCAGCTGGTACAGCACATTAACAGAACCTGGACAGAACACTATGAACCAGACAGTCACCACCACGGATAAGACAAAAGAACAGGTAGACTGTCTTCTTATCCCATTAAAAGATCGCAATCTGGTTGTGCCTAATGTGACCGTTGCTGAGGTGATTCCGTTTTCGCATCTGCTGACAACCAATGCCAGCACCGACTGGATTCTTGGTCGCCTTGACTGGCGTGGGACTCTGGTACCAGCACTCTGTTTCGAGCTACTTAATGGTAACCCGGCTCCCGCACCGAATCCGGATGCCCGCTTCATCATTGTCAACGGGATCAGCGACCACCCTCAGATGCCCTTCTACGCGATTCTGGTTCAGGGGATTCCGAAGCTGATGCATCTCACCGAAGGCGACCTGCAGAAAGTCGACGCCGTCGGGATGGGAGAGTTTGACCAGCTTGCTGTATCTATTGATGGTGTTACCGCGATGATCCCGGATCTGGAACGGGTTGAGAATGTGGTGCTCACTGTTATCTGACCCAGCCCTGTCAGGTTTCCGCAAACCGGTGCTTGCTGTATAGTCAGCCTCTGCATTAAACAGAGACTCCGGACAATGTTCCAGCTATTACGCCGCCGTCTGCGGGGCCGGAAAACAGCGACAGATATCCAACCTTTCAGCCGTTCACCGGCTGAGATTCCCTACCGCCAGGCCGAAACAATTGTGACTTTGGTGCCACCGGAGCGCTGTCGCAGTAATTTTCTCGGATACCCTGTCCAGGACAGTCCATTCGTGCGGATTCTCACCCGTGATGATTCTGGTTACGAAGGCAGTGCTCTGGAAACCTTTTATCAGACATTTCAACCGGAGACGGTCGGTGAACTTCTGGGGCTGAAGACCAGTGCAATCGCATCACTGCCAGCGATGTCTGCTGTAATGCCGTGGTGGAACCGCCATCCGGAGCAACGTCTTGAGCAGGTAGCCGTAAAGTCGGGCAACGGACGTTTTCTGGGTAAGGAAGCGATTAAGCTGGGTGCATCAGAGCAGACAGATTTCGGTTGGCAGTATTATGGTCCGGTAAGTACCCCAGTCGGGAAAATGGAATACGAGCGCCAGGTGTCGGTATTCCGGAGCATTCGCGAGCAAGGGTTCCGGCCAACGTCAGCGACCCAGATTCACGGTGAGTTTCTGGTCAGTGGAGAGGATTGGGTCTGGGTGAATATCGGCGGAAAACACCGTCTGAATTCATTGGTTGCTTTGGGGAGTCCGGATATTCAGGTTTCCGCAAAAGGTAAGTACGGCCCGGTGATTATCCGTCGTAGCGAGTCTTCCATCTGGCCAAACGTGCAGAATGGTCTGTTTGATGAAGCAGAAGCGCTTGAATTATTCGATCGGATACTTGCGGGCCGTGGTCCGGAGATGAAAACGCAATGAGAGTTGCCGTTATAAATGATACCCGTTCAACTCACCATTTTGGCTGCATGCTGGTTATGGAAAATCTCCTGCGTCTGTTGAGTGATCAGGATGTGGACGTGGTGTGGACCTGGCCAGTAAGTGTTGACTGGCGTCGCCATAAAAGGCGGATTCTCAGTATGCCAGCCGTTGATGCGATTATTATCAATGGCGAAGGCACAATTCATCATAACGATAGCCGGCGGTTTTCTCAGGCTCTGATTGATATGGTGGACTTTGCTGCAGACACTTTAAAAGTCCCTTGTTACCTGCTCAATGCCACCCTGCATAAAAATACCACTGCTGCCTATCAGAGTCTGGGAAGGGCCCGGGCCATCTATGTGCGCGACCGTGGTAGCCTCAAAGAACTGCAGGAGTTCGGGGGGCTGACTGGTGCGTATGTGCCGGACCTGACGTTTGCATCAAATGTGTCACACAGCCGCGATCGAAGTGAATGCGACCGGACTCTGGTGATAGACAGTGCAGTTAAAGAAGACAGTCGGTTTCTTGAAGCTTATGCCAGTGATAATGGCTTTGATTTTCGCTCAATGGTCGTTGCCCGTCCTTCAAATGCTCGTTTCTTGCGTAGTCCGAGACCTTGGGTAAAGAATGTCATTAAGTGGCTGAAGTCGGACAGAAAACTGGCAACGGATGCTGGAAGTTATATTCGTTATCTCCAGGGTTACGGAATGGTCATTACCGGTCGATATCACACGGTGACCATGTGCCTGAAGAACAGGATTCCCTTTATCGCGCTGGAGTCGAATACACCGAAGATCAGATATCTGCTCACTGATGTGCTCGGCGAAGCTGGCCGGTCGTTGACTGTAAGTGACGTAACATCGGGTATTCCAGAGCGCCTGCGAAGCTTCAACGAGAAGGAACTTGAGGCGATTACTTTATTTACCGCGGATGCGGAAATTGCAATAGAGTCGATGATTGCAGATGTCTGCAATGACATCAGTCGTGGTGCACAAGGACGATACGAATACTGATATGAAAAGAAACTGGCTCAGGACGGCCAGGGCGATCGCCCGTGTTCATAGTATCTGCAATGAAAATTCGATCAACCCACGCATTCTGCTGGATGTGCTCGGTGAGGCGTCTGGTCAGTTACGGATTACAACTCTTAATCTTGAGTATGCCGAATTAGGTGGTGTTAATAACCAGGGCATGTTTCTCCATTATGGAGATTCAGGTCGTACGCCGCTCGCTCTTTCTAAAATACAGGCACCGGAGCTGGCAGAGAGAGAGTTCCGCTTTATCCGCTGGTCAGATGAGCAGGGTGAAAAACTGACGGCAGAGCCAGTGTATTATCGTCAGCTCAGCAGCGACCTGGCTGTGACCAGCAGTACCTTTCTGCAACAGCCTTCCCGGTATCTGCCATCTGCGATTCATGCACTGCATTGGCGGCTTATGCAGGTGAATGATTATGAAAACGCCTTAGGTGACAGCACTACTTTGCGGGCTCAGGTCCGGCCTGATACGAACATACGTAAAGTACTTCATCATCTTGTCAGTGAAGAGCGCGCCGGGAAAGCATTGGACTTTATCGGGACTTTTCTTGAAGAACGACGGGCGATACTGGGACAACGTGTTCGAGAGCGCATTATGCTAGTCGCGCGTACTGTCATGCGTGACTGGGAGGCGTTGTTTGAGCGTGAAGCAGGGCTGGTTCATGGTGACTTCAAACGTCAGAATATTCTTTCTGTTTCAGATTTTGATTACCGATTGATTGACCTTCAGTACTATCTGGTAGGTATCCGCAGTTGGGATCTGGCTTTTTATTATTCCAAATATGAAGAAGGATTTACCTACGCATTAATGGATTATCGTGGGGCAAACCGTATTCTGCGTACGTCAGACGAATCTCTGTTTGTGTTCCTTTACTTAATAGCCTCTTCACTGAAGATAAAGCCAAAACATAGAGAGCAGGTCATCAGAAGAAAGCTTCTGCCTGCGCTCAGCTACTTCGAATACCAGGGAATCTATGCAGCCTGAGAAACAACGTCGTATCGGAATTATGGTGACAAGCCTGATGGGCGCCGGTACAGAAAAAACGATACTGACACTGGCAGAAGCTCTGGTCAGGGAAGGGGCACTGGTTGACCTATACGTCTTGCGCGATCATCGCGATTACACCCCTCAGGCGGGTGTGAACTGTATCTGGCTGAAAACATCGTCAAATCGTGAGGCCAGAGTCCGTCTGAAGAAGAGCATCGCTGAGAAAGGCAAGGATTACTACGATCTCTTTGTTATCAGTAATGCCAAGTATTACCCCGTGGTACCAGTCGCTAATAAAGTCTGCTCCGTGCACATTACTCCGACAGCGTGGATTACTGATGGCCCTCGTTGGAAGTTCTGGAGTCGCGCACGGAAAATCCGCAATCTTCGTAAGAAGTTTGCCGCGCGCCCTGTGATCGCTCTGTCGGGAGGCATCAGAAATGATCTGATTAATAATCTTAAAGTGCCTCCTGAAAATGTGAGACAGATTGTTAACCCGTTCGATCTGGACGCGATACGGACCGCTGCCGCAGCCGAGGGTGATTTACCAGAAGGACGTTATATTGTTTCTATCGCCTCTCTGAATGTGCGTAAGCGTCATGCAGATACCATCCGGGCACTGGGGCGTATGCAGAATAAAGAGGTATCACTGGTACTGGTTGGCCGTGGCAAAGATGAGAGTAACCTCAGGGCATTAGCCAAAGATCTGGGCTTGCAGGAGCGGGTCATTTTCTGGGGCTGGGATGGAAATCCATATCGCCTTCTGAAGCATGCTGCGCTGTCGGTGCTCGCATCTGAGGCTGAGGGGTCACCGCGGGCTTTGATTGAGTCGCTTCTGGTTGGCACTCCTGCTGTCGCCACAGACTGCCCTTCTGGGCCATCTGAAATACTGATCGATGAGCTGGCACCTTTTCTGGTGCCTGTAGGCGATGTGGAAGCTCTGGCGCTTGCGATGGACCAGGCGTTGCGTGACTATCCGGAAATCCCTGCCTGGATAGGAGAGCGCTTTGATTCTGCCGAGGTCGCCAGACGTTATCTGGCGTTACTCGAAGACGATGGTGTTTCTGATCGGTAAGCTGAGAACTGCAGAAGCAGAAATACGACTGAGAGCATCAGTGTCAGAGAGGTTGCCCGGATCGAAGGGGTGTTAGTCAATCCGTTCAGCAGATAAATAACGGAGACTGCAATCATTGCTTGGGGAACAACCTCTTTACGGGCCTTAAGAGCCCATATCAGCGGATAAACAGCGAACGCCATAAAGAGTAATCCGAGTGGGATCCCCATCCAGGTTATGGCGTTGACAACATCATTGTGAAGGTGGATGAAATCCGTTGCTTCAGGGTGCATATAGTCCTGCTGCTCCTGATTCCGGGCTTTAAAATGATCATTCTGCTGCCCGACACCAACCCCACTTATTGGATGTTCTATTATCAGGTCTTTAGCGCCTTTCCACATCTCAAATCTTAAGCCCAGCGAGCTATTAGTGACATTGGTCGAGACGTTATTGAATCCGTCTGTCAGTCTCGAAAATATTGAAGACTGAATAACAGCAAAGCTGCTTGTCAGACAAAGCAGTATGATTATTACAAAGGTTTTAAGCAGACCAAAATGTCTTGCACTGATCAGACTCACGGTGATGAATGAGACCAGAAGAATAGAAAGCAGTGGCCCACGACTGCCACTCAGAATAATTGCCCAGACGCCAAGGACGGTTGCGAGAAAACTGAGGACCAGGAGAATAGGATGCTTTAATGGCTTCATAGTCATCATAAGAATCACCCCCGTAGCATTCAGAATCGCCAGGTTAGTGCCATAAATTATCTGTAATGCGATATTTCCACTAGTTCGGTAGTGCGGAGGTCTGTCAGCATACTGATCAATAATTCCGGGAATTGCCATACATACAGCCGCAACTGGTACTGCCCAGCGGAATAGTTGAAAGGTACGCTTATCTACTGCAGCAACAGGTAAGATAAGTGCAAAGCATATCGCAGGGGTTACGAAGTCTTTCCGGAACCTGGCTGACATGAATGTGTCGGACAGAGAAGTTTCCACCAGAACTATTGAGGCAGATAAGAGCAGAAGGGTACTCAATATTATGCGGGGGTCTTTCAGGTCAATATCAATCGGAAGACTATTCTTTTTAGTGAAACAGAGAACCCCAGCCCGTAGCCAGGTAACCAGTGCCACAAGTGCAGACAAATGCAGTAACGTTTTGGTGATCTGGTAGTTCAACCCGTACGCCACCAGCCCCGCCAGCATCAGATAAGAAATCAGTCTGCCACTGACAGTAAATGAGTGGGTCATACAATACTTACCTCAATGCCTATTTTACGCATCAGATCTGTCAGACTATTACTTTGCTCTGCCAGGCATATCACCTGTAACCGGGGACGTAACCAACGAGCGGTAAGTAACGCACTTGATACATCACCGATGACGCAACACTCTGGTTTTAATCCACTCAGGAGCAGCTCGAAAGGAACTCTGGCACTGATTTCTGTTATGTGAGTAGTGTCTCCCGGGAGTCCGGATTCTGAGCGAGGGTGGCGCTTGATGCCACAGCGTTCGTACTTACTCCCTTCCTGTAGCAGTCGCTGCTCGATCGTTACCGAACGCACGGATTCGTGTGGAAGGATAATCAGGGCATCCAGCTTTGCGGCCTCTGATAGCGTGTCAGAATAATCAGCACCCAGCGAGGTGAAAGCGGGGTTCGATAAGTGATCAGGGATCTGCAGGATCACTTTTTTCTGAAGCTGGGGCACTGCGTGTTCCGGGAACGCAAGGTGAGCCATCTGGATCCAGTCAGATGCACCTATTGTCTCAGGTTGTTTCCACCAGAACCCATAGGTCAACTTCTTCAGGAGGTTGTCAACGATGCCATCGCTGAACCAGCGGGTGTTTCTGCCTATGTAGGAGTATGTGCCATCGTCAATGTAGTGACCTTTCACTGTCGATGGCAGATGGGCCATAAGCCATTGGAACTCAATGCGTCGGTCATTTCCTGTATAGAGATCCGTAACCCCCGAACTTTTCGCCTGCTGGGATAGCTGTCTGAGAATACGCTTACGCTGTTTCTTCTGCTGCACACTTCTGGCTTGATAGGTGGCGATACGTATGTCTCTGAACGGAGAATCAGGCCACGCGAGTACACCCTTAACAAATATTGAGCACTCTGAGGGCTGGTCGATCAGCCAGAGTTCGCAGGTATCATCGGAAGGTAAGTCGAGAGCGATCATACTGGCGATTACAGTATTAAATGGAGTGGATGCCAGAAAAAGGTGATGGGCCATGATCAGTAATATCAGCGTATAAATGAAAGAATACGGGAGGCCATCGAGTCCAGGTGGTGGTCGTCAGGATTCTGCCAACTTCCCGGTACAATATGCTCATCCCTGATATGTGTCAGAAAAGCATTACGTAAGTTCTGATCAGGCTGCCAGTCCGCTATCTTTCTGAGGGCGCTTTCGAGACTCTGCTGCCTTTTTGCTCTGAGTGTCAGTCCGTCAATTCCATAGAATGCCTGCCCAAGAACGATGAGCTTTTTGTTCATAAGAATTGCTTCCATACCGACTGAGGAATTGATGGTGCATACGGCATCGGCATGTCCGATCAGAACAGGGGTTGGAGTGTCCGTTTCAATGTGCAGGCGTCCTCCACGTTCATTGATGTCTTCAATGAGATCACTGTAGTCCTGTTCGCACGCCGGATGAGGCTTAAAAACAATGTGTGGCATTGCATCCCCGAGTGCTTTTTCGGCCTGTTCAAAATGTTTTACCATTTCAAACATGTTTTTAAGCCAGGGGGAGAACATAACAATCTGGCTATCAGTATTCACCTGAAAGGGAACAAATATATAAGAATCCGGAAGTTTGTCCGGGCGGGCGTCTGGGCAGGATGTTACCGAAAATTCCTCGCAGAAGGTCTTAAAGGTTGCTGGTTCGCGTGGCACCGAGTTCAGATAATTGATGCCCTGAGGATCCAGTGTGGTGGTCCCGGGGAACAGTCCACGCTCGATAAACATGGCGGGTATACCGAGATCCCGGGCAGCGATGACCGCAATCCGTTGTCGGAATTTCAGGCCATTCCAGATAACGAGATGAGAGATCCCCCGACTCTTGAACGTGTAGTAATAGATGCTGTAAAGAACCCTTGCTTCTATTAGTTTAAGGGGAAATAGAATATAGAAACGTTTCCCCCCCGATGCGACGGAGGCGGGACTGTTCTGCTTAGTACGTACGAAGTCGGCTGCAACCCGGATCAGTGAAGAGCCGGGAATCCGGAACAGGGCGAGCAACCACGCCGGTGTCTGCCAGAGGTTTTTATACCAGAGTACCGATGTTTCGGTAGCACCTGCGTGTCTCAGATAACCACTGAGCTTATTGGCATAATGGCGATGAGTTTTTCGCGCGGCAAATATCGCGATCTTCACAGTGAACGTCCTTTATTTTTGCCGCGTCATTGCTTCCTGATCAGATCAGGTTGCGCCACACCCTGAGGCTTGGCTCTGACTGATTCAGGGTATAAAAGTGCAGACCCGGCGCTCCTCCATCCAGCAGACGGCGGCAAAGGTCGCTGACAACGTCTTCTCCGAACTGCGTGATACTCGCACTGTCATCACCATAAGCTTCTAGCTGCTTACGGATCCAGCGCGGAATCTCGGCACCACAGGCATCTGAGAAGCGGGCAAGCTTACTGTAGTTAGTGATCGGCATGATACCGGGAATAATTGGAATATCCACACCCATATCACGAACCCGGTCGACAAAGTGGAAGTAGCTGTCGGCGTTGAAAAAGTACTGAGTGATCGCGCTGTCTGCACCGGCCTTCACTTTATTTACAAAGCGCTCCAGATCTTTCTCGAAGCTGGTGGCCTGAGGGTGCATCTCTGGGTAGGCTGCTACTTCCAGAGTGAAGTGATCGCCCGTTTCTTCGCGAATAAACTCGACCAGCTCATTGGCGTAGCGCAGCTCACTGCTGGCCAGGCCGGCACCGCTTGGCAGATCACCACGCAGAGTGACGATGCGGTTGATGCCCAGGTCTTTGTACTCGTTCAGTAGTGAACGCAGGTCTTCTTTGCTGTCACCAACGCATGACAGGTGCGGCGCGGCTGCGATACCACGCTCCTGAACGGCTTTGACGATGGCGTAGGTGCGGTCGCGGGTAGAACCACCGGCACCGTAAGTCACCGAGAAAAACTCTGGGTTAAAGGCAGCGAGTTCGTCGCGCACTTTGAGCAGTTTTTCTGTCCCTTCCTCGGTTTTGGTCGGGAAAAATTCAAAACTTAAGGTAGTCATCTTTACTTCTCTTAATCTGGTAGAGACGGTGTCTGTTTCTACCAATTATATTGTTCGGGCGTATCAGATCTACAAGGAGCGTTTGCGAAGCAGGCAGAGCAAGGCGAAAAGTGGCGCGAAAACGCAGCTTACTGGGTGTAAGTGAGTATTTCGCGCAGCTTTTAAACAAAGCTATGCCAATGCAGCTAGCTCCGCTCAAACATCAGTACTTATAAGCTTCTGGCTTATACGGGCCATCCACATCAACGTCGATATACTTAGCTTGTGTTGGTGTCAGCTTGGTGATCACACCACCAAAGCCTTCAACCATGTCTTTCGCTACTTCTTCGTCGAGCTTCTTCGGCAATACTTTTACGTAAATGCTTTCTTTCTTCTCGGCTTCCATCAGGTTGGCGAACTTGCGCTCGTACAGATAAATCTGAGCCAGTACCTGGTTAGCGAATGAGCCATCCATGATACGGGATGGGTGACCTGTGGCGTTGCCCAGGTTCACCAGGCGGCCTTCAGACAGCAGTAGCAGGTGATCGTCAGAGGCTTTGTCACGGTACACTTTGTGTACCTGTGGCTTCACTTCTTCCCATTCCCAGTTTTCACGCATGAAGGCAGTGTCGATTTCGTTATCGAAGTGACCGATGTTACAGACCACGGCACCGTTCTTCAGCTTCTGCAGCATGAACTTGTCGCATACATTTACGTTACCGGTGGTAGTCACGATCAGATCGGTCTTACCCAGCAGGTCGCCGTCAACAGCTTCCAGAGTTCCGTTGTTTTCACCGTTGATGTATGGAGAAACCACTTCGAAACCATCCATACAGGCCTGCATAGCACAGATAGGATCGATTTCAGTTACTTTAACGATCATGCCTTCCTGACGCAGAGAGGCGGCAGAACCTTTACCCACGTCACCGTAACCGATCACCAGCGCTTTCTTACCAGACAGCAGGTGGTCAGTACCGCGCTTGATGGCATCGTTCAGCGAGTGGCGGCAGCCGTACTTGTTGTCGTTTTTAGACTTAGTCACGGCGTCGTTTACGTTGATCGCAGGCACCTTCAGGGTACCTTCTTTCATCATTTCCAGCAGACGGTGTACACCGGTGGTGGTTTCTTCAGAAATACCGTGGATGCTGGCCAGCATCTCTGGAAAATCCTTGTGAACCATCTCGGTCAGGTCGCCGCCATCGTCGAGGATCATGTTCGCGTCCCATACCTGGTCAGTGTCTTTCTCTGCCAGAATGGTCTGCTTGATGCACCACAGGAATTCTTCTTCGGTTTCACCTTTCCAGGCGAATACCGGGATGCCAGCAGCGGCGATGGCTGCCGCAGCGTGATCCTGAGTCGAGAAGATGTTACATGAAGACCAACGGACGTCAGCGCCCAGATCCACCAGAGTCTCGATCAGAACCGCAGTCTGAATGGTCATGTGGATACAGCCCATGATTTTTGCGCCTGCCAGCGGCTGCTCGTCTTTGTACTTACGACGCAGCGCCATAAGGGCCGGCATTTCGCCCTCGGCAATTTTAATTTCTTTACGGCCCCAGTCAGCGAGGCTCATATCTGCAACTTTGTAATCAGTAAACTGGGTCATGTTTTTGCCCTTTTGCTGTTACGGTCGCCGGGGAATACCAGCGACCTGAAAAATTTAAACGCGAAAAATATCTGGATCAGAGGCCAGCAGCGGCTTTCAGTGCATCCACCTTGTCAGTGCGTTCCCAGGTGAACGCAGTGAAGGTTTTGCTTTTGGTTTCGCCGTTATCTTTGTATTCGTACGTCATTTCGAACGGTTCGCGACCAAAGTGACCGTAGGCAGCAGTTGCCTGATACATAGGGTTCAGCAGTTCCAGCTGGTTCTGGATCGCGTATGGACGCAGGTCGAATACTTCACGGATCACTTTTGCCAGAGCCTGGTCGCTGATCTTGCCAGTACCGAAGCTGTTTACAGACACAGAAGTCGGTTCAGCCACACCAATGGCGTAAGACACCTGAATCTCACAACGGTCAGCCAGACCCGCAGCAACGATGTTCTTGGCGACATAACGGCCCATGTACGCCGCAGAACGGTCAACTTTTGATGGATCTTTACCAGAGAATGCACCGCCACCGTGACGCGCCATGCCGCCGTAAGTATCAACGATGATCTTACGACCAGTCAGGCCGGCATCACCGACAGGGCCACCGATTACGAAGTTGCCGGTCGGGTTGATGTGGTAGAGAGTACCTTCGTGCAGCCACTCTGCTGGCAGTACTGGTTTGATGATGTGTTCCAGTACTTCGGCGCGCAGTTCTTCCAGGCTGATGCCTGGATCGTGCTGAGTCGACAGAACAACCGCGTCAACTTTCGGGCTGTCGCCTTCCCAGTTGATGGTCACCTGAGATTTCGCATCCGGACGCAGCCAAGGCAGGGTGCCGTTACGACGCAGTTCAGACTGACGCTGAACCAGCAGGTGAGCGTAGTACACAGGCGCTGGCATCAGGTTAGGGGTTTCGTTAGTCGCGTAACCGAACATCAGGCCCTGGTCGCCCGCGCCCTGATCTTCAGGCTTAGCGCGGTCAACACCCATGTTGATATCCACAGACTGCTTACCAATGCCGTTCAGAACCGCACAGGTCGCACCGTCAAAGCCAACATCAGAGCTGTTGTAGCCAATACCGGTGATCACATCACGAACGATATCTTCAAGGTCTACGTAGCAGGAGGTCGTTACCTCACCAGCCACGACGGCCATACCGGTTTTTACCAGAGTTTCTACCGCAACACGGGCGTATGGATCGCGTGCAATGATGGCATCCAGAACGGCGTCAGAAATCTGATCCGCAACTTTATCAGGGTGACCTTCAGACACAGACTCTGAAGTAAAAATCGAATATTCGCTCATGTGCGACTCCTTTAAATGTGATGCGCTGACTCAGTGTTTACGCATGAAACAATCGGAACTGGATCTGAAACCCGTTCCTTAAACCGGAATACTGGCTCTGGCCTTCTTTTAAGCCAGAGTCTTCAGCCCACTGGCTGAGATCCGCTGGGTCAAAGCCCAGCCATAAGTCACCACAAGAATCCTTTGCCCAGCTCTGATCGTGGCGGCACAGGTCAGTGACCAGAAAAGTGCCACCGGGTGCCAGCAGGGCGGCAACCTCAGTAAAAATCGTTTTCGGTGACGGCACATGGTGCAGCACCATATTGGCGACGGCAAAACCGAAGCCTTCATCGTTCTTGCGCGATTCAAGCAACGCGCGGGTATCTCCCTGAACCAGAGAAACGTTGTTCAGGCTGTTCTCGTGGCAGAAAGTTTCTGCTTTCGCTAACAGATCCGGTGAAATATCCAGCCCCGTCACTGCGGCAAAACGTTCGCTCAGGGTCTGCAGGAATGCACCCTCGCCGGGACCAATTTCCAAAGCGTAGCCACTATTCCCATTGCTTCCCGGCAGGTAGCCCAGGGAGTCAAGAATGGTCGCCAGTGCATCGCCATACTGCTCATACGATGCAATCAGATCCTGCTGTTCGCGGAAATCATCCGCATGACGGGCAAAGAATCCGGCACAGGCTTCCGCGCGCTCTGCCAGTACGCCATCAACGGCGGCACTGTTATCGCTTTCATCAAGCGACGAATCAATCGCGCGGAACAGCTCCCGGAGCCAGACACTGAAGGTATCGTTGCCGGTGTTCAGCGGACGGCGATAAAAAATACTGTTGCCTTCGCGCTGATTACTGACCAGACCCGCTTGAGACAGCACCTTAAGGTGATGGCTCATACTCGACTGCTTAATATCAAAGATCTGACACAGCTCCAGAACCCCGAATGCACCCTGACCCAACAGCTTAAGCACACTCATGCGCAGTGGATCACCGGCGGCTTTTGCTGCCAGCGCCAGCTGAGACAGAGACACAACGGACGGATTCTGGGTAATCATTGGGCAAGTATAAGGTTGGATTTTATCTATATCAATTTTTTTCGATATAGTTTTGTGTTGGGTATGGAATTACATTCCGTAACCCGTTCACAAGCCGGGCGCAGAGGATTGGGTTCCTGATGACGGACTGGCATACTGAGGTCACTTATTTTCAGGGAACAGCCATGACGGACACCACAGCAACTCAGGACAAAGCGCGCGCAATATTGAAACAGTTGCAGAAGCGGCTGGGGACGGTCGTACAGACATCACCGGAGGTATTACGTCTGGTGACAATCAGTCTACTCTGTCGTGGGCATCTGCTCATTGAGGATGCTCCCGGAGTTGGGAAAACGACATTGGCAAGGGCACTGAGTCAGGCCCTCGCACTCAATATGAAAAGAATCCAGTGCACGCCGGATCTGATGCCTTCAGATATTACCGGGATCAGTGTGTATAACTCTGAAGAGCATAAGTTTCACTTTATGCCGGGCCCAGTGTTCGCCAATATCCTGCTGGCCGACGAAATCAATCGTGCGACTCCGCGCACGCAGTCAGCACTTCTCGAAGCGATGGCAGAAGGGACTGTTACCTGCGACCGGAAAACGTATCCCTTACCTGATCCTTTTATGGTTATTGCCACACAGAACCCGGTTGAATACAGCGGCACCTTTCCTCTGCCGGAAGCCCAGCTGGATCGCTTCTTTATGCGAATCAGTATGGGGTATCCGGATGCCCGCCAGGAAGTCGCTATGATGATGGCACAACTCAATGGCCACCCATTATCGGCACTGGAAGCCTTGTTATCAGAAGCGACCGTCAAAGTCCTGCAGAAACAGATTACAAAGGTACAGGTGTCCGAACCGGTTGCTACTTATATCAGCGAGCTGGTCCGTGCAACACGGGAGCGCGAAGGGGTTCGTCTGGGCGCCAGTCCCCGTGGATCACTTGCATTGATGCAGGCGGCACGGGCGGCAGCGTTCCTGCAGGGCAGCGAGTACGTCGACCCGGAGATGGTACGTAGCCTGCTTGAGCCTGTTCTCGGTCACCGGCTGGTTTTTCGCGACAACACGCTGAATTACCCAGAGAATCGCCGTAGTTTCTGGGATAGCCTGCTCGCGTCGGTGCCGGTGCCGGATTACCCGGGAGATCTGGAACCCGGATTTGACTGATGGCCACGCAGAACAGAGCAGCGCGGCTGCTGCTTCGACTGGTGGGGCGTTTTATCACGCCAGCAAGGTTCATTGCTGGCATGGCGGTGGTGTGCTTCCTGATCGCCTGGAACCGTGATATTGCTCTGCTTTACGGTCTGTCTTCGCTGCTGCTGGCGCTCTTGCTCGTCAGCTGGATTCTGCCAATCTGGGTGCTACGCAATATCCGGATTCATCGTCGCCAGACCGGTGTGGCAAGAGCGGGGGCGTCTCTGCAGGTGTCGTACCGTTTTATTTCTGAGAGCCCGCTGTATTTCCTGGCCGTAGCAGAGACGATTCCCGGGGCGGAGCGACAGGAGCACTTTATTCCCCGGACCGATCTGAGCGAGCCCGTGACCTTAAGTTATGAGGCGCCGCGCCGGGGTGTCTTTGTGCTCGGCCATTGTGAGGTGACGAGCAGCTGGCCGTTCGGATTTATTCGTCAGAAGCGGCGTGTGCCTGTGAATCCTGTGACGATAACCGTTGTCCCCCGGGTTTACCGCATTGCGCGCTTGCCTCAGCCCCATGCGGAGCATGCGGTGGCAGAAGGCGCCGACTCTTTTCTCAGTCGGGGTATGCATAGTGAGTTTGCTGGGGTGAGGCCGTATCGTACCGGTGACTCTCTGAAACATATTCATTGGGGGGCGTCAGCCCGTCGCCAGGAAATGGTCGTTCGCGAATATCACAGCTTTGATCGTCCCTCCTGGCTGATGGTTGTTGATGCCGGAACCGGCAGCAGTATCGGAGATAATGAAGACTCGACGCTCGAGTATGCGCTGCAGATTGCAGCATCTGTGATGGAATATGCCCGCAGTCACAATATCCGACTTCAGGTTTATGTGAATAACGCCACAACGATGAGGCTCACCGTAGAGCCCGGCACCCACGACATCATTGAACATCTGAAAGCGTTGGCGGCGGTGCAGGAGGATGGACGGCAAAGCTATCAGAGTGCAATTGTCAGTGCTCTGGCCGAGCAGGGTGACGTCCCCGTGCTGATGACGGTGCGGCGTGACAGTCAGGAAATCTCGCCGGGCCAGGCGGGTGGGCATCTGGATATTGTCTATAACGATGCCAGCTTTACGCAGCCCATGGGGCGTTACGCCGAAGGCTGGAGACAAGTAAATCCGGGGCATTTTATTCTGGATCTTCACCGTCTTTCTTCCCTCTCTCAGGTACTGGCGTCATGAAACTTAATCGTCCACAGACACTGGAGTGGTTCAGTCTTCAGCTCGCCATCGCTGTGGGTGGGGCGGTGGCTGCCATTATTAATCCCTGGCTAGGGTTGCTTCTGGGAGGCGCCAGCCTGCCTCTGAACTTTTTCCTCCTGCAGCAGGGCTGGCGTCACCGGGATACCCCCGAAACAACCAAGCCATTAGCGGATGCCGTTGCTGTTGCTGGTCTGTTGATGTTTTTCCTGCTGTATTTTCAGAACGGTCTGGTCGTGGCATTGATGGCGTTGCTCTACGGGGCGATGCTGGCCATGGCGGTACAACTCAACAATCACCGTAAATTCTTTCTCGCACAGACAGTCAGTTTTGTTTTTGTGCTTGCGGGTGCTGCAGAAGCAAAAACCGGTGGGTACCTTCTGGTGCTTGCGGCCTATTGCATCGTCGCTGCCTTCGCGTTGACCGAACTCTGGCTCGATCGTGGGGATGATAAAGAGCTTGCAGGTCCGCCGTTGCAGCAGCGCTCCGTGATTGCACTGGTGACTATGGTCCTGGCGGCGGGGATCTATCTTCTGATGCCGCGCCTGACCGCACTGAACATAGGTGGTCACAGCGCATCCGCGGGTGATTTTTATCATAATGAATCCTGGCTTACCGACGCCGATGGCGACTTACCGGATGACCGTAAGGGTGGTTATGACGATCTCAAACAGATCACAGACCTGTCTGGCTATGGCACCGAAACACAGGAAAGTTATCGCTACACGGGCTTCAACGAAACCTTCCATATTTCCTCACCACAGCGGTCGGGCACTCTGCCGATGGATACCGTTATTGCCCGGATGAAAGCGCCCCGGGGGGCGTATCTTAAAGTCCGGAGTTTCGACACATTTGACGGACTCAGCTGGCAGACTTCTGACGAAAATATTGAGCGGAAATTCTCTGCCGACCGTAAGGGAGAGGTGACGGTTAACGAGACCCTGGCCGGAAACTTTCTCCACACCATCAGTATTGAAGAAACCATCCCCGCCTGGCTGCCGTTGGCGGGTGAGCCTGTCACTTTATGGGTTCCATCGAGCGTGATCGCGCTGGATCAGTTTGATCAACCCCTGCTGCCTGGTGTTCTGCTGGAGGGAACAACATACACCGCAGACTCCCTGCTCGAGCTCAGAGATCAGCGTCCTGTCGCCCGGGGGCCTGCTCCGCGAAAAGCAGACCTGCAGTTGCCAACAGGGTTTGATCCCGCGATCCGCAGGCTTGCTCAACAGGTTGCCCGTGGTGACAGTGTTTATGAGCGCGCTGTCGCACTGGAACATCACCTGAGAACCTCGTATCGCTACAGCTTTGAATCCGCTCTGGTCTCTCAGGACCGTACGCCACTTTCTGAATTTCTGTTTGAAACTCACGAAGGACATTGCGAATACTTCGCCAGCGCAATGACTGTGATGCTGAGGTCAGTGGGCGTGCCTGCCCGCCTGGTGACGGGGTTCAGTGCAACAGTCAGAAACCCATTAACAGGGTATTTTGATATACGGGCAATCGACGGGCACGCCTGGACGGAGGCCTGGATTGACGGCCGTTGGGTAACGTTTGAACCAACGGCCTATTATGCTTTACCCCGGCCACAGGAAAGCCGTATCACGGCTGAACAGATCCGCGAGTATGCCGAAAGTATCCAGCATAGGACGATGGCCTCCGGTGATGGAGACTATTCAGTGTCTGCCATACTGAGCCATCTCTGGATGGTGGTGTATAGCAGCGTCATACTTGCCCTTTCGTGGGTAAAGTGGGTGATCGTAACGCTCTGGTGGTTATGGGGTGTTTTCGCTGTCGCAGCAGTCATCGGGTTGTCTACCCGTCGCAAATGGTGGCCCTGGTGGCTTGCCTGGAGAAGCCAGCAGCGGATTGCCGGGTGCCCGGTAGCCAGTGCTGAAGATACTCTGCATTTCTGCTTTTATCACCTGCAGCGGATGGCCCGGGTCAGGGCATCTGTCCGGGAGCGGGGAGAATCCTTCGCGCAATGGCTCGTGCGGATAGAAGGTCAGGTGACCATCAGTGAATCCATGAAAGCACTTGCCGCGCAATCCGAACAGGTGTTTTACCATGGAGAGGCCGTCGCGCCCGCGGATATCCGCAGGTTAGCCGCCGAAGCTGCCTCAGACCTATGGCTGAGTCTGCGCCAGAGCGGCTGACCGTTCGCTCAAAATCGCGTAGACTCCGCCCACATTTAATCTGTTCCAAGATCCGGTTGCTGAAGAGGGAATGAAAATGACAGATGCTCACAGTCTGACTCTGTACACCATCAATATGTCGCACTATAGCGAAAAAATACGGTGGCTTCTGGATTACGAAAACATTCCCTATCAGGAAGAGGCACTGACGCCTGCCGTTCATACGCTTCCTATGCTGCTCAAGGGAAAGCGTCAGCAGACAACGGTGCCTCTGGTGCAGCGTGGCAGTGAGTGTGTGCAGGACAGCCCGAGGATTGTTAACTGGTTGTCAATGGAATACGGCCCGCTGAAAACAATGCCAGCCGCCCTGCAGGAAGAAATTGTCGCTGTTCAGCGTCGCTTCGACGCAATAGGTAAGCCGGTTGCGCGCTACCTCTATCTGCCTGGCTTTGCTCATGATGAATTGATCAAGACGATCTGGACTCAATTCTCAACGCCGTGGGAAAGTGCGGTTGTCCGCCTGTTTTATCCGGTTATTAAACCTGTCTTCAAGATTAAACTGAAAATTAATCCGAAAGATGTGGCGAAAGCAGAACAGAAAATTGATGCGGAAATCCGCTGGCTTGAAGAAGAGCTGAAAAAAGGCCGCTATCTGGTAGGTGATCGCCTGACGGTTGCTGATATTACTGCAGCATCACTTCTTGCACCTCTGGCTTGCCCCGTAGAACACCCAATTTATGGCACGAAGGAATTTCGCGAGAAGATGGCCGGTCCGGCGCAGAAGTGGGCAGATAGCCCGGCGCTGGAATGGGTGCGGAATCTCTATCGCGATCACCGGGGAAAAATCTGGGCAAGGACTCCCCGGAGTGGAAATTAGAGTAGCGACGGATCAGAGATAACTGAGAAGTTTGATGTTCGATTTCCTTTTGATGCGAGCGAAGCTTTTGGTTGGCCAATAAAGAGCAATTGCCAGTATTGCTGCAATCAGCCAGATCCAACCTATATGATTGACACCAAATAATTCACCATGGTTTGGCTCCATAAATAAATGCAGAGTACTGTTTATCAGAAGCAGTGCATACAGGTGAAGAAGATAGAAAAACATAGGCGCAGCCCCGAAGCCAGTCAGAACTGCAATCAGCCTCTGACGTTTACTTATTAGATCTGATTCGGCTAGCCTCAGCACAAGAAACATCCCACCGAGGGTTATCAGCAGGAACGCCAGAGAAGGCGGGTACTTGGTCAGGTTGAACAGGTCCATTAAGTTCAATAGCAGGCTGCCTTGTAGTTGCCAGGCACTTGGCTCTCCATAGATGTTCAGCCCGCGTAGTACGGCAAACAATACCAGGCTGAAAAGACCTAAGCGTAAGAACGCCGTTTTTCTCTCTTTACTGGTGACTGTGCTGCAAAACAGCGGACCTGTGCAGAACCCGAGCAGAATGACACCAATCCAGGGCAGTACCGGATAGCTGACTTTCAGGTTGATCACATCGGAGGTAATCAGAAAGCCGCGATCATGGAGGATAGTCCATATAGGATAGAGGCTGTCGTCGGTTGCAAAGCCTATTGGCGTCAGCAGATTATGTCCGAAGACAATCACTAATCCCAACGTCAGAAGAAGAGTGAATGGTAGTCGATGCAGTAACCCAAGAACGATCATGCATAGTCCAATGGCCCAGATAACCTGCAACCAGATCGTGTGGTAGGTTCCCATCCAGGAAAATGTGACTAACGTAAGTTCCAGCAGAATTAAAAACAGGCCTCGCTTAATCAGAAACCCTGAGAGGTTTCGTCCGGTACTGGCGTATAGCCATGCAGATACGCCGGTCAGGAAGACGAACGCCGGCGCACAGAAGTGCGCGGCAAAGCGGCTGAAAAAGAGTCCAGCGCTGGTGGTATCAATATCCATAGGATCGCTGACCTGCATGTGGAGAAAAAAACGCTCCCTTACATGGTCAACTAACATGATCAGCATGACGAGGCCACGCATCAGGTCGATACTGTTAATTCGTTGGCTTAGCTTTTCAGTCATCATTGTGTTTAAAAATCATAAGTAACAGATGCGCGATAGGTGCGCGGGGCACCTGGCTGTGTCCACAGTGCAGAGTAGCTATTATCTACCCAAAAGGTATCCGTGAGGTTAGTTACTGATGCTGAGACGCTCAGGTCTGACACGACCTCGATACTGGCATTGAGGTCGATCAACCAGTGTTCAGGTAATACATATTCCGGATCGACAGTGTCGCCTGAACGCTCACCCACATAATTTACAGTGACGCCTGCGCTACCCGGTAATCGGCCGAAGTTAAGGTATTGACGCAGCATCAGGTTGGCACTGTGTTCAGGAATATTCACCAGGCGGCTGCCCGCAGGAATTTCGACACCCCAGTCCGGATTGACAGCACTGTTGCTGGTGCGACTGTCGAGCCAAGTGTAGCTGAACCTTAAAAAAGTTGCCGGTGTCAGCTGGCCGCTGGTTTCGAACTCAATGCCGTCGCTTTCAGCTTCACCCAATTGCGTTGAGAAACCCGCGTTTACCGGATCGGCGGTAAGAATATTTGATTTAACGGATTCAAAATAGGCGACGGATGTCAGCCAGCTCGCACGGGAATGACGCAGGCCAATCTCATTCGACCGGCTACGTTCGGGGTCAAAACCATTACCTTCTGCATCGCTGCCGGTTAATGGCAGAAATCCGCGCGAGTGACTGACGTAGGCCGTGAATTCGTTGTTCATGTCATACGTGATACCAATGCGTGGGCTGGTGACGTTGCCGCTGTCGGATTGAGGAGTGCCGTACACGCGTTCGTGCAGAGACTGCCAGTAGTGATCAAAGCGTGCTCCCAGTAATAAGCGGAAGTCATCCGTGATATGCATCAGATCCTGTAAATAAAAACCGTAGCCATGTTGTAACTCGTGATTTTCATTTAGCGGACTTGTTTCAGGTTGCTCCTGTCCGTACACAGGATCATAAATATCAATTGTGTAGGTACCGTTGCCACCCCGGTAGCGCTCAAGATTCTGATCAAGGCGGTAACGGTAGCCGTCGGCGCCGAAGAGCAGATTATGTTCAATACTGGCAGTGTTCACTGTGCCACTCAGTTCACCACGGAAAGAGTGATCAGCGGTCTGATAGTCGCGAAGACGGCGCTGACGGGTCAGAGTTTCTCCGTCGTCGTAAAGGGACTGACGCGAGGGTGACAGCTCGGTATCAGAGGAATAACCATCGAGCCATGAGCGACGGTTGCTATAGCCCAGAGACATGCGCCATTCGTCGCTTAGTCGTTGATCGAGACTGAGTTGATGACCGATGGCCATCACTTCGGTGGCGCCATCGTTGGGTTCACCCAGGTAGCGTGAGCGGGGAACAGTATCGAAGTTATTATCAAGCACGACAATGCCGCGGTCGAACAGTTGCTCGTGATTCAGGTACTCGCCTTCATAGAGGACTTTTGTATCGTCACTGGGTGTAAATAACAGAGAGGGATTAAGTACTTTGCGGCGTTGAAAAACTTCATCACGAAAACTGTCGCTGTCCTGCAACGCGCCAGTCACCCGAAATGCCAGTGCATCATTAATGCTGCGCGTGTAATCCCCCTCCATACGCTTGTGGTTATATGAACCGCCTTCCAGAGTGATGCTGCCTGCCGGGAGGAACTGGGGCTTTTTAGTGATAATGTTTATCGTGCCACCGGGCTCTCCCCGACCGTATAATGCCGACCCCGGCCCTTTCTGAATCTCGATGTAATCAATGGCCGAGATATCACGACGCCCACTGAAACCTCGGCCACCACTGAAGCCATTAATCAGATAACCAGACGGCATATTTTCATTGCCGGGGAAGCCTCGCACCGCAAAACTATCCCAAAGACCACCAAGGCTATTCTGCGGAGCTACCGACGGAGAAAGCGATAAAGCAGAATGCAGATCATTGATTGGGCCTTCCAGTAACGTGCTGTCTAACACGTCCGTTGATTGCGGAATCTCTTCAGGCGCGACGTTCCCCCGATAAGCCTGTTGATATTCGACTGTGACTGTTTCCAGTGTGGTTTCTGAACTGTTAGCGATGCCGGTTGAAACCAGCAATGAGATCACAAGTAAACGCTTTGGGGCTTTTGGTACTGGGGATAATGGACTCACGCGATGTGGCTCTGTTGGTTAATGATATGTTATAAGATAACATTTAATGTGGGAAGATCATAGTTGTTAAGAAAGACAGCGCTTTATTATGCTATGCCGACCTCGACTCAGTCTTTAGATACCGATGCGCCTCTTTATCGCCGAAAAACCCAGCCTTGCCCGCGCGATTGCTGAAGTACTCCCGCGCCCTCATACGAAAGAAGACGGATGCATTCGTGCCGCCAGTGGCGACGTCGTCAGCTGGTGTATAGGGCACCTGTTAGAGCAGGCGGAACCCGAGGCTTATGATGCTGCTTTCAGGCAGTGGCGCCTTGAACACCTGCCCATCATTCCGCAGGAGTGGCAGCTCGTTCCTAAGTCTAAAACCCGCAAGCAGCTGACTGTGCTGCGTAAATTAATCAAAGAAGCGGACGAGCTGGTACATGCAGGAGATCCGGATCGCGAAGGCCAGCTTCTGGTCGATGAGGTGATTGCCTATCTGAAAACCCCGAAGACAAAGCGTCGCAGCGCAAAACGCCTCCTGATCAGTGATCTTAATCCGGAAGCTGTGTCGCGGTCGCTCGGTAACCTGCGGAATAACAGTGAGTTTATACCTCTGTCTGTGTCAGCGCTGGCCCGCAGCCGGGCTGACTGGCTATATGGTATTAACCTGACGCGTGCATGGACGATCAAAGGGCAGCAGGCTGGTAACCGGGGTGTTCTGTCGGTTGGGCGGGTACAGACCCCGGTACTGGGATTGGTGGTCCGTCGGGACCAGGAAATCCACGACTTCGTCAGCAAACCGTTTTATAACGTCCGCGCTGCTATTCATCTGACGGCTCAACATCCCCTGGACTTTTACGCCCACTGGCAGCCGAGTGAAGCCTGTCGGCCACACCAGGATGATGAAGGTAGGGTGCTGAACCCTAAACTTGCTGAGAATGTAGTGGAACGAATACGTAATCAACCGGCTCAGGTGAGTAAATTTGAGAAAAAGCCAGGCAAGCAGGCTGCACCGCTTCCCTACAATCTTTCATCCCTTCAGATTGACGCGGCTAAGGCATATGGAATGGCGGCTAAATCCGTTCTGGATACCTGCCAGAGCCTTTATGAAAAGCATCAGTTAATCACCTATCCACGCTCAGACTGCAGGTATTTACCGGTAGCGCATCACAAGGAAATGTCGGATATCTCTGAGGCAATTAAATCGGCGATTTCTGATGCCGGTAAAATGTTAGAGCATACCGATAAATCGAGAAAATCTGCAGCGTTCAACGACAAGAAAGTCGGAGCGCACCATGCAATTATTCCAACATCCAGAAAGCTTCGCGGTAATTTAAATGAAGCAGAAAAGAAAATTTACCGGCTGATTTCCCGGCAATATTTAATGCAATTCTGTGAGGCGTATCGATACTCTGATACGCGCATTGACCTGGAAATCGCTGGTGGTCTTTTCAGTGCGCGCGAGCGTATAACAGTAACTGAGGGCTGGAAGGCATTGATGCCTGCACGCGAAAAGAGCTCACCACCATTACCTGATCTGGTTGAGGGGCAGACATTATGGAGCGGAGAACCTCAGCTTGATGAGAAACACACCGAGCCACCAAAGCACTATACCGATGCGACCTTGCTTGCTGCCATGACCGGTATTGCCCGATATGTTAAAGATCCGGAGTTACGTAAGGTGCTGAAAGATACTGATGGCCTCGGAACCGAAGCAACGCGGGCAGGTATTGTGGAACTTCTTTTCAAACGTCGTTTTCTACAGCGCGTTGGTAAGCAGATACAGGCGACGGATACTGGCCGGCAGTTAATAGCAGTACTTCCGGACGAGTCCACTCAACCCGATATGACGGCGCAATGGGAACAGGCGCTGGAGCAGATGTCGGAAGCTCAGATCAGTTATGAGGCCTTTATGGCGCAGTTGAATGCGCGTTTGCACCAGCTGATATCTGGCGTTCATGCGTCAGCGATGCCCGCTTTGGTTAGTTCGGAGCCAGGGAAGAATAAATCATCGGGCAAGCGCTTCAGGAAGAAGAAGCGGATGAGCAGTTAACAGGATCACAGCATCATTGACGGTGCTACCGGACAGCGATGTATTTTAGCTAACCACTGTAAGTCGTAGGCTATTTTCTGACCGAAACTCTTCTTTGACCGTCGTGATTTATGACTGTATGTCGGCATGTTTCGTGAGAAACTACGTAAAATCTTAGTACAAAGGATGTTGTTGTGTCATACATGCGTATCGCTCCCATGGTTGTAAGTACTCTGTTAGTTGCATGTGGAGGGGAAAGCGGAAGTTCATCCGTTCCCACCCTGGATTTCACCTTCAGTGAGGGGGTTCGTGGCGCCGAAACCGCGCCAGAGATATCCTCTTCTGCCTTTATGGATTCTATGAGCCTGGTACTGAATACCCGGTACACAGGCTCATTACCTTCTGCAAGCATACTGAATGCAGAATATGCTTCAGAATCCGCAGGTGATGTTATGTTCTTACTGGCGTCATCAGATTATTTTCAGGCTATTGATCTTAAAGTTAATACTGAGTCGCTGACTCTGACTGGCAACTCCCCCTATGGGACGGAAATCTTATTCAGTGAGGCAGCACTGGATGAAATATTCACGATCAGCATTCAGTCTTATGATCCGGAAGATAGTGAATTTTCATTGTTAATTACCCAGCCAAACCGGGAGTCGGCAGGTCTCGGAGCTAATGAATATCTTGTAAAACTGGAAGGCCTTCTGGTAGTGATGTGTGATGGAACTATCATCGGTTCCGGGCCAGAGGCTAGCCAGTTGATTGTTAACTGGACGGAAGGTTACGTTCTGACAGAAGAGCAAAGGAAAATTAATTTCTCTGAGGTTGAGGACATGTTGTTCGCAGCAGAGACTAAGGTAGACCGGGGAGATTACGATGAGGGAATTTCTGTCGTTCTGGATGTAGATCCTGTCACCGGTAGTGTCAGTGGAAGTGTCACCAGCACTATGGATTTCGACAATGCTGGAGTAGACCAGTGTGTTGCTTATAATAGTGTGGAAGGGCAGGTGGTGCTTTAACACCGGAGAAGCCTGCGCTGGTTACTGTAAATGATGAATTCTTAATTCATATCCAATAAAAAACCCCGGATATCCGGGGTTTTTGCTTTAGCGAACAGCAGGTTGTTTCTGCTCTGATGCTTTTACTTACAAAGCGTCAGCCATTCAGCGTTGAACGGGTTCTTACCTGTCACTGTATCAAAATACATAGTCTGCAGTTTTTCAGTGACTGGGCCGCGGCGACCTTCACCAATTTTACGGCCATCCAGTGACTGGATTGGCAGTACTTCTGCTGCGGTACCGGTGAAGAAAGCTTCGTCAGCGACGTAGACTTCGTCACGGGTAATGCGTTTTTCACGTACTTCATAACCCAGAGACTGAGCCATTTCGATGATGGTCTTACGGGTAATACCATCCAGGCATGAGGTCAGTTCCGGTGTGTAGATAATACCATCACGAACCAGGAAGAAGTTCTCGCCCGAGCCTTCAGCCACATAACCTTCGTTATCCAGAAGCAGGGCTTCTTCACAACCGCTGTCGATCGCTTCACGCAGAGCCAGCATTGAGTTGATGTAGTTGCCGTTCGCCTTCGCTTTACACATGGTGATGTTCACGTGGTGGCGGGTGTAGCTTGAGGTGCGGATTTTAATGCCCTGAGTTTTGGCTTCTTCACCCATGTAAGCCGGCCATTCCCAGGCGGCAACCATGACGTGCACTTTCAGGTTGTCGGCACGCAGGCCCATCCCTTCAGAGCCAAAAAAGGCCATCGGACGGATGTAAGCGCTGTTGAGGCCATTTTCACGCACGGCAGCACGTTGTGCTTCGTTCAGTTCTTCTTTGCTGAAGGGCAGCTGCATATTCAGGATGTGGGCGGAGCGGAACAGGCGGTCGGTATGTTCCCGCAGACGGAAGATAGCCGCGCCCTGATCTGTTTCATAAGCCCGCACACCTTCAAAGACGCCCATGCCGTAGTGCAGGGTATGAGTCAGTACATGTACTTTGGCTTCGCGCCAGTCAACCAACTCTCCGTCAAGCCAGATCAGACCATCGCGGTCGGACATGGAAGGTAGCATAAGGACCTCACTCTAAATGATGTAATTCAGTAAAATTGTTGGCCTGTCAGCTTTGCTGATCAGGCTCCAGCCAGAGTTTCCACAGTCGGGTCACATCGTTACGCCGTGCATGAAAACCTGATTGCGACAGTTGGTCGCCATCAAGGAGCAGGGATTGTTGCTGCAATGCACGCCGGTGAGTTTCGGCTCGGTAGGACAGGTAGGTTTCCTGCAGGGTCTGACAGTCTTGTGGAGCCATCAGACCGGCCATTGCGAAGGCATCCAGTATCCTCATGTTGTCGGTGTATTCCGACAGTGCGGGATGCTGGTGTGACCAGGCCAGTACGCCATATTGAACCAGAAACTCGATATCAACAATACCCCCTTCATCCTGTTTCAGGTGGAATTGCTGGCCGCTTGTATCTTTGGAGCCGAGATTATCCCTCATTTTTTGCCGCATGGCTCGCACTTCTTCACGCAGAGCCGGCTCTTCACGCCGGAGGCCGAGGATGTCGTGGCGGATACGGTCAAAGGCGTCCGCAAGCGCGCGGTCGCCATTGAGCACCCGGGCACGTACCAGTGCCTGATGCTCCCAGGTCCAGGCATGTTTCTGCTGATACTCCTGGAAGGCTTTCAGTGAGGCGACAATCATCCCTGAATTGCCTGAAGGACGCAGTCGCAGATCCACTTCATAGAGATCACCTGAGCGTGTCTGTGTGCTCAGAATGTGAACCATCCTCTGACCCATCCGGGTATAGAACACGCCATTATCAAGCGAGCGCTCTCCCGTTGTTGCTTTGCCGCTGCTGCCGTTGTGGATAAACACCAGATCGAGATCGGAGCTGTAACTCAGTTCCAGCCCCCCAACCTTACCGTAACCGATCACTACAAACTCGGGTTCGCCAACGGCGTCGCCCTCTGCATTGGTCGGAAATCCATATTTGGCCACCATCTGGTCGAACGCCAGACGGGTGACGGTTTCCAGCGTCGTCTCCGCAAGCCAGGTGAGATAATCACTGATGTTCATGAGAGTCAGTCTGCCCATGACTTCGCACGCTGCTGCTCTCAGTTTATGAGCGCGGACATATTGCCGCAGCTGTTCCATCTGCTGCTCGAGGTCTTCCGGATCGATTCTCAGCAGGCGCAGATAAAGTTCTTCCGCAAGCTCCTGACGGCTCGGTAACCGGTACAGATTTTCCGGGGTGAGCAGTTCATCCAGCAGCAGTGGCGTCTGGGCAATATAAGCAGCCACCCAGCTGGACGCCGAGCACAGTTTTACCAGCTGTTGCAGTGCCTGAGGGTTTTCAGACAGCAAGACCAGGTACGCGGTGCGCCGCAAAACGGCTTCCAGTAATGGAATAATCCGTTGAAGTGTCTCGGTAGTATTTTTCTGCGACCAGACTTCCCTGAGCAACAGGGGCATTAATATTTCAAGGCGTTCGCGGCCGATCTGCTGCATATTGGTGACGGCGCGGGACTCCCGGAAACTGTCGATCAGATGGCGCACACTTTCCTGGGCGGCACAGGGGTGTTCTGTCAGAAACTCTTCGGCACTTTTTCCGCTCAGTTCGCCGTGCCAGAGATCCAGCCAGGTGTGGTCGATATCGTCGGCATCATCATCACTCTGGTGAGCGACAATATGTGCGAAATGCTCTTTGACAATCGCGCGGTGCTTCTCCAGCTGGCTCAGATAATCCGTCCAGTCTCTGCACTGCATTGATAAGGCAACTCTTGCCTGGTCGAGCGTCGATTCAGGCAATTGCTGCGTCTGCTCATCGCGTATGCCCTGGATTGCATGTTCACTGTCCCGCAGAAAGAAATAGGCTGCTTTGAGTTCAGCACTTGCCTGAGGCGGCAGATAGCCGTCGCCCGCGAGAATATCAAGCACAGCAACCAACGAGCGTTTACGCAGATGTTTTTCCTGCCCGCCCCGGATCAGTTGAAACGCCTGGACGATAAATTCGATTTCCCGGATACCACCGGGGCCAAGCTTAACGTTATTATCCAGCCCCCGGCGACGGACCTCTGCATTAATCATGGCTTTCATAGAGCGCAATGATTCGAAAGCGCTGTAATCGATATATACCCGGTATGTAAAAGGTCGCAGTATGTTCAGTAGTGACTGAGCCGCCTGATCCTTTTCTCCCGTCATAATACGGGCCTTTACCATGGCATAGCGTTCCCAGTCACGCCCCTGGCTCTCGTAGTAGTCTTCGAGTGAGGCGTGATTCATAACAAGAGGGCCACTCTGGCCATAGGGGCGCAGACGCATGTCCGTGCGGAATACAAATCCGTCCGGGGTCTGTTTATCCAGCGCAGTAATCAGCTTCTGTCCAAGTTTTACAAAAAACTCCTGATTACTGATGACCTTGGGGCCCTCGGTCTCACCGCTTTCCGGATAGCAGAATATCAGGTCAATATCCGAGCTGAGGTTCAGTTCATAGGCCCCCAGCTTGCCCATGCCGATGACCTGGAGTGTCTGTGGCTCCCGGGTGGTCTTTCCTAGCGGTTTGCCATGGCGTTGTTCCAGCACAGGCTGGAGAAAGCGGATACTTTGACAGACGCAGACATCGGCAAGGTCAGACAGTGCGCGGGTAGTCTGTAGGGTGTCAGCGATTTTCAGAGCGTCCCGCCAGATAATGTGGACCATCGCCCGCCGGCGTAATTGCCGCAGTGCGCGCTGCCAGTCTTCTTCAGATTCTGCGGCTGCTGAAAAATCAGATAGCCATTCAATGAAATCTTCCCGGGTCACCTGCTGGTCTATGCGGCCGTCGATAATGACACTGGTGAACCATTCATAGTCCCGGGGAAGAGCGTCGGCGACGAAGTCACTGAGTATAAGAACGCGGCGGAGGGCTTCTTGCGAGGCGTCGGATAATTGTGTGGTAAATGCATCCCACTGCAGACCAAGACGTTCGGCATGATCCTGTATCTGCGGGCTGTGCGATACCCAATAGTCTTCGAGTACGGCAGGGATAGGGGGGAAATGCATAGCGGCTGGCTTCTCTGGCGGTG
>Ga0208830_1000100_pt1 | contig 47061 bp, 42 predicted proteins | sample DeeseametaMP2634_FD_184169 | JGI IMG/M metagenome (GOLD analysis project Ga0208830, IMG submission 184169) | Marine microbial communities from the Deep Atlantic Ocean - MP2634 (SPAdes) | ecosystem: Environmental > Aquatic > Marine > Oceanic | place: Northeast of Antigua and Barbuda, North... | reverse complement strand
GCCGCCGCTACCACTCAATCCACTGCCCACTGTCCCAGAGGATGCCTGAATCGCTGTGAGCGTCGCAGGCGAGACTGAGGCATTCACGCTGTCCCAGGTCGTACAGGAGTCATCATCAGACACCAGATAGCGACCTCCATCGTAGTACTCAATCCGTAGCGGCATCACCAGATCACTGGTTTCCGGCCCGTAGGTGTCTTCAAGCCACATACGTCCGAATCTCAACCAGAGACTTGCCACCGGAGTGGCACTGTAGGGGCCACCCGTCAGCGCGGCATCAAGGTCACTGGCAGCAGTAAGCTGATAGGTAATATCCGGCTGAAAACTGGCTACTTCTGCCGTTGCTGAACGCGTGTAAGTCCAGTCGTCCAGAGCACTCATCGTATAGGTCACTACCCCACCAGGACCGGCTGGAACGCTGACAGTGCCCTCATTCACCGTCGTAACCACCGGCAGCGGTGTCGTGGCGTCAGTGGCTACTGCATTGTTGTCCTGCGTCGGGCCACTCACTGTAACGCCCGACGGCAATAACCTCATAAACCCACCTTGAGTGTAGTTCAGCGTGACGTCATTTGCCGCATTTTCAGCCCGAATGGAAAACTCAGGAGCAACCAGCCAACCCGAGCTCTGGCCGCTGTAAGTCAATGGGGTGCCCACGGTGCAGGCACCCAACAGCTCGCCCGGCTCACTGACAGACGCCGTAAAGTGATGAGGATAAAAACGGCCAGTCGCCGGACTGCTGTATGTACCCATCGGATAGCCCCGGTAGGCAGGCGCAGTCACATCGAAGCGGAACACCCCGACCTCCGACTGACTGGCAGACACAGTGTTTGATCCACCTGTGCCGCTGCCAGCATCGTACGATGCAGTATGAGCGTAGGAGGCCGGCGACACAGTGCCGTTGCTGTTTGCCGGAGAGGGCGCGAGCACGACAGATGACAACGCGAGAGTGTCGCGATAATTAGGTGTGCCGGCATTGCCTGAACACAGGTCTGTGTCGCCATCACTTTCCCACGCCACGGCAGTGACGGTCAGATCGAAACTGTCGCCAGCCGCGACAAACGCCGGGCAACTGCTGTTAGCTGCTGCGCAGGTTCCGGCACTGCTCACGCAGAGCCCTGCCGGATACACGACAAAATCATCATTGCCTGTCATCACAAGTCCGGCGTCGACACCACTGCCATCGTAGCGGACGTTAAGCTGGGTATTCCCCACGTCCTGGTAGTTCACGGTGACGGTCGCCTGCCCCGTTGCATCAAAATTCAGATTCTGCGTCGGCGCAGTTGCCAGACTGGAACCGATCGCGGCTCCGTTCACACTGACCGGCCAGTTAACGACTCTGCCGGTATTGTCAGGCGCCAGATAATCGGACCACAGACGCACAGGCTTAGTCACGCTGGCAAAGGCAGGCACGCACTGTTGAGTTGCATCATCTTTCCTGACCGCGCGGACCGTCGCTGATGTAGCGCGATTCGCCACAAAATCATTCACATCCACAGCAAAGCCGCTGTCGGCAAACGTAAGATCACAGAAGGTGCTCTCTGCACCCCCGTCGATCACACAGGTGTTAGCAGCCCCCGAAATAGCGGGCGTCGCAGAAGATGCGCCTATAGTCACCGTACCCGGAGTGGTATGCGCCAGCGACACTGTAGTACTGCCACCACTGAAATTAACGGTGTCACCGCCGACCCAGCCGGTCGGTGTCAGCGTCAGACTGACAGGGTCGGTATAGAGGGTTGAACAGGAAGCATCCTGACAGGCCTCAATGGTCACCGAATGCGTATTACAGGTCAGCGCTGACGAGCCATAACTGAAGCGGTAATGATCGACACCGTCCGTACGCAGCGTCCGGGTACCGATATAGACCTCGTCAATGTGGTACATATCGTAGCGGCGCAGTCCCGAAACCGTCCCATCCACCTGATAAAAACGTATTTTGAACGCACTGTGCAGGCCCTCAGGAGGGATACGAGCGCTGAAATTACGGACACGCCCGGCATCCCCGCCTTCAGCCTCGTAGAAAGCAATCGGGCGCCATGTGCCGTCTGACAGGTACATCTCCGTATACAGATGGTCATTACCCGAGGGGTCTTCACTATCGTAATTTCCTACCGTCAGTGCATCGGTACCGCTCAGCGAGTCCAGGCCATTTCTGATCCAGTAGGAAATTTCCGCATACTCTTCGCCACTGAGGTCAATATCACGCGTGGTGGTATAACGCACACCGCAACAGGTATAAAAACTCTTCGATCCCGCCGCTGACGTGTGATTACTGATTTCGGAGGTAAAGTTGCCGTCGATTCTCAGGAAGGTCCAGTCGAGCGTAGAGAGCAACAGATTGCGCTCGAAGCCATCGTAGAATATAGGCGTTTCATCGGCGGGAATAATATCGGCGATTTCGATATCGTCGATATGCCAGAAGTCGCGGTTATTGCCAGAACCATCAATCTGATAAAACCGGAAGCGGAAATTCGCATGTTTCGCATTGGCCGGCAGCGTCATAAAAAAGGGATAAATATCACCTTCTGATGCTCCTCCCCCTTCAAACGTTTCGACCCTCTGCCAGGTTCCATTCGACAGATAGATTTCGAAATGCAGATCGTCTCCAGAAGACGTCCACTCACTGAAATCATCGGAGCCCTGGCGCAACCAGAAACGCAGACGGGCTGTTCCCATGGCGGAAGTATCGATCACGGGTGAGGTGACAATAATCTCACCGCAGCACAGATAGAGGCTGTAAGAACCGGATATTTTCGCCTGAGTGCCAAAACCGGCCTGGCCATCATCAAGCACTGTGGCTGTGTAAGTATAGCTGTCTCCGCCAGGCTCGAAGTCATCAAAGAATACAATGGTCTGAGCAGCAAATACCGGGGAGGACAGCGCCAGCAGCAACCATAATGCTGACTGGATAAAACGTCTGGAGTAATCGCTCAGCATAGATACCTCTCAGTATCGTTCACGCCACAGAATAATCCTCTCGTGGCCACGGTACACGCCAAAACGGGCTGTGCCTTCAGGGTCTTCGTCGGTACCGTCATTGTCATAATCACCTTCCAGCCAGGACGGCGCATCAAAGGTGACACCAACCGATCCCGTATCCGGTGTGCCCGGTACCAGGACCGGCGCACGTAATAAAATTCCACCCTGACTTCGCCCCGCAGAAAGAATCCCGGCGCTGGTCATAGTGTCTGTCAGTCCGGAGGCAGACAGCGTTGCTGCCGCTGCGTCCCAACTGGTGCCAGTATCGTCTTCATTCAGACGATAGCGGCTACCGTCAAAATATTCTGTCCTCAGGGGAACAGCCAGATTCTGTGTTTCCGGTCCGTAAGTATCTTCTATCCATAAACGGCCATATTTAATGGAGAGTGGCGCACCAGGTGTCAGGATAACCGGAGAATCGAGACCAACGCTGTCACTGTCTGTAACATCAGTTAACCGGAAACTCAGAGCAGGACCGAAGGGAGCCACTTCTGCCACCTGACTGCGCTGGTAGCGCATCGCATCCAGAGGGCTCATGACATAACTGAAGGTACCATTATCCGACACACTGAGCGCGCCTTGTTGAAGGTCCGCACCGAATGCCAGCGCATTGCTGTCTGTACCCGTCGCAACCGAGTCAGCAAGCGGGGCTGCCACGGTAATGCCCGTATCCGCAAGACGCTGAAATCCGGTCTGCGTATAGTTTTCGGTGATGCCTCCGGCAGCGTTTCGAGCCGTGATTTCAAACTCCGGCGCCACCAGCCAGTCCATATCCTGACCGCTGTATGTGAAGGCACCCGCTGTGTTACAAAAAGGCCTGATTTCGCCCATTTCAAGGGCCGTTCCAGAGAAGTGATCCGGAATAAACCGACCGGCCGGCACCGCAGAGTAGGTTCCCAGCGGATAGCCAAAGTAGTCAGGCGCTGTGACATCGAATCTGAACACCCCGACTTCGCTTTCCGTCATCGATACCTGACGCGTCCCTCCGGCAACAGGATTGTGGTCGTAGGAAACCGGGCTGATTACCCCCGGGTGATTGGCCGGTGACGGCGACAGTACGGTCGCAGACAGCCCGAGGCCGGTAGCGCTGTAGCTCGCAAGGGCACTGTTACCGCTACAGAAATCGCTGTCGCCATCCCCGCCCCAGCCGACAGCAGTCACTGAGAGGTTGAATGGCTGTCCGGCTACCGCTGCCGCCGGACAGCTTGCATCAGCGTCTGTGCAGGCGAATCCGGTCGCGACACACAACCCCTGCGGCCGCGCGATAAAGTCATCACTGCCCGTCATCAGCAGTCCGGCATCGACCCCAGTGCCGCTGTATAGCAGGTTCAGGCGAAGCTGCCCGGCATCGGCATAATTGAGCGTCACCTGTGTTTCGCCCTGCGCATCGAACGGGAGACTCACAGGCACCGCCGTGCCCGCCGATATACCCACAGGCGTCGAATTAACCTCTGCCGCCAGACTTGCAACGCGCCCCGCCGGGCCAGGATCGAGGTAGTCTGTCCATAGAGACAGCGCACGGGTAACTGAAGAAAACGCCGGCACACACTGCTGCGTGACATCGTCTTTACGCACTGCCGCAATTGTTACTGTCGTGCCACGACCCGCAATAAACGAGATACTGTTGACGTAACTCGTGGCGTTGTCAGAATAAAAATGAAAATAGAAATTCCGCGTAAAATTGAGAGGATTAACAAAGTTAATATGAAAATCTTCCATAATATCCCGCGCCCGAGTGAGATTGGTGCTGTTACCAATCACATAGCCTGACTCTGTGACTTCACGCCAGAGGTTATCGCTCGACTGCTTATTATTGCCGTCACCGACCAGTAGCCAGGGGTGCATGGAGCGCCACTCCTGATGTGGACGGACATCATATCCCTGATATGGGAAAAACTGCTCAGGGTACTTTTTATAGACCGCAGTATTCAGAGGCGCGTCCTCACGCCAACGTGTTGCCTGAGTCCACTCGTAGGTGGCCGCAATGACGGGCGCGGCGATTAATACCAACAGACATAACACCAGGTAGAAGCTACCCAGAAATACGACTTTACACCCAAAACCCAACGCCGCCAGTCTACTCATTATTTAGCCCGGACCTCCAGTATCCGTTGCGCCGCATCCTCACCGCTGCCGCAGGTGCCCGTTGATGTCAGAGTAAAATAATCCACCGTATCAACGGTGACCGATTCACAGGTCACTGAGGTACTGCAGCCACGCAGGCCATCAACATTAAAGGCGGCAGAAAAGAAAGGTGCCGTGGCACAGGCCCGTCCCGGCGACCCGTCCGGAGGCAAAAGAAGATTCAGCGCAGCTTCGGTGCCGCTCTCTGCGGCATAAAATGCGCGGTGTGCCTGTACCTGCAGACTGACCGACGCGGAAGAATCGGTCTGCACTGACGACATCGAGGCAATAATAATGGCGAGCACAGTGACAACAAACAATGCCATTGGCAGGCCGAAACCCTGCTGCTTACGGTACATTGTGAATCCTCACTTGTTGCGCAAGTTCCAGTGATTCTCCGGTCGAAGGATGCACCAGTGCGTACTGAAAGGTAACCAGACCATTGCGTTGTAACGTCGGTGGCAGATAGCGGAAATTCAGTGATGCGGTTTCAAGCGGATACGCGAGAACCGTCCGGCCACCAGCACGATTAGAAGGCAGGCCGGCCTTCAGATTACTGACATCACTGATAAAGCCATAGCCGCGGTAGCGGTAGAGAAAATCACCATCCTGACAGATGGCTTCGGGTGCCAGCGAGACATAAAAACGTCGTTCCGGGGAGTCCGTCGGAAACGTATGACTACTCCCCAGGGTGACCGTTATTTCCGCCGTTGAAGCTGGAACACTGCCGGTGTCAGGAGTGAGAGGACCCGGATCATTCTGAGTATAGATATTGGCGGCCGTCATAGGGTAAACAGAAATATACCCGCTGACGGCGGTAGCCGTTGAGTAAGGTACCGCAAGAAACTGTGTTACCGCGCTGCCGACCTCCAGGTCGGTATAGGTTGACGCTGCGACCACCGGCATATACTCAATACACTGGCCATCAGAGGTGGTGCGGATACTTCCGGGCAACGCGTCGCGGATCGCGCGGCTGACCTGCTCGTTAACAACATACCCCGCACCAGCCAGCTGCTGACGACCCGCCGTATCTATCATGCCCTGGCTCGTAGACTGAATAAACTGCACTGAAATCATCGCCACAATACCTGCAACCGCGATCGTCAGTACCAGTTCAACCAGAGTAAAGCCACGGGCCCGCATCAGTAATTCCCCTTATACACGGAGAAAATACTGTTCTGCCCCCGGGGGTCAACAATATTCACCTGTACCAGCTTGGCGCCCTCAGTATTTACACCAATCGAGTCGTCGCAGGTGACCGTCACACTGACGGAAAAACCAGCGTAATCCGCTGCCAGTGACGAATCGATCAGCGCCGGGGACTCACTGTCGATTTCATCGAAATCATCGACATCGTCATAATCGTCCCGGTCTTCACCATCGTCTGTTATCCGACAGGCTCCGGTATATGCAGGCACCCCATACGGCCCGGTTGCTTCATCAAAACGATGAGACAGGATTTCATCAAAATAGAGTTGGGCAAGATCAAGCGCCCGACTCTGAACCATCGCATCGGAAGAGCGACCACTCAGCACCTGAAACGCCTGTAGCGATGCCACAAGGGCGACAGAAATAATGACAATGGTTAACACCATTTCAACAAGAGACAGACCCCGCGTATGTCGGATCATGCTTCGCTCCCTTTATGGCTGGCAGGTACCGGTGTAAGAAAAGCCACTGGCAGAAATACACAAGGAATGACTGTTGCCAGAAGCGAAAACAAACTGTGTGGCACTGCCCGTTTCTGCGTTTTCATCGAAACTGAGAGAGACTGACCCACCGTTTGCCAGGGCAGAACCATTGACCGTAAGCGTCGCTCCGGCACGTTCCGCACTGCGAGGAGGATTGAATGTCACCGTTCCCTGAGAAACGCTGAACAACCAGAGGTCGGAGGTTTGGGAAATGGTGAGATTAACCGGGGTTCCGTTGACAACATTCGCCAACGCTTTTTTCTGAGCCAGCAGCGCCGAAGCAACCAGCTGCTCACGTGCTCCCAGTGTGGCAAACCGATCTGTGTTGATAAACAGACCACTTGCCGTTGCTGCCAGGATGGCGATCAGAGCGATCACCATCACCAGCTCAACCAGAGTAAAACCTTTGCTCCCTGGCTTGGTCATGTAATCAGCAACCGCTGTCGGTCACCTGCACATCCGGAGATGCACCAATCGGTGAAGTGTTCGCGCCGCCTGTACCATCGGTAGCCGCGGTATAAGTTACCAGACAGTTGGTCTGCAGTGTGTAGGTAATATTGTTACCACCTGACGCACCACCGGTACTGATCGTATACTCACCCGCAACCTGGGCCGCCTCCGTAATACCCGCCGCATTCGCGGTTGGGTAACCGTTCACCATAGTAATCGCCTGCCCCTCCAGCGTAACGCCGGTACCGAGAGTTGATCCATCCGCCAATTGCTGCGCATGTGCAATATTCGCCGCTGACCGTAACGCACCCGCCAGGGCCTGAAGACTCGCTTCCCGTGCCTGTTCACCGAAATCTGCAAAACGGGGCAGAGCAAAGGCAGAAAGCACACCGAGAATAACGATTACCATGATCAGTTCAATCAGAGTAAAACCTGCTTGTTTTTTCATATCCCGACTCCTGTGTGTTATCGGATGTTCCAGCTTACACGGCCATTTGCCGCATCATATTCAATGTAATATCTGTTGCCGCTCAACTGGTGGTAATAACGGCAGCGTCCTTCAACTTCCTCGACCCGGAAATCAGCACTCAGGCTGTCGCCGGAAGTCAGTGTCGGAACTTCGATGTCCAGCAGGCTTGTCCATAATCCCGTACAGCGCTCTGCACCTGTCACCTCAGAAGACGCATCCACATCTTCTTTCCTGCCCAGCGGCCAGCCACTTTCTGTCATTTTCATGGCAATCAGTAACTGACTGTTCCGGTCCGTCAGCCACACTTTGTGAAATGTATGAGCACTCACTTGTATGGCACTGCCGACGGCCTTCACATGGGCGCGGTACGCTTCATCAATCAGGTCGTCTAACCTCGGCACCAGGAACAGCATTCCCAGTGCCATGACTGCTAAGGCAACCGCGCTCTGCAGCAGGCTGAATCCTCTGAACCTTTCAGCGGACAGCAACAGCATTGGCATAATTAAACCTTAGTAGAGGCCGGATGCTTCGCAGGTCTTTTTTACGAAATAAAACATAATTCATATACATTCCCTGTCTTGAAAACCGACGAAAATTACTTGCCTGTTACAGCACCGCTGAGTTCCCACACAGGCAGGAACACACCAAGCGCCAGTAACAGCACCAGAGCACCTAAAAACACCAGCAGAATCGGCTCAATGGCGTCTGCGAGTTGTTTCAGCTCGTAATCGATTTCCTGTTCGTAAAAATCTGCAACTTCATCCAGAAGTTTGTCGATTGAGCCAGTTTCTTCACCAACGGCCATCATCTGTAGAACCAGTGGTGTAAACAGGCCAGTCTGCATCGCCGTATTTGTTAACCGCTCACCGCGCTGTACCCCATCACCCATCGAAGTAATGGCCTTACCGATAAATAAATTACCGACACTGCCCGCTACAATAGTCAGGGTATTCAGGATTGGCACACCAGCGGTGAGCATCATAGAAAATGACCGCGAGAAACGGGCCAGGGCAATTCGTTCAAAAATACTTCCGATCAGTGGCAGTCTGAGCTTCGCTCTGTCCCACCATAGCCCACCGGCGTCGGTTGAAATGTATTGTCGGAAACCAACAAACCCCACAATCGTGCCGACCAGCAGCAGGTGCCACCAGTTCTGCATAAACTCAGATGTCGCGATAAGAATTAATGTCGCGAAAGGCAAGTCGGCCCCCAATTTACTGAACACCGCTGAAAAGCTTGGAATCACAAACATGGTGATGACCACCATGGCCACGACTATGGCCGAGACCACCATAATCGGATACCGCAATGCGGATTTAATCCGTTTTTTGGTCTCCCTCTCCATTTCAAGGTGACCCACAAGGCGTATCAACGCATGATCGAGATTACCTGTGCTCTCACCGATGTGGATCATGCTGATATAAATCGGCGAAAACAGCTTAGGATGACGACGGAAGCCCGAAGCCAGGTCGGAGCCCGACACCAACACCTGACTGATATCATCCAGTACTACTTTCAGCGCCTCATTGCTGGCAGATTCCGCCAACCCAGACAGCGCCCGGATAATAGGCACCCCGGCTTTAGTTAACGCATAAAGCTGACGGGTGAAGAGAATCAGTTCTTCTGCGCTGATTTTCGCAGAACGCAGTGACACAGGTTTTGAGGCCTGAGCTGTTGCCTGCTCTGCAATTTTCAGAGGGGTAACCCCCTTCTGCATCAGCTGCGCGATGGCCATATCCCTGTTGCCGGCCTGCAGATTCCCTTCGACCGCATTGCCGCTCTGATCGCGGCCCCGGTAAAGGAAAGTCGCCATCAGATATCCTCACCGTCGAGAGTGGCAGATACCCTGAATACTTCGTCGAGAGACGTCACCCCTTGTCGGGCAAGATCCAGCGCTGACAACGCCAGCGGCCGGAAGTATTCGGAACGCATGGCCGCTTCACTGAACGCCTGCTGATCGCCGCGACGCAACGCAGCGACCATGTCACTGTTTACCTCCAGCAATTCGTAGATACCGACGCGCCCCTGATAGCCCGTATTATGACAGTGATGACATCCACGACCATGCAGGTAAGGTGCTGAAGCGGACTCCGGTTCCATAGATTCCAGCCAGGCTTTTTCCTGAGCATCCGGCTGATACGGCTGAGTACAGTGATGACACAGTTTCTTAATCAGTCGTTGTGCCATTACAGCCCGCAGCGACGACGCCACCAGGTAAGAATCAACGCCCATGTCCATCAGACGCGCTGGTGCAGATACCGCATCGTTGGTGTGCAGTGTTGACAGCACCATGTGACCAGTCATCGCTGCACGAAGACCAATTTCAGCGGTTTCGTGATCACGCATCTCACCAATCAGTACGATATCAGGGTCCTGACGCAGCGCCGCACGCAGCACAGTAGAGAATTCCAGCCCGATCTTTGTATTTACCTGTACCTGATTAATGCGCGGCAGACGGTATTCAATCGGATCTTCGGCAGTAATGATTTTCTGCTCAGCCTGATTAAGCTGAGTCAGTGCCGCATAAAGCGTAGTTGTTTTACCCGACCCTGTCGGGCCCGTCACCAGAATCAGACCATGCGGCCGTGATATCAGATATTCGAAACGCTTCTGAATTTTTTCGCCCATACCCAGCGACGCCATACTGAGAATGCCGCCGCTCTGATCCAGCAGACGCATCACCACTGACTCACCAAACTGAACAGGCATGGTCGAGAGACGGACGTCGATATTTTTATTGCGTACGCGAATATTGAAACGTCCATCCTGAGGAAGACGTTTTTCAGAAATATCCAGCCCCGACATAATTTTGAGCCTGGAAACGAGCGCTGAAGCCACTCGTTTTTCTTTCATCACCTGTTCCTGCAGCTCACCATCGACCCGCAGCCGGATACGCAGCTGGCTCTCTTCAGGCTCAATATGTACATCCGATGCCTTGACCTGCACGGCGTCCTCAAACAGATTCTGCAGCAGACGTACCACAGGCGCTTCGGAGGTATCAGAAGAAGAAACGATGGCATTGATATCAAAATCACTGCTCTGCAGCTCACCGGCTAACTCACCGGCGATCGTTGCCATCTGTTCCTGACGACGGTACACATTATCAAGAATTGAAAGAAGTTCGGTCTCCTGCACGAAGGCGGGCATGACCGGCTTTTTCAGAATCCGCTGCAGATCATCGATAATCATCAGATCTGTCGGATCTGCCATACCGACCAGTATTCCCTGAGGGTCTTCTGACAGCAGCAGACAACGGTAGCGGCGCGCCTGAGTTTCAGGCAGACGCTGAATCAAAGCGTTATCGAGGCGGAAACGCGACAGATCAATATACGGATAACCAAAATAATCCGACAGGATCTGTAACAGTTTTACCTCAGTAACAAAACCGAGGTCGGTAATGGCTTTACCGAGTTTTTTTCCGGTACGTTTCTGTTCTGCCAGGGCCATCATCAGCTGTTCCTGATTAATCAGCTGACGCTCTAACAGCAGATCCCCGACACGGACTTTTTTACTGACTCTGGTTTCCATAACTTAACGTAATACTCCCTGCTGATATGACACCCAGCGACGCTGATCAGTCGTCAGTTCGTATTCTGCTACCAGGTGTCGCAGATTGCGTTTCGCGGCTTCAATCTGGCCTGCGTCTATCTGCGCCTGCGTCTGAGCAATCGCCCATTCGGCACGTTTTGGCTGGATCGTCATCAATACGCCGTACTGCTGTACCGCAGCGCTGTAAATCCCGAACATATGCAGGCCCGGTGCCACCACGCTGAGCCAGTTAATATCGCGTTCAGCGGAGTGCGCATCAAACAGTGCAAGAAAGTCGTCGCGCATTCCCTGTTCCAGATAAATCCGCTCTTTCAGAGTGATAAATTCCATACGTGGCTCGGCACTGATCGCATCATCAAGCGCAACAATCGCGGCCTGCCAGTCGCCACTGCGATAGCGGTGAATCGCCTTGCCATAGTGGTCATCCGGAGACAGACGGCGTACGACAGACACCTCAGAGCTCTGCACTGGCGTGACTGCCTTGCGCGTCGCTGGCGCTTTTACTGCGACAGAGGCACGGTCCTGAACGACAGGCGCTATTGCCTCTGCAACGGGGACCGACACCTGATCGCTGCCTGATGCCAATGGCGCCTGAGCGACCGCCTGAGCAACCACTTCCGCATCCGATTTATGCACGCTGGCGGCCACCTGATGACTTTCGAGGTCGGCCAGTTCGCTGGTAAGCACGACGGCCGGGGCTTTATTTTCTGGTATCACTGTCACCGTCTCTGGCACCAGCTGAGTGACTGGAGGAGCAGGTGCTACCGGAAGCTCCGGCAGAACGCTTGTATCAATGATCGCCGGCGTCGCCTTAAGGTAATCACTGAAATAAACCACCATGCCCGCACTGAGAAGTGATACCAACACTGCTGGCCAGATAACCAGACGATGATTGCCCGCGTCGTTGGCATACCCCTCAACGTCGCTGCCCTGCACATCCCGGCGTTCGTCGAGATCCTGTAATACCTGATGAATTAGACTCACGCTCTACTCCTTAAAAGCCGATGGCAACCCGGACCCGTTCGCGCCAACCGAGCACCGGTTTTACACTCTCGGTATCTGCAGCAGCGGCTTCGACGTGTTTTTCTGTGATTGTGTTGTGTCCCTTGCCGAATGCCACCAGCAAGGCTTTATTAGCCAACACATTAATAAGACGCGGTGTGCCTTCACTGCTTAACCAGATAAGCCTGACAGCCGCACGTGTGAACAAAGGGGTTCCCTGATAACCTGCGCAGGAAAGACGATGATTCAGGTAGGTTCCGATCAACTCCGGAGCGCTGAGTGGCACGAGAGACGCAGAGGTAGTAATCCGCTGCTTAAGCTGACGGAACGCCTGCTTATTCAGAATCACATCCAGTTCAGGCTGACCAAAAAGGACGATCTGAATCAACTTGCGACGTTCGGTCTCAAGGTTAGAAATCAGGCGTATCGCCTCAAGGGTTTCCGCCGGAAGTGTCTGCGCTTCATCGATCACCAGAACCAGGGGTTTACCGCTTCGGGCAATCTCAATTAACTGCTTTTCTACCGCATGGCGCAGTTCGCTCAGACGCTTATACCCGGACAGACCAATCTCAGCCCCCAGGGCCACCCAAAGGCCAGCGGGCGAGAGCGTCGGATTAGGAATATAGGCAGTTTCCGACTGATGAGAAGCAAGATAATTCAGCAGGCGACGACAAAGCAGTGTCTTTCCAGTGCCGACTTCGCCCGTCACTTTCACGAAGCCTTCCCCTGAAGACAGTGCAAAAAGGACAGACTCGAACGCCGCATCATGATGCGGCAGTTCGCAGTAGTACCCGGTATCGGGTGTCAGTGAGAAGGGTGACTCTACAAGACCATAATGTGCTTCACAGGCCTGTTTAACTTCAGCAACGTCCATGGCTTACCACTCCGGCAGCAGTACACGGGAATAACGCTTATTCAGTTGATCGATCCGCTCCTGAGGAAGCTGTGTATCAATAATTCTTGGCTGGATAAGAATCACTAACTCGCTCTGTACTTTCGACTCGCGTTTCTGAGTAAACAGGCGACCGAGTAATGGAATATCCCCAAGCAGTGGAACCTTAGCGACGGTATCCGACGTACGGTTCTGCATCAGACCGCCGATCACTACAATCTGACCTGAGCGCGCGCGGATAATCGAGTCAGTTTCCCGTACCGTGCTGAACGCGAGTGGTAACGAGTACTGATCATCATTCAGCTCAATCTTTTTAACTTTCTCTTCGACTTCCGTCACAGTCGGGTGCACATGAAGTGTTACGTCACCGTCGTCACCAATCTGAGGGGTGACATCGAGTGCAATACCTGAAAAGAAGGGCGTCAGTTCAATCTCAGGGGTATCAGACGTTCCGGTCACGGTCGCTGTTGTTGTGCTCTTGATGTCGGTGACAAAGAACTCGTCGCTCCCCACTTTAATAACCGCTTTCTGGTTATTTACCGTGGCAATACGGGGACTGGACAGGACCTCCAGGTCACCCTGAGTTTCCAGCAGGCTGAGTGCGCCGCTGAAATCACCTGAATCGACACTCAGAGTGAATATACCGCTGATCAGATCAGGGTTTGCCAATGCGGTGGAGTTTTGCTGTGCATAGACAGCGTTGCTGTCAGACTGATTCGCGAGAGTGTCCCAGTTGATACCCGCCTGATAGCCTTTGTTTAATGTTACTTCGACGATCTTAGCTTCGATCAGAACCTGTTTCTGGACAGTCAACTCAGCCTGATCAAGGTATTTCTCGACCATATTCAGGGTCATGGGTAATGCCCGCGCAATCACCAGACCAGCATGAGCATCGACAACTATCTGAGCCCCCTCTTCCCGGGAAATCATCAGATTCAGGGTTGAATTAAGCTCTTTCCAGAATTCTGAACCGGACGACGTTTCAACTTCGCTGGAGCTTTTCTGAGACGTTGCACCACCCGTAGACGCTGCATCGTCGGAGCTGTAATCCTGTGTTGCCGTGCCATTGCTGACGCGCATTCCTGAACGGCCACTGCGCTTAACGTTCAGGTAATTAATCGGAAACATCCGGGTCTGGGGGGCTTTGGGAAGAATCTGAATGCCATAGCCAGATTCAACAAAGTCGTACCCATACAGGTCACGAACCGCAGTCAGCGCTTCACGGACAGTGACGTCTTTCAGGTTCAGTGACACATTGCCATCAACATCCGGGTGAACGACCATGTTATAGCCTGTGCCATCCACGAGACTGTTGAAGAATGCCCCTGCCGGGACTTTCGTTGCCGTCACATCGAAGCGTTCTTCCGCCTGCTTTGGCATCGCCACCGGCGGCAGGAGGCTCTGTGGATTCACCCCACCGACGACGGGCGCATCAGGAACAAGCAATGGACCTGCAACCGGCTCCTGAGAGGCTTCTTCACGGGGTGCATTAGCCGCACATGACGCCAGTAGTACAGACATCAGCAGTGTGGTAATTTTCAGCGTATCGTTCCGCATAATTCTGTTCACAATCTGCTTCCTACTTCTTCTCAGAATGTTTAGTTCTTTTAATTAAAGACAGGGGTTGGTGTTTTTTCCTGATTTTCACGACAACCTGATCAGGAGTAATGCGCACAACGCGTGCGCCACTCACCGTATCCCCTTCCCGGACCAGAGTGCCGTTGATCACCGCACTCCGTTTTTCACCAGCCACCAGAATCTGCTGAAGCTCCAGTGATCGCTTCACGGCTGCCCTGGGCTTCACCTCGACCGGCGCGAACTGCGGCGGCCGCGTCGGATCACCGACGGCAAACAGAGTCGCAGGAAGAAACAACACAGCGGCCACCAGGCCTGTCAGAATTTTATTCACTGAGAATTTCCTCCCGCGTACTTAATGTGAACACCTCCAGCAGAAGTTCGCCGTTGGGATATTCATCAATGCGGTAGTCAAGGGTCTGCCAGTAGAGCTTCCAGTTCATGGAATCGAGCCGGCGCAGGTAAGTCAGTAGCGACGGATAATCCGCCTGCATCCGGATTTCCACGCCGTGACGGTACAGGTCAACATCGGAGAATTCGGAATCTATGGCTACATTTTGGCCGGCTATATTTTTCAGACTGATCAGCTTCAGGCGCTGATCCTGAGTCATCATATTCTCGAATATCTCAGGCATATTTTCGGGTGCCACCAGAGTGTCGGTCAGCCCCTGAATTCGCTCATCAATGGTCTGTTTCTGCGCCGATATTTTCTGAATGTCATCACGTACAGGTTCGTTCGGATCAAGCTGAGGAGAGTTGCGCAAACGCTCCAGGTGAGCCTGCATCCGCAGCACATTAGTTTCAATTTCGTTTGCCTGACGTCGCTCAGTCAGAGAGGAGTTCCACATAGGGCCAAAAATAAACAGCAGATAGACGCCCGCGACCAGAATGTGGCCGGTAATTACTGCCAGTTTTCTTTCGCGAGGATTTAAAGCCCGGTATTTTTCCAGCAGGTTGTCGACCTTGGGATTCTGCCACCACATCATATTCTTCCCTCCCGCGCGCGACGCATAATTTCTGCACTCGTGGTTACCTGAGCGGCGGGCTGAGCACTGTTTTTATCCGTGGGACGGGTATCCAGACGGAAACTCAACCAGGGTTTACCATCCGTTTTATGTACATCGACAAAGCGGAACGCATGGTTACGGTAGCCACTGCGGCCCAGCAGGCTTGAGACATAGCGGGAAACCTTAGCGGGATCATCGGTAAAGCCTTCAATATTGATCTGCTTACCTTCCTCGTAAAACGCAAAGCGTTGTAACCAGACTCCCCGCACGTCCTGTTCGCCCAGTTGCGAGACCATCGTCGTGAAGGAATGACTGCTGCGGAGATCCTGCTGAGTAAGAAAACGCAGAATTTTCTGGCTGCTTTCCAGGTTGCGCCTTGCCCTGTCCCGCTCGCTTACCAGAGCCTCATCCAGAGAAAGGGGTGGACGCTCGCGCTCGATATTCGCCACCTGCTGCTCGACCTCTGCCTGACGCAGAGTCATGCCATCAAGCCGGTGGCCCTGATAATAGAAATTGATCATCAGGCCGAAGAGCACAATGACAAAAAGTACGGCATGCACAGCAACGCCGATAATCAGTCGCTCAAGATCGGAAGGAATTCTTGGAGGCTGGAACTCTTCCAGATAAAAATTAATTCTCTGTTTAACCTGCCAGTTCATAGCTGAGCGCCCCTCCCAGTGCCATCACCAGTGAAGCAGTCAGGGGGGCCTCCCCTTCCTGGCGGTTAAAGCCACTTTCCAGGGACATCAGCCGGACCGGCGTGTTAATACGGTCTTCGATTTCACCGAGGGCGTCTGTGATTTCGACAAAGTCGGGCTGCATTACCCACAACTGCTCAACGGCACCTAAACCAAGCTGACTTTCGAAATAATCCATCGACCGCTGCAACTCCAGTGCGAGCACGTCGATACGGCTGTTTGGCTCCAGCATCAGGCCGCCTTCCTCGACGTTGAGCGTACTCAACCCAAGATCTTCGGTGCCCAAAGAAATCTGACGGGTAAAATAGAGAGCGCCGTTGCGATAGAGATAAATCACTCCGGCGTTGGCCTCCAGTCGCAACACAGCAACGCTGTCAGCTCGATCGACACTCGCAAGCAGATTGAGCGTGCACATTTCGTTGATGGTGATCTGCTGCAGATCAAGTTCGTACTCACGGCAGAAATCGACAATTTCCTGCAGATAAGCACGATCGGTGATCGCTGCAAAGGCCATATGCATCCGCCCACGGTAAGCATCCCCGGGCAAAGGAAATGCCTGCAGAACTTTCTCTGCGGCACGTTCACTGACAATCTCATTGATGCGGAAACTGAGAGCGGCACTGAGTTCGTCTTCCTCAACAGGAGGCGCCTCTACCAGCTGTAGCTCGTAGCGCATGGCATCCATACAGACCACCACCGGGATACCTGTAAGCTGATGCTCAGTCAGCCAGGCTCCCAGCGTATCAAACCCCTGTTCTTCGAAATCCGGAGCGAAACTGTTGATCACTCCACGGTCAGTGCGATGGACCGCCCAGACACGGCCATGGTTGAGTTCGATACCGAGACAACCCTGCGCTGATAACTTCTTTCTGAGCCACGGCAGATGCATGGCGATCCTCGCTTTCAGTAATACCCTGAAAATGAGTGTAGACCATGCTCAGAAGCTTGATGGTCTAAGCATAACGACCTGACTATAATGCGACTCACCCCTCATCCATACCGACCTGACTGGATAAATAATCGCCGCTGTTATGTTCAATATTGTTCTGTTTGAACCAGAGATTCCGCCCAATACAGGCAACATTATCCGCCTCTGTGCCAACACTGGCTGTCAGCTTCACCTGATAGAGCCTTTGGGGTTCAGTATGGAAGAAAAGGCACTGCGTCGGGCAGGGCTCGACTATAGCGAGTTCACCAGCATCCGCATCCATGAGAGTTACAGCGCCTTCCTGACCAGCGAACAGCCACAACGCCTGTTTGCCCTCACGACCAAAGGCACAGTGACCCATTCAGACGTTCGCTTTGACGCGGGTGATTACCTGATGTTCGGCCCGGAAACCCGAGGGTTACCAGAAGACATCCGTCTGCAGATACCCCGGAATCAATGGCTACGGCTACCGATGCTGCCTGTCAGCCGCAGCATGAACCTGTCTAATGCGGTCTCCGTAATGGTATATGAAGCATGGCGTCAGAACGGGTATAATGGCGGGGAATAGCTAACCCATTATTACCTCTGAGAGTCACACGGATGTACAAGTCAGTTGCCACAGCGCTCGCCTGCGCCGTTTCCTGCCCGGCCGGCGCCAGTGTTTTCCCCTTTATCGATCCTATCAGCGCCGAAGACACTTCAATCCTCGGTCAGGTTGAGAGCTCAAAGTCCGTGTTTCAATGTATGGACGCACCTCTTGAGCACTTCAACGAGACCTCCGCAAAATTCGATCGGCAAGGTTACCTGACGTCCCGTTCAACCATTTCCCAGAACCTGAATTACTTCCTGCACCCACTGGCTTCCATGGGCGAACTCAAGCAAGTGGTTTCGGGTGGTATTACCCAAAGCTATTCTATGCGCAATGATAGCCAGGGCGACGTTATGATCTTCGAAGGTGAGACCTTAAAAAGCGACGAGCGCCGCAGACCGACCATCATTAAAGCGACAGCGACTACCCGGGATATCCGCGGCGAAGAGCGAAGAGTACAGATGGTACACGGACTGAAATATCAGCCGGGCCTGATTGTGATCGACAACAGAATCAAAAGCACTGGGATTCCCACCGTTGCCTATAAATCTGTCGCCGAAGTTTCATCAACTGGTCGATTACTTCGACACACAGCCCAGAACCCTGAAACAAAGGCCCTTCTTACTGACTACGAAGCGAAGTTCGAAGACGAACGCCCTACAGAAGAAGACACTTGGACTGGGGGCAAAGTACGTTTCTATTACGAGGGAGAAGATCTTACCCGAATAGAAGCTTACGCAGCGCTTGGGCTGGTAAGTTATATCGTTAATATCAGCGATATACAGAAAGACGACTGCGGGAATGTCGTCAACGCCAGACTTCGCCTTGAAACTCCTGCGGTCGATAAACTGGACGCGTTATTCAACACCCCCAGAAACAATGACATTTTACTGGGAGAAGAACGTACCCCGACCTCGGACAGCTTCCCACAACCGCGATGTAAAGACTTTGAGATGGTGAATACTTACACCTATTACTCAGCCTGCAAATAAAAAAGGCCGGCAAAGCCGACCTTTTTGACAACAAGCCAGAACTCAGTGAGTAGGCTGTTCAGCGGACTCAGCCTTCGCTGCCGCCTGCGCTTCCATGACTTTCTTCTGGTACAAAGCATCGAAGTTGATCGGTGCCAGCATCAGCGCCGGGAAGCCACCTTTAACGACCAGGTTATCAATGTTCTCGCGCAGGTACGGGAACAGGATGTTCGGGCACATCGCACCCAGCATAGGGGCCAGCTGCTGCTCAGGAATGTTGACCGCTGCAAACAGGCCACACTGAACCAGCTCAACCAGGAATGCTGTCTCGCCTTCATTTTTAGCAGTCACAGTGATCTTCACAGACACTTCGTAGTGCTGCTCATCCACTTTGCGGCCGTTGGTGTTCAGATCCAGTTTTACTTCTGGCTTCCACTGCTTGGTGAAAGCAGCCGGGGAGTTAGGCGCTTCAAATGAAACGTCTTTGATGTAGATACGCTGCAGTGCGAACTGAGCCTGTGGTGCTTCTGACATAGTGTTATTCCTTCGTTATTTTTTTACGAGCGGCAGATTCTGAGTGTTCCACTCCATCATGCCACCCTTCATACGCACAGCATTGAAGCCTTTCTCGCGCAGCATCTTCCCAGCCATACCAACGGTCTGACCAGTTTTGCATATCAATATAATGGGGCGCTTTTTGTGAGGATCAAGCTCTCCGAGGCGGTTTGCCAGGCTGGCGTACGGAATATTCATCGCACCAGCGAGATGACCGCCAGAAAAGTCCTTCTTGTCACGAATGTCGAGCACAAGGGCATCTTCTTTGTTGATCATCTGAGTCGCTTCAGCCGTGGATACTGTCGGGCCATTCCGACGGTTGTTATCCCACAGCAGGGCGACGACAAAGGCAGCCCAGATACCGACCAGCCACCAGTTATTGCCCACAAATTCGAATAATTGATCCATTACTCTGTCTACTGTCTTGTTCAATGGAGGCCGAAGTATACCGTTGTGGCAGTCAGCTCTCCACCGTGAACTGTTCGCCGCAGCCACGGGATAAGGTACAATGCGGTTTTTGAGTAATTCTGAGTGCAACGAACATGAGCAGGCGACCAACACCGACCGCGCTGATCATCCTGGATGGTTGGGGCTACCGTGAAGACACCGAGAACAATGCGATTGCCAACGCAGCAACCCCAACCTGGGACCGTCTGCTGCAGGACTATCCCAGCACCCTGATTCAGACATCCGGTGAGGCCGTCGGCCTGCCTGACGGTCAGATGGGTAACTCGGAAGTAGGTCACATGAACCTCGGCGCTGGTCGTATCGTTTATCAGAACTACACCCGCATCAACAAAACCATCCGTGATGGCGAGCTGAGCCAGAATGCAGCCCTGTCTGGTGCCATGGCAAAAGCCAAAGCAGCCGGCGGAGCGGTGCACTTTGTTGGCCTGCTTTCTCCGGGCGGTGTTCACAGCCACGAAGACCACCTGATTGCATTGCTTGATATGGCCAAAGCGGCTGGTATCGAAGAAGTCTGCGTTCACGCGATTCTTGACGGGCGCGACATGCCACCCCGCTCTGCAGAACCGTCGCTGGCCAAAGTAGAAGCTCACTGCTCAGCCCTTGGTAACGCCAGCATTGCGACTGTGATCGGCCGTTTCTTCTCGATGGACCGTGACAACCGCTGGGAACGCGTATCTCAGGGGTATAACGCCATGACCCTGAACCAGGCCGAATTCACTGCACCGACCGCCGTCGAAGCACTGAAAGCTGCCTATGAGCGCGACGAAAACGATGAATTTGTAAAAGCCACTATTGTTGGTGAGGGTGGCAAAGTCGAAGACGGCGACGCCATTATCTGCTTCAACTTCCGTCCTGACCGCGCCCGGGAAATTACCCGCGCCTTTGTCGACGGTGATGAATTCAGTGGCTTCGAGCGTCAGGCCCGCCCTGCCCTGTGCGACTATGTCATGCTCACGGAATACGCTGCGGACATCAATGCAAGCTGTGCTTTCCCACCAGAAAAACTGGTCAATGGCATCGGCGAGTACGTTTCTTCTCTCGGCATGAAACAACTGCGTATTGCCGAAACTGAAAAATACGCACACGTGACCTTCTTCTTCTCTGGTGGCCGCGAAAAAGAATACGACGGCGAAACCCGCATCCTGGTCAAGTCACCAGACGTTGCGACGTACGATCTGCAACCTGAAATGAGCGCGCCCGAAGTCACAGACAAACTCGTCGATGCCATTAAAAACGGCGGCTACGATCTTATCGTCTGTAACTTTGCGAACGGCGACATGGTAGGACACACCGGTGTCTACGACGCTGCGGTAAAAGCCGCCGAGTGTATTGACGACTGTCTGCGTCGCGTGACTGACGCATTGCTCGAAGTGGGTGGCGAATGTCTGATCACCGCCGACCACGGAAACGCCGAACAGATGCTCGATAACAACGGCCAGCCTATGACACAACACACAACCGGGCCCGTAAACCTTATTTACGTTCACGGTCGCGAAGGCGACACCCGTCTCGAAGCCGGTCGCCTGTGTGATATTTCGCCGACCCTGCTGTCGATGATGAATATCGAGCAACCCGCCGAAATGTCCGGCGAGTCATTGGTGAAATATCAGGCATGAAGCCCCTACTGCTCGCCGGTCTGCTGATACTGACCGGCGTTAGTTTTCCTGTCCTGGCTGACGACGAACAGCAACTTAAGCAGGTTCAGGCGGAGATCCGGCAGCTGGAAAAATGGCTGTCGGAAGCCCGTGGCGAATACGACAGCCTGAGTAAAAAGCTTCAGACGTCCGACAAGGAGATTGCCGATCTGGTAAAACAGATCGACGCCACCCGGGCGCAGCTCAGGGAGGAGCAGAGTAAGCTAAAAAAGCTGCAAGCGGAGCAGGCGCAGCTGCGGCAGCTCCGCAGCAAACACCAGAAACTGCTCAGTGAGCAGATCCGACTGGCCCGGCAGGTGGGTGACGATGCCGCCATCCGCTTCTGGCTGACTCAGGACGACCCGGCAAAAGACCAGCGTCTGATGCAGTATTTCGGATATTTCAACCGTGCCCGCGTCACTCAGCTACATCACACCATCGACGAACTGCTTCGCCTCGACAATATCGAAACCCTGATTCTCGAACAGGAAGCCGCGCTCAGAAAAACCGACAAGCAACTCAGCAAAAAAAGTGATCAGCTGAACGATAAGCGCAACGATCAGCAAAAGCTGCTGGCGTCGCTCAGCCGGAAAATGTCAGATGAAAATGCCCGCCTGAAAGCCCGCCAGGCCGACCGGCAACGGCTCGAAAACCTGATCACCGAAGTCGAAACTCTGATCAGCAACAGCCCCCGCCGGAATGACGAACGTCCCTTCAGCGCCATGCGCGGAAAGCTGGGTATTCCTCTCGCCGGACGCGTTCTCGCGTCATTCGGATCCATGAACAGTGCCAACAAATCCCGCTGGGAAGGCTGGAAAATCGGTGCGCCCGAAGGCACCCCCGTGCAGGCCGTACATCATGGCCGTGTGGTATTTTCTGATTGGTTACGCGGCTTTGGCCTGTTGATCATCGTTGACCATGGTCAGGGCTACCTCAGCCTCTACGCACACAATCAGACCTTAACTAAAGATGTCGGCAACTGGGTCAATGGTGGCGAAACTATCGCAACCGCTGGCCGCAGCGGCGGCCAGGAGAGCGCGGGGCTGTACTTCGAAATACGACACAAAGGCAAACCCCAGGACCCTGCGGTCTGGCTGAAACGCTGACCCCCGACATGCGTTTCTGCGATGCTGACCGTCACTGACTGCGAGTGCCTTAACAGGCTCTGACTTTTGTGCCATGCTTGGGGCAATCTGCAAGAGCTGACGAGCACACACGCATGTTGAGGAAACCCCTGCTTCACCCATTGCTGATTGCACTGGGCTGTACCTTCGCTTTTACCTCCTTCGCTGAATCCCGACCCGAGACGACTGCCACCGAGCGACCGGAAATCCGTACGGAACTGCCGCTGGAAGATCTGCGTACGTTCACCGAAATTTTCGAGCGCATCCGCTCTTCGTATGTAGAAGAAGTGGATGACCATACTCTCTTCAGTAATGCGATTCAGGGAATGCTCAGCTCACTGGACCCGCATTCTGCCTATCTGCAGGCCGAAGACTTCACAGACCTGCAGGAAAACACCTCAGGGAAATTCGGCGGTCTGGGCATTGAAGTCGGTATGGAAAACGGTCTGGTCCGCGTTATTACCCCGATTGATGATACGCCTGCTTCCCGTGCAGGAATGCGCCCCGGCGATCTGATTGTCACACTGGATGGGGAAGCAGTGATGGGCATGACGCTTGGGGATGCTGTTGAGCGTATGCGCGGTGCGCCTGGTACCAGTATTACACTGGAAGTACGACGTGATGGCGAATCTGAACTCTTGTCCTTCACTCTCGAACGCGCCGAAATCAAAGTCGCCAGCGTCCGCACAGAAAACCTGAGCGGCGGCATTGGCTATGTGCGTATCACCCAGTTTCAGGACAAAACCGGTGCAGAGCTGGTGAAAGCACTGACCCGCTGGAAGAACGGAAAAGATGAGCTTAATGGCGTTATTCTTGATCTCCGTAATAACCCCGGTGGAGTACTGACTGCCGCTGTCGATGTTGTGAATGCTTTCATCAGCGAAGGCCGTATTGTTTATACCGAAGGTCGTAACCCTCAGGCAGAAATGAGTTATCAGGCCACAGAAGATACAGTGCTGGCAGACACCCCACTGGTCGTTCTGGTGAATGGTGGTTCTGCATCGGCGTCAGAAATTGTTGCGGGCGCACTGCAGGATCATCACCGCGCCGTAATTGTAGGGACACAGTCGTTTGGTAAAGGCTCAGTACAGACCGTGCTGCCCGTCACCGAAACCTCTGCCGTCAAACTCACAACCGCCCGGTATTTCACACCCAGCGGCCGTTCTATTCAGGCTCAGGGCATTGTGCCGGACATTATTGTTGAGCAGAGTGAAGTCACCCCAAATAAGCAACGCTTTTATAAAGAGTCGGATCTGCCGGGCCACCTGAGCAATCCCGACGAGAAAAAAGCGGCCGCTGAAAAAGCAGAAAAAGATCGCAATCAGGATCTGATAAATCGCGACTTCCAGCTGTACGAAGCGCACACATTGCTGCGTGGCGTCAGTATTCTGAGTCCGAAAAAAACTGCCATTAAGGAAAGCCAGGATTGAAAAAACTGCTGGCAGCTATTGCCTTCTGCACTGCCGCGGCGGTGCAGGCGGAGCCCTCGTTAATCGTCATTATTGACGACGTCGGCAACAACCGGTCACTCGGTAAACGCGCCGTCGAACTGCCGGGGCCTGTCACGCTGGCGTTCCTGCCGCATACCCCCTATGCCGCTAAACTGGCCGAAAAGGCGTCGGACCTTGGCCAGGGCATTATGCTGCACGCCCCGATGGCCAACGAAACCGGTGCAAAACTGGGCCCCGGAGCCATGACTGAAGATATGGACCAGCAGACCCTGCAACAGACACTGAAGAGTAGCCTTGACGCTATCCCACACGTACAGGGCGTCAACAACCACATGGGCAGTCGCCTGACACAGAAAGAAGACAGCATGCGCTGGGTAATGGACGTGGTCAGCGCACGCGGGCTGTACTTTATTGACAGCCTGACCAACCCGGCCAGTGTCGCGGCAAAAGAGGCGGACCATGCAGGCATCGCGGTAGCCCGTCGTGATGTTTTTCTCGACAACGATCGCAACGACGAAGCGCTGCAGGGCCAGTTTGACCGGGCACTGGAGATCGCCCAACGACGCGGCCATGCCATATTGATCGGCCACCCCTATCCCGAGACGCTGGATTTTCTCGAACAGCAGTTACCCGGGCTTAAAGAGAAAACCGGTGTACGCCTGATGCGCGCAGACCGGTTTTTAATGCAGAAGCAATGGCAGGCCGGTGAGCGCCCTGAAGAGCTCTCCCGGCTGCAACTGGATATCAGTGGCAGCTGATCAGAACTGATAACCCATACCGAGGTTAAAGCCATCGGTATTACCGGCATCGTCATTCTGCAGCTGATAGTCGGCTTTAAAGACCACATCCGGATGCGGATAGTAATTCACACCCAAGTCGCTCTGTGCAGCGCTCTCATCTTTTTCTTCTGACCACACACTGTGCCGGACGAAAAGGCCCCAGTTTTCCTGAGCTTTCCAGGAGGCTTCAAGATAACCGCCATCCTGTACGTCCTTACCCGCAGCTTTCGCTTCGTCACCTGCCACATCCCAGCGCGCATACAGGGCGGTCAGGGTGATCGGGGCCAGCTGATAGATCACATGCCCCCCGGCCAGCGTTGCGCTCTCCGCATACGAGGTCTCTGCACTCTGATCCAGATCAGGCTGGTATTGCGCATACGCTGCGAGTTCCAGACCGGGTATTCCGCGATACCGGACGCGCCCAGTCAGAGCCAGATTAAAAGCATCTGAATAGGAGGCCTTCTGTTTGCCCCCTTTCAGGTAAAACGGATCGGCCTCATCATTCGTGGTCGGGTCTTCTGTTTTCAGGCCTTCTGTCACCAACAGATCGTAGCTCAGGCCGCTGTCGAGACTCTGTGACAACGAAATACCTGCAGAGTACCAGGTGCTCGGAATAATGGATGTCTCAATGACCGGCCGCTCAACACCATAAAAAGTCGGCGGCTCGTGGGTTTCGTTAACGATACCCAGCGGCATCAGCATGACCCCGGTACGGAACTGCATATTCGCGAGCACATCTATTTCAACGTAGGCCTGCTCTATTTCGACCGCACCAAACTCACTGCCACCGCTGACGAGCGTGTGCTCTACTTCAAACTCAGACACAAAACGCACGCGGTCTGAATAGTCGTAACCGAAAAACAGCACCATACGATGCAGATCGAGCAGCCGCTGATCTTCGCCGTTGGCGTCCAGATGATTGTAATGCAGCTCACCGTAGCCACCGATGTGCACATTTTTTCCGCCCGCGTCACTCTGAGCATCGACGGTATCTGCCAGTGCGTCGAGTCGACTGTTCAGCATGGCTTCCAGCTCAGCAATACGTTGCTCCAGTTCTTCGCGACTGACATTTTCTGCAAATGCCGGAGCAACCGAGGCAAGCATAAGTGCTAAAGCGAGTGGTCTCATTGAAGTCTTCATCATTTTCTTTCCTTCCGTTCAGTCGCCATCACTGAAATTGATCCCCAACTGCACAGCCAGTGCATCAGGAATATCGCGTTTAAAATTACCATCCAGCAGAGCGCAGGCGGTGTTAAAGTCGGTTGTGTTTTTATCTCTGATCGCTTCGTACGCGCGGGCAAAATTTTCCTGTACAGTCGTTACCGCGGTGCTCTGACCCGCCGAATTCATCAGCTGATAAAAGCTGACACCGCTGTTTCCGGTGCCCGCGACAATCGCCTCAACGGCCTCGAGGGTTGCCTGCATCAATACCCAGGTTTCCCCGGAAACCGTCGCGGCTACAGAAGATACCGATCGCTGTTTAAGGTAATCCAGGTGCTCCTGCGCGCGGGTCAGTAATAACGTCAGTGGCTCACTGCCATCTTCAGTATCACCCGCGAGAAATAAGTCCCGGTAAGACGTTCCGGTGTTCTGGTAATCTGTTGTCCACTCGGTCTGCATATTGCTGCTGTAGCCCGCAACAATATTGTTTAAGCCGCGGATCACGTCACACTTTCTTGGTTCATCCCGATATTCGGTCAGCAAGTCATCGTTACTGGGTAACCCTGAACGCGTTTCAAACAATGCGACTTCTAAGGCAAGAATCCCGACCTTATTAAATTCTTTTGTACTGAAATAACTGCCATCCAGTTCGAACGCCCCCTCAACCATGGTTGAAATATCAGTACGCACCGTTGCCAGGTAGTTATTTCCACGCTGTCGCAGCGAGTCGATATACAGATAATCAGGAAAAACCACATCGTCGTTGACCGGACCAAACAGGTACGGACTGACGCGGTACCATGCCTGTGCCAGCGTGCGCCAGCCGTCCTGTACCTGAGTGAGACTGTCTGCCGAGATGTCACTGCAGAACGCTTCAATATCAGCACTCATACTGCTGCTCGCCTGCGCAAACGTATCGACGGCGGGAACAATGCTGTTGTCCGTCACCTGACGCAGTGCAGTGGCTAGAGTGGCATCCGTCAGAACCGGCTCATCATTCTGACGCTCTCCGCCACACCCCGACAGACCCAGAAATGCAGTAAATACCAGAGCAGCGCAGACAGACGTGCTCAAGGTGTAGTTCTTTTCTCTCATCATTTTTCTGCTCATCAGACGGAAACAGGTAAAGGCCCCAGGAGATGGTTATCCCAGCGCACTGTATCGGAATGTCGTCTCAGTGGTTTCAGTTCCTTCAGCGACACCGGATCGATAAAACGCATGTCTCCGGCAGAGTTTGTCACGACAAAACAATCGTGTTGCTGACTTAATGCGATGCCGCACACATCATGCAACGGGAAATACCCCAGAAGCTTGCCCTGGCTCAATTCCCAGAAGACCACGAGGTTACCGCGCGGACTGGTGACCCCGGCCACACCGTAATCCGGGTGTATGACAACACTGCCCATATAATCGCGCAGTGCGAGCCAGAGGTTTCCGGGCGCCTCTAACAGCTGCAGCGGCTCATCTGGGCGCCGGATGGCGACCAGTGCCCGCGGTTCAGTGTCGTCCAGCCATTGGCGCTGCACCTGCAACGCGGTGACCAGGGTTCCGTCCGGTGCTATGTCCAGATGGCGGATACTGGCCTTATTTTCGGGCAGTGAATATTTATGTATCAGGCGGCCATCTCTGCTGTCGATAAACACCAGTGACGACTGCACAAGCGCATTTTTATCTGCCGTGCGACCGTCGTCAGCCGACGGAGTTAATCCACCGTTGGCAATCGCCAGCGTGACACCGTCCGGCATCATTTTTATTTCGTGGGGCTCTGTTCCGTAACTGCTGAATTCTCCCAGCCAGGAAAAATCATGAGCATTGCGGATTCCGATCCGGCCGTCTCCACTATCGACGATTTCTGACGTAAACAGCCGCGCTCCGTCAGCACTGAAACAGGCATGTCCCTGAAACTGCCGTCCCGGGCGGACATCGAACAGCGTCAGATTCTGGTCCGCCATCAGCTCTGCCCCCTGCATTCCCGGACGGCGCGCCATCATAACAATGCGCCCATCGTCCGGGCTGACACACAGCCCATGACCGCGGAACCCGGTTTCCAGCAACCTGCTGTTGCCCTTGTCGGAAAAAACGGCCACGCCATTGCCATCGCTATGATCGCTTCCCGCAGACCACCAGTATTCATTCGCGTTTTCTGCACGCACAGCATAAGGCAGCCCTGCGAGAGAAAGCGTTGAAATAACCGATGCCTGCTGCAGAAAAGTCCGGCGGGACAGACTCATAAGGCCTCCACAAATATCTCAAGCTCGCGCCGCTGGACCATGGGCAACTGAATGAAATAATTACGCGCAGCAGCGGCTTCACCACCGTGCCACAACACCGCTTCTTCTACCGAGCGGGCACGACCATCATGCAGAAGGCTCAGACGGCCACCGGTCACTTTCCGCTGCAATCCCAGCCCCCACAGCGGCGCTGTCCGCCACTCGGATCCGGTTGCCAGAAAATCCGGACGTCCATCCGCCAGCCCTGGTCCCATATCGTGCAGCAACAGATCGGTATACGGCCAGATGGTCTGTTGCCCCAGATACTCCGCGCCGGGTAAACCTGCCGTCACAAAGGATGGCTGATGACACTGCTGACAACCGGCATCATAAAACACCTGACGACCAGCGATATGTTGCTCACCCAACCGGCTGGCCGGCACGGCTGAGTCTCGCACAAAGTTGACCGTCATATTCAGCAGGTTATTGGATAACTCTGTCCCTTCTTCGTCATTGCCGTCCGGTTGTTTAAGACACAGTGGTTGTGCCTGCGTACAGGGCTGATGAGGGAACAATGCATTGGTAATACCAATGTCGTGCGCAAATGCCGCGGCCACAATCACAGGCAGATCAGGACGATTCGCTTTCAGGCCAAAACGCCCCGCACGGATACTCTGCGAAACCGGATCCCAGACCTGATTACGACGCCCGGAAATCCCATCGCTGTTTTTGTCCTGCGGATCTGCCAGAGCATCCAGTGACTGTTCCGGAATCGCCGCCAACAGCCCCATACCATACATACCCGGGGCATTTCTGAGGCTCATCATAGTGTCAGACTGCAGCGGACCATTGCTGAGGTCACGGATCACTATTTCAGGTTTACGCAGTACCGTCTCATGCCCATCCGGGTAACGGAATTTTTCTTCCAGCCAGCGTACCGAGACATGCGCTTCAGCCTGCAGCTCTCCCGGCTGAGGAGGAATCCCCAACTGAGATGACAAGGAGACCGACTGGTTCTGAATCTGAGTGCCATACACGGGTTCAGGGTTTGCTCCTTCATGCTCATCAAGACCAGAAACGCTGATGCGGACAAACGCGGTGAAAAGCGACTCGCCCGCTTTGTCGGGCATTTCACCCCGACCACCATTGAGGTGACAGGCCAGGCAGCTACGCGCATTGAATAAAGGGCCGAGTCCATCACGCTGAGTCGTTGCTGTGGGTGCCTTCACCCAGGGCTGCTGAGCCAGTGCACGACCGGCATAAAACAGAGGTTTCTGAGTGTCGCTCAGTTGCGGCACAGGCAGATCAAAACGTACCGGGCGCGGCACAGCGACCGTAGCCTCGCCAGCGGGCTTGTGCTCCTGCGCCAGAGTACCCCAAGGCTCTGGTTCATGCGTACACCCCAAAGAAAAGGCAATCAGAATAAACGCAGAAAGCCGGCACAAGGCCGGCTTAAAGTTGCTCAGCATACGATCAGTCACAGCTTTCGGTTGGCGACTCAGTATCACAACCTGACGCTTCTTCATCGACGACTGAGCCGGAAATGTCCAGCGCCTCAGCAATGTTCGCGATGATCTTTGACTGCGCGTTCAGAGCGACAATCGTTTTTGCAACACTGCTGTCAGAGGTGCGGTTTTCAGCCATGATCTGAACATCGAACGGACTTCCGTTACGGGCTGCCGTATCAATCTCAGTGTAATAGGCAGCGGTAGTACTCAGAGCAGTTTCAATCTGAGACTTCAGCTGAAGTTCACCCATGGAAGCGAGCAGATCATCGAACCCATAACCATTTACGGCAGACGCGGTCTCGTTATCAGTACCGTCGAGTGTGCTGTCATAACCTGCGTAGGTGCCGTAATAGCTGTTTGATACACCTTCTGCATTCAGCCAGATATCACGGTGAGTGTTATCAGAGAAGCAGGAATGCTCGTCTTCCTGAGAGTTACCACTGAACGCAATCTGCATACGTTCACCCGCCAGTTCACCTTCAGACAAAGTACCCATACCGGTCAGGATTTCTGCCAGCTTCTCGCGGGCTTCCGCCTGCGAGCTGATGGTTGTAAATGCTGTACGGTACGTCGCACCTTCTACCCAGCCATCACGAACGCTTTTCAGGTCCGCAATCAGTTTCTCGACTGCTACTTCCAGGTACTTGTGACGACGGTGAGATTCAACCGATGAATCGTAGGATGCATCAACGTCGTCATTGCCAGACGCTGTGTCAGCATCGTAACTTGGAATAAAATCGCCTAGTGGACGGTCACCGCCTGCAGCATAGTTAGACGCACCTTCGGTTTTTACTGCCTCATCACGATCCGTACCATCGGTGGTACCCGCTGAGTCATTCAGGTCCTGACCCCACAGCAGGAATTCAATCGCGTGATAGCCGGCGATCACATCGTGCTCGTCGTCAGCGGTGGCCGTGTTCGACAGCAGGTCCTGGTCGATCACAATGCTGGTGTTACCGATGATGTTGGTCTTCGGAGAGGTGTCATCGAAGTTTTCAGAATCGACCGCACCACCGCCGTTTACGCCCGCGCCGTTAGCGGTCACACCAATCTGGTCGTCGCCGAAATCGCTGGTATTCACCTGAACATAGTCAATCAGCGCTTCACCCAGAGGCCAGGCATTGATATCGCCTTCCAGACCATCTTCACTGTCATAATCAGTTGAATCAATCGGGCTCAGACGGAAACGGTACACCTCAGTCTGACCGTAAGGTTCACGCGCCACCAGCCAGGCTTTTTTGGCCGCTTCCAGGTTTGCTTCAGACGGATCCGCGCGGAATGAGGCAAGTGCATCCTGCAGTTCTTCAGCCGTTGCGACTGAGTCGTTGTAAGCGGCCAGAGCAATATCGGCGTTGGTATCCAGCAGGGAACGAACATTATCGAGGTTGAGTTCGCCACTGGTGGTCAGGCCATTTGTTGCATCGTCATTGCTGCTATTGCTACCGCCGCCACACGCTGTCAGAAATACAGCAGTCGCCACGCCAATAGCGAGATGATTAAGTTTCATACAGAAGCTCCTTGAGATGGGCAGGACACCGCCCCAGTGAAAATGTCCCACGGATAATAGGGCTAATGATAATGATTAGCAACTTCGGAACTTAATCTATGTCATTACTTTTGCAGATTTATCGGCGTAAAATAAAAAATACCGTGATAAAGAGACCCTGGCTGATGAATCTGATCAGACCCTTCCTGCTGCTTACGCTGTCTGCCGCATTGCTGGCCTGCGGAGGCTCCGATAAAAAAGACAGTGTGCCCGCGCTGAACACCCAGGAGACACTGGGAGCGGCACTCTTCAACGATACCAACCTGTCCCTTAACCGTACGCAGTCCTGTGCCACCTGCCACATGGCAGACCATGCATTCGTCGATGCATCCACCGACAGCTCCGGGGCGACCCGTGCGGTATCTCTGGGCGATGATGGCGTATCCCTGGGAGACCGCAATACGCCGACGGCCATGTACGCAGCATTTGCTCCGGATTTTCAGTTCGCAGAGCGAAGCCGCTTCAACACTAATCAGGGTGGCTACACGGGCTGGCTTGGGGGTCAGTTCTGGGATGGACGGGCAACCGATCTGGAAGCTCAGGCCGGCGGCCCGTTTCTGAATCCGGTTGAAATGAACATGCCCGACAAAGCCAGTGTTATTTCCCGTGTTCTGGAAAATACTGACTATGCAGAAGCCTTTGAGTACCTGTATGGCGACAACATTTTTGACGACACGGAAGCGGCATATGACGCGCTGACAGCGGCCATTGCCAGCTTTGAACGGACCGCAACATTTGCCCCTTTCAGCTCAAAATACGACAAGTCACTGACCGGAGACTACACCTATAACCCGGCTTCATTGGCGACCACAGGTAAAGCACTATTTTTTTCCGGGCAATTTACCAACTGCTCTACCTGTCATCAGTTACAGCGGAACAATCACCGTGAAGAAACGTTCAGCGGTTATGAGTTCCATAATATCGGGGTTCCCGAAAATACGGCCGCCCGGACAGCCAATGGCAGCGCGGCAGGGTTTACCGACCTGGGTTTGGCCGCAAACGATGCCGTTGCAGATGCGAACAATCTGAGTGCACTTGAAGGAAAATTCCGGGTGCCGACCTTACGCAATATCGGCGTCACTGCCCCGTACATGCACAACGGCGTATTTGCCAGCCTGGACACTGTGATCCGCTTTTACGATAAGCACCTGGCGAACTCAGACAACACCATTAATCCGGAGACTGGAGTTGCATGGGCGTCACCGGAAATCGACAGAAATATTTCTTCAGTAATTCTGCAATCCGGACCCAAACTTTCTGACACAGACATTCAGGGCTTAGTGTGCTTTCTGTATAGCCTGACCGACGAGCAGTTTGAAGATCAGCTGCCCGCCGATGCGGCAGAGTGTGGCTTATAACCAGCGTATTTTTCGGAACAGGACCAGCAGACCTACAGCGATCATTCCCATGACGCCAAGCAGGTAGAAGTATCCATTTCTGGCGTGAAGTTCAGGGATATACTCGAAATTCATCCCGTACAGTCCGGCCAGGAAGCCGAGCGGGATGAAGATCGCGGTAATCACTGTCAGAACCTGCATCGTCCGGTTCAGCTGATGAGAAGCAATAGACAGGTAACCATCAATCAGGTCGCCACAGATCGAATAAAACATTTCTGTCATCGTGTACAGGCGATCAAAACGGTCATGCAGATCAGTAATGGCATGGCGCATCGGCTCATCAGAAATGGCGATCAGGTCGTATTCTTCGCTGCGCAACTCGTCGGTAATATTACGATGATAATTAAACAGCCGGCGCAACTTCACCAGCCGCGAACGGTACACCATTAATTCCCGCATCAGTTCATCATTACCATTGGTCACCAGCGAGTCTTCGATATCGCTCAGGTGACTCTCGAATTCCAGCAGCGCATCCAGATAAATACCGGCAGAGGTATGCATGATTTTGAGAGCCAGGTGACCGGCTCCCATGCGCAGCTGCGCAGCACCCGTATCATTAAACATACGGTTGACGCTTAACGCCTCTTTAGGATGGCGGGTAATCAGAATATTTTTTCCAACAAACAGCGCGATGGTCTGTGCTTCATGCTCCAGTTCCGCCGAGAAACTGGCAATACCGCGATACAGAATAAAAGTGTAGTTACTGAATTCTTCAATTTTTGGTGGATGGCGCGGACGCTGAGCGTCGTGAATCGCCAGCGGATGGCAATTCATCGACTTAAGAATTTCCAGTTCCCGCTCTTCACTCTCTGCTTCAAGATCCAGCCAGAGATAGGTATCCGGCTTGGAGCGCCACTCGTCGATCAGTTCGAGCCCCCCCTGAAGGGATTTGCCATTTTTGTAGGTCAGTAACGTACGGATCATAATCTCTCCTGAAGACCGAAGATCGCTCAGAATAACGTGTGTTGAATCCCGGCAATGGCTGCAAAGTCATCGCCTGTGAACTGAAAAATAGCCTCTGCCACCGGCTGTAGCTGCTTTTCCAGATAATGATTGTAGTCAATCGCCGACTGCCGGATTTCGACAGGCTCAGGGCCATTAACCGTGAGCATATAGCTTATCCAGCCACCACGCTCCTGATATTTCTCCGGCCGCCCATGATGCTTCAGCCAGTCATCCATTTTCGCAGCGGCCTTTGCATGAGGTGGCCGGCTTCTCTGATACATAGGTAGCGGCCGTTTCAGGCGCTTCCGGTAGGTCAGCTCATCATCGCGCTCTCCGGCAAGCAGTGCATCTACTTCTGCCTTCAGCCAGAGCTGATATGGCTCGCCATAGAATATCCGACGATACAGTTCTTTCTGAAAGCGCCGCGCGAGCTTAGTCCAGTCGCTGCGCACAGCCTCCAACCCCTTAAATACGAGCTGATTGTCGCTGGCAATGATCCCGGCATAACGCTTTTTACTGCCGGTCTCTTCTCCCCGGATCGACGGCATAAAGAACTGCCGGTAATGGGTTTCGTATTCCAGCTCCAGATAACTTTCGAGCCCGAAATCCGCCTTAAGTTCATCCTGCCACCAGCGATTAAGGTCACGGGCAAGGTTGCGCCCCGTCTCATCGGCGCTCTCGTCATCGAGGTTATCTCTGAGCCAGACGAACACAGAATCGGTGTCACCATAAATCACGTCGTAACCCTGCTGACGGATCCATTCAGACGTGCGCAGAATAATATCGTGACCACGCTTGGTAATAGAGGCTGACAACCGGGTGTCGTAAAAACGGCATCCCTCTGAACCCAACACGCCGTAGCACGATGCCATGATAATTTTAATCGCCTGAGAAAGAGGTTTATTCCCCCCAGATCTCGCCGCCTCCCGCTGTTCGCCCAGGTGTCGGATCAGATCCGGAAGAATATGTTTCTGACGATGAAAACGACCACCAAAATACCCGGGTACTGTGTCATCAACATCAGCGGCCATGCCTTCGACCAACCCCTGAGGATCAATCCGGAAGGTGCGGATAATCGAGGGGTACAGGCTTTTGAAATCCAGAACGAGAATGTTGTTGTACAGGCCCGGGCGCGAGTCCATAACAAAGCCACCAGGACTTTTCTCGGCGCTGTAGCCGTCTCCGATATCCGGCGCGACCCATCCGGCGCGATGCAGACGCGGCAGGTACATAAATTCGAATGCGGCAACCGACCCGCCCATGCGGTCAGGCAGCAGCCCTGTCATACGGGAGCGGGCGATCAGAAAATTAAGCAGATCGGTTTTATCGAATATATCCAGCACCAGCTCACAGTCTTTCAGGTTGTAACGGGCCAGCGCGGGTTTATCTTCGTCAAATAAACGTTCTATATCCCGCCCACGCTCGTCGCCTTTCAGCAGTTTGCCTTCGCCTAACAGATCACGGGCGACATCATCCAGTGCAAAACTTTCGAACTGCCAGGTTGCGTTACGCAGACACTCAATCCCATCCAGCACGACCCGACCCGCAACATGCACATAAAGGCGGTCTGACACCTCGCGCCACTCAACAACACTCTGATCACGGCCAAGTCGGAACGGAAGCTGATGCTCGTCAAACTTGCGCCGCAGAAAGGCCATATCAAACTGAATAAAGTTCCAGCCCAGTATCGCGTCCGGATCGTAGTCATTAATCACATCCAGAAAACGCTGAAGCAGCGCAGGCTCATCACTGACATACTCCAGTGACACAGTGTTCCTGCCCTCACCAATCATAATGACCCGCTCAAAATCGCGGGCAAAAAAGCCGATGGAGAAAAGGCGGTCTGGTTCCCCAGTGCGGGGATACGAGGTTTCAATGTCGACCGACAGACAACGCAGCGCAGGTTGGTAGCTGCCGCTTTTCAGCGCCGACAGATAAACGTCCTGCCAGCCGTCATGTCTTTCACTGCGCTCAGGAATCAGGTTGGCCGACCCCGTCACAAAGCGCTCCATCAGATAACGGTCTGTCGGGCGGATATCCAGCTCGCGAACAGGAATATCCTGCTCCCTGAGCACGTTACGCCAGCGATAGAGATATCCCGAAGGCAGATAACAGGCACAGGCCGGACGTCCATCAAACATCGACATTGCGACGTTACGCAGGGTAACAGGCCACCCGAGAGTGTCCGCCACCTGCTGTGCCCGCGCCATATCCGGGGCAGGAATAAAACACACGCACGGCTGTACGACACGGGTTCTGACCGGACCCTCAGGGGTAGACCACCAGAAAGTCAGGATGCTTGTGTCGTTTTCATCATGCCAGCGGCTGGATAACAGGAATGCAGGAAGCAACGTTTCGGAATTTCGTTTCTATACTGAAGAAACACGAGTCTATTGCAGGAGTGGATACATGACCACACCCCAGATCAGTCAGGACCCTCTATACCTGATGCTGAGGAACGATGATGTCGCCGGTTTTAACAAAGCACGGGAGAGCGGGCAGGCCTGTGACCTGAAGGGCTGTGACCTGCGCGGACTGGATCTCCGCAAAATCGAACTTAGCGGTATGGATCTGACAGATACCTATTTCCGTGGCTCAGACCTCAGAGGTATTGATTTCCGTGGTTGCAGGCTCGATGGCGCCAGCCTCGCGGATGCTAAGGTCAGTGGCTGTTACTTTCCTGCGGAAATCTCTGCAGAAGAAATACAGATGTCTGTAAAACTAGGCACCCGATTGCGCCACACAATTTAACTGTGACTCAGTTATCACCCCTGCGGCCAGACACTTTATCCCCTGTCAGAACGGCGTAAAGTATCGTCATTGATGAATTGCCCGCAGAGGCAAAGCACAGCGAGGAACTGATATGTACCTGACAGGAACCCACCCCGCCGACGGCATAGAAGAAATTACTGGCCGACTGCAGCAATTGACCCGCGAGCTGTTAAGCGGAATGGAGTTTACCCGACCTGCTGTGACTTATGAGTCTCTGGACGATCTGCACGAGCACTTCGACCGCGATTCTGTTTTTCTGGTCCTCGACGGCATCATTGAACTGAATCAGAACGGTGAAACCGTCATCAGTTATGAAGAAGGCGATCTGATTGGCCTGACCCAGGCCTTTCACCAGCAATCGCCGGTACTCTCCGCTGAAGGCTATGTCGAGCTGCAGCCGATCGAACGCGACCTGATGCTGCGCCATATATACAGCGATCCCCGTCGCCAGCATTGCTGGAGCCATCTGCTGATCACCAGCAACGCCCTGTTAACCAATCATCTGGCCCGTGTGATGCCGGATGAACGGGTGCCCGCCGCTGGTTTCCTCAATTTTGTAACCGGCGAGAACATCATTAACCAGGGCGATGAAGCCGATATGGTGTACACCATCATCAGTGGCGAAGCCGATGTTCTGGTCGATGGGGTAAACGTCGGTACGCTCGGCGAGGACGAAGTATTTGGCGCAATGGCGGTGTTCACGAAAGAGCCCCGGACTGCCACCGTCCGTGCGCGCACGCCGTGCTCAGTCATGGCCGTCCCCAAAGAAGATTTTAATGTCCTTATTCAGGCTCAGCCCCAGGCCGCTCTGAACCTGATTGAGAACCTTGCGAGACGGATATCGATAATGAACCAGCAGCTTCTTGAACAGACAGGAAGCGACAAAACCGGTCAGACTCAGCCAATTTAAAAATAAATGAGAATTATTATTGACTGCGAATAATTATCATCCTAGTATTCAACTCATCGGAGGGTAGCTCCTTCGATAATCAGCATTCAGGCGAACAGTTTTGAATGGTGATCTCTCTCATCAAGCTAATCACGGTTGCTTCGCCCCTCTTTATGAGGGGCATTTTTTTGCCCGCTCTCCGGGTATCCGTTGTATTCTCTCGCTGTATTTCTGCAACCAAGCTCTGAACTGATGACCTTCCGGACGCTCTGCACCTCCTCCGAACTGACCGAGGGCGAATCCCGCGGCTTCGAACCCGACGGGCAGGCACTTTTTATCGTGCGCCATCGCTCGCACGTATACGCCTACCGCAACCATTGCCCGCACCTGGGCATTCCCCTGGAATGGCAACCAGACCAGTTTCTGGACAGTGACGGCAGTCTGATTCAGTGTGCCATGCACGGTGCGCTGTTTCTGATTGACAGCGGACACTGCATTTCTGGCCCTTGTACGGGACAATCACTGAAAGCGCTTCCCTGTCGGGAGATTGATGGAAAGATCGAAGTCGACCTGACGCCTGAAGCTACAGCCTGACGGGCAGCAGCCCGGCCGCTGTCATTGCCGCTGGCGTCTGCGTAAAACTGACACTAACCGCCAGTACTTCCACGCCCCCTGCCACGACGTCGCGCAGTGCTGCCGCGTAGGCCGGATCGATATGTTCAGCGGCGCTGACCTCACGGATGCCTTCGTGCGGCACACAAAAGACCAGCACCGCGCGGTCGCCCTGCTTTTTCAGCTCTGCCAACCGACGCAGGTGCTTCAGACCACGCTCTGTCACGGCATCAGGAAAACACCCCAGACCATTGTCCTGCTCCAGCAGAGTGACGCTTTTCACTTCCACCCAGCAGCGCGCGCCGTCCGCTTTATGCAGGCAGAAGTCCAGACGACCATCTTCAACACGGGGCTCAGACTGCACCTCATCGTAACCGGTCAACCCGGGAATACGGCCATTACGAAGAGCCTCGCCGATCACGCGATTGGGCTGTGCCGTATTCACACAGGCACGGTAGCTGTCATCCACCAGCACCCATTCCAGGGTGTAGCGATATTTGCGCTTAGGGTTGGCACTGTCGGCCAGCCAGACCTTCCAGCCAGGCTCGGCACAGCGCTTCATAGATCCCGTATTCGGGCAATGGACAGTCAGCTCGGAGCCATCGTCCAGCACGACATCCGCGAGAAAGCGTTTATAGCGCCGGACAAGCGTGGCCGGGATCAGTTCAGCCGGATAATTCATAGTGTCTCCAGCCAGTTCCCGAGGCGCTCGATGGCCTCACGCAGTCGCGTAAGATCCGTCGTAAAGGCAAAACGAATATGACTGCCCGCCCGATACTCACCAAAATCGACCCCCGGGGTCAGCGCAACACCGGTTTCGCGGAGAATCCGCGCGCAGAAGCTCAGGCTGTCATCGGTAAAGCGGCTGGCGTCCGCGTACACATAAAACGCGCCCTCTGGAGCGACAGGTACGTTGAACCCAAGTGTCGGCAGTGCTTCAAGCAGATAATCGCGGCGCTCTGCAAGAATCTGCCGCCGCTCCTCGAGAATCGCCATCACGTCCGGGGTAAATGCCCCCAGTGCCGCATATTGCGCGGGGGTTGGGGGCGCGAGAAAGAGATTCTGCGCCAGAGTATCCATCGCCGGCACCCAGCTTTCTGGCACCACAGTCCAACCCAGGCGCCAGCCTGTCATGCCAAAGAATTTAGAAAAACTGTTCAGTACTACAGCGTCATCCGCCACGGAAAGCACCGTCTCCGGCGCGTCACCGTAGTTCAGACCCTGATAAATCTCATCGACCCACAACTCACCACCTTGCGCCTGACAAGCCTGGTTCAGTTGCTCAAGCTCACTCAGAGACAATACGGTGCCTGTGGGGTTCGCCGGCGTCGCCACCAGCGCCGCCTGAGTGTTCGCCTGCCAGTGCTGCTCAATATCCGCCGCTGTCAGCTGATATTTCTGTTGCGGCCCGCAGGGCACCAGCTGACCATGCGCCTCAAATACCCGGGCAAAATGGCGGTTACACGGATACCCGGGATCAGCCAGTAACAGACCGTCCCCCGGATTAAGCCGGGCAGCCGCAAGCAGTAACAGCGCACCCGATGCCCCGGGCGTCAGCAGAATCCGCGACGAGGCCACCTCAACACCAAAGCGTTCGTGGTAATACTGGGCCAGCCGCTCACGTAACTGCGGCAGACCAAGCGCAGGCGTATACCCTGTGTGCCCGGCCCTTAACGCCCTGATCGCGGCTTCTGTCACGGGTTCCGGGGTCGGAAAATCAGGTTCGCCGACTTCCAGATGAATGATGTCCTGCCCCTGAGCCTGAAGTGCATGCGCCTCGGCCAGAATGGCCATCACCTGGAAAGGCTGAACCTCTCTGCTACGCTTAGTGTTTACTGACATGATTCTCAATAAGTTCTGTTTACTGGCTTATTGTGACAGATCACCAGCCACTCACAACATGAGACTGAAAGTGGCCCATGTCACAGAGTGGCACTTTAAGCGACTAAAACCCTATATAAAGTATTGGCGATGATTGGTTTATCTGATAGTTTCCCCGCCTTACCTAAAAAGGCGCAGTGTTGCGTGATGACCTACTGAACAGGTGAGGCACAAGAGAAATGCCGCAAGATAAAAAAGAATTTGCCCTGTCTGACTTTACTCCATACGCCATCAAGGATGGTGAGGAGTACATGAACGAGGCGCAGCGTAACCACTTCCGTAGCATTCTGAGCAACTGGCGTCAGGAACTGATGGAAGAAGTTGACCGCACCAAAGAACACATGCAGACCGAACTCAACAACTACGCTGACCCGAACGATCGTGCCAGCCAGGAAGAAGAGTTCAGCCTGGAGCTGCGGACCCGCGATCGCGAGCGTAAGCTGCTGAAGAAGATTGAGAAGACCATCGACCTGATCGACAAAGATGATTACGGCTACTGTGAAGCCTGTGGCGTCGAGATCGGCATCCGTCGACTGGAAGCACGTCCGACTGCAGACCTCTGTATCGACTGTAAGACCCTGGCTGAAATCAAAGAAAAACAGCTCGGCGTCTGATCTTCTGCAAACGGCGGGGCTGATTCAGCTCCGCTGTCTGTACATTTCTTATGTCTGAATACCACGGACGTTTCGCCCCCTCTCCGACCGGACCACTGCACTTCGGCTCTCTGCTGGCTGCACTCGCGAGCTATCTCGACGCCCGGCATCATCAGGGGCGCTGGTCTGTCCGCATCGAAGATCTCGATCCACCCCGCGAAGATCCAACCGCCGCTGACTCAATCCTGCGCATTCTGGAAGACTATGGTCTCTTCTGGGACGGCCCCGTCATACGCCAGAGTGAACGTAGTGAGGCCTACGAAGAAACGCTGGCTCGGCTACGGCAGCAGGGGCTGGCATTTCCCTGTGCCTGTTCTCGCCGCCAACTGGGCGACCGCCTTCATCTGGGCATCTGCCCGACTCCCGGTCAGACAGATTTCGCCTGGCGCTTCCTCTGCCCTTCCGGTGAACTGACCCTGCACGATGGCCTGCAGGCTGATCACAGTTACCAGCTGGAACAGGATATCGGCGACTTTGTTATCCGTCGACGGGACACCTTATGGTCGTATCAGCTGGCTGTTATCACCGACGATGCCTTTCAGCAGATCACACATGTGGTCAGAGGCATAGACCTGATCGACTCCACCGCCAGGCAATACCTTCTGCAGCAGGCGCTGAAACTGCCTCACCCTGAATACAGCCATATTCCGGTGGCCACAGAAGACAACGGTCAGAAGCTGAGTAAGCAGAATCTGGCGCTGCCGTTACGGGCTGCCGATGCTGCTGACGTGCTCTGGCAGGCGCTCGACTGGCTGCAACAACACCCGCCAGCATCGTTGCGCGGCGCTTCCTGCCAGACCCTGCTGGAATGGGCAACAGAACACTGGCAGATTGAGGCGCTGGCTGGCCTGACTCAACATCCTGCACCCGCGGGCTTCCGCCGCCGCTCCTGACCGGCAGCCTTTACTTTCTGCCGGGAGTTTCTGGCGCACCCGGGTTATGTGCTACTCTCTGGCCATCTCTCTGACGGACCGACAGATGTACGATTATCGTCTTGGCCTGCTCTTGCTGGTCGGCATTTATCTGATATCCCCGATTATGATGGACTGGTGGCTGGACGACCGCGCTGCCTGGTATCGCCCGTTTGGTATCTGGGCCCTTCTGATCGCTTTCTACATCTGGATCAACAGTAAGCAGAACAACAACGATGACCTTTAGTCTTGGCCAGCTCGCCTTACTCGTTCTGGGCTATCTGGCAGCCCTGTTTCTGACCGCATACGCCGTCGAGCGTGACTGGATTCCGCGCCGCTGGGTACGCCACCCGATTGTTTACGTGCTCTCTCTCGGGGTCTATGCCAGCGCCTGGGCTTTTTACGGCTCGGTCGGGCTCGCAAACCAATACGGTTACGGCTTTCTGGCGTATTACCTGGGGATCTCCGGGGCCTTTGTCCTGACTCCGGTGTTACTCAGCCCGATTCTTCAGATCACCCGGACCTATCAGCTCAGCTCGCTCGCTGACCTGCTGGCATTCCGTTACCGGTCGCGATGGGCCGGTATTCTGGTGTCACTCTTCATGCTGGCGGTCGTGATCCCGATGCTCACGCTGCAGATCACCGCCATTGCCGACACCCTTTATCTGCTTAACCGTGAGTGGCCTGTCGGTAATCTCGCATTTGCCTACGTACTGGTGATGATCATCTTCGCCATTCTGTTCGGCGCCCGCCATGTATCTCCGCGGGAAAAGCACGAAGGACTGGTATTCGCCATTGCGTTTGAATCCCTGCTTAAACTGGCCGCCATCCTGATACTGGGTGGCGTGGTCCTGTTCGGGATATTCCCTGAGGTCGGGGGGCTGGAAAAATGGCTGCAGGAAAACCAGGCCGTTCTGGCTGAACAACAGGTACGCCTGCAGGACGGGCCATGGCGCACCCTGCTGATGGTCTTCTTTGCCGCCGCCGTCGCGATGCCACACATGTTCCACATGGCCTTCACCGAGAACACAAACCCCGGGGCTCTGCGTCATGCCAGCTGGGGCGTGCCTCTGTTTATGCTGGTCATGAGCTTCTCAGTGCCGCCAATTCTCTGGGCGGGTTACTACCTCAATGTCGAGACGGACCCGTCGTACTTCGCACTGGGTATTGGTCTGGCCACCGAGTCGCCCTTTCTTACGCTACTGATTTTTATCGGGGGTCTGGCTGCCGCGTCGGGCATTATCATCGTGACGACGCTATCGACGGCAGCTATGTTCCTGAACCATCTGGTACTGCCCGTCTACAAGCCGGCACCGCGATATGACTTCTATCGCTGGTTACTGTGGATGCGCCGCTCCCTGATCGCAGTCATTCTGTTTCTGGCGTACGGTTTCTACCTGCTGGTCGGGGCCGACCTCGACCTCAGTCAGCTGGGGATTCTCGGGTTCGTTGCCTGCTCACAGTTCCTGCCCGGTGTGCTTGGCCTGCTCTACTGGCCAAAATCGAACCGCAAGGGCTTTATAGCCGGTGTCGTCACCGGGACCTTCACCTGGATCTACGCCCTGCTTCTGCCGTTCTGCGAACTGGCCCTCGGCTGGAACGTACCTTTCTGGCTACCGGCCACCGATGAGAGCAACTGGCACCTGGCCGCGATTTCGGCCATCAGTGTGAACTTCACGCTGTTCGTCATCATCAGCTTTGCCACTCGCCAGAATGCCGCAGAGGCCGCCGCCGCCGATGCCTGTTCAATTGATACGGTGTCCCGTCCATCGCGCCAGCCACTGGTAGCGAACAACACCAACGAAATCATCAATGCCCTGACCCGCCCACTGGGACGCTATGTTGCCGAGCGGGAGGTCTATCAGGCGTTAGAGGATCTCGAATTACCATCGTACGAAGACCGGCCATACGCCCTGCGCCGCCTGCGCGGACGTCTGGAAGCCAACCTGTCAGGTCTGATGGGCCCGACCGTTGCTCACGACCTCGTCAGCCGTTACCTGCCGTTCCGTGATGACGTTGAACTGACCGAAGACATCTACCAGATCGAACAGCGCCTGGAGGGCTTCCACAGCCGTCTCGGTGGTCTGGCCAGCGAGCTCGACAGCCTTCGCCGCTATCACCGCCAGACACTCGAACGTCTGCCTATGGGCGTCTGCTCACTGGCAGCCGACGGGGAAATCATGATGTGGAACCAGGCAATGTCTGATCTTACGAATACCGCTGCCAGCGATGTTACCGGATCACACATCAGCCGCCTGGCGTCACCATGGGGGCCTTTGCTGCAGGAGTTTCTGGTCAGCAAAGCCATGCACAAATACAAACACCGGGTGGAACACCGGGGCCGGCCACACTGGTTCAGTCTGCACAAAGCGCTGATCGAAGGCAGCAATGGTCAGCCCGGTGGCACCGTCATTCTGATGGAAGATCAGACCGAGACTCAGCTGCTCGAAGAAGAACTGATCCACAACGAACGACTGGCCTCCATTGGCCGGCTCGCTGCGGGTGTTGCGCATGAAATCGGCAACCCCATCACCGGGATCGACTGCCTGGCGCAGAGCATGAGGTATGAGACCGACAACCCCGAACTGCTGCAGATGGCAGACCAGATTCAGGAGCAGACTAAGCGGGTCACCCGTATCGTGCAGTCGCTGATGAATTTCTCTCACGCAGGGCATCACTCCACAGAACACGAGCTGGTCGACGTCTCGTACTGCGTCGACGAAGCCATGCAGCTTCTGCGTCTCAGCAAACGTAGTCAGGATATCACCTTCGTGAACGACTGCCCGCCGGCACTGGCGACCCTCGGCGATGCTCAGCGTCTCGTACAGGTGTTCGTCAACCTGCTGGGCAATGCCCGCGATGCGTCAGAGCCGGGCAGCAGTGTCTGGGTTCAGGGAGAAGCCGACGAAGAGCAGATCCATGTTATGGTACTCGACGAAGGGCACGGCATTCCGACCGAAACGCTCGACCGAATTTTCGAGCCCTTCTTCACAACAAAAGATGTGGGTAAAGGGACAGGTCTGGGCCTGTCCCTTGTCTACAGTATTATTGAAGAACACTATGGCCACATCACGATCGACAGTCCACTGGCGAACGGACGTGGAACCTGTGTTAAAGTCAGCCTGCCACGGGCTGAACAAACTGAAGTTACGGAACCCCATTAATGAGTCACATCTTAGTCGTTGAAGACGAAGCCATTATCCGCCAGGCCGTTCGACGCCTGTTGCAGCGTCACGACCACGAAGTGACGGATGTGGACTCACTGGATGCCGCCAAAGAGCAGGATTTTTCCCAGTTCGACATGATCATCAGCGATCTGCGTCTGCCGGGTGGCAACGGCACCGAACTGATCACTCTGGCCGGTAACACTCCCGTGTTAATCATGACCAGCTACGCCAGCCTGCGCTCTGCTGTGGACGCCATGAAGTTAGGCGCGGTCGACTACATCGCCAAACCGTTTGACCACGATGAAATGCTTCAGGCCGTTACCCGTATCCTCAGCAAGGGGAAAATGTCCTCCGAAACGCCGGTTGCGGTAGCAGGTGACGCCTCACCGGACCCGGAAGGCAGCAGCACTGGCATTATCGGCAGCTGCGAGCCCATGCAGTTACTCTTCCGTAAAATTTCTAAAGTGGCACCGACCGATGCGACCGTACTGATTCAGGGTGAATCCGGTACCGGTAAAGAGCTGGTCGCCCGTGCCCTGCACAGTCAGAGTCGTCGCGCCAACAACCCGCTGATCTCAGTCAACTGTGCTGCCATCCCGGAAACCCTGATTGAGTCCGAACTGTTCGGGCATGAGAAAGGCGCGTTTACCGGCGCAACTGCACAACGCCAGGGTCTGGTCGAAGCCGCAGACGGTGGCACTCTCTTCCTGGACGAAATTGGCGAATTACCGCTGGAAGCTCAGGCCCGGCTACTCAGGGTGCTGCAGGAAGGGGAAATACGCCGCGTGGGCTCAGTGCAGAGCCGTAAGGTCAATGTGCGCCTCGTCGCGGCCACTCACCGACACCTGAAAGAGCTGGCCTCTATGGGCGAGTTCCGGGAAGACCTGTATTACCGCCTGAATGTCGTTGAGCTGCATCTGCCACCGCTGCGTGAACGTGGTGAAGACGTCGTTGAGATTGCCACAGCCATGCTGACACGCGCCTGTGAGCGGATGCAGCAGCCCGCAATGCAGTTCAGTGACGAGGCCTTGCACGCCATCCGCACCTATCACTGGCCGGGCAATGTCCGCGAACTCGAAAACGCAGTAGAACGGGCAGTCATTCTGGCCGACGACAACAGCATCGAAGCCTCGCTGCTCGGTATTGAGGTCTCAGCTGACCGTTACCTCAGTGAAACCATGCGTAACAACCTCGTTGATACCAGTAACCCTTACCAGGCGGACGATCCGGCGAATGGAAATCAGGGGGATCTGTCTCTCGATGATTACTTCGTCCACTTCGTTCTCGAAAACGAAGCCTCGATGACTGAAACCGAACTGGCCAAAAAACTGGGCATCTCCCGTAAGTCCCTCTGGGAACGTCGCCAGCGCCTGGGCATTCCCCGCAAAAAAGGCAAGTAACCCTCCTTCTTCCGGCGCCTGCCCCCGACGCAGTCTTCTTCGCTGCTCCTCTGCCAACAGGCCTTCGCCTGCTGGCGGATTGTGACTCATCAAATTACACAGTGTTACCTAACATACAGAACTGTTACCGAATGGCTCAGATCTCGTAACACTTTAGTCGAAGTGTCTATAATTATAGACACCTGTAATTTCATAACCCATTGATTTATATGTATTTTGTATTTCTGGCACGGTATTAGCTAAATAAACAATATCAAGCATGTGTCCATAAACAAAAATAACAAAGAGGCAAAGCTTGAGAGTTTAGGGAAGGCGCACCAACAACAATAACAAAGCGCCTGTGGTTCCTTCACTCATAACAAGAACGACAATCGCCACCATTGATTGTTTCGAATGAGCGGCCATGAAAGACCAATAAAAACAATAAGATACGGTCTGACTGTTCATTCAAAACGACGATGACACCTGTGGCAGAGCACAGAACAATAACAATAAAGCCCTGAGAAGCCGCCCACCCCAGCGGCTTTTTTATTTTCTGCCTTTCATACTGTCTTGGGCCTTTCGGGATGAGACCTCATCAGCCATATTTTCAACGATTCCATTTTCGCAAGGGCACCTCATGTTACCTGAGTAACAGATGCTGTTACTCCGGCAGGTCAAAATGCGTAAGGAAAGGTAACACTTTCTCAGTAACACTCGCCCGAGAAAACACTAACTTATTGATTTATACAATATTTTTAAACATGGCACAATTCTGGCTAATACTTAAGTACTATGAAGCGACGCAGACAATAAAAATAAAACGCATCGCTGCACCGGAACCGGCCACTTCTAACAATAACAAAGGCCTGCAGGACCACCGGGGAAGAAAAGCGAATAATCAGTGTCATTCCACAGAACTGACTCCCGTAAGAACAACAACAAGAGTTACGGGACATCAGCCAGTGAAACAGAGATGACGCACCAGAATCCCGAAAAGCCGCTATCGCGGCTTTTTTATTGCCCGGCGTTCAGCCACACCCCTCATCCACACGCTATCTCTGCGCCATTCCAGGATCTGCTACCCAGGTCGAA
>Ga0208830_1000099_pt1 | contig 47371 bp, 43 predicted proteins | sample DeeseametaMP2634_FD_184169 | JGI IMG/M metagenome (GOLD analysis project Ga0208830, IMG submission 184169) | Marine microbial communities from the Deep Atlantic Ocean - MP2634 (SPAdes) | ecosystem: Environmental > Aquatic > Marine > Oceanic | place: Northeast of Antigua and Barbuda, North... | reverse complement strand
GCCGCGGCTGAAGCTCATTCCTCCGGAATGTTTGCCTTTTTGTGATATCCGCTTTGGGCTGCGGATATTTTTAACATCCAGCTCCTGTTTTAAGGCGCGTACCGAGCCGAGCTTCAAATACCAGTCAAAGATCATTTGAGCCAATTGCTCTTCATCCGGATTTATATGCAACTGGCGATTTTCGATACGGTAACCGACAGGCGCGGCTCCGCCCATCCACATACCTTTTTTCTTGCTTGCCGTGATCTTGTCACGAATACGTTCGCCCGTGACTTCCCGTTCAAACTGGGCGAAGGATAACAGTACATTGAGCGTCAACCGCCCCATTGAGGTTGTCGTGTTAAAACTCTGCGTAACACTGACAAAGGTGACGCCATATTCGTCAAACACCTCCACCAGCTTTGAAAAATCCATCAGCGACCGGGTCAGCCGGTCAATCTTGTAAACGACCACAATCTGGATTTTCCCGGCCTTGATATCTTCAACAAGCCTATTTAATGCGGGTCGATCCATCGTTCCGCCGGAGTAGCCGCCGTCATTATACTGCTCGGCGCTGGCGCGCCATCCCTCTGATTTTTGACTCATGATGTAGGCTTCACACGCTTCGCGCTGGGCATCAAGGGTATTGAACTCCATATCCAGCCCCTCGTCTGTAGACTTTCTGGTATATATCGCGCATGTCATGGTTTGATTTGTATTCTTCATAGCTCCATACACGCTTGCCGTGGCGAGGAAGTCCAGTCAATAGTGATATTATTTCAGGCCGAAAAACACCCAGCCATTCCATTTTGACCCGGTAATATGATTTGCGATTTTTGAGAGGCTGGACCAAATTTCTCCGCCAAATTCAAATCCGTTTGCGGTGACAGAGACGCTATATTTTTGACCCTTGTAGATACGTTCCAGCCGCGTGCCGGGCTTGAGGCGTTGATTGGGTCTTGTCAGACTAAAACTACTTTTTCTGGATTTTCTCAGAAATCGCATTTTTGCACTGGTTTTGACCCTAAAATTTAATCTGCCACCAAAAGACCCTTTTAACCAATTTTAAGCAAGCCGTTATTGGACAGTAAATGATCATTTTTGCTATGATTAAACCATGACAAAAACCAACCCCTTCAAATACTACAAATCCAGCCCCGAAATCATCAAAATCGCGATCATGCTTTATGTTCGATATCCGCTCAGCCTGCGGCAAGTTGAAGATATTTTGCATCATCGCGGGATTGATATCACGCATGAAACCATCCGTTACTGGTGGAATAAATTGGGTCCGGTAATCATGAAAGAGCTGAAGAAAAAGCGTGCGCACTCACCATCAAATTGGCGCTGGCATATCGATGAAGTTTTCGTAAAAATAAACGGCGAGCTTTATTACCTATGGCGCGCAATCGACCATGAGGGAACAGTTTTGGACTGTTTCGTTACAAAACGACGAGATAAAAAGGCCGCCAAGAGAGTCTTAAGAAAACTAGTGCGGAGCTACGGGAAACCTAAACAAATTGTCACTGATAAATTGAAATCATACCGGGCCGGAATGCGCGATTTAAACATGGTCGATATCCACGAAACACAGCAATATAAAAACAATCAAATTGAGAATTCCCATCTTCATTTTCGACGGCGGGAGAAGATGATGAACAAATTCAGGCTGGCGCGATCCTTACAAAAATTTACAGCAATTCAGGCAACATTTCAGAACCATTTTAATCATCAGAGGCATATCGAAAAAAGAGAACATTTTAAAGATTTGAGACAGACATCTGTTGATGTCTGGAACGAGCTACTTGTTGCTTAAGATTTGACGTAGTGAGCAAACAGAGAAAAGTTTGCGTTAGTCTGACATCACCTTTTATCCCGCGTGAGCTGACATATCTGATTTACGTGTTTCTAATTGTTACGCCGCCACTGATTTCGACCTATTTTCATATGCGGCTGTTCGGCCTGACGCTGATTGCTGTGATCGCCGTGGTTTGGGTATTCCTGTCCTACGCCTATATCTCATTTTTCTGCCTACTGGCAGGCGCGGCGACGCTGCATTTGATTTATATCATCGTTCATAATAAATGCTGCCGGGAATGCCCGGAGATTTTCAGGTAGGGGCGATGGTAAGCATAATATAAAACAAAAATGAGTTTTACGCCGGTCTTGTCAGACTAACTTGGTGATTTTTTAATATTGTGCTGATATGATAACTTCATGTCCAAAATAAATCACTTCAAATATTATAAATCCAGCCCCGAAATTATCAAACTCGCGATCATGTACTATGTTCGATATCCGCTCAGCTTAAGAAACATCGAAGATATTTTGCATGAGCGCGGAATTGATATTTGTCATGAAACTATTCGATACTGGTGGAATAAACTAGGCCCGGTTGTTGCGAAAGAATTGAAGAAAAAGAGAACACATGCACCGTCAAAATGGCGGTGGCATATTGATGAGGTTTTCGTCAAAATCAAGGGTGAAAACCATTACCTTTGGCGCGCTGTCGATCATGAAGGTGTTGTTATAGACTGTTATGTTTCAAAACGCCGCAATCGCAGGGCAGCTCTTAAGTTTCTTAGAAAAGCGCTTAAAAACTATCAGCCGCCAAAACAAATTGTAACCGACAAATTAGGCTCTTACCGCGCCGCTTTAAAAGAGCTGAATTTGATACATATACAAGAAACCAAACGCTACAAAAACAACCAAATTGAGAATTCTCATTTGCATTTCAGGCGGCGGGAAAAGATAATGAATCGTTTTCGATCAATGCAATCCTTGGAAAAATTCACAGCCATTCAATCACAATTTCAAAACCACTTTAACCATCAAAGACATATTGAAAAAAGAGAACATTTTAAAAACTTACGCCAGTCATCAGTAGATGTCTGGAATGAAGTTCTTGTGGCTTGATATTTGACGCAATTCGCCCCCCGGAGAAAAGTTCGCGTTAGTCTGACATCACCAGCTGCACGGCGGCCTCATATCAAAACGCATGTTTTGAACAAAATATAAATTTTCAAGATGCAGTGACCTGTACTCAACAGAAAATAAATAATGATCCACGCTCTCACATTCCTGTAAATTCAGCGATGGTCAATGCGATTATTCCTTATATGGATATGGTCAAACAGTCCGTTGAAAGCGGCAAAATAACGGAAACTGAAGGTCAATATTTAATTGCTGAAAAAATTGCTGAATTCGATAACATTCAGAGACAGCGGCGCAATGAAAATAAACTCCTAGACGCGATGACAAGACCTTCACCAATTCAAAACACAATGACAAGCTGTCATGCAGCTGGCAATGTTTTTAATTGTCATTCTTATTAACTTAAATGTGATAATATCTCTTGCGAAAATAAAGTGAATTATGTTTAAGACCGTTTATTTTAAGAACATTCCCTCATTTCTTTCAATGCCTGCCGAATAATTTGAATCGCGGAATGCATAAACAACCCTGCAATTAAGAATGCGACGAGGATGTCAGGCCAGAAAAGCCCTGTATATGCAACAGCGATACCTGCAAAAATAACCAGAATGTTACCTATCGCATCATTACGGCTGCAAAGCCAAACGGAGCGCACATTGGAATCGCCATCTTTATAGCGCCTTAAAAGCATTACGCTCGCCATGTTCGCACAAAAAGCTAAAACCCCGATTAAGCCTATTGTCAAAGGATCCGGCGCGGAACCAACAATGGTACGGTAAACTGTAAATCCCAGAACTCCTACAGCCATGAAAGCTAGGCTAATACCTTTAAACAAAGATGCTTTTGCGCGCGTTTGAATTGACCGTCCGATAACGACAAAACTAAGGGCATATGTGAATGTGTCGCCTAAAAAATCCAACGCATCAGCCTTAAGCGCCATAGATTCTGCAAAATAGCCGGACATCATTTCAATCACAAACATGATAAAGTTAATAGCAATAATATATTTCAGAATCGCTTTGTAAGATTCGGTCATTCCTTCAAAGGGAACGTTTCCGCAACAATCTGTTTTAGTCATTTTTTCTAATTGATCCATTACGTTTCCTTTTTCTCTTTTTTGGACGCAAATTTTTGATACAAGGCCGGCAGAACGATTAAGGTCAAAATTGTTGACGATATAATGCCCCCAATGACGACTGTTGCCAAAGGCCTTTGAACCTCTGACCCTGCGCCTGTATTAAAGGCCATGGGAACAAAACCCAGTGATGCAACAAGAGCAGTCATTAACACAGGGCGCAATCGGGTTAAGGCACCCTCGGTAATAGCCTCTTTAAGTTTCATACCTCTTGCTTGCAGGTCACGGATAAACGAAAGCATGACAACGCCATTTAAAACAGCGACACCCGACAAAGCTATAAATCCGACCCCTGCAGAGATCGATAAAGGTATGTCTCTTATAATCAGTGCGAAAATACCACCTGTTAATGCAAGCGGAACACCCGAAAAGATAACAAGCGCCGCACGCGCAGAATTAAAGGCCATAAATAGCAAGCCAAAAATTAGTAATAGCGCAATGGGCACAACAATTGCTAAGCGCGTTCGCGCCGAAATCAGTTGCTCAAATGTACCGCCATATTCGAACCAATACCCCGCCGGAAGCCGGACATCGCTTTGAATGCTTGATTGTAGTTCGGATACAAAGCCTCCTAAATCACGTCCACGCACATTGGCTGTCACGACAATACGACGTTTTGCGTTTTCACGGCTGATTTGTGCGGGACCATAAATCACATCTATATCCGCAACTTCACGTAGAGGCACATAGTCCGGTCGGGTAGACAAGCCTTCATGCTCTGACAAGGGCAATGGAATAGGAAGACGTTTAAGGGCGTCAATATCCCCCCGCAAATGTTCGGGAAGCCTGACAACGATGTCAAATCGTCGATCACCTTCATATAAAATACCAGCCTCGCGACCGCCAATAGCAACCTCAATGATGTCCTGTACGTCTGACACATTTAACCCATAGCGATCTAATCTTTTGCTATCGGGTGAAATGTTCAGGGTTGGCAGGCCTGTAACCTGCTCAACCTTAACATCGGCTGCCCCGTCAATTTGATTGAGCGTTTTTTCAACTTCTTGTGCTGATTTTAAAAGCTGATCTAGGTCATCACCATAAATCTTGACGGCCAGGTCACTTCGCACCCCTGAAATCAATTCGTTAAAGCGCAGTTCTATCGGTTGTGAAAACTCATAATTACTGCCCGGAATTTTCTCAAGCGCAATTTCCATTTCCTCAATCAAATCTGATTTTAGCTTTCCCGAATCTGGCCATTCTGTCTTTGGCTTTAACAACACGTATATATCAGCGATATTAGGAGGCATGGCGTCTGTTGCAACTTCGGCTGTGCCAATACGGGCAATAACAGTTCGCACCTCGGGAAAGGTCATGATTTCTTTTTCAAGTTCCAATTGCATTTCAACTGATTGAGTCAAAGACGTACCCGGAGCCCGTAATGCCTGAATGGCGATATCACCTTCATCTAATGAGGGCACAAATTCTGTTCCCATACGCGTTGCTGCAAAAAAACTGATAACGACGAGAACGACGGCAATACCAATCATGGGCATAGGGTTTTTCAGGCTTAATTTTAACAGGGGCTTATATGCTTTTTGCGCGGCACTCATAATGCGCCCTTCTTTTTCATCAACAGAACCTGTTATAAAGGTTGCAACAGCTGCAGGAACAAATGTTAATGATAATATAAGCGCCGACACAAGAGCCGTTACAACAGTAAAGGCCATAGGGTGAAACATTTTCCCTTCAACCCCGCTTAGCGAGAATATAGGCAGATAAACAACCGTAATAATAACAATACCGAATATACTGGGCTTAATCACTTCGGCGGTGGCTTTGGCGGCCAAATCAAATCGTTCTTCTTTGTTTAGAATTCTACCAAGTCGATGCTGTTCCATACTGAAGCGGCGAATACAGTTTTCAATGATAATAACCGCACCATCAACAATGAGTCCAAAATCGAGCGCGCCGAGGCTCATCAAGTTACCTGATGTTTTATTTTCGACCATGCCAGTAATCGTCATTAACATGGCTATTGGAATAACGGCCGCGGTAATAAGGGCGGCTCTAAAATTCCCTAGCAATAAAAACAGAATGACAACAACTAATAACGCACCTTCTGCAAGATTTTTTTCAACGGTCTTAATCGTTCTTTCAACTAATGTTGTTCGGTCATAAACGGTTTGAACAACCACGCCGTCAGGAAGGCTTGGCGCAATTTCTTCGAGCTTTTTTGCAACACGCGTTGAAACTTGCTGAGCATTCTCACCCATCAGCATCATAGCCGTTCCCAAAACTGTCTCCCGCCCTTCTTGGGTTGCCGCACCTGTACGTAAGGGCGCGCCCAATTTCACATCGGCAACGTCATTGATATGAATTGCGACATCATCGCGTTTGGTTAATATGACATTATTAATATCATCGATATTTTTGACTTGGCCTGGAGCGCGCACCAAATACTGCTCACCGTTGCGTTCAATGTAGGCCGCCCCAACATTCGAATTATTCTTTTCGAGGGCAGATAAAACATCATGTATCGTTAAATCATAGGCCAGAAGGCGTTCCGGATATGGGGTCACATGAAACTGTTGCTCAAAACCGCCGATTGTATTGACCTCAACAACACCCTTAAGGTTTCGCAACTGCGGGACAATAATCCATTCTTGAATTGTCAATAAATCCATTGGCGTATAAAGACTACCGTCTTCTTTGCGTGCGTTTTCCTCGGCTTCTACTGTGTAAAAATAAATCTCACCCAATCCTGTGGAAACAGGCCCCATGATAGGTTCCAGTCCTTGTGGAACTTCGCTTTTTATTTGCTGTAGTCGCTCATTAATAAGCTGGCGTGCAAAATAAATATCTGTGCCATCTTCAAAAATAACGGTGACTTGCGAAAGCCCATAACGCGATGTTGAGCGCGTATAATCCAAATTTGGCAGGCCTGCCAATACGGTCTCAATCGGAAAAGTAATCCTTTGCTCAACCTCAAGCGGAGAGTAACCGGGCGCACTCGTATTGATTTGCACCTGAACATTAGTAATGTCTGGCACCGCATCAATCGGCAGTTTTTTAAAATTATATAATCCTAAGGCACATAGACCTAAGACCATAACCATGACGAGCCATCTGTGACGAATGGATAACAGTATAATATTTTCAAGCATAAGTTTTCTCTTTTTTATAAGTTCAATGGGCGTGAGCCGCAGTAGATTTTAAAATGTCTGATTTTACGATATAGCTTCCCTCTGCAACGTATTTTTCATTTGCGTCTAAGCCTTGTAAAATCTCTGTATATTCTGAGTCTGCTTGCCCGATCACAACGGGGCGCGCTTCGTAACTATTTCCCGATTGAACAAAGACAACATCACCTTGCTCTTCCATTTTTTGCAAGGCGCTATTTTTAACGGCAATTCTTACGTTTTGGCCGGAAATGACCACATCCCCCTCAACAGTCATGCCGGGCTTCCAAATTCGCGCGGTGTTCGGCAGTTCAATGATAGCAATCTGCGTTTGGCTTAATTCGTCTGCTGTTGGAAACAGCATATCAATTTTTCCATTTGCCATTTTTTCACGTTCAAGAGTATGGATCTTCACATTTTGGTTGCTTCTGACAAATTCAGCATCACGGGGAAAAATATGAAATTTGGCCCAGACGTTAGACAAGTCAGCAATGGTGAATAATGTTTCCGCACCCGTTACATCGCCAACATTTGTATTGCGCGACAAAACAACGCCGTTCATGGGGGCTATAATGTTATAATCACGCAGACTATCGTTAGCCTCAACAACCGCCAGGACTTGACCTTTTTGAACCTCTTGTCCCAGCTCGGTTTTAACAGCGCGCACAATTCCATCAAAGCGCGCGCGAATGTCAGCCTTGGCATTCTGATTTAATGTGATACGCCCCGTCAAAGGGATCGTTTGGTTGATTGTTTTTGGACCGGATATTTCAATTTTAAGCCCCATTCTCTTGGCTGATTCTGTGCTGATTTTGGTGCCAGCCTCTTCTTCGCTATGCCCACCTTCTTCGTGCCTAGAGTCTATATGTCCCTCACCTTCATGGTCTTCATGGTCTTCATGGTCTTCATCTTCATGACCATCAGTCGCATGATCTTCATGATCGCCTTCGTCACTATGCATTTCCACGGTTTCTGTATGCCCGTGCCCATGTTCGTCTTCTACTTCTGCATTAGCTATATTCGTGCTGATTAAAAAAAGAGTAAAAAACACGAGAAAAGGTGATAACAATTTTTTTAAATTTTGAGTGTTCATTTGATGTTTCCTTGTGTTGAAGATAGGTGATCCATAATAATTCGCTCGTATGCGCCCATAAGCACATCAATTTCAGATTTGGCCTCATGCAATATTAAAATGCTATCGAGATATGCGCTTTGAACCTGATACAATGTGCGTTGGGAATCGAGTAAATCTAAGAACGAGAATCGCCCTGCAGAATACCCCTTGGAGGCTTGATCATAAGCTCTTTGAGCGCTCGGAATAATATCATTTTGATAAGCTGTCACCTCATCATGGGCTAATGATAGTTTATCCCATGCAGACACCGCAGATTGTCGCAATGACAAGTCTTGCAACTTACTTTGCGCTTCCATCGACGCTACATTGGCATTGGCCTCGTAAATGGCACCTTGGTTTCTATTGAACACAGGTATAGGAAATGAAATCCCTGCAACCAAAGCCGTTGAATCTGTCTCATTAAAACGCCGAACCCCAAGACCGATTGTGGGGTCGGGAATGGCTTCGGCTTTTATAAGGTTTAGCTCAGATTGAGACTGCGCACTAGCAATCGCAAAAGCCCTAACTTGCGGTAAATTTTCAATCGCGGTTAAAAGTTTTGTGCGATCAGGCACGTCGGGAATATCGTTTAAAGCCGTATCAACATCATCTATATTTTCGTCTGCGATTAACTTAGCAAGCTGTGATTGCGCTACTGCCAATTCAACCTCAGCCCGTGTCTTGGCCAGCTTTGCTGCAGACTGTTCAATATCAACTTTAGTATGCTGAATATCAGATGCTGCTGCCGCGCTTACGCGTTCTTTTACAGTCGCATGTGTTTTGTCGGCCAGTGACAGACGTTTTTCAGCAAGCTTTAGTCGTTCTTGCGCAACCGCGACCCTTATAAAATAGATATCCGTTTCTGCCAACAGTCCTACTGTTTGGGCCAAAGCATTTTGATAAGTTATTTGATAAGACTGCTCCGTCACAGCTTGACGCTTTTGACGTTTGCCGCCCATCTCTATTTTTTGTTCAAGGCCGATTGTCGTCTCTGTCGCATCAAATCCTGAAAAATCTTCATCACCTGCAAAGTTTTCGATTTCAAATACAGCCTCAGGGTTTGGCACAAGCCCCGCTTGAATATGACGCCCTATAGCTTTGGAAACATCTGCTAAACCAATTAAAACAGATGGGTTGTTTTTAAGGGCTTTTTGTAGGGCCGTATCCTTATCAATAGTGCCTGCCTGTGCTGGCAGCGCACATAAAATGCCCACCGCAAGGGTTGTTATCTTCGTTAAAATATTCATTTTTTCCTCAAAGCATAGTTATATAGTCACAATACGTATGATGTTCGTCATACGATTAAAAAGCAGGGTATATGGCTACGCTAAAAACGCAGACGCACTTCACCTGTTTTAACTATGCTTTTGGAGGTCGTTTGAGGCCGTAAATAAAATCAGCGGCATGTAAGTCTTTTGCCTCAGGCATTATCTTGTTTGATAAGATTATCGGCGCATTTATAAACTTACTATCTGTTGATAAATTATGCGTGTGGGCACAGCAACTGGAACACGCCATATCACAGTCCATATCAGCCTGATTGTGTTGACTGTCTGAAGAGTCAACTGCAGATATAGCCGTATGCGTTTCGCCGGATGAAAAATCATGCGCATGCACGATGTCTGCTGTAATACCCAGCAACATTGCAAACACAGAAAATATCATTATGAACTTTCTCATTTTTAAGAAATAACACGCTTCTTAAAAAACTTCAACTTCATTATCCTTGTTCCTTTTAAACAAAAAATGTGCACCCCAATCCTCCAATCAACCAAACAAAAGCTATGACTGACAAAACAGTAAGTATTTTCTCTGAAAGCTTTTTAGATTCCATACCTGTAGACTGATTCTGTCTTATCTTCCACCAAACAAAAACAATACTTGTTATAATAAAGGCAACATTTAAAAACATGGTGTAGTCAATTTTAAAAAAATTACGTTCAGCAATGCTTTTGGTGGCAGAAGAATCAGGCAACATATTAAAAGTCGCAAAACCATAGTGCATTATCAAGGCCGCACCTATTAGAACGACTAGAAACACAGCCATAATATACAATGCGGGTTTCCAGCCATAATATTTTGCCTGTATTCTTAAAACAGGAAACACAACGAGATCGCTAAATATAAAGGCCATGATACCTGCAAAGGCGACTCCGTTACCGTATAATACTGCTGCTAAGGGAATATTGCCCATAGAGCCGATAAACGTAAAAAAGGCGGCGACTGGCCCCACAATTGTCTGCACAAGAATTTGCCAAAAGGCTGGATCATCTGTACCAGAGCCTACGAATAAGGTTTGAAAGAAGCTTTGAGGAACAAAAACGGCAATGATACCTGCAATTGTAAATCCGACCGTTACATCTTTCCATACCATCATCCATTCGGAGACATAACGGCTTGCGACTTTTTGCCAACCTTCTTTTGATGTAATTAATTTCTTCCAATCAGGGACATCTGATGCCTGCTTTTCATTTGCTTGTTCCTGCGCGTGCTGACGTGCCTGTTCTTCTAATTTTTTTGGCAAAGTTAATTTTACAATGCCCCACATAAGAATTATTAATAATAAACCGCCCAAATATTCTCCGACGACGAATTGCCATGACAGAAAAACACCAATGATAATTCCAAGCTCTATAACCAAATTTGTTGAGGACAGAAGAAACGCCAAAGACGGGATAAGGCCAGCACCTTTTGTGAATAAGGAGCGTGTCGTGCCAAGGGCGGCAAAACTGCACGAACTGGAAATAAAACCAAAAAATGTTGCGAGCGCGACACTTTTTGCGCCAGCCTCGCCCATAGTTTGTTTCATACGTTCACGCGTGACAAAGACCTGAATCATAGAGCTTATTAAATATCCCAACCCAAATGCCCAAAAAGCCATCCAGAATAAACCCAAGCTCGTTATTGCGGCCTTACTATAAAGTTCTAAAAATTGTTCCATTGCTTTTCCTTGGTCGTTCAGAATTTAAGAAATATAACATCTTATATAAAAAAATTAACCTTCTCTTATAATTTTTGTGTATAATGATAGTATGAAACGGATTATATCCACATTTTTAATTTTGGCTGTTTTCTCGCTGTCCTTGGCGTGCTTAATGCCGTTATGCTCTAAAAAGGCCGAAGCGACGAGCGCCCAGAATAGCGCTATGGAAGTACCCTGCCATGAAATGATGGATCAGGAAAACACCCTTCCAGATACATCCGACATGTCCATGATGGATTGTCTGGATCAGGATTTTGTACATAGTGTGCAGGCTCTTGATTTAACACCGAAGCATGATATCAGCAAAGTAGACTGGAATCTGTTTGGGGTTGAACAATTGGAAACGACGGCAATCCAGACACAGCATTTTCCACGGGGTCCGCCGCACGAACTCATAGTATCTGATTCTAATTTCCCACCCGTTTTCTTAACGACACAGCGCCTGCGCATCTGATTAACCTCCTTTATTAACGGTTTTAACCTGAATAAAAGGAGATTTTTCCATGCGCGTTTTTGCGTTTTTAATTCTGATCATATTTTCCATGCCCGCCATTGCGGCCGATGTGATTTATATTTGCCCTATGCACCCCCATATCGAAGGGGAAGCTGGGGAAACCTGCCCTATCTGCGGGATGGCCTTAGTGCCAAAAGAAAGTTCGGCTCCGATGTCCATGCCGCCAGAAATGGATTCTATGCCAGACAAGAATACGACTTATATAAACCCAACCTTTATGCAGACGTTGGGAGTCAAAACGACAACGGTTTCCTATTATAATTTTGGCCGCAACATCCGCGCTTATGGTGAAATTATTCCCAGCACCCGGAATGAAACGCTGATAAACATGCGAACCGAAGGCTGGATCGTGGATCTTGCTACAGACGCCGTGGGTGACACGGTAGAAAAAGGTGATCTTCTTTTCACTTATTACAGCCCTGATCTTATGAATGCGCAATCTGACTATCTGATTGGCAGTCGCGTCAGGAATGCTGAAGAACGTCTTCGTTTGTACGGTATGGACGATAAGGCAATTGCCGAATTTAAAAAACTAGGCCGCATGATGAAAGCAACGCCTTTTTATGCGCCTGCTGATGGTACGGTAATTGACCTTAAAGTTCGGAAAGGATCTTTTGTCAAGGTAGGTGATCCTGTTCTGGCGTTCCAAGATTTTAGTGAAGTTTGGGTTAATGCCGATGTTCCGATACGCGATTTACAATTTCTATCCGAGGGCCAGCCTGCTGAAATTATAGTCCCCGAAACAGGAAAAACCTTTAACTCGTCAATCGACTTTATTCATCATGTCGCCGATCCAGATACGCGCACAGGAATGGTTCGCCTCGTTCTGCCGCACGAGCATCTGGAGCCCAAACCCGGCATTTATGTTGATGTTGTTTTTAATGCGAATGTGGCCGATCGTTTAGCCATCCCTGCCGAAGCTGTATTATACGGCAGCGAGGGGGCAAAGGTCATTGAAAGTTTAGGTGATGGGATGTTTAAGCCCGTGAATGTTAAAACGGGTATTACCACAGACGGGTATACAGAAATATTAGGCGGCCTTATGGCCGGGCAAAAAATTGTCAGATCGGGCCAATTCATGATTGATGCCGAAAGCAGTTTGCGCGGTGGTATGTCGGGCATGGGCGATATGAATATGGACGCCGATACGCCTGCTATGGATATGGAGGGCGGCCATGTCCATTAAACCTGAAACAGGACTTTCCCATGACCCGTCGACAAGTTTTGTCGCCAAAATCATTGATTTGTCTGTCAAAAACAGTTTCTTTGTTCTTTTGGGTGCGCTTGTCATTTTATCTGCGGGGATATTATCCATTAAAGAAATCCCGCTGGATGCTATCCCTGACCTCTCGGATACACAGGTTATTATACGCACCGATTTTTCAGGGCAGGCGCCGCAGGTGGTAGAAGACCAGATTACATTTCCCCTGTCCGCACAAATGCTGGGGCTGCCCAAAACCAAAGTTGTACGTGGATATTCAATGTTCGGCACTTCTTTTGTCTATATTGTTTTTCAAGACAATGTTGATATGTATTGGGCCCGCAGCCGGGTTTTGGAAGCCTTGTCCCAGGTGCGCGCCACCTTGCCCAATGGGGCAGACCCGCAATTGGGGCCTGATGCAACAGGTGTCGGCTGGGTTTTTCAATATGCGCTTTCTGATCCAACTGGCCAACATGATCTGGCAGAGTTGCGAAGCCTGCAGGATTGGTTCGTAAAATATGAACTGGCCACAGTTGATGGCGTTGCCGAAGTCGCAAGTGTTGGCGGTTTTGTAAAAGAATTTCAGGTGTTGGTCGATCCCAATAAGCTGCGCGCATATAACGTTTCCTTGAATGAAGTCATGCAGGCAACGCGTTCAGCCAATCAGGAAACAGGTGGGCGCACTTTGGAAATGGCCGAAACTGAATATTTAATTCGTTCATTTGGTTACATTAATAATACACAAGATCTAAGTCAGGCCGTTTTAAAGTCTGAAAACGGTACACCTGTTGTGTTAGGTGATGTCGCCCGCATTGTTGAGGGACCCTCAATCCGCCGCGGCATTACAGAACTAAACGGCAAGGGTGAAGCTGTTGGCGGCATTGTCGTTATGCGCCCGGGCGGCAACGCCTTGAATGTGATAGAGAATATTAAGGCCAAACTGCAGTCTGTCAAACAAGGTTTACCAGATGGAGTTGAACTCGACATTGTTTATGATCGAAGTAAGCTGATTACGGGGTCGGTCGATTACTTGAAGAGTAAATTGCTGGAAGAAAGCTTGATGGTGGCCTTGGTTACATTTATCTTTCTATTGCATGCCCGAAGCGCATTGGTCGCAATAATCACGTTGCCTTTAGGCATTCTGGCCGCTTTTATGGTTATGGCCGGACAAGGCATTACAGCCAATATCATGTCGCTTGGCGGAATCGCAATAGCGATTGGCGCGATGGTGGATGCGTCAATCGTTATGGTTGAAAACGCGCACAGGAAGCTATCCTCGTTGCCCGTCAATTCTTCAGCGGTGCAAAAGCGCAATGTTATGATTCAGGCCGCTAAGGAAGTTGGACCGGGCTTATTTTTCTCTCTCTTAATTATTACGGTGTCTTTTCTGCCTGTATTTGCGCTAACAGGACAATCTGCAAAACTCTTCACGCCACTGGCCTTTACAAAAACATATGCAATGGCGGCAGCAGCATTTTTATCTGTGACTGTTGTGCCGGTTTTGATGTTATGGCTGGTACGCGGAAAAATTCGAAGGGAAGATGAAAACCCTGTAAACCGCTTTTTTATCTCGCTCTACAAACCCATTCTTAATTTGGCTCTGAAGTGGCGCAGAATAACTGTCGCGTTTTCACTTGTGGCATTACTTAGTACGGCGATCCCCTTAAGTAAAATCGGTCATGAGTTCATGCCGCCCTTATACGAAGGTGGATTGCTTTATATGCCAATGACAGTGCCGGGTGTTTCCCCTGCCAAAGTTCGTGAAATTCTACAGGTCACAAATCGCCAGCTGATGAGTGTGCCGGAAATCAAACAGGTTTTTGCCAAAGCCGGCCGGGCCGACACTGCAACAGATCCTGCGCCCCTGGCAATGATTGAAACATGGGTTGAATTAAAACCCCAAACTGAATGGCGTCCGGGTTTAACACCTGAAAAGTTGATCGCAGAATTGGATAAGAAAGTACGTTTACCCGGTATGATGAATAGCTGGGGCTATCCGATTAAAATCAGGCTGGATATGTTGACAACCGGTATTAGAACACCAGTCGGCATTAAAATAGCCGGCCCTGATTTAAAAATAATTGATAAAATTGCAAAAGATGTTGAAACTGCCGCCCGCAATATTGATGGAACGCGCAGCGCGATAGCCGACCGCGTCGTTGGAGGGAAATATATAGAAATCATTCCTGACCGCCGGGAAATTGCGCGCTATGGCATTTCGCTTTCGAACGTGCAAATAGTGATACAAACAGCCTTGGGCGGAATGGCAGTTGATGATGCTGTCATAGGACGTGAGCGCTATCCGATTATGGTTCGCTATGACCGGCCCTATCGCGAGCATGTTTCTGATCTGGATAATATCCTTGTATCCACCCCCGACGGAAAACATATTCCGCTTGCAAACCTTGCGGACATACGGATTGCTGAAGGCCCATCTATGATTAAAAGTGAAGATGCCCGCCTGAACGGCTGGGTCTTTGTCGATATTGAAGGAACAGATATCGGCACATATATTTCCAGATTACAAAATCAGCTTAATAGTCTGGAATTGCCCTCCGGGTACACTTTAAAACTTTCAGGTCAATTTGAACAAATGCAGGCTGCCAACGAACGGCTTAAAATTGCGGTTCCCGCGACCTTACTGATCATACTAATCTTGTTATACCTACATTTCGGCACATGGGACAGGACGCTTCTTATAATGCTTTCTGTTCCTTTTGGCGTTATTGGCGGCATCTGGTGGACGTGGCTGGCGGGATATAATATGTCCGTTGCTGTTGCCGTCGGTTTTATCGCTTTGGCTGGTATTGCCGTTGAAACGGCCATTGTCATGTTGATTTATATAGACCATGAGATGCGTGAACATTGGCCAGACACACATAAGGGCTTGATAGAAAATGTTCGCAATGGCGCGATACAAAGACTTCGCCCGAAATTAATGACAGTCAGCACTATTATACTGGGTCTGGTGCCTATTTTCCTAACCAATGGCCCAGGTGCGGATGTCATGCGACGCATAGCCCTGCCGATGATTGGTGGCATGATTACCACAACAATCTTAACGCTGATTTTAATTCCCGTTCTATATGTCATTTATATGCAATGGCATTTAAAACTACCAACCTCAAACTCAAATGAAAGGAAAGTCCTATGAAACATATAATTCCACTTATTTTAATGTTAATTTTCGCGCTACCCGCAGGAGCCGAGCCAATGCAGACATTAAAACCTGTCGAGGCAAAATACATTTGCATGGTCAATGACACAGCTTTTGAAAAAGAACAAATATCGGTCAATGTAGAAGGCAAAACATACTTTGGGTGCTGTTCCATGTGTGAAGCGCGCTTAAAAGAAGATGCGGCCGTACGAACAGCAATTGATCCGGTTAGCGGGAATAAGATTGATAAGTCTGAGGCTGTTATCGGCGCCGATGCAAACGGCAAAGTCTATTATTTCGAAAGCGCGGAAAATTTTGGAAAGTTTGAAGCTGGTCCCAATGTAAAATCTTCTCATATGATACACGAAAATATGATGCCTGCATCTGATGACCTTATTAAGGGAACCGGTGTTTTAAACACTGTTAAGCCTGAAGAAAATAAAGTGAATATTACACATGGGCCGATACCCGCTTTAAAATGGCCGGACATGACGATGGACTTTCAAACTTCAGAAAATATTGACCTTTCTAACGTTAAGCAAGGCGATGAAATTGTCTTTTTCTTTAAACAGGATGGCTATAACTATGTCATTGATAAAATAGAAGCTAAAGATGATCATTATCACGAAGATCATCAGGAACATAAACATTAAGGAGACATAAAAATGAATTTTGAAATCATTCCAAATTGGCATCCTGTTTTTGTTCATTTTACAATCGGTTTGCTGGGCATCTCCGCTTTGTTTTATATGGCGGGACTGGTGACAAAAAAAGACGTTTTTTATACGGTTGGAAAATGGAACCTGTGGGTTGGGGTTGCCATCACAATTGGAACTGTGCTGGCAGGCCTGCAAGCGGCGGGAACGGTAGACCATGATGCCGAAAGCCATGCCGCTATGATGGACCATAGGAACTGGGCCTTAACAACGGCAGGTGTTTTTGGCGCACTGGGCTTGTGGAGCTTTTTAAAACATCAAAGATCCACACCCACAGCCCTTTTCACAATTGTATTGTTTTTAGCATCTAGCATGATTGCTATTACAGGCTTTAAAGGGGCCGAGTTAGTATATCGCCATGGTACAGGTGTAATGTCATTACCGGATACAGGCACACATGATCACAGTGCACACGCACATGGCATTGAAACAGAAGATATGGCCGACATGCCTCACCATGAAGGAGAAGCAAATGTAACTAAAATTGCAGATGATCATAATGATTCAGTCGATATAGAACACGATCATTCAAGTCACCCGCATTAAGGATTTTCGCATGAAAAAAATTGGTTTCATCTTTTCCAGTCTAGCAGCAGCCCTGATTTTATCAGGCTGCTCGCTCACACCTGAATATATGCGACCGGATGTTAAAACCCCGGCATGGCAAACTGATTATAAATCAGATGAAAATTTACAAATTTCACAACTATGGTGGAAAAATTATAATTCACCGGAATTAAGCCGGCTCATTGAAAAAGCGCTGGCTAATAACAATGATTTACAGGCCGCTCTATATCGAATTGAACAGGCTAGAGGCGGTCTGCAAATTGCCGGCGCAGATTTGCTTCCATCTGCTTCCGCAACTGCGGCATATATGAGCGGCTCGACCATTCCCATGAATATTACGGATATGCGTAACAATGGCATTCCAAAATACACGGCTAATGCAGGTATTTCCTATGAATTGGATTTATTTGGCGCAAATCAGGCAAAAAAAGCCTCTGCTGCATTTTCCTTACAAGGAACAGAATATGCCTATGATGCCATGACACTTGTTTTAATTGGTGATGTGGCCCAAACTTATTTTAATGTATTAAGACTGCAAGAGCGCTATGAACTTGCTGAAAAAAATATTGATCTGGCAGAGGATAGTTTAAAACTTATCACCGCGCGCTTTCAAACTGGCAGCCTTACATCCTATGATATGACGCAGCAGGAAACCATTCTGGCAAACCGCAGGGCGGAAATTCTCACGCTTGAACATGAAATTAATATTGCCAAATCGGCACTTGCCTTATTAGTTGGGGAACCGCCGCAAAGTTTTCAGGTTAACGTGGATCGTCTTGAACATATAAAGGTGCCCGAAGTTCCGGTATTGCAGCCAGTAGACCTTTTAGAAAGACGGCCTGACATCAAAAACATGGAGGCGCAGCTAATGGCGGCCAATGCGGATATAGGTGCGGCGCGGGCCGCATTCTATCCAGATATCAATCTTGGAACGAATCTCATTACCGTTTTTGATCCCGCGGCAACCGCTTTGATTATCGCCTCATCCGTGTATGCCCCGATTTTTCAAGGGGGAAAGCTCAAAGGTAATCTGAATAAAATTACTGCACGCCAAAAAGAATTGGTAGAAAAATACCAGCAAACCGTTTTGAAGGCTTTTAAAGAATCCACAGATTCAATGTCAGGACTGGCAATAGCAATAAAGCAAAAAGAAGCCTTCCATGACGCTGCAGAAAAATCCCGCCAATCATACAAAATAGCAAATCAGCAATATGATGTCAGTGTTGTCGATTTTCAAAATGTTCTTGAAGCGGAGCGCACGGTGTTGCAAGCCGAAGATAATTATATAAATGCACAATATGAAACGCTCTCTGCCAGTATTGAATTATTCAAAGCGATGGGCGGCGGATGGGGCGCTAATGAAAGAAATGGAGATTTTAAAGATGAAAGATAGCCAAAAAAACTGCTGCCATCACGATGGCTCTCATACAAATGAAACCGTAGATATTTCCAATGAGGGGGCAATCTATACATGCCCCATGCACCCGGAAGTCCGCCAAACAGGTCCCGGCACCTGCCCGAAATGCGGCATGGCGTTGGAGCCTGAAACAATATCCGGTGAGGAAGAAGAAAATCCGGAACTAACGGACTTTCGCCGCCGGTTCTGGCTTGGTCTTATTTTGACCCTGCCCTTGGTGGTATTGGAAATGGGTGGTCATTTTACCGATCTGCATCTTATTGATGAAAGTATTTCCAATTGGGTTCAAATGGCCCTTGCAACACCTGTTGTATTATGGGCGGGATGGCCGTTTTTTGAGCGTGGCTGGCAGTCCGTCAAAAACCGCGCACCTAATATGTTTACTTTGATTGCAATGGGAACAGGCGTTGCATGGATTTATAGCGTGGTGGCCACTTTCCTTCCAGGGATTTTTCCAGACGGTTTCCGCAGTGAACAGGGTATTGTGCCCGTTTATTTTGAGGCCGCCGCAGTTATTATTGTACTCGTTCTTCTTGGTCAGATCATGGAATTGAAAGCCCGTGAAAAAACCGGCGGCGCAATTAAGGCGCTTTTAGGCTTGGCGCCCAAAACTGCGCATAGGCTTAAAGACGGTAGTGAAGAAGAAATTTCAATTGAAGACATCCAAAAAGGCGATCTGCTGCGTATTCGTCCTGGGGAAAAACTACCTGTTGATGGTGTTGTGATTGAGGGCGAAAGCCATGTTGATGAATCCATGATTACGGGTGAACCTATGCCCATCGAAAAATTAGAAAGCAGCAATGTGATTGGTGGTACCGTTAACGGCAATGGCTCTCTTATTGTGCGCGCTGATAAAATCGGCAGTGAAACGATGCTGTCGCAAATTGTCCAGATGGTCGCCAATGCGCAGCGTAGCCGCGCACCAATTCAGCGTATGGCGGATAAGGTATCTGGCTGGTTTGTACCGCTTGTTATCAGCATTGCTGTTATTGCCTTTATAGCCTGGATCATTTTTGCCGAAACCCAAGGGTTTGGCTATGGATTGATTGCAGCGGTAAGCGTTTTGATTATCGCCTGCCCCTGCGCGTTGGGGCTGGCTACACCGATGTCCATTATGGTTGGTGTCGGCCGCGCTGCCAAACAAGGCATACTCATTAAAAATGCCGAGGCGCTGGAAACACTTGAGAAAATTGATACTTTGATTGTTGATAAAACAGGGACTTTAACAAAAGGACATCCGGCATTAACAGATGTTTTTTCTACCGCAGGTTATAGTGAAGAAGATATTTTGCGCTATGCAGCTTCACTAGAAAAAGGAAGTGAACACCCCTTAGCCATGGCTATTATAAAAGGTGCGGAAAATAGAAATATAAAAATACCTGACAACGAAAATTTTAAAGCCGTAACCGGCAAAGGTGTAAAAGGCATTGTAGAAGGACATACGGTTACATTGGGAAATAGTAAGATGATGGCGGATATCAATGTTGAGCTTTCTGAACTGCAACATAAGGCCGAAAGCTTTAGAAAATCAGGTGCCACAGCTATGTATTTATCTGTAGATGATAAGGCCGCTGGTGTTATCGCAGTTTCTGACCCTATTAAAGAAACCACGCCTGACGCATTGGCGCGCCTTAAAAATATGGGGCTTACGGTCATTATGTTGACAGGTGATAATGAAACAACAGCCCATGCGGTTGCAAATAAACTTGGTATTGATCAGGTTTATGCAGATGTACTGCCCGCAGACAAAAACCGCATTGTGTCTGAACTTCGCGATAAAGGTGCTATCGTTGCCATGGCCGGTGACGGTATTAATGATGCCCCGGCTTTGGCGGCCGCACATGTGGGTATTGCTATGGGCACAGGCACCGATGTTGCGATGGAAAGCGCAGGCATGACACTGCTTAAAGGTGATCTGCAAGCGATTTGTGATGGGATAAATTTATCCAAAGCCGTGATGCGAAATATCCGTCAAAACCTGTTTTTTGCATTTTTCTATAATGCGGCCGGTGTACCGATTGCGGCAGGTATTCTTTATCCATTTTTCGGCATTCTGCTTTCGCCTATTTTTGCTGCGGCAGCCATGTCGTTAAGTTCCGTCAGTGTCGTTTTAAATGCATTGCGGCTTAATTGGAAAAAGACCTGAACTTTTACCCATAAATAACGTAATAATTAAAAGAGAGGATTAACATGAAGAAATTTAAAAATTTGACCCGGCGGCAATTTATTGGCGGTGCCGCGGGTGCGGCTTTTGTAACGGGCCTTAACATGGGATTACCGCTTCCTGCTTGGGCACAAATTCCGCAAGTTGCTGGAAATATTGATTTGAACGGGATCAAAAATATAGCCCCGCAATCTTTATATAATCTGGATATCGGGTATGCACCTTTTAAGCTGGGCGGCAGGACAGGCCGCGCAACGGCTATCAATGGAACGGTTCCCGGCCCTCTCATCAAATTGCGCGAAGGCGACAAAGTCCGTCTGAACGTCACAAATTCCATGATGGATACCGAACATTCCTCTATTCACTGGCACGGGCTATTGGTGCCCTTCCGCATGGACGGTGTTCCGGGGCTTACCTTTAATGGCATCCAACCCGGCGAAACCTATGAGTATGAATTTGAATTAAAGCAAGCGGGGACATATTGGTATCACAGCCATTCCCGTTTTCAAGAGCAAACGGGGACCTACGGCCCATTAGTGATTGAACCGAAAACACCTGAGCCTTTTAAATATGATCGTGATTATGTGGTCGTTTTATCAGACTGGTCTTTTACAGACCCTGAACAGGTTTTTGCCAATATCAAGCGTGAAGGTGATTATTATAATTTCCAAAAACGAACCGTTTGGGACTTTTTTGATGATGCGGCAGACAAAGGACTGGGAAAAACTATAAAAGACCGCATGATGTGGGGAAAAATGCGCATGTCGCCCGTTGATCTGGCGGATGTGACGGGAGCTACATATACGTACTTGATGAACGGCAATTCACCCAATATGAACTGGACAGGCATTTTTAACCCGGGTGAAACGATACGCCTCCGCTTTATTAATGCGGCCGCCATGAGCAACTTTGATGTACGCATTCCGGGGCTTGATATGACGGTAGTTATGGTTGACGGGAAAAAAGTCAAACCCGTTAAATTTCATGAATTTAGAATTGGAGTCGCAGAAACCTATGATGTATTGGTACGCCCCACACAGGACAAAGCTTTTACCATTTTTGCCGAAAGCCTTGATCGCAGCGGGTTTGCACGAGGGACCCTCTCCCCGCAGGCCGGATTAAGCGCGGCGGTTCCGCCGTTGCGAGCGCGCCCGGTGCGTAAAATGCACGATATGGGTATGATGGCCGGTATGGATATGGATACGGGCGAAATGATGAAGATGAATGATGCAGATATGGCCATGACAGCGATGGGCCATGGCGGCATGCATCATGGAATGAACCACGGTTCTGAGCAGATGGAAAACCCCAGCATTCCCGGCCCCAACGGGGAAAAGCCATTCCAGCCCGACAAATCAAATACAAATGTTGTGATGGTGATCACCGACCCTCAAGACCGTCTGGCTGACCCCGGCATAGGCTTAGGTCAGGACGGGTGGAAGGTTTTGACCTATAAAGATTTGTCGTCTAATGAACCTCAGCCATACAGCCCTCATGTTGACAGAGAGATGAGCATTAACCTGACCGCCAATATGGAGCGTTATATGTTCTCATTCGATGGCAAGAAATTTACTGAACAGGATGGACCGTACTTGTTCCGGCACAACGAACGCCTGCGACTATACATGGTTAACCACACCATGATGGAACACCCCATACATCTGCACGGAATGTGGATGCAGTTGGAAAACGGCAACACACATGAAAATCTTCCGTTTAAACATACGCTTTTAATGAAACCCGGTGAAAAACTTTCTGTTCTGATTACGCCGGTTGAAAGAGGCGACTGGGCATTTCACTGTCATCTTTTGTATCACATGGAGGCTGGCATGATGCAGGCCGTTCGCGTTGCTTGATTTTTTAGAAAGGATAAAAAAATGAAATTTAAAACCCTGATTCTGGCGGTGATGATTTTGCCTAGTGCGGCAAATGCACAAGGCCATGACATGCACAATATGCATAATACACAGATGCAACATCAGATTGAATATGCTGATCCAAACGATCATAACATGCCCGAGGACTATTACGACGTAACAACGGAACCACAAGTTAATGAACCGATTGTTAAAACCGTACCGGATGGTCAGCCAGGCCCACAGGAAAACTTTGGTGTTCAGCAGGTTCACGATAATGAAAACTTCTATCGTATAATGGGCGACCGCTTGGAAATGCGCTATCAGGATGGTGATAATATGGCTCTTTACGATATACAGGGCTGGTATGGTAATGATTACAATAAGGCATGGATAAAAGCCGAGGGTGAATATAATACCAGTGAAAATGAACATGAACAAACCTCGCTCGAGGCGCTTTACAGCCGCAACATTGCCTCTTTCTGGGATGTACAGGCCGGTTTAAGGCACGACTTTATAAATGACGAAGATGATCGAAATTTTGCGGCTTTCGGCGTGCAGGGGCTGGCGCCGTACTGGTTTGAAGTGGAAGCCACGTCCTACCTGAGTGATGAAGGCGATGTGTCTGCAGTGCTGGAGGCAGAATATGACCTGCTGTTATCGCAACGTTTTATTATTCAGCCGCGCTTTGAAACAGAAGTGTCATTAAATGATGTGCCTGAATATAATATCGGCTCTGGCATCACAGGCTTTGAAACAGGGATTCGTGCCCGTTATGAATTCAGCCGTAAATTTGCACCTTATATCGGCGTCAGTTGGGAACAAGCTGTTGGTGAAACGGCCGATTTGATGCAAGCTGATGGCGAGGATACCAGCAAGACATTTATGGTTGGCGGCATAAAATTCTGGTTTTAAAAATGGAAAATTCTTTTTTTCATATGGATTTTTTATCCACTCTTTTTATTTTTTTGGCAGGATGCATCGCTCTTTTGATTATCGGGGTATTTATCCATGATAAGTTTCAATCATCAAATGCTGTAAAACGTAATTATCCTGTTTTGGCTTGGTTACGCCCTATATCTGAAAGATTGGGAGAGTTTTTTAGACGCTATATCTCCTTCGGAGATCGTGAGGCTCAGCCTTTTTCCCGAGCAACGCGCAAATGGGTTTACGAAGCCGCCGATGGCAATGCAAATATCCAAGGCTTTGGGACGAAAATTAATTTTCGTGACCGGATATATTACTTTAAAAACGCGATATTTCCTATAAACGAGAATGAAGCTGAACTCAGCCCTTCAATCGTTCTTGGGCCTAATTGTGCGTTTCCCTACCAACCCGAGTCTTTTTTTAATATATCCGCAATGAGTTATGGTTCGTTATCTGCTCCCGCAATTGAAGCCCTGTCACATGGGGCTGAGATGGCAAAATGCTGGTTAAATACAGGGGAAGGCGGGCTGGCGCCCCATCATTTAAAGGGAAACCCTGACATAGTATTTGAAATTGGCACCGCTAAGTTTGGAATAAGGGATACGGATGGGAATTTTGATCCGGGAGCGTTTATTACAATTGCTGAAAACCCGGCTGTAAAAATGTTTGAACTAAAATTAAGCCAAGGCGCTAAACCGGGTAAGGGTGGAATCCTGCCAGCATGCAAAGTCACTGCAGAAATTGCTGAAATTAGAAAGATTGAAGAAGGTAAGGATGCGGTTTCCCCAAATCGTCATAAAGAAATAGCTAACATTCCAGAACTTTTGGATTTTATTAATCTACTGCGCGACATGTCAGGTAAGCCGGTCGGATTTAAGACAGCTATTGGAAATATTAACTGGCTTGAAGATTTGTGCCATGAAATTAACAAACGGGGAAATGATACAGCTCCGGACTTTATTACTATCGACGGAGCTGAAGGTGGTACAGGCGCATCACCAGTCACGTTGATGGACAATTCGGCAATGTCTATATTTGATGCCTTACCGGCAGCGGTAAAAATTTTGGAGCGGCATCATTTAAAAAAGCGAATGCCTATCATTGCTTCTGGCAAATTAATTACCGCCGGTGATGTTGCTTGGGCTATCGCATCCGGTGCAGATTTTGTTGTGTCGGCACGGGGTTTTATGTTTTCTATCGGGTGTATTATGGCGATGAAGTGCCATACGGATAAATGTCCTAGTGGCGTTGCGACACATGATAAAAAACTGCAAAAAGCCCTTAAGCCCCAAGAAAAAAAAGAAAAAGTTAAAAACTACGTAGTACAAATTCAAAAAGAAGTGGAAACTATAGCCCACACTTGCGGGGTTAAACATGCCCGCCTTCTAAATTCGAACCATTTGGAGATACTAAAGTAATGATGATGTTTATTGCAACGGTCTTAAGTCTTATCATGTTATTTGCAACAATTTGTATTCATTATAGCGGCTTAAAATTTATTTCGTTTGGAGCTAAGCGCTATGATACGTCTTCACACTTTGTAGCGTTAATATTGCTTTTGTGTATTGCTTTATTGCACTTGTTACAAATTATTTTATATGCCTTTGCTTTTTATTTGCTTTTAAACTTCACTGATTTGGGGTCTTTTACTTCAGAATTTAAACCTGTTTTGCGAGATTATATATATTTTTCAGGCGCAAATTATACAACACTTGGCATGAGTGACTTTTATCCACAGGGTCATTTTAAAATATTTGCAATTACAGAAGCTTTAGCAGGTTTTATGATGCTTACCTGGTCAGCGACATTCTTTTACTCGACGGCAGGAAAGTTTTTAAACGATGAGACCTAAACTATGACAAAAAGGGAACCTATTCATAGCACTAACGTATTCTATATTGAAGCAGTAAAAAATACAGGAGATTAAAATGAAATATTCAAGATTTTTTGCCATGATTGCAACATCCACAGTTATTATGCTGGGTTTGATGTATCTAAATTCATATTCAATCTTTGAGCATGCCTTTTGGAGTGAAACCCGTTTTTATATGGCGTTTGTTATGGGCGCGGCCATGGCCGTTGTTATGCTTAGTTTTATGCTGGGAATGTATAAGGACAAAACAAAAAATATGCTTATATATATTGGCAGTACCGCCGTTTTTGCCCTAGCCCTATTTCTTGTCCGATCTCAGGTTACTGTTGAAGATACGTCGTATATGAGCGCGATGATCCCTCACCATTCGATAGCCATCATGACCAGTGAGCGTGCCGGTATCAAAGATGTTCGTGTCCGTCAATTGGCCGATGATATTATCAAGGCCCAGCGTAAAGAAATCAAAGAAATGGAATGGTTGATCGATGACATTAAGGACAATGGATTGGTTGAAACCGAGGCTGAAGCACAAAACCGCCCATTACCAAAATTTGAAGGAAAAGTGAACGGCGATGCGCTGTAACCTTAATTGACCTTAGCGGTTTTCAGAGACATAACAGATCAAGGGTTAATACGTCATGTATATCTGGGTGCGGTTAAAAACTGCGGTCTGCATAAGTTATACGCGCATCGATTTTAACTGGATAAAATCTATTTTGACGTCTCAAGATAAAAGCGCAAAAATCTTTTGTAATACTTAAGATATTATATGGAGTTGATATGATAAAAGATTATTATGTTCCTCTAAGAAATTTACGTTCTTTTCCTTCAGAAACAACTTTAGCCTATATCCCCAAAAGAGATATAGAAAAGAGAAGCGAAAAAGCGCTTATATATGCTTTTATTTGTAATCGTCAACTATTCGGGCGCACCTATGAAAAAATCCTTCCTTTTTATTTTAATAGAATGCCTAAGGACAGCGGTGTTGTGATATACACCATGGTATGTAGCAAAATCCTAGGGTGGCATAGAAAACCTGGCGACATTGATTTGCTTGTTATTCCCTACGAAGGTTCTCAATTAGCTCTTCATAAAAGCCTTGCAATAGAAGTTAAAATCTCCCGTAACCGGTTTGATCGCCAGCACAAATCTCCCAACCAGTTTGGATATAGCCAAACTCAGGGACTTGAAAAAATGGGATTTCCTTACACTGCCCTTATTCATCTTATTGTATCTGATGTTTCTCCTGAAGAAGAATGGATAAACATGCAAATGATGCAAATCGCTGATAATCATGATATGTGCAAATTCATATCAAATACAAAGCAAGATTTAATGCCATACAATCTTTTGCAAAGATCATACCGTCGGCTCCTTAAAAACCGCCCGAAGGAAAGCTCAATGGGATTAGTATGCGCGTATTTGGATTTAATTTTTCTGGAAACAAAAAATGAGCGGTTATTTTTTCCTGTGGGAGATGCCGCGCATCCAAATTCCAATTATTCCATCTCGTTATTAAAAGAACTAGCGCAATTTGCCAATATTGAAAGAAATTTACATTACAGTATCCCTCGATATGATCCCTGACTTGATTTCGAAGCTGATTATAATTAAATCATATACACTGATATTATATTATCAGTTCTTAGAGAATTTTTATCAACAGACTACTTTCACCGCCATCTAGTCTGCTAGTTTCCGAACATTAGAGAATATACGCCCCACGCCCCGCAACTTGCGGGCTTTTTTGTACATGCATATCTAAACGCACTCAGGAGAATGAGAATTCTGGCAAAATTGGCCCTAAATTCTCCTTTGCCAGATTTGCGGTGCGTTTGCCTGTTAATTCCCTGATAACAGGGAATTTTACAGGGAATATTTATTTTCTAGACATTGGTGTTTTTAAAAAAATGAAAGAAAACATTGGATTCAAGCCAGTTTAGTTCAATCAGAACAAAATCTTCAGGGAATTAACAGGGAATTACATTTGGCACATCAGGGATTTGAAGCTTTTCATGATGGTATGGCGAATATAGGATTCACTGTAGTTTTCGTCTTTGGCAATCTTGTTTAACGGCTCGCCGTTAAAATGCCGGTCACGCCAGTCGATACCCTGGATCAGACGCTTTAATTCATCTGCAGGCAGATCGAGAATATCTTTGTTCTTATTCTGATCGGGATTAATTGTGACGGCTCCATTTCGTCCACGTCTAACAGAATATTTTATGGTTATTTGATCTTCTGAGATCGCGTTTTCAGGCAGGCTGATCTGAAGATATTCTTGCGCCGGAGTTCTGAGCCCATCTGGGTTAATGTTGATTTTAAGGCACTCAAGGTCAATTGTGATTTTGGTCACAAGGTTTTTGATTAGGGCCAATCCGGGGATCTCTGCCAGATGCTTTATCAGGTGAGCCTCTCGCGGGTTATCAGCATTATTTAAAAGTTTTGCAATGTTTTTACGCAGATTCAACTCAACCACTTGTTCTATTTCATGGGCAGGCAGGCGAGCAATTAAACCTTTCGGATGGTCTTTATATTGCAACAAATTTTGCGAGATATAATAGCAATATTGCTTATCCCGCTTTTGTGTAAATGTAGGACTATAAGGCACGCCCTCCATATCAAATATCAAACCTGTCAGAAGGTGTCTTTTTTGTGTCACTTCTGATCGTTCAATACTATTGTTTTCCAGCATGTCTTGCACCTGCTGCCACTTTTCTTGGCTGATGATGGCAGTGTGCAGTCCATCATAGGCTTTATCTTTATGTTTGATCTGTCCGATATAAACAGGGTTTCTGAGCGTTGAATAGAGCGCACCGCGGCTGAAGTTCTTACCTCCGGAATGTTTTCCTTTCTGTGACACCCGCTTTGGACTGAGGATATTTTTAACATCCAGCTCCTGTTTCAAAGCGCGAACAGAGCCTAACTTTAAATACCAATCAAAGATCACTTCCGCGATCGGCGCCTCATCAAGGTTTATATGCAACTGGCGATTTTCAATACGATAGCCTACAGGCGGCGCGCCGCCCATCCACATACCTTTTTTCTTGCTTGCCGCAATCTTGTCGCGGATGCGCTCTCCCGTGACTTCTCTTTCAAACTGGGCGAAGGACAACAATACATTAAGCGTCAAGCGCCCCATGGATGTTGTTGTATTAAAACTCTGCGTGACACTGACAAAAGTGACGCCATATTCGTCAAACACCTCCACCAGTTTTGAAAAATCCATTAGCGATCGTGTCAGGCGGTCAATCTTATAAACAACAACAATCTGGACTTTCCCGGCCTTAATATCGTCAACGAGCCTATTTAATGCCGGACGATCCATCGTACCGCCGGAATAGCCGCCGTCATTATATTGCTCTGCACCGGCCCGCCATCCCTCTGATTTTTGACTCATGATGTAGGCTTCACATGCCTCGCGCTGGGCATCAAGCGTATTGAACTCCATATCCAGTCCCTCATCTGTGGACTTTCTGGTATATACTGCGCATGTCTTGGTTTGAATAGCATTTTTCATGACTCCATACACGCTTACCGTAGGCAGGAAGTCCAGTTTAATCTGATCCGTTTTTGTTTTAATGCTTGATAAATAAAGTCTTTTGAAGGTATTGTCTTTTAACTATCGAAAGGAATAATCATGCATAAAAGCGTTTTTATTATTTTGGCCGCACTCAGCTTGTCAGCCTGTGCTTCTATCACAAACGACTCACATCAGCCTGTAGCTTTATCATTTAGTGATGGCAGCGAAGGAAACTGTGAGCTCAAAAACAAACGTGAATTTTATGATGTTGACATCCCAAGCACCCCGATGATCCGAAGATCTGATGACCTGCTTCAATACGACTGTATCAGCGATAACGGTAAAGTTGGCGTAGGCGGAATTCCAAGCACAATGGGTGGAAAGATTGTGGCAAGTGCTGTTTTCCTTGATTTTGGAATTGTGGATTCTATCACTGATAAACACAGAGAATATCCACAAAGCTTTGTTATCCCACTTAAGGATAAAGCAAAAGACAAGTAAAACGTTTCTTTATTTTAAGCCGAAAAACACCCAGCCGTTCCATTTTGATCCGGTAATATGACCCGCGATCTTTGAGAGGCTGGACCATTTGGTTCCGTCATATTCAAATCCACCCTCTGTCACGAGAACGCTATATTTTACACCTTTATATATGCGCTCCAGCCGCGTACCCAGCTTCAGGCGTTGATTAGGATTAAAACCGCTACGGTTGTTTCGATATTCAGACAAAAGCTCATACAGCTTCTTTTGAACGGACTTTGGAAGACCACCCCTGTCACGTTCCCACTGTTTAAATTGAAGGCTCGCTTCCAACATTGCGCGGCCCAACCCTTTGTGCGCAGGCATCTCCCAATATTTACCCCAATTCGCACGCAACTCTGTCAGACTAAGATCCTCTATCGCCGTCATGCCACGTCCCTCAAATAATCTGCAAGTTTTATAATCAGATTGCGCTTTTTACAATTCTTGATTTTTGATAGAGACAAGAGCATATCTTGCAGCTTTCGGTCCCCCTCCAGAATTTTGATGGCTTTCGCCAGACGCTTTGATTTTGTTTTGAATATATAACAGGTTTCAGTGACATTTTGCATGATGGACCTCCTTTTAAAGTCGGTCCATACAGGCTTGCCGAGGCCAGCAAGTCAAGCCGTAAACGGTATTTATAACCCATACATACTGTGTTCAGGAAGGATCTGATCTCCCCAGCCTTCATGTTTACCAAACTCAAGGTATTGTTTGCGCATTTTCTGATTAAACTGAGCCCATTGATATTCGTTCTCCGGCTCATCATCGTCTATTTTTGGGTGCGCAGTCGGACCAAGCATCTCACGCATGGCAAAGTTATGACTGTACATCTGGTGCTTTCTTTCGAGGAGCATACCAAAACTATCAGGCTCAGGCGGCGGGGTGAAGATTTTTGCCCTTTCTCTGTCCCGCATTTTTTTTGTGACGTTCTGAGCGCGACACGCCGCCTCTTCCAATTCTTCCATACTTTTTTTAGTATATTCCAGTAAGATTTTTGCTGCCGCTAGATCCCCTTGCATCGCTTTGTTATATAGCTGCATGACTAGGGCTTCCATTTGGCTGACCGAAAGCATCTGGCCTTCTTTTTTAATATTGATTTCAATCTCCCCCATATCGACAATCATTTTCATGAACTCAAAGCTTGTCTTGGAAATGGGATGAAACTCTGTTTTATTCTTACTGCCCTTTGGGCGACCGCCGGGATTGCCGCTTTGGCCTTTTTTGAACTGGCTATCTTTCGGCGGATTTTTATAGCCGACAACATAATCATCAGCCATGAGAAACCTCCTCACTTGTGATCACGTTCAAATTTACTAATTCCGCAGTTTGACCTGACATGTCTTCCCAACGTTTTATGATCACATCACAATAAAGCGGGTCAAGCTCAATAAGAGCAGCTTTACGTTTAGTTTTCTCTGCTGCAATCAATGTTGTGCCCTACCCTCCAAAAGGATCAAGAATAACATCTCTACGATTTGAGCAATCAAGCATCGCATCGGCAATCATCGCCACCGGTTTGACAGTCGGGTGTAATTTCAAAGAATCATTCCCCTCACCTGCAAAAGAATTCACTCCGGGATATGTCCAGACGTTTGTACGGTATCGCCCATGCTGACCGAGTTCGACATTATTAGTGTGTTTACCTTTGCCCTTCTTGAAAACAAAAACCAGCTCATGCTGACTGCGGTATAAACTTCCCATGCCGCCATTATCTTTGGCCCAAACACACAGGTTTTTGAACTCAAGATTATTTTTACGTGCTGCCGTTAACATTTCCTCCATGTGTCGCCAATCCATACAGGAAAATAGAATTGCGCCATCTCGGCAATGCTCTGCCATCTCGTGATGGGAACGGGTCAGAAAGACTGTAAATTCATCGGCAGACATTTCGCCGGATGCCATGACAAATTCACGATGTTGAATGTTGCCGGAATTACCGACATGCCCATCAATTTTGACATTGTACGGGGCATCGGTAAAAACCATATCAGCTTTTATATCACCCAGCAAAATCTCATAACTTTTTGGCTCCAAGGCATCACCGCAATAGAGCATATGATCACCCAGTTTATAAAGATCGCCTGCTTTTACACGGGCATGTTCTTCATCAATAGCGGGAATAGCGTTTAGAGGATCGGTATCTGCCTCAATATTAAAGTTAAGCACGGCTTCGATTTCAGGCATATCAAAGCCTGTGAGCGTTAAATCCATATCCGGTATTAAGATCTGCAGCTCTTCAAACTCAAGACGCAATGCTGCCTTATCCCATTCCGCATCTTCATGGATGCGGTCATAAGCAATACGTAAAGACTTAACCTGCGCATCTGTCAGTTGATGAATGCGTACAACCGGCAAGCTGTCGCAGCCCAATTCTTTAGCTGCGCCATAGAAGATATCGCCAATCACAATGATACCGCTTTGATCGACGACGATCGGAAGCACAAAACCAAATTCCTGTAAAAACTGCTTTATCTTGTCAGCCTGTTTCGATTTTGGCACTTTCAATTGGCGTTGATAGCGCTCAACATCTTTTAAGGCACAATATTCAATTTGAATTTTATTGCTAAATTTGTTCATGATATTCCCCACACTTAATCCGCTCAATTATAATACATTAGAACGAAAGGGGAACAGTGGCAACGATTCGGTCTTATGAGATTGCCAAACTAACTTGAGCTTTTCTTAAGCTCGTCATGTTACACTCATATTCATGACCAGAGACAATCCATTAAAGTATTGTGCATCCAGTCCAACAATCATAAACCTTTTAATCATGATTTGTATTCGTTTTCTTCCGAGCTAGAGAAACATTAAATATCTTTTGCACATTCACTGTGTAATATCACTCTCGCTATAATTTTAGACAGTATCTGTTATTTACAATAAAGAGCGCAGCCACACCGTTTTTGGTGCAGCCGCGCCAATGGATTAAATGGTTGCAGCCCCAGAGCCATAAGGTTCAGAGCCCATGTAATAAGACAGCAACATATCTTTTGATTTCAGGGCGTCCTGTGATTTCAGATATGCATGGAGGTTCAACTCTCTGGCATCAACTATACCAGCTAAAGTGCGATCGCTGTTAACAACAGGCATATAGCGATAACCAAAGTAAGTTATTATATCCAAAGCATCTTCAACGGTATCATGAGGGTTCAGGACGTCAGCATTTGCAATCATCATATCCTTGGCCGTCATGTTATCGGATGCTTCTAGCTGGGAAAGTTGGTCTAATCGCTCTTGTAGCCTTAAGGAGGTTCCAAAAGCTTTGCGAACAATTTCCCTTTCTGTGATCAGCCCTAAAAAACGACCAGAATCATCAATAACGCCCGCTGCACCACCACCGTGGATTTGCATGCGTTCAATCATATCTGGGGTTGTGTCTTTTGGACTAAAAGTTAAATACTCACGCTCATTAATAATATCGCGTACAGTCTGAGCATATTTTTCTGGTCTCTTTCGTATCGTCATCATGACCTCCTTTCGTTAAGCAAGACCATAACAAAAACACTCTAAAAGTGCCAAAGAAGCATTGCTTCTTTTCCTGTAACCTCTTGTTATTGAGGTATAATATTATTATCTATGATTCTCAGCACTTTTGTCAAGTGAGTGCTAATTTTTTTAAAAATGGTATTGATTTTTTTATTCAGTTTACTAATTATAATTTTAGAATTGCGTAGGGTGCTCTATAGTAGGCTCTAAATAGCAGTTCAAGCGTAAGTTGTATTTAGTCTTGCTTAACGAAAGGAGATTGAAAATGGCAAACGTAATGACACTTACTACTCCATTGATGCGTGAAACGATTGGCTTTGATAGATTTAACGATCTATTCGAAAACCTTTTTAACGGTACAAGTGAAAGCTTTGATGGATATCCTCCATACAACATAGAAAAACTTGGCGAAGACGATTACAGAATTGTCATGGCCGTTGCTGGTTTTGACATGAATGACCTGAATATCGTTCTTCAGGACGGTGTTCTTACTGTTGAAGGTCACATTCGCAATAAAAAAGAGACCGAGGAAGAGGTTCAGGTATTGCACCGCGGTATTGCAACGCGATCCTTTGAACGCACATTCCGCCTTGCTGATCACATTCATGTGACTGAGGCAGACATGAAAGATGGCTTGCTGACCATTAGCCTGATCAGGGAAATTCCAGAGGAAAAGAAACCTCGCATGATCCCGATCAAGGGTGCGGCTAAACAAATCGAAAATAAAAAGAAAAGCTAACTTTGACCCCTCGCAGAAGGTGCGCTGTCTGCCCCGTGGCAGGCAGCCCCCTTGCTAGACCGATAGCAAACGAAAGGAAAAAAAATGAAAAACGTTATATTAAATAAACTCAAAACGGGCGTGTGCACATTCGCGCTCGCAACATTAATTATTGGATCAAGTTCAGTCGTATATGCTGAAAACGTGGATACTACAGTTGCAGCAAACGCTGACGTGCCGATTGAACAAAATGTACAAGATCAGACCGCAGAAAAGCGAAAAGAAATAGTAAATGAGGCGGTTACAGCCCTGCGCGAAACGCATAACGCTCTCAAAGCTTTAGACGAAGAGAAAAGTAAGGAAGCTTTGTCAGCATTAGAAAAAGCAACCGGTAAGCTTGAAATTATTCTGGCGCGCGATCCAACTCTAGCTCTGGCCCCAACAGGAGTTACCGCCGTAACTCAAAACGTTTTAGGCTCTTTGAAAGCAGTTAAAGACGCTAGAAAAGATGCCAAAAATATGCTCGATGATGGCAAGGTTCAAGAAGCGAGGCGTTTATTAAGAGGTCTTGCAAGTGAAACGGTGATTAGTACCACCAATATACCTTTAGCAACCTATCCACTTGCCATTAAGTCAGCAGCAAAGTTGATTGATGAGGGGAAAACGGAAGAAGCCAAAAACGTTTTGCAAACCGCACTTAACACAATGGTGATCACTCAAAAGGTTATTCCGCTTCCCGTTGTTTCAGCCGAAGCTCTATTAGCTGAGGCGGAGACATTAGCCGAAAATAAAGAGCGAACGGAAGATGAAAACCAACGGCTGTCAGGTCTTCTTGAAGCAGCAGAGGTTGAGATAAAATTCGCACAAGCTCTTGGCTACGGCCAAAAAAAAGACTTCGAGCGTTTTTATGATGAAATTGGAGCTATTCAAGAGAAAACATCTGGCGGGAAATCGGGTGTAGGGTTCTTTGACAAGATCAAAGGCTTTATGGGCTCGATGACCACAGACAGCCAACCGGCACAAAACAAAGCTAACTGAGAAAGGAGGCAGATAAGAAAATAGAATTGAAAAAAAATAAAGTGAAGGGCAAACAAAAGGTTTTTGTTTGCCCTTCACTCTTTAATCTAAATTTTTAATTATTTATAATATGCATAAACAGGCAACCCTATCTAATGTGATAATATCTCTTATGTTTTTGATGGAACTGTAATAGCCTAAATTCATATGCATATTGAATTGCAAAAGGTCAGACACTTATGTTTCTTGAAAAAATCAAAACCCCGGGATTATCCCACCTGTCATATATTATCGGATCAAAGGGCAAAGCTGCCGTTATCGATCCACGGCGCGATTGCGATATCTATGTTGAGATTGCCCGAAAGAACGGATTTGAAATCACGCATATATTTGAAACCCACCGTAATGAGGACCTAATTACAGGCTCGCCCATATTAGCGGATGTGACAGGTGCCACTGTTTATCACGGGCCGAATGCAGCAGGGGATGTAGAGTTTGCCAAAACCACCATTGATGGTGACGAATTTAAGATCGGCGATGCGACCATCAAATCACTTGAAACGCCGGGTCATACAAAAGACCATATCGCCTATGCCTTATATGACCAGAATTATAAATACGGCGCAGTCGGCGTTTTCACTGGCGATGCGTTATTTATAGGCGATGTCGGGCGCACTGACTTTTACCCTGACCAAATGGAAGAAATGGCGGCCACCTTATATGATAGCCTGCAGAAAATTCTGGATCTTGGCGATCAGGCGCTGTTATACCCCGCCCACGGTGCCGGATCTGTGTGTGGGTCCGGAATGGCAGATCGTGAATTTTCAAGTATCGGACATGAACGAAAAAACAATCCGCGCCTGCAGCTTAGCCGTGATGAATTCATAAAAGCTAAAGTGAGCGAGGTTCATTACCAACCGCCTTATTTCAAGACGATGGAACGTTTAAATCTCGAAGGCGCAAATTCTGCGCCACGTATTCATTTCCCGAAAATCATGACACTGACTGATCTAAAAGACGCAAACCCCGATTATATTATTGATACACGTGAAACCATGTCATTTGCATCGGGACATCTACCCGGCAGCCTATGTCTGCCGACAGGCATGATTCCGGCCTTTGCCGGATGGTTTTTGGATGAAAAGGACAGCCTGTGTCTGATTGCTGATGATGAAAGCAAATTGAAAGTATCTGTCGAGCACTTGGTACGTACAGGTTTTGATAATATTCTGGGCGGCTATACCGGATTTGTACCAGCCGTTGCAAAGGGTTCACATTTTGAATCCATACCGACCATTTCGACAGAAGATGTTAAAAGCCGTTTGGACAATCAGAAAGATAATTGGATCTTGCTGGACGTTCGCGGACAGGACGAAGTTGAAAAAAGTAAAATTGAAGGATCAAAACATATCTATATCGGTCATTTAAACACAAAATACAAAGATCTTGACCCGTCAAAACATTATACAGTCATGTGTGCAAGTGGTCAGCGCGCAACAGTCGCTGCCGGGTGGCTGCAATCCAAAGGGTTTAAAAATATTGATATCTACCTCGGCTCCATGGGCGCGTGGAAAGCGGCACATAAATAACTATTTATTCCACGGCATACGCACCAGCAGTTTTGACATGCCGCATACGCCGGTAACACCTGCATTCATCAGACCCAAACCTGCGAACAACGGCAAGAGCAACCCCCACGGCGTCACAAATAAGTATAAGGCTAGACCTAATAAAATCATTGATGAAGCCCCGATTTGAACTTGCTGGTTTAACGGCTTAATATGCGTTTCTTTTGTAACAACATCAAAGCCCGCACCTTCCCAAGCCTCAATACCGCCTTTGACCGAATAAAGCGTTTTATCATTCAGGGATAATTTTCCAAGCGCCTGGGCAGACCGGCTGCCTGATTTACAATGCACCAGAATATCTCTTGTATCGCCGACAGCTTTTCTTACTTTATCCTCATCAATCTCATGAAGCGGGATGTTCTTCGAATGCGGTATGTGCACAGCGCGATGTTCTGCGCCTGTGCGCACGTCAATCAAGGCTGCGCCTTTCTCAAACATTTCTTTAGCTTTTTTTACATCAACTGTTTTTGTCATTTTATTCTCCTACATTTGTAAAAACATTAGCCATTTGATCATATAGCTAACGCATAAAACGCTAAAAAGTCCCAAGACCCAGAGTCCTAAAAACCAGAGCCATTGTTTCTGTTTTTTTGATCTATTATTCCAGGATTTTTGCCACATCAATACATTGCCTCGTGCGTACTTTTACCTCTGAAAGTCCAGAAACAAAAAGCTGTATACGCCAATATAAGCGGCAAGAACAAAGCTGTACCGATCAGCAGGATTGACTGTGATGTAGAAACAGCAGCCGCATCCCAAATTGTGAATTCAAACGGAACAATCCAAGGGTACATGCCTATGCCAAAACCTATGTATCCTAAAAGAAACAGACCAAGAGAGCATAGGAAGGGCCGAGCCTCACGTTTTGGATTGTTCAGATCTCGCACGACAATGCTGAACAAGGAGACCGCCATTAAAGGAATGGGCAGCAAGTAATAGAAATTTGGCAGCGTAAACCAGAGTTTGTATATACGCTCATCCACAAAAGGCGTTGCAATACTGACGACAGCCATAAAAAAGGCAACAAGTATCACATTATACTTCGCTGCCAAACGCGCCCATTTTTGAGTAATATCATCCGTCTTATATATCAACCATGTTGCACCCAGCAGCGCATATCCGAAAACCAAGGCCACACCCGTTAGCAAAGCAAAACCATTGGCCCAATCCAATGGTCCGCCCGTATAGCCACGGCCCGTTACTTCAAAGCCTTGAATAAAATTCCCTAGAATGATGCCCTGCATGACAGCTGCCAGCAATGATCCAAAGTGAAAGGCAGCATCCCAGATCCAGCGCTTTTCCTTTGAGGCTTTGAACCTGAATTCAAAAGCAACACCCCGAAAAATCAAACCCATCAACATAAATATTATCGGAAGGTATAAAGCAGGCATAATGATGGCATATGCAACGGGGAAGGCTGCAAACAAACCACCGCCGCCCAAAACCAGCCACGTTTCATTACCATCCCAAAACGGCGCAATCGAATTCATCATTTTGCTGCGACAGTTGTTTGATGGCGCGAAAGGAAACAAAATGCCAACGCCCAAATCAAAGCCATCCAAAACGACATAGAGAAAGACTGCGGTTGCAATCAAAAGCCCCCAAATAAGCGGCAAATCAAGCCACATAGAAAAATCAATCATTTCCACTTCTCCTAATCTTTCGTCACTTCACGCGCAACAGACTTCTCCATACTATGGTCGTAATATCCTTTTTCATCGTTTCCGATCAAGGAAGGACCTTTTCTGAAGACTTTGAACATGTAATAGACACCCGCGCCAAATATAACTGAATAAACAATTACAAACGCTGCCAGTGAAATCGCCACCTGTTCTGCAATCACAGGTGATATGGACTCTGCCGTTTTAATCACACCGTAAGCCGTGTAGGGCTGACGACCAACTTCTGTGACGAACCAGCCTGCCAATAATGCAATAAATCCACTGGGCGCCATGACAAGGCACCAGCGATGAAATAATATATTTGTGAATAACGTTTTGCGCCAATGCAAAAAGGCCGCCATAAAGCCTGTTAAAATCATCAAAACACCAAGGCCAACCATAATGCGAAAAGACCAGAATACAATCGCCACGGGTGGGCGCTCATCCGCAGGAACATTTTTTAAACCTGGCACAACCCCGTTTACATCGCCCGTTAAAACCCAACTCGCGAGACCCGGCACTTTTAATTCGTAATCGTTACTTTCCGTTTCCTCATTCGGCAGCGCAAACAACAAGAGCGGAATATTTGCCCCCTCTTCCCAGTTTCCTTCCATAGCCGCAACTTTAATCGGCTGATGGTGCAAGGTATTTTCACCATGTGCATGACCGATCAGCATTTGCAATGGCGCGACAAAAAATGCCATCAACATCGCCATTGCCATCATGACTTTTGCGTGTTCTTTAAACTTCTTTTTCAAAAAGAAATAGGCACCGACACCGCCGACACAAAAGGCTGTTGTCAGATAGGCCGCGGTCAACATATGAAAAAATCTGTAGGGGAAAGATGGATTAAATATAATTTCCATCCAGTTTGTTGGATAAAGCAATCCCTCGCTGCGGATTTCAAACCCTTGTGGTGTTTGCATCCAGCTGTTTGCCGCCAAAATCCAGAAGGCCGAAATGAGCGTCCCGACAGCAACAATCAGCGTTGCGACAAAATGCATACGTTTACTGACGCGCCCCCAACCGAACAGCATGATGCCAAGGAAAGATGCTTCAAGGAAGAAGGCGGTTAAAACCTCGTATCCCAACAACGGCCCAATGACATTTCCAACCTTGTCCGAAAACACCGACCAATTGGTGCCGAATTGGTAGGACATGACGACACCTGATACAACGCCCATACCAAAAGCAACGGCAAAAACCTTGATCCACATGCGATATATTTCCTGATAGACATTTTTGCCGGTCTTCAGCCATAATCCTTCAACAACAGCCAGCCAACTGGCAAGACCAATAGTAAAGGCCGGGAAAATAATGTGGAAAGATACCGTAAAAGCGAATTGGATACGTGCCAAAAGAACGGGATCAAGATTTATCATTTCAAACATGTTAGCTATCCTGTTTTATATCTTTGCAAAAAGCTTCATACAAGGTTTGCATTATCTTTAACGCATTTTGATCGACAATTGAATAATATAAAATCCTATGTTGCCGCTTGAAATCAATCAAACCCTCCCTGCGCAATTTATTTAAATGCTGGGACATTGATGTTTGCGCCATGCCCGTTGCTTCGATCAATTCCGTGACGGATTTTTCACCTTCAACCAGCTGGCACAGTATAAGAAGGCGGTGCTCGCTACCGAAGCACTTCATAAACTCGGCAACTTGCTGGGCTCTTTTTTGTGAAAATTCTATATCCAAATCTTTATCACTTTACAATTTTATAATATCATGTTTTTATAATATCAGAATCGATTTTAAACACAAGGTTCAAATTCATATGATTATCATCTTGGGGTATATTTCAGCCTTTATAATGGGTGCCGTTCTCGGCAGCCTTGGCGGTGGTGGATCAATACTCACTGTTCCGATACTTGTTTATTTGATGGGCGTATCGCCAACAGTTGCGACAGGCTATTCGTTACTGATTGTTGGATCAGCGGCAGCCTTTGGAGCATATAAATATTTTCGACAAGGGCTGATTAATGTAAAAGCTGCAATTACTTTTGCAATACCTTCGATCGTTGCCGTATATCTGACACGTGCTTATTTGATACCTGCCTTGCCTGACGTTCTTATATCATACCCTGTTGAAATCAGCCGTGATGATGCCATCATGGTGTTATTCGCAATTTTAATGGTGGTCGCTGCCGTCATGATGTTGCGCAATGCCAACCAAACGCTAAAGCCTCATACCGCAGAGCATCCCATAGCCCTTATATTGACAGAAGGCGCTGTTGTTGGTGTTTTAACGGGTATATTGGGCGCAGGCGGTGGCTTTCTGATTATTCCGGCATTGGTGCTTTTCATGGGTATGCCAATGAAAAAGGCGGTCGGGGCCTCCCTTTTAATTATTGCCTTAAAATCCCTAATCGGTTTCACAGGCGACTTGCAGGCGGGCATTGATTTGCAAATACCGATGCTGGCTTACTTTTTTGCTGCAACCTTTCTGGGTATGGCCATCGCGACAAAATATGCTCATAGTTTTGATGGCAAAAAATTGCAAAAAATCTTCGCTGTCTTTACTTTGGTAATTGCCGCAATAATTTTATTGAAAGAATTGATATAGAAAGGACCTACTATGAAAGTCGAGAGTTTTTACGATACGGACACCTCTACATTCACACATATTGTTATTGATGAAAGCACCAAAAAGTGCGCTGTTATTGACTCTGTTTTGGATTATGATCAGTTTTCCGGCAAAATCACAACAAAGAATGCAGACCGCGTCATAAAATATATCAAAGACAATGGCCTGACGAATGAATGGCTGTTGGAAACCCATATCCATGCGGATCACATTACAGGCGCCTTTTACCTGAAAGATCACATCGGCGGCAAAACCGCAATTGGTACAGGCATAAAAGATGTTCTAAAGACATGGGTCCCTTTGTTTGAAACAGATGGCGACACCCCCCTGACGGGCGAACAATTTGATCAGCTTTTTAAAGATGGGGAGAAATTCAAAATCGGCAACCTGGATGTAGAAGTGCTTCATACCCCGGGCCATACACCCGCCTGTGCAACATTCAAAATAGGTAATGCGATTTTTGTCGGGGACACGATTTTCAATCCAAACCTTGGCACAGCCCGCTGTGATTTCCCCGGCGGTAGTGCAGAGGACTTATATGACTCTATCCAAAAATTTTATAAGATGCCTGACGATACCGTAATGTACCTTTGTCACGACTATCCAAAGGATGGTGATGCGCCGCTGGTAAAAATAACAGTCGGTGAACAAAAGACCAATAACAAAATGATCAAGGCCAACACGACCAAAGAAGAATTTGTAAAAAAACGTAAAGAGCGTGATGATACCCTCGCCGTTCCAAAGCTTTTGCTACCTTCTATCCAAACCAACATGCGCCTCGGCAGTTTTGGCCCTAAAAGCGCAAATGGTGTTCAATACATAAAAATTCCTATCAAGTTCGATCCCAAATGAGGCCGTAAATGAAATTTAATAAAGTTACTGATCACCTGACCGTATCCCCGCAAATTCTATCTGGCGATTTGCCAGACATAAAAAAGGCGGGGTTTCGCGCGATTATTTGTAACCGCCCTGACGGGGAAGATGGCGATCAGCCCACATTTGCAGAAATTGAAAACGCTGCAAAAATTCAAGGTATTGAAACTTTCTATCTGGCTATTGAAGGTGGAAAAATTACTGACAAGGACGCCAAAATATTTGGTGATAAGCTTCAAGAATTACCGGGACCTGTTTTGGCTTATTGCCGTTCAGGAACACGATCTATTACTCTGTGGTCATTATCACAGGCCGGAAAGTGTGAAACATCTGAAATTCTTAAACGTGCAAAAGATGCAGGATATGATATGTCAGGCGTTGTGCGTCGCATTGCAAATGGCGGGCATATTCCAGAAGATACAATTGATGCCAAACACCAGATAGTTATTGTGGGCGCAGGGGCAGCCGGTATTGCTGTAGCGTCCAGCCTGCTTGGGCGCGATAAGTCACTTGATATTGCTATTATTGACCCTGCTGAAACACATTATTACCAACCTGGATGGACAATGGTAGGCGGCGGAATTTTTGATCCCTGTGATACGGTTAAGACTGTGGCGTCACTGATCCCCGATAATGTGAAATGGATAAAGTCGGCCGTCGCCGCTTTCGAGCCTGAAAAGAATACAGTTATTCTGGAAGGCTGCCGTGTTGTGCAATACGATCGGCTGATTGTTTGCGCAGGCCTGAAACTTGATTGGAACGCAATTGAAGGGCTGGAAGAAACCCTTGGTAAAAACGGCGTTACATCAAATTATCGTTACGATCTTGCACCATATACGTGGGAGCTGGTTCAAGGTTTAAACGGTGGCAAGGCTATTTTTACACAGCCGCCAATGCCAATTAAATGTGCAGGCGCACCACAAAAGGCTATGTATCTTTCCTGCGACCATTGGCTTAAGAAAAATTGCCTTAAGAATGTAGATGTTCATTTTAATAATGCGGGCGGCGTTATCTTTGGCATCAAAGAATACGTGCCCCCATTGATGGAGTATGTCGAAAAATACGGTATTAATCTTAATTTCGGTCATAACCTTGTCAGAATTGATGGGCCCGAGAAACGGGCCTGGTTTAAAAAAGCAAATGATGACAGCGAAGATGAGATCATTGAAACTGGCTTTAATATGATCCATGTGGTACCGCCGCAATCCGCTCCTGACTTCATTAAAGTCAGCCCGTTGGCCGATGAAAATGGTTGGGTAGATGTCGATCAATCAACCCTGCAACACAAAAAATACGAAAACATCTATGCATTAGGTGATTGCATGAATGCACCGAATGCCAAAACGGCTGCGGCAGCGCGTAAACAAGCCCCTGTTGTCGCGATGAATGTTCTTCATGACATAGGCATATCAGAAACACGTGGATTGTATGATGGGTATGGTTCATGTCCATTAACAGTCGAACGCGGTAAAATCGTTCTGGCCGAATTCGGCTATGGCGGTAAACTATTACCCAGTTTTCCCAAATTTGTTTTGGATGGCACCAAACCATCACGTTTGTCATGGCTTTTAAAGGAGCGCATATTGCCGCCCATTTACTGGAAAGCGATGCTTAAAGGGCGTGAATGGATGGCAAAACCCGAAATCTGCAAGGACAAATAATAAGAGAAAATTTAGCGAAAGACTACATCCACCGCCATACTTTTTAGCCTTATTTTTGCCATACTTTTATATTATACTTAAAGCATGAAGCACCAATCTGGAAATGCTCTGTTCTTGATCTTAATCGCCGTCGCGCTATTTGCCGCACTTTCCTATGCTATCACAACGTCAGGGCGTGGGGACGGAGGCATAGACCGCGAGCAGGCCGAGATTGCCGCTTCACAGATTGTTCAGTATGCCACCTCATTACAACAGGCAATAACACGCTTAAACATCATAAATGATTGTATTCCTGAAGACTTATCATTTCATTACGATAGCGACGGTGATGGCAATTTAGAAACAGATGGCAGTGACGATTATTACAACTCAGGCAGTTCTACTGATTGCTATTTATTTAATAAAAACGGCGCTAACTTGAGTTATTTAAGACCAAAATCAGAATGGTTAGATAATTCTAAATCTGCCGGATCCCTGTATGGTGAATTTGTTTTTAGCGCCGCCACATGTATTGATAATTTAGGCAGCGCGGATTCAGATTGCCATATACCTTTGAACGGTGGAATAGCACCATTGATAATATTTTTGCCATACGTTAATGAAAACATATGTGAAGCCATTGCAAGAGAATCTGTAGCAGGTGCAATCATTACTTCTGATAATAATATTATTGCAGGACCTAGTAAATTTACAGGTAATCTGGCCACAGGGGGGTCCCGCTTTGAGCTTGGCAGTCCATCTTACTTATTCGGCTGCGCATTATCTCCAGCATCTGGAATTACAGATATAGGAGGATATCTCTTTTATTCTATACTTCAATATAGTTAGAGAAAATTTAGCAATGGACTACATCCACCTGTTTTCTCGAGAGTGACGGCACACCATCGCATATTTTTATCACGTTATACTGGCCCGCTAAAAAACCTTTATCGCATAATACTCTTCATGATATCCACATATAAAAAAGCTCTTTTTGGAGGCGCCTGTGAATTCACATCTGACATATATTTTTTAAAAAATCACCTAATCACGAGGGGGTATATAAAAGTTCCTACTAATTTTCCATTCGAGGTACTCGAAAAACACCGTGGATAGGTAACTGAACCAGTCAAGGGTTTCTTTCCCAAAGCACCTGACCTAGAAACCTCGTTATTATTTCTACGGAGAAGATGACCTGCACGCGAACCTGTAATACCTGATGGTGTTACACCCGTTAAAACAGTATCGTCATTATGATACTGTTCATTTAAGCTGGCACAAAAATTTATATCAAGATAAGCAATTTCCAAATATGTGTCACCCAAAGCTGACCCCAATGGCACACCAGAGGAGGTCTCTAAAATACCGTTGTAAACCATACTCCAATTATTATCATCATACGCTACATCACCGGGTGAAAATGCGATAAGTTCTTGTGGGACAATCTCTTTAGGAATGCCGACTTCAGAATTGAACAATCCCACAACACTTCCACTACTTGTTGAACCGTCCGGGTTATAAACAGTGGTTGTCGTCGAATTCGCACTATTGAAAGTCATTTAATCATACGATCCGAGCACATTATTGCGCGTAATCGTCTGCTCTATCATAGCAATATACTGCATAAATGTAGAAGCAGAAATAGCTCTAATTTCTTTATCCGCGCTCGATCCTCCACGGCTGCTTTGTGTAAGCGCGTAAGAAAGCGCCGCAAAAAGCGCAACGGCGATTAATATCAAAAATAAAGCGTTTCCTTTAGCATTATACATTTAGAAATTATAACAATTAAAAATTAATAAAACCTGTTAAACTGTGGGGCTTGTCAGCGACAAAAATATTTATAACGATTTAAAACACTAAAGAAAATTTAGCGATGGACTACATCCACGCCATACTTTTTAGCCTTATTTTCGCCATATTTTTATTTTATACTTAACTTATGAGACGCCAATCTGGAAATGCCCTATTTTTAATTTTAATTGCGGTCGCTCTATTCGCGGCCCTCTCTTATGCTCTTACAAGCAGTGGTCGAGGTTCATCATCAATAGATAAAGAAACACTAGAAATCGAAACTGCTAAGTTTTTGCAGATGTTGAGTATGACTAATTCGATTACACAGCGCTGGACTCTTATTAACGGTTGGAACATTAATAATATTGATTATCGAACACCAGATATGAGCGGTTCTGGATTAGGTGATGTTACTGGTTGTAGCGTTCCAGAGTGTAATGTTTTTAATAGTGGTGGCGGTGGCGTTTCGCCATATCTACCGGCAGAATTCACATACAACACTACCGGCGCGTGTACTTCAATGGTTATTGAGCCGCGACCGGCGGAAATGGATGTTGTAAGCGTTTTAGGGCATGGCACTGACCTAAGTGAGTTAATAATGACTTGGCGGTGTGTTAAGCTCGAGGTCTGCGATAAAATTAATCAAGTATCTGGCGTGACTAGTGCTGGAGATTCCCCTCTCATTGGCACTCTAGGATCGTGGAACACAGACTACCAATATTTCAGAGGAGCTGGAATACTAGATGGATTTACCACTGACCAACTTGGTAAAGACGATAGTCGGATTGAAGGACAGAACACTTTTTGCGTGCGAACTACTCCAACGGCTGATGATGCTAGAGTAGTCCATGTCGTTTATTCAAGATAGAGAAAGTAATTATATCTGTGAAAAACTATCGCAGGAATCTCCATCTATTTCAGTGGGATTGTTAGACTACCTTGTTAAATATAGCCTTATTTTTGCCATATTTTTATTCTATAATTATGATATGAAATCTCAGTCTGGAAATGCCCTGTTTTTAATTTTAATTGCGGTTGCTCTTTTTGCAGCCCTATCTTATGCGATTACATCTTCTGGTCGCGGTGTGGGTAACACCTCGAAAGAACAAAGCGAAATAGCTGCCTCACAGGTTATACAATATTTTGAGGTTATTAACCAAACCTTTCAAAGAATGAGACTTCTGAACGGATGCGGTGAAAGTGAATATAATTTCGAAACACCTATTTATACTACAAATGCTGGTAACCAAATGAATCAAAACAATGCCAATTCACCCACAGATGGTAGCTGCGATATATTTGGCTCTAGTGTTGGAGTGGTTGCACAACCTTTACCCGATGCAGCATTGGATTTAAACAATGTTGAAGTAACGGACACGGGAACATATCCTAACGCTTGGCGGGCGGGTCATTTAAGAGTTGTCGTCACTCAATTAAGTACCATAGGAACAGATGGTTCTGCAGGTGATGAATCCGCTAATGATTTAATGCTAATAAGCAATTATCTTAACAAGGATACATGTATGGCAATCAATAGAGGACTCGGCGTTGACAATCCAATTGGTGATGCACCGATAGTCACCGCTTCTGGAGCGTCAAGTTTCTACGTTAACGGTTCCTTTGCAAACGGACATGTCTGGACAGGGGTACCTGGAATGGCTTTTTGTCGGAAGGCGGGATCTGCTAATGTTGTTTACCAATTAGTTTACGTACTTATGGCGCGTTAGTCTGACATCACCAAAAACATACCCCACTCCTCATGAAGAAGCGGGGCACAGAATGTGTGTGGCTCCATTAAAAGAATATATCAATCCGGCTCGATCAAAACTGTCAGCTCTGAGTCATATGAGCCTGCTGTTGCAGCTTGTAAATCGGCCTCGGCCAGAACAACGTGCAGGTTGGCACTTAGACCACCCACAGAACAATCTGCCGCACTAGTATTCGCGCCTGACTGCGGTGTCAAAGCTGTGTTGTATGTGACTGCAGATTCACCTGTTACACCTGTTACATCGTTCCAAAAAATCGACATATCAATTTCGTTCGTGTCTGTTGCATCTTCGACCTGAAAGGCGTTGGCTGTAACGTTCGCAGAGTTGTCCGTAATAGTCACACGATAGCTACCGTCGCCGTTGTGATACACACAGATATCATCGTTGGCATCGAAATCACCCGTACCGCCATAAGCACCAAAGGCAAATGCGTTCATATCGCTGATCTGGAATTGTTCGTTAATTGACAAGGTAACATCTGCCGT
>Ga0208830_1000097_pt1 | contig 48075 bp, 44 predicted proteins | sample DeeseametaMP2634_FD_184169 | JGI IMG/M metagenome (GOLD analysis project Ga0208830, IMG submission 184169) | Marine microbial communities from the Deep Atlantic Ocean - MP2634 (SPAdes) | ecosystem: Environmental > Aquatic > Marine > Oceanic | place: Northeast of Antigua and Barbuda, North... | reverse complement strand
TGGGGCAAGTCCCGCTGGTCGCCTGTCTGTTTCCGTCGCCAGGACTATTTTTGCCCGCAAGGCATGGCAGCCAGTAAAGACTTCTCTGATCTCAAATCTCAGGTCTGCGACAGCTTTGAAGAAGATTGCGGTCAGCGTCCGGACACTGTGTGCATGATGACCAATCTGCGCTACTTCGGTTACCTGATCAACCCTGTCACTTTTTATTACGGTTACCGACATGACGGTCAGTTACTCGGCATTATTGCCGAAATTACCAATACGCCGTGGAATGAACGTTTCCATTATACGCTCAGCACTGGTTTCAGACGGTCTGCCCGGGCAATCAATCCTGAGCATATTCACAGAAACACATCGGGCCTGAAACGTTTCCGCTTCCGTTTTCCGAAGGTATTCCATGTCTCTCCGTTCAACCCACTTGATATGGAGTATGTCTGGAGCATGCCTGAGATTCATGAGCAGTGTCTGATTCATATGCAGACTCTGAACCAGGGCAATCTCGATTTCGATGCCACCATGACGATGAAACGCGAGCCCCTGACGGCGTTCACCATGAGTACTGTGCTCTGGAGATTTCCACTGATGACTATGAAGGTCTTGTGGGGCATCTACAGCAATGCCGCGCGACTGTGGTTCAAGCGGGCACCTTTTTACGACCATCCTCAGAATCTGCCGGAGCAGACTCTCAGAGATTCACTTAAAGCACGACAGGAGTAACTCCCATGAAAACGTTAACCGTACGTTCTGATTCCATGCCATGGATTGACCGCTTCTGTCGCAGCGGCCTGTTTTCTACCCTGCAGAAGCTTCATACCGGCTCATTAACAGTGGTTGAAGGTGACGAAACGTATCAGTTCGGCAATACCCACAGCGAACTCAATGCGCAACTTCATATCCACGACAGTGAGGCCTACCGTAGTATCGCGCTGAGCGGCAGTGTCGGCGCGGGCGAATCCTACATGACCGGCGACTGGAGCAGCCCAGACCTGCCACTCCTGATCCGCCTGCTGGCTCGTAATAAAGACGTCGTCGATAACATTGATGGCGGGCTCGCGAACCTGGGGAAAGCTGCACTGAAAGTATTCCACGGGCTGAACCGCAACACGGAAAAAGGCTCACGCCGGAATATCGCGGCGCATTACGATCTCGGTAATGACATGTTCGCACTGTTTCTCGACCCGACCATGATGTATTCGAGCGGAATCTTTCCAGCCGAAGACGCCACGATGGAAGAAGCATCAATCTGCAAGATGGATCGTATCTGCCAGAAACTGCAACTCTGTGAAGATGATCACCTGGTGGAGATAGGCACGGGCTGGGGCTCGATGGCAATCCACGCCGCCAAGCACTATGGCTGTCAGGTGACCACCACCACAATTTCAGAACAGCAATACGAATGGGCAGAGCGACGCATCCGTGAAGAAGGCCTGGAAAAACGCATCACTCTGCTGAAAAAAGATTACCGCGCGCTGGAAGGTAAATTCGACAAACTGGTGTCAATCGAAATGATTGAAGCCGTGGGTTGGCAATACCTTGATACCTACACCGCCACCATCAACCGCCTGTTAAAAGACGATGGTGTTGCGCTTATTCAGGCCATCACGATTGATGATCAGCGCTATGAGCAGGCGAAAAATGAAGTGGACTTTATCAAGCGTTATATTTTTCCGGGCAGTTTTATTCCCTGCATTACGGCAATTCAGAATTCAGTCACCCGCACGTCAGATATGAAAATGACGCACATGGAAGACATCACGCCGCACTACGCCAGAACACTGGCGGAATGGCGCAAGGAATTCCTGAGCAAAGCCGAAGACATTAAGTCACAGGGCTACAGTGACGACTTTATCCGGCTCTGGGATTTCTACTTTGCCTATTGTGAGGGTGGCTTTGCAGAACGGGTGATCGGCGACGTTCAGCTGATGTTCTCCAAGCCTCTTAACCGTCGTAATCCGGTATTGGGAATGCTCTGATGACCAGACCACAGGTAATCAATGCTGTTGGCTTTCAGCTGTGCTGGTTTGCCTGTGTTGTCGGAGGAAGCGCTGTCGCGCTTCCTGCCGTCAGTATCTTTCTGCTCTGGCACCTGCGCCAGAGTCAGAAGAATGAGTGGTGGCTGATCGGACTCTTGTCTGTCGGCGGAATTCTGCTCGATTCAGCCTGGCTGAATATCGGCCTGATCACCTTCGCTGATCTGACTCTGCCGGTTATCCCTCTGTGGCTGGCCCTGCTGTGGTGCGCCTTTTCTGCGACCCTGCTGCATTCGCTCCGCTGGCTGACTGCCCGGCCGGCACTGCTTGCTCTTGCGGCCGCCGTCAGCGCGCCCATCAGTTACTTCGCCGGTAGCCGTCTCGGGGCGCTGGAGATTTCGGAGTCAGGTTATGTGGTCATTGCGATCAGCTGGGCGCTCCTGATGTTTATTGCTGCGACGGTCTGGAAAAAGGTAACACTATGAGATCCTTCATCGCCCGCTGCACAGCGCCTGTGTGGCTGTTTCTGTGTCTTTTTTCTTCAGAAAGTATGAGTGCTGAGACACTGATCTACAGCGGCACCGCCGTATCTCTCGACGGCGAAAAATTACTTTATCGCGAAGAACACGAACTGCGGACAGAAGGTCAGAAACCCATCTCACGCGAAGTACGCTATTTCGACAGCGACGGCGCGCTGTTTGCCACCAAATCGAACCGCTATCAGGCAACTCCGACCACTCCGGATTTTGTACTCGACGATAGCCGGTCAGACTACCGTGAGTCGGTGTCCGCACAAGGTAATCGCTGGACATTCGGTTTCAGAGAAGCGGGTACATCCGACCAGCGAACGGTGGGCAAACCTGACTATACCCCAGTGATCGATGCTGGTTTCGACGAGTTTGTCCGGGCAAGCTGGCCACGTCTTATAGCAGGAAAAACCGCCAGTTTTTCGTTTGCTGTGGCCTCCCGCCTGGAATGGATAGACTTCCGTCTTATTCCTTTGCAACAAAGCGGCAATACACTTGACGTAGAAATGCGTCTGAAGTCCCGCCTTCTGTCATGGCTGCTTGATCCTGTGCAACTGACCTACGATCTGAAAACGCAGCGTCTGTTGCGCTACCGGGGTTTAACCAATATCCGGACAGAAAGCGGCGAGGGTATTTATGCTGAGATCCGGTACACTTATCCGGATCTGTCTCACAAGGAGTCTCCGCAGTGAAACGCAGTACTACTTTTCTGTTTCTGTCTTCCACAATAGTAACGTTTGCCACGGCTTCTCAGGCAGAAGAAATCGAGCTCGATAAAGTCACCACACAAGCGCCTGCTGTTACGGAATCACAACCCGAGACCCGCAAATTACTGGTCGTACCCGGGGCAGGAAATGATCCGCTGCGGGCACTTGAGTCATTGCCTGGGGTTGTGTTCGGGAAGGGGAATGATGCCCGCCCCGCTGTGCGCGGCTCTTCACCCGACGATAACGCCTACTACCTGGATTTTCTTCCGGTTGGGTATCTTTTTCATAACGACGGCTCCAGCATTCTCAGCGATTCTCTGACCGACGAATTTCAGCTTTATCCGGCGGCGTTCGGCCCTGAGTTTAACGGTGCCACGGGTGCCGTCATTACCGCAGAGTCGCGCAGCCCATTACGTGACAGCCAACAGATTATTGACCTGAGCCTTCTCCGCGCCGGCTTTCTGATTGATCAGCCTGTGTCTGACGATCAGGGGTTTTATCTCAGTGGCAGAATGAGCCTGTTTCAGTATTACCTGAAAAATATTGTCGACTCAGACGATTTTGAATTCACGACGGTACCGGAGTTTTACGATTACCAGGGCAGCTACGAATATCGCCCCAGTGACCTGACCAGCGTTCGTTTTCAGTTTGTCGGCGCGCGCGATAAAGCCGGTCTGGATTTCACTGAAGAGTCTGACTTTACAGCCCAGGACCCAGCTCTGACTGGTGGTCTGGAAGCTCAACAGATGTTTAACAGTCAGGGCGTGGTGATTGATTCAGTATCACCGTCGGGGCTGAGTTCACGCATTGGCATTTCTCATCTCGAACAGGCGTTCGATTTCACACTGGGTCAGGGCAACTATATTGATGCCAACAGTCACCGCTACGGCATCCGCAGCGAATTCAGCTATCCACTGGAATTGGATCACGAAGTGTCATGGGGCCTGGAATACTCTGAACGACTGGTGGATTACCGGGGCCTTTTCAAAGCACCTCCCTGTGATGAATTTACCGCCGACTGCCGCCTGGTGCGCGCCACAGAAACCCTGCAGGGCAGCGGTACACTGCGCATCCGTCAGACAGATCTGTTTATTAAAGACACCTGGAGCGTGACCGCGCGCTGGCAGCTGATCCCGGGGCTCCATCTCAGTGACGACTCTTACACCGGTAATCAGTATGTCGAACCCCGTATCAGCCAGGGATATCAGCTGACTGACGCGCTGCGCTGGACACTTGGGTATGGCCGCTACCACTCCATGCCTGCAAACCCGGGTCAGTACACACCAGAGTTCGGTAATCCGGATCTGGATGAAACCCGCGCTACTCATTACGTCACGGGGCTCGAAGCGCAACTGCGTGACGGCCTGATGCTGACCACCGAGCTGTACTACAAAGATATCACCGACATTATTGTGGCCCGGCCAGCGGATACCAGCGATGGCGTCAGATACAACAATGATGCAAGCGGTCGTGCCTTTGGCATTGAGATGCTTCTCAATGCCGACTTCAGCGAACGTTGGTATGGCTGGACCTCTGTCACTCTGTCACGGACAGAGCGCAGTAACGACCGCACCGGCGAAGACTTCCGCTACAGCTACGATCAGCCTCTGGTGATTAATATGGTTGCCAGCTATCGCGCTTCCGATATCTGGACTCTGGGCCTTAAATGGCGCTATCAGAGTGGGCAGCTGGTCACACCTCTCGAGGGCGCTGAAGAAGATCCGGACACTGCGGGACTGTACAACCCGATCTACGGAGATCCCTTCTCTGAGCGCCTGCCGTCCTATCATCGACTCGATTTCCGTGCGGACCGGAGTTTCCGCTTCAGCAATGCCGATATGGATCTCTACTTTGAAGTGATTAATCTTTACGCCCGCGAGAACGTCGTCGGCTACCGCTATCTGAATGCAGACTACAGTGAGCGGGAAGATGTGACTGACCTGCCGCCGCTGGCGTCGGTGGGTGTGCGCCTGCTTTTCTGACGTGACAAATGGGCGAATGGCGTTTCTTTACATATGATTGTCTCATTTATGTTCCAAATAGAAGCAATCAGGGGCATACTGTCCCCACAAACACGATGAGAGAGCACCGGCATGCAGATAGGTAAGCGGGAAGAATTTGACCTGAATGAAATGGCGATTTTCGTTCATGTGGTGGAAGCTGGCAGCTTTACCGGCGCCGCCCGTAACCTGGGCCTGCCTAAATCGACCGTCAGTCGCAAAATCACCCAGCTTGAAGAACGCCTCGGGGTGCGCCTGATTCAGCGAACAACACGTAGCCTGCGTCTGACCGATACTGGTAATGCTTACTACAGCCAGTGCGCGCGCATTCTGGGCGAAATTGAAGAAGCCAACGTCGCTGTGACCCGCATGCAGAGCACCCCAACCGGTACTCTGAGAATTACGGCTCCGGTGCTTTTTGGCTCTACTGTACTGTCTGGCATGGTCGCCGATTACCTTGAGCAACACCCACAGGTAAGCGTCGACATGGTGCTCACTGATCAGAACCTTGATCTGGTTCAGGACGGTATCGACGTCGCCTTCCGCGTCGGACAGCTCGAAGATTCGTCCCTTATCGGCCGCCACCTCGGAGATGTCCGCGCTATCCTATGTGCCAGCCCGGACTACATCAAAAGCCGCGGCATACCTGAGCATCCGGATTCACTGCATGAGCACGCGCTGATGGTTCTGTCCCAGTGGCCTTCCTGGCAGCTGAGCGGCCCGGATAACGACACGTACAACCTGAATGTCAAAGCCCGTATTCAGGTGAATGATTTCGCCAGTCTCTACACATTGGCGCTGTCGGGCAGTGGTATTGCTCCTCTTCCGACTATGATTGCAGCCCCCGCTATCCGCAGTGGCAAACTGGTCCCGGTTTTGCCGGAATGGCCTTTTGAAGCCAGTCCTCTGCACGCTCTGTACCCGAGTAACCGCCACTTATCGGCCAAAGTACGGAGTTTTGTGGATTTTGTTATCGAAGCAGTACGCCCGACACCACCATGGCAGGTAGAATTAGGCGACACTCCTTCAGACTGAAACATGGGATGGCACAGGGATGATCCGCACACTTCTGATAGTCATGCTGGCGGCAATTCCGCTCAGCGGTTGTGAAAAAAGCGACAACAACCAGACGGTCACAGACGTCGTCGCTCCCAAAGCGCCCAGCTACCCTGCACGTACTGCAGCTGAGCGCGCCCGGGATAAGTACCGCCACCCTGCCGAAACCCTGATGTATTTCGAAGTACAGCCTGACCATACGGTCGTCGAGATCTGGCCGGGCTCAGGTTGGTATTCTGCGGTACTGGGCCCATATCTGAAGCGTGAAGGCCAACTGATCGCGGCACACTTTTCCGCGTCGACCGAGGTTCCGTTTTTTCAGAAGACCCGGCGGAGCTACATAGACAGATTTATAAATAATCCCGATGTCTACGGTAAAATTCAGCTCACGGAACTTATGCCACCAGAAAAACTGAGCATCGCATCGCCGGGAGAAGCAGACCGGGTTCTGACCTTCCGTAATGTCCATAACTGGATGCGGAATGATCAGGAACAGGCAGTTTTTGACGCCGCCTACCTTGCCCTGAGATCGGGTGGCATTTTCGGAGTCGTTGAGCACCGTGCCCCCCCGGATTTTGGTCGCGAACAGATGATCGAAACCGGCTATGTCACCGAGGCCTACGTGACCCAACTGGCGATCAACGCAGGCTTTGAACCTGCAGGACATTCCGAGATAAACGCCAACCCCAAAGATACCCGGATTCATCCCCACGGCGTCTGGTCACTGCCCCCGACATTACGTGGCGGCAATACAGACCTGACCTACTTTGAAAGCATCGGCGAGAGCGATCGTATGACGCTGAAGTTCCGCAAACCCTGACCTCAGAGATGGTCCAGAGAGGCGCCATCTAAGGTCTCAAGCGTGACAAAGCGTTGCCCATCCGACACCTCGTCAATGCGGAAGCGAAGAAGCCCGGCATAAGGAATGGACAACCGGCTCATGGCCTCCGGGGCAAGTCCGAGAAGGTGCTGAGCCAGCACCCTCATTACCCCGCCGTGACTCACTACCAGCAGGCTTTCGCCCGTGTGGTTATCCAGCAGATCATCCCAGGCAGCCAACACCCGCTGCTGCAGCCGTGTAACCGGTTCTCCGTTCGGAGCGCAGAAATTCAGAGGGTCCTGCCACAACTGCTGGGCAATTTCGGCGTCGTCAGTCATCACCTCAGCCACAGGACGATTCTCCCAATCGCCATAGTGAATTTCTGCCCACCGCTGGTCCGCCTCATGAGTAAGCGCACACTCACCTGCCAGCCATGATGCGCTGTAATAGCAACGCTGTAACGGAGAGGATATCACCCGCTGATAGCGGGCCGGATTGCGCTGCAGGCGATGTTCAAACTGACGGCGCCCGCGCTCGGTCAGTTCGTGGTCAGTATGACCCCTGAACACATCCCCACCTTCGGGCTCGCCATGGCGGATAACATCAATTCTGGTGACTCTTGTACTCATTTTACTCTCTCGGCAGGCGAAGCTTCGCAGGCGGTCTACACTTCACGAGTATATCCCACGGAATCAGGAACAGAACAAAGGCTACCCGTTATGAGTGCACAATCCTTTGCAGAAATGCGTATGGAGCCACGTTGGCAACTCAAAAGTACTGTCAGCGTTTTTATTCAGGGCAACAAAGAATGCATTGGCCTGCTGGTCAACTGGTCAGAAAATGGCCTGATGCTTTCCGGTTATCAGCCGCTGAAACTGGGCGAGAAACTGAGCATAGAGCTGGTCGATATTATCAAGGATAAAGACCGCCGCACCGCGCCCTGCGAAGTCGAAGTTGTCTGGAGCCAGGAGTTGACCCCCAGCCTGTTCGGCAACGGCTGCAGAATCATCTCTGGCTCTGAGATGCTGGATGTGATGATGAAAGACTACCGCCACGACAGCTGACACCAACCTGGTCAGCCGTTAACATGATTCCGGTGACCATCTTAGGAAACCGGTATCATGTTGCAGTTCGGAATTGACCTTGGCGGAACCAAAACCGAAATCATTGTCCTGAACGATAAGGGCGACGAACTTCTGCGTGAGCGCGCGCCAACTCCGAGCACCAGTTACCCGGCAATCGTCGACACTATCTGTACCCTGGTCGAGCAAGCCCGCGACAGATTCTCTCAGCCCTACACTCTTGGCATTGGTATTCCCGGCGCCCTTTCCTACCAGACCGGTCTGGTTAAAAACGCAAACACCGTCTGCCTGATCGGCAACGACCTGAAAGGTGACATCGAGCGCCGCCTGAATCACCCGATCGTGATTGCCAACGATGCCGACTGTCTGGCGTTATCAGAAGCAACCGATGGCGCTGGCGCAGACTATCCGACGGTCTTTGCCGTCATCATAGGCACAGGTTGCGGCGGAGGCTGGGTCGTCAACGGTCAGCTGATCTCTGGCCCTAACGCCATTGCCGGAGAATGGGGGCATAACCCGCTGCCCTGGCGGGATGACGAAGACTCAGAGGCTGAGTGTTACTGCGGTCAGAAAGGATGTCTGGAGACGCTTCTGTCCGGCACCGGATTCCGCCGACAGGCACTCGTTGAAACCGGTATAGACAGAACATCGGTAGAATGGGACCGCCTTTACGAAGCGGGCGATCCAGTAGCCATCCGTGTGTTTGAACGCTATCACTCCCGCATTGCCAGAGCACTGGCGTCGGTCATCAACCTCATGGACCCCCATGCGATTGTGCTGGGCGGTGGAGCCTCCAATATGACCTCAATCTATCAGAAAGTCCCCGCACTGCTCCCTCAGTGGGTGTTCTCTGATACGGTGGAAACCCCCTTGCTCAGATCGGTGCATGGAGATTCCAGTGGTGTCCGCGGTGCCGCATGGCTGGGGAGCCAGCAGGCATCAAAGCAGTAATCCTCCCACGGTCGCCGCGGCAATAATCACCATCCAGACAGACAGCGAGCGGATGTGCAGGCGCTGCCACTCATCCAGCTCGGCCGCAGCCACCTCACTGTTTTCCCTGACAGAATGCCAGCGCCGTTCTTTCGCACTGGACTCCAGTGATTCTTCGGCGACCCGGTACAGCACCTCAGAGCTGTTGGCGCTGCGATTCCACAGATAACTGTGCCAGACCGGAAACGCATGCAGAAAATTACCCGCCAGCCCGTACGTCAGGCCAAGCAGACGCACCGGAATCCATTCGATCCAGTGCAGATATCTCCAGCCTTCAGCATCGCAACGCGTCGCCCTGGCGTACTGAAGACTGAACCAGGCCAGCAGAATACCGGCGACGTCTGCCACCATGTACCAGAACACCATAAGGAAAAAATATTCGAACCAGCGGTGCAGAAGTGCTCGTATCACCTGATGATTCATTGCTTCAAGATCATCAGTCACATTCACTTCGGGCACCGCCAGATACTGTTCTGCACAGTGATACGCGCCCTGGGTATCGCCGCGCCGCAGATCGCTGCGATAGGCCTGCAGATGTTTGCCGATGCTCATATGAGACAGAACGTACAGCAGCAACAGGATTTTTAACGCAACACTGAGCAGACCGAACGCATAAGGATCGGCCAGTAACATCGTCAGCGTAATAACGACGGTGGGCAGAACAACCACCAGGGCGTAACGCATGTGCCGGGGAAAACGATAAAAGCCCGGAAGTTTCTCCAGTGCACCCAGCCAGCGGGCAAACGTCCGGCTACTGGTGCTGCGGTGCGGCAGCGGAAAACGGATCTGCCAGAGTAAAACGACAAACAGGACTAAAAACTTCATACATTAAACTCCCTGCTGATATGACCGTCGGTACCTCGACCAGTCAAAGGCTTCACCCGGGTCGGTTTTTCTGCCGGGAGCAATATGCTCGTGCCCGGTAATTCTGTCACTGGAAATCCCGGGATAGGCCTGCTGTAACGCAGAAGTGACGTCAGCAAGTGCCTGATACTGCGCATCGGTGTATGGATCGGTGTCAGTACCTTCCAGCTCAATACCTACAGAATAGTCGTTACAGTTTTCTCTGCCGCCAAACGTGGACACCCCAGCGTGCCATGCCCTCTGATCAAACCGGACGAACTGCAGCACCCGGCCGTCACGTTCGATCAGAAGGTGACTCGATACCTGCATCCCTTCTATTTCGCGGAAATACGGATGCTCTTCACAATCCAGCGTGTTGCAGAAAAAGCGAGGGATACACCCGGTACCGTATTGCCCGGGTGGCAGACTGATGTTGTGGATCACCAGCAGAGAGATATCAGCCGGGTCCGGGCGCGGACCAAAATTCGGCGAAGGTATCCAGACTGCGTCAGTGAGACGTCCATCTTCGACGTGCATAAGTTTCCATAGTGTACGATTCGCGAGCCTGCAGTTTGGCATAAACAGGGCATCCCGATATAGTCCGTAGTCAATACAGAGAACAATACAGATAAGACGGATACTTCATGGACTTTATCAACATCCTCAACAGCTGGGCATGGGGGCCGCCTATGCTGGCTCTGATTGCACTGACGGGCCTGTATCTGACCATCGGCCTGAAAGCCTACCCTGTGCGCCACCTGAAAAACGGCTTTACCGAACTCTGGCGCGGCCGTCATCGTCAGGGAGAGGGAGAAATTTCAGGCTTTAATGCACTGATGACCTCCCTGTCAGCCACCATAGGTACCGGTAACATTGCGGGGGTTGCGACTGCGGTTGCCATGGGAGGCCCGGGCGCTATTTTCTGGATGTGGGTCATTGCCCTGGTCGGGATGGCGACCAAATACTCAGAAGCAGTACTCGCAGTTCGCTTCCGTGAAAAAAATGCGCAGGGACATTTCGTTGGTGGCCCTATGTACTACATCCGCAATGGCCTGGGCCCGAAATTTAAATGGCTGGCCGGTACCTTCGCCTTCTTCGGTATGCTCGCCGGCTTCGGCATTGGTAACGGTGTGCAGGCCAACTCGGTCGCTGACGCGATGCATCATATTGAGATTGGGGGTCAGGGCATTCCGGAGTGGGTAACAGGGCTGGCCGTTGCAGCACTTGTCGCCCTGGTTCTCATCGGCGGTATCCGCCGCATCGCAGAAGTCGCAGGTAAGCTGGTGCCTTTTATGGCGATTTCTTATCTGATTGCCGGGGTTGTTCTGCTGATAATTTACGCAGACCGTCTGCCTGAAGCATTTTCAGTCATCGTTACGCACGCCTTTACGCCTGTTTCGGCGGCGGGCGGATTCGCCGGTGCAACGGTCTGGGCCGCCATCCGATATGGCGTTGCCCGCGGTGTATTTTCCAACGAAGCCGGACTCGGCAGTGCGCCAATTGCTCATGCAACCGCCACGACAGACAGCCCTGTCCGTCAGGGCACCATCGCCATGCTGGGCACCTTTATAGACACCATCATTATCTGTTCTATTACTGGCCTGGTCATTGTGGCGTCCGGTGAATGGCAGTCCGGTGCGTCTGGTGCGACGCTGACCACTGCTGCCTTTAATTCGGGACTGCCGGTCATCGGCCAATATATTGTCACGCTCGGTCTGGCAGTGTTTGCCTTTACCACTATTATCGGCTGGTCCTTTTATGGGGAGCGCTGCACGGAATACCTGTTTGGCCTTAAGGCAGTTCCTGTTTTCCGCTTTATCTGGGTCATCGCGATTCCGGTGGGAGCCACTCAGCAACTTGATCTGGTGTGGCTTATCGCCGATACCCTGAATGCGTTGATGGCACTCCCCAATCTGATTGCACTTATTCTGCTCAGCCCTGTGGTATTCCGGCTGACTCAGGAATACCTGAAAAAACAATAAGTGCTCTCCCTCTCTGCACCGTCTTCGCTGCGTCCCTGACGGTGCAAGATGAGGGACGCCTCCAGCGCTGTTTTCATGTAAAATCACCGCCCTTGTTGTTTATCAGAAAGAACCCGACACCATGGACCTTCAACAGTACCAAGACGACATCCGGACCTCTGTCAGCCGCGCCATCGCCGAAGACATAGGCACCGGCGATATCACCGCGATGCTGATTCCCGCCGATCAACGCAGCCATGCCCGTATTATTTCCCGCGAGCAGGCCGTCATTGCCGGACAAGCCTGGGTCAACGAAGTATTTCGTCAGGTCGACCCCGAAGTTGACGTTATCTGGAAGGTCACAGAGGGCGAACTCGTCGCTCCAAATACTGTGCTGTTCGAACTGAAGGGCCTGTCGCGTTCGCTACTCACGGGCGAGCGTTGTGCGCTGAATTTTCTCCAGAGTCTGTCCGGCACTGCGACGCTGTGTCACCACTACGCGACTCTGGTGAAGGGGACGGATGTCCGCCTGCTGGATACCCGCAAGACAATTCCGGGCCTGCGCGTAGCTCAGAAGTATGCTGTCACCGTAGGAGGTTGCTACAACCACCGCATCGGTCTGTATGACGCCTTTCTGATTAAAGAGAATCACATCATGGCCGCAGGCAGCATATCTGCCGCCGTGCAGCAGGCTCATGAGATTGCTCCCGGTAAGCCCGTCGAAGTTGAAGTTGAAACGATGGAACAACTCGACGAAGCCATTACTGCTGGAGCAGACACAATCATGCTGGATAACTTCAGCACCGATACTATGCGTCGTGCTGTCGAACACACCCGTCAACGCAGCGAAGGCCGCATAAAACTGGAAGCATCGGGTGGTATCACAAAAGACACTCTGCGCCAGTATGCGGAAACCGGCGTAGATTTCATTTCCATTGGCGCACTGACCAAAGACTGCAAAGCCATCGACCTGTCGATGAGAATGATTGGCTGACAGCCTCATGGAGAATGAGAAGCGCTGCAAAAGTGACCAGTTTTGTCAGTCTTTGACCACAATTTGTTCATAATCTGAACACGAAAAAAAATCGCCTGAAAAAATGTGACCCAAGCCCGATTCAAGGGCTTGCAGGGTGTCAGGAAGCTTGGCAAACTGCCCTCACAGTCATGAAACATGACAGGTAAGACCGCCGGAAGGATCTTCGCTACTCACACTGTTTAGCGGCCAGAAAGCAGTCAGCCCAATAACAAAATCTCGAAAGAGAGTGGAGAACCCCCTATGAAAAAGATGAATGCACAGCAAGGTTTTACCCTGATCGAACTGATGATCGTTATCGCGATCATCGGTATACTGGCTTCTGTTGCAGTACCTCAGTACCAGAACTATGTACTGCGTACTGATGCCACTAACACTCTGGCAGTAGCACGTCCACTGCAGCTGGCAGTTGGTGAATACGCTGCCCGTTATTCCAGCCTGCCTGGCTCAACAGCTGAACTGGAATCCTACACCGGTATCGATACCACTGCAGTAAGCCACGCTGCCGGTAAAGTTGCTTCTATTACTACCTCCGCAACAGGTGAGCTGGAAGTTCTGTTTGCTTCTACCGCTGATGTACCTGCTGAGCTGGCTGGTAAAACGTACCTGCTGACGCCTAACATCAACTCTAACGGTGTTGTAATCTGGACAAGCAGCGTAGGTGGTGCTGACCCAATCGATTCAATCTACCTGCCTAAGCTGAAATAAAATCAGCCAGTAAGGTAAAAGGCCGGCATATGCCGGCCTTTCTTTTGTGGCCGCTATGAAAATACTGACATCACGACTCGCCTTTTTTCTTTCCCTCTATGGTCTGATCTATTACATAGGATTTAAAGATATCCGCTTCCCTGAGCGGGTGGATAACATCTCACTGGATCAGTATGTAAACGGCGCTGTTCTCTTCGACCTGATCCACTTTCTGATAGCGCACCTGATCTGCCTGGCCTTACTGTTTGTCTCGACACACCTTATCGCCAACTCATACCACGTCAGTAACCGCTATAAGACTTATCTGTTTGCGCTGGCGACCGGTGGACTAAGCTACTACATCATGGCCTATACCTGGGTCGCTTATCCGGAACTGGAAACGTCACTGATATCCTATGGGTTGGATGCAGAACTGATCGGCGCCCTGTCTCTTTCTGTACTGGCACTGTTAGGTATTCCAGCACTCATCTTACGTATGAAAGCCGGACAGTATGGAAACGCCGCGGTTATCCTGGTCTCGGGAATGACCGTACTGAGCGCAGAGAAACCAGCCTTTCTGACATTCGACGACCGTCAGGTAGCCACCGAACCGAATCAACATATTCTTTTACTGGGTATCGATTCCGTTTCTTATGACCAGCTGTACGCCAACCTTGAGCATCTTCCGGCCATCAGAGGCCTGGTCACCTCTGGCGTCAGTTACTCGGATGCCTATACCCCTCTGGCAAGAACATTTCCTGCCTGGAATTCGATATTAACCGGGCAGTATCCCTTTGAAAGTGGAGCAAGATTCAATTTAACGCCCTTTCCGGAAAAATCTCTTTCAGATAACCTGGTCACTGACCTCAAGAAGGCAGGATACTTTGCCGTCTACGCACAGGATGAGCGCCGGTTTAACAACATCAACGAGCAATACGGGTTTGATCAGATCGTAGGGCCTGGTATTGGTTTCTCCGATTTCATTATCCCGCAGTTCAAGGACAATACGGTTTCTGCGTTTTTCTCCGATACTATTGTGGGCCAGCTGCTATTCCCATCACTGAGAATCAACCGTGTTGCAGCAACGGTATACTCCCCCGAGATTTTTACCCGCGCCGTTCAGTCGACTATCTTCGAAAATCGCGAGAAGCCCCTGTTTCTTGCAGTCCATCACTGCCTGGCGCATTTTCCTTACTCATGGGGAGATTCACCCACTGCCTCAACAAACGAAATTGAGATGCACCAGCTCGCTCTGAGAAAAGTCGATCAACAGATTGAGGGCGTTCTATCTGCAGCAAAAGCCGCCGGGATCTACGATCAGATGACGATCATTCTGCTCTCTGATCACGGTGAAGGGCTAGGATCTGCGCCTGCGACTGCCTTCGAGGCACAGGACAATGAAGCCAAGCAATTTTTCCGGGTCCGTAGAGGGCATGGCAACAGCCTCGCAACCACTGATCAGAATCACGTCATTCTCCATATTTCTACCCCAGAATTGCGAGCAAGCAATACCCTGAAGAGGGTGACAGAAACCGTGTCTCTGATCGACATCAGGCCAACAATCACTCATTTCCTGTCCATGACCAGCAACTACAAGGGCTCTGGGGTAGATCTGCTGAGCAATAACCTCACCACACAGAACCGACCGGTGTACATGGAAACTGGTGTTCAGCTGACGTTGCCCCATCCTGATCAGAACATGAAAGAAGTCCTCGAAGAAAATCAGGCCCTGGCGAAGTCCTATGCTATAAATCAGGAAGGTATGCTCCGTATCCGCGAAAATTTCTATCAGAGCCAACTCTCTGAGAAACAATATGGATACGTAAGCAACGCCAGGTTCGTGATCTATGATCAGACTCTGGGGACAAACAACACACTGGTTTTTGATCGGTCGGAGCAGTCTTATCGGGTACTCCCGATCACAGAAAATGTGGAGATCTATCAGGAGCTCTGTGAAATCACGCCTCTCAGTTGCCAGCTTGATGCAACTGATACCCCCATCACAAAACGTCAGTGATTTTACAATATGCAGCTGGCCCCGATCTGACTATCATATTGATTCACGCAAATTCAGGTAACCAGGATGATTAGTTTAACAGGCCTCCCCCGTCGACTCGTGGAACAGAATCTGATTTCCCAGGGGCAGGCCGAAGAGATAATCAAAAAAGCGAAAGCCGATCACCTGTCGTTCGTCTCCTCTGTTGTCGCCAGTAAAATCGCCAGAGCGAGAGACATTGCCAATCTGGCCTCAGAAGAATTCGGTCTTCCATTGCTGGATCTCAGTAGCTTTGACCTAGAGCTTCTGCCGAAGGATCTGGTGTCGCCGGCACTGATTGAAAAACACAGAATTCTGCCTCTGTTTGCGCGCGGGAACCGCTTGTTTATCGCACAAAGCGACCCATCCCAGATGATGGCGATCGACGAGATCAAGTTTAATACCGGCATGTCAGTCGAAAGCATTCTGGTTGAAGAAGACAAACTCAGCATCGCTGTCGACAAACTTATCAGTGCCTCAGACACCTCTCTCGACAGTCTCGGCGAGCTGGACAGCGCCCTGGATGAAGTCGACCTGCAGGATCCGAATGCAGACAGGAAAGAAGACGACGATAAAGGCGCTGATGACGCACCTATTGTACGCTTCGTAAATAAGATACTTCTGGATGCTATCCGGATCGGCGCCTCGGATATTCACTTTGAGCCCTATGAAAAACGCTATCGCGTACGTTACCGGACGGACGGCGTGCTGCAGGAGGTCGCACAGCCACCTGCAAATCTGTCAGGTAAGATTGCTGCACGTCTGAAGGTTATGTCGCAGATGGATATTTCTGAGCGACGTATCCCTCAGGATGGCCGGATCAAAATGAAGATATCCAAGAATAAATCCATCGACTTCCGGGTAAACACTTTACCTACTCTGTGGGGTGAAAAAGTCGTTCTGCGTATTCTTGATCCGGGCTCAGCAAAGCTGGGGATCGATGCACTTGGCTACGAAGAAGACCAGAAGAAAATGTATCTGAATGCCCTGTCAAAACCGCAGGGGATGATACTGGTCACAGGACCTACGGGCTCAGGTAAAACGGTGTCTCTTTATACCGGCCTGAATATTCTCAACGTAGAAGGCACCAATATTTCGACGGCAGAAGATCCGGTGGAAATCAACCTGGAAGGCATCAACCAGGTTAACGTGAACAACAAAGTCGGGCTCGATTTTGCTTCCGCACTACGGTCCTTTCTACGTCAGGACCCGGATGTCGTGATGGTGGGTGAAATCCGGGACCTCGAAACGGCACAGATTGCCATTAAAGCAGCCCAGACCGGGCACCTGGTACTCTCGACACTGCACACCAACAGTGCCGCAGAGACCCTCACCCGTCTGGCCAATATGGGCGTTCCTGCATTTAACATTGCGACCTCAGTGTCGCTGATTATCGCTCAACGTCTGGCCCGGCGCCTGTGTGCCCAATGCAAAGAGCCTGCGGACATCCCTCATGAAACTCTGCTTGAGGCAGGCTTCACCGACAGTATGTTGGCAGATGCAGAGATTTTTCACCCAGTGGGCTGCGAGCACTGCAACAAAGGCTATAAAGGCCGTGTGGGCATTTACGAAGTCGTCGAAATTACCGATTCAATTTCCCGCATCATCATGGAAGGCGGCAACTCCATTCAGATTTCAGACGCGGCACGCCAGGCTGGCTTCCACGACCTTCGCACCTCTGCACTGATGAAGGTGGCACAGGGAGTCACCAGTCTTGAAGAGGCAAACCGTGTGACAACAGATTAAGGCTCTGTCACTATAGAGCCGGAATTACGGAATCCGAAAGACTATGGCAAAAGCAACAAAAACAAGCATGTTCGTATGGGAAGGCGTTAACCGTCGCGGTCAGGCCGTTAAGGGTGAGATGTCATCGGCGAATTCTGCTCTGGTTAAAGCACAGTTGCGGAAACAGGGCATTGATCCGAAAAAGGTTAAGAAGGCTCCTCAACCTCTTTTTGGTATCGGTGGAGGGCCGAAAAAGAAGCGTATCAAGTCTTCGGATATCACCTTCTTTACCCGCCAGATGGCCACTATGGTTAAGTCTGGCGTGCCGCTCGTACAGTCTTTCGATATTGTTGCCGATGGTGTCGATAACCTCAGCCTGAAGCAGGTAATCTTTGAGATACGCGATTCAGTCGCCTCAGGTAACGACTTTGCAGCAGCACTGAAACAACACCCGAATCTGTTCGATGAACTCACCTGTAACCTCGTAGAGTCCGGTGAACAGGCCGGCACCCTGGAAAGCATGCTGGAAAAGGTGGCTGTTTATAAAGAGAAGACGGAAGCACTGAAGGCAAAAATCAAAAAAGCCATGATGTACCCTGCCATTACACTACTGGTGGCGTTTGCGGTAACTGTCATCCTTCTGGTTAAAGTCGTACCGTCCTTTGATGCTATGTTTCAGAGTTTTGGTTCGGAACTGCCTGCTCCGACACAGTTTGTAGTTAACCTGTCCGAATTTGCGCAGGAATATTATCTTTACGTCATTGGTGCGATCGTCATTATCGGCGTTATTTTTAACCAGGCATTGTCTAAGTCTCCAAACTTCCGGGATAACTTTGAACGCGCGCTCCTTCAGGTTCCTGTTGTAGGCAACCTGATCAAACAGGCGGCTGTTGCCCGTTATGCCAGGGTACTTTCCACTACCTTCGCAGCCGGTGTGCCACTAGTGGATGCACTGGATTCGGTCGCCGGCGCAGTGGGCAATTCTGTCTACCGGGACGCGGTACTGGACATTCGCGATGAAGTCGCTTCTGGCCAACAGATGCATCTGGCTATGCGCTCCGTAAAGATCTTCCCTAATATGGTCGTACAGATGACCAGTATCGGCGAAGAGTCCGGCGCACTGGATACCATGCTGGGTAAAGCCGCTAACTACTACGAAGATGAAGTAGATAATGCTGTGGATAGCCTTACAGCGATGATTGAGCCTATGATTATGGTCTTTCTGGGTGTGGTCATCGGCGGCCTTATCGTTGCGATGTATCTTCCTATCTTCCAGATCGGTGATGCAATCTGATGCAGGAAATCATGCAACTGATCGCCGCCGAGCCGGTTCTGCAGTATTCCCTGATTGCGATACTGGGATTGCTTATTGGCAGCTTTCTTAACGTTGTCATTCTGCGCTTCCCGATTATGTTGTACCGCAACTGGAAGCAGGAGTGCGAAGGTATGGCAGAAGAACTGCCAGACCACCCTGCCGTTAAAGATCTCAGCAAACCCTACAACCTGGTGACACCTGCCTCTCATTGCCCGGGATGTGGTTCACCGGTGAGGGCCTGGCAGAATATTCCTGTCATCAGCTATCTGTTTCTGCGCGGAAAGTGTGGGAGCTGTAAAACCCGCATCAGTCCACGTTATCCTGTTGTAGAACTGGTGACGGCAGCGATGAGTGCCGTGCTGGTTCTGAAATTTGGCTGGGGCTGGCCACTGGCGGCAATGCTGATCTTTACCTGGTTATTGATCGCTATGTCGGTCATTGATATCGACCACCAGATACTCCCTGACGGAATGACTCTGGGCCTCCTCTGGCTGGGATTATTGATCAACTCACAGGGACTGTTCACCGATCTCGAATCAGCGGTGTTCGGAGCAGCTCTGGGGTATGGAGTGCTCTGGAGTTTCTTCTGGATATTTAAGTTACTGACCGGCAAAGATGGTATGGGCTACGGGGATTTTAAGCTCCTGGCTGCGTTGGGCGCATGGCTGGGCTTTCAACAACTGTTGACCATTATTATTCTCTCAAGCGTTGTTGGTGCTGTGGTTGGTGTTATCGGCATCGCGATCCTTGGCCGTGATCGTCAGTTACCTATTCCGTTCGGCCCCTATCTGGCCGCAGCAGGCTGGATAGCCGCACTCTGGGGTGATGATATAACCCGCTGGTATTTCTCAACGATCTGACAGGCCTCACTTACCGAGCGTCTGTCATCAGCACTCATAACAGATTCGCCATGCTTATTATTGGACTGACAGGTGGTATTGGCAGCGGTAAAACGGCCGCCAGTGATTTTTTTGCAGACGCGGGTATTCAGGTCGTCGATGCAGATATTGTCGCGCGGGAAGTCGTCGAACCGGGCGAGCCTGCCTGGCAGGCCATCAAACATCGTTATGGCCAATCTGCTCTGCTGGAAGACGACACGCTTAATCGCGCATGGCTGCGTCAGAAAGTGTTTTCCGATCCTGCTGAGCGACAATGGCTCGAAGGCGAAACACACCCCAGAATCCGCGAAAGTCTGATTCGTCAGCTATCTGAAGCCAGCTCACCCTACGCTATTCTGGTGTCGCCTCTGCTGTTTGAAAGCGGTCAGAGCGAACTGGTCAGCCGCACATTAGTCGTTGATGTACCCGTGGAAACTCAGGTTGAAAGGGCCTGTGCCCGTGATGCCAACGCCGAAGACCAGATCCGCCGGATAATCGCTGCGCAGATCCCCCGGGAAGAGCGCTTGAGCAAAGCGACAGAGGTCGTTGATAATAGCGGCTCACCCGATGACCTGTATAAGCAGCTGCTAGCTCTGCACGAGAAGTATCTGACGCTGTCACAGGCTTAATCTGTTACGACGCTATCCGGAGATCCCTGTGGAAGTAAAATGCCCGACCTGCCAGAACTCAGTCGCATGGACACCAGAGAGCAAATATCGCCCTTTCTGCAGCGAGCGCTGTAAGCTGATTGATCTTGGCGAGTGGGCCAGCGGCGGCCACGCAATTCCTGGCAAACCACTGGAAGATGAACTGATGTCAGGAGATGTCGATCGTCTGCACATTGAACGCCCGGCAAACGACCCTTTCGATTCGCACTGAGATGACTCAGTGTGGCTGACTGATTCCGGGCAGGTGATCCACCAACTGCAATAACGCCTGGGTATCTACATGCTCCTGACTGACTGCAGTCCCGAGCTTACCCAGAACATCCTTCAGATCGGTGTCCATGCGGAGCCCTTCATTAAACACACGGTTAGCTGCAACGATACCTTCTTCCATAATTTTCTGGATAGCCCGTTCCTGAGACTCATCCATACCCAGAAACTGAATTTCGCGTTCAATGCCATCAGCGATGTCTTCAACGACATCTGCAATCCGGGTCATGACTTCGTGATAGCCATGATCCACCTTGTCCATCAGATCCGTCATAGAAGCGGTAAGACGGCATACCAACTGACTCTCCAGCTTCAGTGATTCGATGTCATCAAGTGCGGTGACGCGGGCATCAAGCCCCTGGAGCAGCGAAAAGACATTATCTTTGATCGCCCCATACTTTTTCTCGTCCCCGACGGGCATGTTCTTAACCAACAGGGAGACATTGCCGTAGTTCATGATTGAGCGGCGACCAAAATCGACATATCGCCCCTGATCCTTACATTCTTCCATCAGGGTGGATTCAAGGTCTTTAGCCATTCCGTTAGGTTCCATATTCTTGTTACCAAAACGGCTACGCATCTGCAGAGAACAGTTGATGTGATAGCTCTTCAGTGCCTGAAACAGGCGCATTCCTGCTTCATCCAGGTTATTGCACTTATTGATATCGAGCAGAAACTGAATATTTACGCCAAGGTCGGAGGTATCTGACATGGCGATAAAAGCCATCTCATTAGCTTTATTCAGCTGGATCTTCAGCTGATCGTTCGCCACTTTGTTGAAAATCACGCGCATCAGTCTGGCCTGAAGCTCGCCCTCAGCCTCAGACTGAATAAGGTCATCAACGCCCGCATCGTAAAATGCCATGCGTTCGTTCAGAGTGTGCTCACCGTGTGCCAGAACGACCACAGGAACGGGCGCTGTTTCTTCGTCATCTTTGAAGGTAGATACACAAGCCAGGGCTTCATCTGTGGACATACCCCGTTCTATTACAAGCAAAAGCTTCACATCGCCTGCCTGGTAGTCCTGGCGCGCTTCGTCGAAGGTTGTAACCGGATTGATATCGTATGCCGTTCCCAGCTGGCGGGCCAGTGACTCGTGATCACTACTGCCCAATACCACTACTCTGTGTTTCATGCCCAGTTTCCCGAGGTTTTTATACAGGTTTAGCTGAGGCTACAGATTTTTACCAACGTAAGTTACACAGCTTATACGAAAGTCAGATGGCCTGATCAGATAATCATCAGTTCTTTAGCTTTGTGGATAGCCTGCGTGCGGCTGCGTGTTCCCAGCTTCACATTGACCTTCCGGGCGTGCGTCTTGACCGTATGCAGAGAAATATAGAGTTTGTCAGCGATATCCTGATTTGAGTGCCCTTGGGCCATCAGCTGCAGTACGTCCTTTTCGCGGTCGCTCAGAGCAGCCATAGGGCCGGTGGCTGGCGACTGGGTTATTTCCGGAACATTCAGAAACGACGCGAGATCCGGAAGCCAGTTATGCAGCTGCTGGTTCAGCCCCTCTGCTCGGAAAGTTTTACGCACAATTTCAATCTGACGCATGCTCTCAGCGTGTTGCTGAGTCATGACCAGTGCACCTGAGCGGATCAGCCGGATGAACGTCGACATAAAGCCCTGAGGGGTGTGACGAAGCCAGTGCTCTGTTAACTGCAGACATTCTTCCAACTGCCCACTCATCAGAAGCAGGCGGGCCCGCGTCAACAGAGCAAAGCCGGGAAGAAGGGAGCCGTACTCGCAACGCGCAACTCCAGCGCTGTCTGCATCGGTCAGCAAAGCCTCCAGGCATTCGTGGGCTCTGCGATACTTGGCCTGTGATATCCAGATGTTTGCGCGTACGGTATGCAACCAGGCGTAACCGGTAATTTCCACCTGTTGTTCCTGCAGATGACGCTCGCCCTCATCAAGCACACTCAGGGCCAGGCCATGACTCCCCTGCCCCATAAAATTCAGTGCTCTGATAGCGTAACCATAGGCCGCAGCGGGGTCACTGCGCTGTTCACAGGTATACAGAGCCTGAGACATAAGCTCATCAAACGTATCGGCACCTGAGCCCGTAATCCAGCTTACCGCTCCCTGCAGCACCAGAAGACGGCCGTGTGCCATAGACGCTTCGCTTTCGGCGGAGCTTCTCGCAACACTCAGCCCCTGACTGAGTACATCCAGACAACGGTTCACGTGTCCGCGGTTAAATTCGATACGACCATGATCAAGATGAGCCATAGCCTCCAGTGCTTTTTCACGGGTTTTCCGGGCAATATCGAGAGAAAAACGATTCCACAACCGGGCGCCGTCGGCATCACGATGCGCGAGTGCAACCCCCGATAACATGGATGCGCAGAGAAAACGGGTGCTGAAACGCTCAGCAGGGAGCTGTTCTAAGGCCATACGACAGAGACGCTCAGCCCGCGAGAGCTGACCACTCATCCCCGCCAGGTAGCCCTGCAGCGCATTAATATCGCCATCCTGAATCTGTGGCAAAGCTGCAAAACGCTCAATCAGGGCTTCTGCACTGGTCAGACGATACGAGAGTAAATGAGTCCAGCAGGCGACGCGCAGCAGATCGGTTGAGGCGAACAGCTGATCATCATTCAGTTGAATAAACCAATCAAGAAGCCCCCGGATATCCAGCCCGGCGAGAATAGATTCTGACTGGCCTTCCAGCCAACCGACGGATTCATCACTGATGTCGCCCTGGCAGGCGTGATACAGCGCCGCCATAGGCTCATCGCGATCACGAAACCAGTCATACGCGGCGGAATGAATCTGTGCCCGTTGAGACTGAGGGAAGGTTCGCGACAGGCATTGTGAAATCATCGGCGACATCCGGTACCATTCCGGCCGCCCCGGGACCTCCGTCAGGTACAGTTCAGATCTGAGGAGTACCCGAAGATCATCATGTACCCCACCACCAACAACATGCCCGGCAAGTGTTTCGTTGAACGTACCGAGTAACGCAACGGAACGGAGCAACAACTGCTGTTCTGAGGTCAGACGATTGATCACCTCACCGGCGAGATAATCGCTCATCTCAGCCATCCCCAGCTCATCACTCCAGTGTTCAGGCATTCCTGCACAACGCCAGGCCAGCAGCCATAGCGCGAGTCCGGCAGCCCAGCCCTCGGTACGCCTAAGCAAAGATGCCTGCTGATCTGCTCGTAACATCACCTGTTGACGGTTCAGCCACTCGCTCAGTTCAGTCGCCTGAAACGCGAGGTCGTTTGCACGACACCATGAAACACCGGGATCAAGCAGCAGATGCCCTGCTGGAAAAGGCAGAGTCCGCCCTCCCAGTACAAGCTGCATATTCACCGGGCGATAGCGGATCAACAGACGCAGAATGTCATGGCTGTCAGCGCTCTGCAGACCTTCGATATCATCAATAAATAATGTGCAGGCGTGTCCGTTGTTGCCGATAGTATCGAGCATCATCAGCAGTTGCTGCTCGTCGTTCGCAGTGGCTGCATCAGGAGAAAATGACGTAAGGGCCGCACTGATGCCCTGAATCATCATGTGCGCATCACCATCAAACCGATCGCACTGATACCATGCAACCTGACGGCTTTCCGCCATAAACCGGGCAGAAGCCGCCATCAATGCAGTTTTTCCATATCCAGCAGGCGCAGTAATCACAACCGTCGCGCTGTCGGACAGCTTCTCCAGCAAGCGATCCGATCTGTCGATATAACCGGACGAAATCACCGGCACGGTGAGCTTGTGCGACAGTGTGTGCGGGGGGATATCTGCAGATAACGTGCGGGGCTGACTACTGGCTTCCATAACCCGTTCTTCTTATATCGTTCCGGAAATGACCTGTACGAATAAGAACAGATCGCTCAACGCCCGGCAATGCGGCAAATGTTACAGTCTGTTGCGCTGCCTCGACCACCATAACCAGAAACCTGACAATGACAGCATGATCAGCATCAAGGCCGCTGCATCCACGACCCATATACCGACGCTGCCAAACCAGCGACCGCTGTGCATATCCTGCATCAGCCGCTGCCAGCTGATCACGCGATTGGTCCCAGGCGAGCGTTCAGGCTGCGTCAACTCACCCGAGGCCACAGAATCCCCCAGTAGCAGAGCGTCTGAATCAAAACGATACCAGGCATCATTCTGGTGAATCGCAAGGCCACCATCACTCACACCCGGTAGAGCCTCAGGCGCCAGAGACGCCAGTGCGGGATCAAAGGATTCGATCAGAACCCAATCTTCAGCAAAGAGGTGCCACACGTCGTCACAGGCAACCAACTTTTCGTCTCCGGAAACCGCATATCCAATCAACTGATTACAGCCCGACAGCTGTCGGGGACCGAGAAACAGAATGGAGTCATGAGCCACTAACTGGCCGTCGGGGGTGAAAAATAACTGCTCATCCGGAATAAGGTCGCGGTAAGGCAGTAACAGCACCGGGCTCTGAGGATAAGTGCCCCCCAGATTCAGGCCACCGGTATGATTCAGAGCAACTCCCGTGACAGCGACAAAGATAATCACCAGAGCAGACGCCAGCCCGATTCGACGATGCCAGCGGTGAAAGAAGAAGCGTAACTGACGCCTACGTTGCGGATGCATGTTCCTCGCTTGCCCAACGCTGAAGAAGTAGCGCGAGTTTAGCGATTTTCTGCATGGTACGCACGGAATAGGTAGCACCGGATATGCCATCAACATGACCGGAGAGCTGGCCATCCTCCGTCAGTGAAAGGCCCTGGTACTGAGCGGTATATTGAGGCAGACGTATCTCATCGCCCCTGACTTCACGGAAGACCATCACTTCGATCCGTTCAATCCGGTCCGGCGTAGTGACCACCGCAAAGGTAATCGGTTTTTCTTTACCGATTTCACTGAGCGTCCAGAGATAGCGCCCATCTGAATACTTATATCTGATGCGGGCCTGCATCAGGTTCTTTCCGAGTAGAGCTTCCGCTTCAGAGCGACGCTCTGGAGTAATCCAGAGCGTGCCTGAACTGGGAAGAACTTCGTTGTACACCTCTTTCTGAATCTGGTCGGGGGTAAAATACGTTCCCCCGGCCAGCACCGGCATAACCGAAAACAAAGAAGCGAGAACAAAAGTCCGGATCACCAGAACAACCTCAGAAGCTGAAACCAACACCAAGATTGTAACCAGCCGCGCTGAATTCACCAGCGCTTTCCTGACGGAAGTAATCCGCTTTCAGGACTGCCGTTTCAGCCAACCAGTAGTTCACACCGATGTCATTCTGAGTTTTCTCAGAATCACTGCTGCTACCAGCCGCGTTGTCCCACATACTGTTACGGTAGAACACGCCAACTTTCTCGTTAATACGGTAAGACGGCTCGATGTAGAAGCCTTTCTGCTCGGAAGCACCAGCGATGACATCATCAACGTCAGAGTCGATGTTCCACTGCGCATAAAGCGCACGGACACCAAAACCGTTGTTTTCATAGACTGCGTGAGCTTCTACCAGACTTGCGCCAAGTTCGTCGTTGCCCGCGCCCTGCAACAGGTCATCCTGATACTGAGCTGTCAAAGCCAGCTCCAGGCCAGGAACAGCGGTGTACTTAACGCGAGCCGTATAAGCTGCTTTGTTAGCAGTCGCTTCTGCCACCTTCTGACGGCTTGAGCGCAGAGACTTAACACCGTCGAGAACGCCGTCATCCAGATCTGCCGCATTCAGACCAGAATGCATTGCCAGATCTACGGTCAGGCCATCAGCAGCCTTGGCAGTAACCATCACACCACCTTCCCACCAGGTCGTCGGAATGATATTTTTCTCGACGTTGTTACGCTCAACACCGTAGAAAGTATCTGGCTCGTGTGTTTCATTCAGAATACCCACAGGCATCAGGAACAGACCGGTTTTCACCTGAGTGGTGTCGTTCACATCTACTTCAACGTAGGCCTGCTCCAGCTCAACTTCACCCGGCTTACCATCACCCGCCAGACTGTGCTCCAGCTCGAGTTCAGAGAAGAAGCGAACACGATCGGTAAAATCTTTACCGAAGAACAGCACAAAACGGTGGTAGTCAATCTGGTTATCTGTGCCCTGATTCATATTCAGGTGCATTTCACCATAGCCGCCGATATACACCGGGTTGGCCGGAGCTGCGCTCTGCTGCTCCAGTGAATCTGCCAGCGCAGCAATCTGAGATTTCAGCTCATTAATCTGAGCCTGAGTCTCTGCATCAGCTGCGTTTACAGCATTGGACAGCGCGATAGCCGCGCCCAGAACTGCGATCTTTCTCATCGGGATTCTCCCTGTTTTTTTGGTTGCTTCGAGCGCGAGCCAGACTAACGAATGACAAATGTAAAGGCAAACAGAAGGAATTAGCATTTAAAATAATAATACTCGTAGTAAATGCCCTCGCGTGGAGGCCGTCTCCCTAGGCTGGCCGCGACCATTCAGGTAAACTCCTGACTCAGAAAACTGCGAATCCACGCCACCATCCGGCAAGGCCCAATAACAGCAAAGGCCCAGAAAAGCACATGACCATGCAAGACACTTATCAGCCCCAATCCATTGAATCTGCGGTACAGACGCAATGGGAAGAAAACCAGGTATTCAAAGCCGTTGTCGACAGCAACAAAGAGAAGTTTTACTGCCTGTCGATGTTCCCGTACCCAAGCGGCCGTCTACACATGGGGCATGTGCGTAACTACACCATCGGTGACGTGATCTCCCGTTATCAGCGCATGCAGGGCAAAAACGTCATGCAGCCAATGGGCTGGGACGCGTTCGGTCTGCCCGCTGAAAATGCCGCGATCAAGCATCAGGTCGCTCCGGCGAAGTGGACCAAAGAAAACATCGCTTACATGAAAGGCCAGCTGAAATCACTGGGTTTTGGTTACGACTGGGACCGTGAACTGGCCACCTGTGATCCTGAATACTATCGCTGGGAGCAGTGGTTCTTCACCACTCTGATCGAAAAGGGTCTGGCGTATAAAAAAGTCTCGGCGGTGAACTGGTGCCCGAACGATCAGACCGTTCTGGCAAACGAACAGGTGATTGATGGCTGCTGCTGGCGCTGTGACTCAGAGGTAGAGCGCAAAGAAATTCCACAGTGGTTTATCCGTATTACCGACTATGCCGAAGAACTGCTGAATGATCTCGACCAGCTGGATGGCTGGCCAGATCAGGTGAAGGCGATGCAGCGCAACTGGATTGGAAAGTCCCGTGGCATTCAGATGACATTCGGACTTAAAGACCGAGAAGACAATCTTGAGATCTATACCACCCGTCCAGACACCCTGATGGGCGTAAGCTATGTTGCCGTAGCCGCCGGTCACCCACTGGCAAAAGAAGCTGCTGCCAACAATGCCGACCTCGCCGCCTTTATCGATGAATGCAGCAAGTCAGGCACCGCAGAAGCCGACATGGCCACCGCCGAGAAAAAAGGCATGGCCACGGGCTTCACTGCGATACACCCGATCTCTGGCAAAGAAGTGCCTGTCTGGGTTGCTAACTTCGTACTGATGGAGTTCGGCACCGGTGCGGTGATGGCCGTGCCGGCACATGACCAGCGCGACTGGGAGTTTGCAACCAAGTATGGCATTGACATCCAACAGGTCATCGAGCCTGCCAATGGTGAAGAAATTGATCTGAGCAAAGAAGCCTTTACCGAAAAAGGCACCCTGATTAATTCTGGCGACTTCGATGGTCTTGGGTTTGATGCGGCTTTTGATGCCATTGCAGAGAAACTCAAAAGCGAAGGCAAAGGCGAGATCAAAGTAAATTACCGCCTGCGCGACTGGGGTGTCAGCCGCCAGCGTTACTGGGGCGCGCCTATTCCGGTCATCCGCACTCAGAACGGTGACACCATTGCGGCACCGGAAAGCCACCAGCCTGTGATTCTGCCAACTGACGTGGTGATGGACGGCGTCAACTCGCCAATCAAAAACAATCCTGAATTCGAGAACATCGAACTTGACGGTCAGCCGGCATTCCGCGAAACCGACACCTTCGATACCTTTATGGAATCGTCCTGGTACTACGCACGTTACTGCTCGCCGCAGGACGACACCCAGATGCTGGACCCGAAAGAAGCCAACTACTGGCTGCCTGTGGACCAGTACATCGGTGGTATTGAGCACGCGATTCTGCACCTGCTGTATGCGCGCTTCTTCCACAAGTTGCTGCGCGATGCCGGTCTGGTGAACTGCGACGAGCCATTTAAGAACCTGCTCACTCAGGGCATGGTACTGGCCGAAGCCTTCTCCTACACCACTGAAAACGGCGCCAAAGAGTGGGTTAACCCACTTGATGTGACTGTGGAACGTGACGAGAAAGGCCGCGTCATCGGTGCCAAGCGCACAGCAGACGGTCTGGAGCTCAAAGCCGCGGGCATGAGCAAGATGTCCAAATCGAAAAACAACGGTGTCGACCCTCAGGAAGCCATCAAGCAGTACGGTGCAGACACCGTACGCCTGTACACCATGTTCGCAGCGCCACCAGAGCAGACACTGGAATGGTCTGATTCCGGTGTTCAGGGTGCCCAGCGCTTCCTGCAGCGTGTATGGCGCTTAAGCTACGAACTGCTGCAACAGGCAGACCGTGGCAACCTCTCTGATCTGAACAAAGACGAAAAAGACGCGCGCCGCAAAGTACACGAAACCATTCAGAAAGTGAGTGATGACGTCGGCCGTCGCTACAGCTTCAACACCGGCATCGCCGCTGTGATGGAGCTGATTAATACATTGCAGAAGCAGAACCTTGAAAGCGCCGGTGCTCGTGCCGTCGTCGCCGAAGGTCTGGACGCTGTGGTGCGCATGCTGTCACCAATTGCTCCGCACATTGCGCAGTCTCTGTGGGAAGCCTTTGGCAATGACGGCCTGGTTCTTGATGCAGCCTGGCCAGTCGTTGATAAAAAGGCGCTGGAAAAAGACAGCATCCTGCTCATCGTTCAGGTCAACGGTAAGGTGCGTGCCAAGCTGGAAGCACCGGCAACCGCCAGTAAAGACGAACTGGAGGCCATGGCGATGGCGGACGACAGTGTAAAAGCCCAGATTGATGGCAAGACAGTGCGAAAAGTGATTGTCGTCCCGGGTAAGCTCGTTAACATCGTAGCAAATTAATATGCGCCACCTGATTACCGCTCTAACGCTTACACTGATCGCCAGCTGCGGCTGGCATCTGCGTGGCGTAACACCGCTTCCTGAGGGGTATCGCATAGTGCACCTGTCCGGGTACGAGAACACCGACCTGCACCAGACGCTGGCCGGGCAGCTGCGCTTCAACGGGGCCGTTGTGACTTCCTCTGCCGGGGATGCACCTGTCCTGATCGTCTTATCGGAGTACGACGTCGAGAAACGTACACTGTCAGTGAACAGCCTCGGGCAGGTCTCAGAATATGAACTGAACGGTTACCTCACGGCAGACATCGAGCGACAGCTCGACGGCCAGAAGCATCAGATCACAGTACACGCACGTCGCACCCTGCAGAACGATGTGAACAACGTCGTGGCAACTCAGCAGGAAGAACAGGCACTGCGCGCAGACCTGGACAGCGACCTGCGCACCCGGCTGCTACGACGCCTGCAGAAACTGGAACAGCCATGAAGATCCGTCTGGATCAGCTCACTCAGACGCTTTCCAGAGGACTGGTACCTGCTTACCTGGTCAGCGGTGACGACCCCCTGCTACAGATGGAAGCCTGCGACGAGATTCGTCAGGCTGTCAGAAACGCCGGGGTAGAAGAGCGGGAACTGTTCCACGCAGAAGCAGGGTTTGAATGGCGCAACCTGCTTGAAGAAGCCAACGCGATGTCGCTGTTCGCCAGCCGGCGTCTGCTTGAAGTGCGAATTCCGAATGGTAAACCGTCAGACAAAGGCGCAGCCCTTAAGTCGCTGCTGGAAAACCCCTCGGAAGACAACGTCCTGTTAATTATCTGCCCCCGCCTGGACGCAGCCGCTCAGAAAACTGCCTGGTACAAAGCCGTCGACAAGCAAGGCGTCGTACTCCCGGTCTGGCCCATCGAGCGAAATCAGTACCCGGGCTGGCTGAAGCGCAGACTCCAGATGGCTGGGCTACAGGCCGACCCTGCAGCCGTCGCGGCGCTTGCCCACCAGACAGAAGGCAATCTGCTTGCCGCCGTACAGGAAATTGAAAAGCTGCGCTTGTCGGGAGCTGACAGAATTACCGAGGAGCTGGTCAATGAGGCAACCGGTGACAGTTCCCGGTTTGATGCGTTCGGTCTCGCCGATACCTGCCTGAATGGCAACCTTGGTGAATCTAACCGTATGCTTGGCCACCTGCGTGCTGAGGGAAATGAGCCCATCATGGTACTCGGCGCCATGACCCGGAAAATCCGTCAGCTGATTGCGTTAAAGAACTGTTCCGGACAACAGCTGTCTGAAGGGTTCAAGCAGCAGAATATCTGGCCGAAGCAGCAACCCCCCTATAAGTCGGCGTTGCAGCGCCTTAGCCTGGATGATCTTCATCTGGCGCTGAGAACCGCTGAAGCAGCGGATGCCGCCGCAAAAGGCAGTGGAAATGACCCCTGGCTGCTACTGGCTCAGCTGGTCGTTATCCTCTCGGGACAGCATGACAGACTATTTACATTCAGCCTCAGCTAAACGTTAGATGAGTCACACTTTTTTCTGATGCCGGTGCCATACTTCATTGGCTAACAGGTGCTTTATTGCGTCGGCCCTTTGCCGCTTGGCAGTGCCAGAATGGCGGGAACAGACCAGAAATACGCCGTATTTTTGTCAGGGAGTGACAATTTTGGGCACCTGGGTGTAGTCAATCCTGATAAAGGATTCAATAATGCGCTTCCAAGCTCAGCACAAACCGCTGAACCGGAAAGGAGGATACGATGAACACAGCAGCACGCCAACAGAACAGTGATCTGGTCTGGGATCTCGAAAAGATCAACCAGCACCGACGCGCCATGAGTTTTGTGAAACAGTTTGAAAACCGTTTCTGCGTGTTCTCGTCGTCTGTCCGTCAGCTATACACCAACTACAGTATCTTCTTCCCGGAAGAAGCCCATCGCCAGATGGTGATTCTGCCTGACCCGTATGCATTTCACGACACCTTCAGCCATCTGAACCCGGATTCCGTCAGTGCGACGGGCCTGCACGTGATTCCAGGTAATCTGATCGGTAAACAGGGGCTGTATCTGGTGATCTCGCACAAAGACAAAAAAGTGCGCTCGGTGCCGATTCCCTTCCAGGAAGGTATGCGTCAGATCCTGCGCCGTACCAACAGCGAAGACCCATTCCTGCCAGTGCTGATGAAAGGCGATCTCAGAGAATTCAATGACAAGTTGCCTTGCCTTCATCTCCACCGCCTGCGCCTGAAAGATCTGAGTGGCCTGTCATCGCTGGAGCGTGAAAGTATCCGCAGTGTTATTACCGACAAGCTGATGGAACTGTATCAGCAGTCAACGACCTTCAACGCTGGTTGATTGAGAGTCATCGGCGCGATAGTAGCGCCGTACCGCACGTGCAAGCCCCTTCCTCCAGGCCTTCTGTTTAATCCCGAACGTGTGAAATAACTTCTGATGATCCGCAACTGGTGTCCAGAGCTCAGGCATAAGTGCGCCAGACTCCGTCGAAAGAGTAGCACCCGACAGGTCCTCAAACTGCCCCGCCTCTGACAATAGCGCTTCAGCAAAGCTATAGGCATTGACTGCCTCAACACCTGAAAAGTGATAGAGCCCCCACAACCCGTCGCTGAGGTTAATCTGACGCAGAACCGCCAGGATCACCTCTGCGACATCTTCTGCGGGCGTCGGCTCAAACAGGCGCTGCATATCCAGCGCTGCGCCATTCTCTGTTCTCAGTTTATTAAGGACAAGCCCGGCAAAATCGTCCGCAGCCAGAGAAAATAACTGCCCAGCACGCAGAATCACATGCTGAGGATTGGACGCTGCAACACGTTCGAGGTCCAGAAAGTATTCGCTCATTTCAGAGTCGGTAAAGTCCGCACAATCCTCATTCACTGTCCCCGTTGCTCCTGCTTTACAGACAGCAAGCGTTGACAGAAGAATGACCACAGCATCTTCTTCTTTGGCGCGCTCCAGCCAGAACCTGGCATCTGCAAAGTCAGACGGATGATTAAATGACGGAGTCAGCACATACACGGGGCGCGCGCTTGACTGCAGCATTGGCCGCTCACGACTTTCAAGACTGATTCCACGATGTATAAGATTCTGTTTAGCCAGAAGACGCGACAGATATTGTCCGACCTGACGGTCGGCACCAATCACATAGGTATGGAAACTGCTGATAGCCAAAGGGAGGTTCCTGCGGTACAAAGATTGAAAAGTCGTCAGGTTATCACCACAGACGTACTGACGTACACTTTTGACACAACCAACTGCGTAACAAGGAGAGCTCATGAAAAACGCACTAATCGCCCTGACCCTGGTTTCCGGTCTGGCGCAGGCAGAGATGTCACTGAAAAGTACCGATATCAGTCACGGCGAGGCGATGCCTAAAGCACAGGAATTTGCCGGGTTCGGCTGTGACGGCGACAACCTGTCTCCTCAACTGAGCTGGTCAGGTGCGCCCGAAGGAACAAAAAGCTTTGCCGTGACCGCTTACGATCCGGATGCACCGACAGGCAGTGGCTGGTGGCACTGGGTCGTGTTCAATATTCCGGCAACGACGTCTGTGCTCGCAAGCGGAGCAGGATCGGAAGGCGGTACGCTTCCTGAGGGGGCTGTCCAGAGCAGAACAGATTACGGCGTGCCGGGATTTGGTGGGGCCTGTCCACCGCGCGGCGATAAGGCACACAGATATCAGTTCACTGTATTTGCGCTGGACACAGAAACACTGGATCTGGAGCCCGACAGCTCAGGGGCTCTGGTCGGTTACTTTCTGAACAGCCATGTCATCGAAAAAGTGACACTGGAAGCAACCTACCAGCGTCCGTAATCCCATCAATCGCCCAGCGCCAGCCGTAACAGCTCGTTATGGTTGCGCAGGGCATCTTCCCGCCCAAAGAAGAGACGGACGTCATTCAGTCCTATCAGCAGAACGTATCCACCTGCCAGACCGGCGTACCCAGCCCGATGCTCAGTCAGTAAGTTCCCGGAGTCAGGCAATGTATGTCCGGCAGGAAACCCGGCAGAACGGATAAACCCCTTGCCCAGCGCATCTGTACAGTCACCCGGTCGGCGGTACAGCGACAGACTGTCGCGGCCAATCACCAACGCATGCCCGTTGATCAGCTCAGCTTCCTCTGCGCAGACGCCACTAGGGAGTTCAACACGGGAGTGCCGACGGATCAGGTCTGAAGAATTCTGGATTATCATGGGTTAGCCACCGGGTCGTCAGGAATACGACGGGCAGTGTAATCAAGACAGGAGTCAGGTGCGAGCCTCAGAACAGCTCAACATCACCATTAGAGCCCGGGTCAGCTTGTTTCCGGCGCCGGTCATTGTCTTCCGCCAGCACCAGATCCCGCAGGTCGGCAAGCTCATCATCAGAAAGAGCACCAATATCAAGACGCTGAAAAGTGCGCTTCAGAGCAGAATGCGCCTGATAACAGGTCTGATGCGCCGGGCCCATAGAGGGCACAGTGACACCGGTTTTACCGAAAACGAGTTTGTGGCAGAAGACACAATTAAGAGACATGGCGCTCCCCGGAGGTCATCCTGGCCCGTAAGACCAAAGCTGTATTTGTTTTCTCAGTATAGCCAGTGTTTTCTGCTGCGCCGCTCTTTACTCACCTTTGAATGAGAACTTTTCTGTCGCCCGGTTTCCACGCTTATCTTCAATGATCAGCGTCCATTCGGTGCTGTTCCGTAACGTCGGACAAGGCACCATAAAATGGCCGGAGTACTGGCTGAATCCGGGGCATACATCACCTGCCGGACTTTCAAGGCGAATCGTCCGGATTCCAAGACCGTCGTCATACGCCATACCGGATAACGCCTGCTGTTCCTTCAGCCACTCCGTTTTACCGATCACGGGCGGCTCATGGTCAGGATAATCTGCTTTGTTCCAGGGGTCTGTTTTCTCTCGGATCTCTTCGACGTTAGTAAAGCCGTCACCGTCGGTGTCCGGATCGCTGTTATCACCGATGCCGTCTCCGTCAAAGTCCGCCCACTCGGCAGGATCATCCGGGAAGACATCACGGCTATTGGTATACCCGTCGTTGTCCCGATCGTCATCGAGTGCATCCGGCACACCGTCACCATCACTGTCGGGTGGCACACTCGAAGCATCGAACGGATCGAAGTTCAGCAATATCTCGTAGTTATTGATGATACCGTCACCATCGATATCCTGGTCAGAGTTGTCACCGCGGCCATCATTATCTGTGTCTGCCCATTCGCGGGGGTTACGTGGAAACCTGTCCCGGTCATTCGGGATTTCATCCCCGTCAATATCGCTGTCGAGTGCATCCGGGATAGCATCTCCGTCCATGTCAGGTGGCGTACTCGCCGCATCCCGTGGGTCGGTTCCCAGACGGAGTTCATATTCGTTACTGATGCCATCGCCATCGACATCCAGGTCCGTATTATCGCCGATGCCATCTCCATCCATGTCAGCCCATTCTGATGGGTTCATAGGGAAGGCATCGTTCTCATTCAGATAACCGTCACCATCCATGTCATCATCGATTTTGTCCGGAATTCCATCGCGGTCCAGGTCAAGCGGTACCGAACGCTTATCGGAAGGGTCCGTGCCTACCTGAACCTCGTAATCGTTGCGGATGCCATCGCCATCCCGGTCAATATCACTGTTGTCACCAATACCGTCGCCATCAATGTCATACCATTCGGTCGGATCACGAGGAAACAGATCCAGATCATTCCCAATGGTATCGCCGTCCATATCGCTGTCGAGTGCGTCCGGGATACCGTCTTTATCCATATCATCCGGCACACTGCTGGCGTCATAGGGGTCGTAGCTCAGCGTACGTTCGAATTCATTATTGATGCCATCATTATCAAGGTCTGGATCGGTGTTATCGCCGATACCGTCGCCATCGAAGTCTTCCCACTCTGACGCGTCACGCGGAAATACGTCTGCCGTGTTCAGGTGACCATCGCCATCGACGTCGTCGTCCAGCACGTCGATGATGCCATCACCATCAAGGTCAGCAGGGATACTCAGCGCATCCAGATCGTCTGTACCGGCGAGTTCTTCGATGTCCCGGGTAAAGCCATCGTTATCCCGGTCGGGGTCCTTGTTATCGCCGATACCATCGCCATCGGTGTCCGCCCATTCACTGCCATCCGCCGGAAACAGGTCGGCACTGTTATCAACACCATCGCCGTCGCGGTCTGAATCGAAATAATCCGGCATACCGTCACCATCCGTATCCTCAGGCTTGCTGTCCGGATCGGTGGGGCTGGTACCCAGGTGCAGTTCGAATACATTCGCGATACCGTCGTTGTCGGCATCAGGGTCTTCGTTATCAGGAATGCCATCCCCGTCAGTGTCGGCCCAGGCGGCGATGTTGTCCGGATAGAGGTCTTCATCATTCGGCACGCCATCACCATCACGATCGTCGTCGAGCTGATCAGGTATACCATCACGGTCGGTGTCTTTCGGCGCAGAGAAGCGATCATCAGGATCACTGCCGATTTTTATCTCGTAATCGTTAGCAACACCGTCGCCGTCGCGGTCAGTGTCGGCGTTGTCGCCGGTGCCATCACGATCGAGGTCGCTCCATTCTTTCGGGTTGAGAGGAAAGGCATCCTCACGGTTCGGCACACCGTCGTTATCCATGTCCGGATCAGCGAGGTCAGGAATACCATCTTTGTCGGTATCGCGCGGACGCGAGCGGATATCTCTCGGGTCATAACCCAGACGTTCTTCATACTCGTTGGCAATGCCATCACCATCAATATCGCGGTCACGGTTATCGCCCACACCATCCGCATCCATATCAGCCCAGTCACGGGCATCGCGCGGGAATACATCTTTCTGATTCGGGACGCCATCGTTGTCCATATCATCGTCGATGGAATCGGGGATACCATCCCCATCCGTATCCGTCTGATCGGCGACATCAGGATCGAAACCGGCAGCAGATTCCAGATAATTGGGCAGGCCGTCTCCATCGCGGTCAGCATCCAGATGATCAGCGATACCATCGCCATCAAGGTCATTCAGTGCCGCAGCAGCAGGCAGTGAAAGCGCCGCAACAACTGCCAGAAAGAGTGGTGAAAAACGCATAGGTTATTATTATTCCTCAGCGCCGGACGCACTCAGCGCCGGCTGACAGGCTATCGCCCTGTTTTTACTGTCGACAAGAATACCAGCAACCTGCTTGTCATTCTGTGGTCTGAGTAACAGATAGCCCGATTCACAGAAGGCTTCCTTACCCGACGATTTCGGAGACACTCTGACGTCATAGTCCGGGTCCAGCGTCATCAGCCGGAACTCTGCCACCACAGGAACGCCCTCCGGGTCAGACAGTTTCAGATATCCGTAATACTGCAACGCCAGAACACTGACGATCACCCCGGCGATAAAACCACCGATCACCCACAATGTATGGTCCTGGGTTTCTGGGGTCTGTTCAGTCATTACTTGTCTCCGCTTGTTCTCCCCAGCCAGGCATCAGCGTCTGGGGTAATTTCAGTTGATTCAGTATTCTGGCCACGATGAACTTCACCAGATCATCAATGCTCTGAGGCGAGTGATAAAAACCCGGGCTTGCCGGCAGTATGACGGCGCCCATCCGGGTCAGTGTCAGCATATTGTTCAGGTGGACTTCCGAGTACGGCGTTTCTCTGGGGACCAGAATCAGTTGGCGACGCTCTTTCAGAGCGACATCGGCGGCCCGTTCGATGAGATTGTTACTGGCGCCTGTCGCCACTGCAGACAGGGTTCCGGTACTGCATGGACAGATAACCACCGGACCCGGCTGGCCGGAGCCTGACGCCCACGGAGCCATCCAGTCTTCGCGCCCGAAAACTCGGATCTGCCCTTCTGTTGCCGAAAAATAGTCGGTAAGGAACCCGGCCTGAGCCCTCGGTTTCGGGGGTAACGTCAGTTCGGTTTCAGTGGCCAGAACAAGCAGCGCGGCCTTGGAGATAATAAAATCCACACCGACCTGTTGCGCCAGTAGCGCCCGGGCCAGCCCCAGAGCATAGGCAGAACCCGATGCTCCTGTGACCGCAATCAGAACACGTTCGCTCACGCTGCACCTCCGGTTTTCTGCTGCAGTGCAGACGCCAGCCGGCGCGGAAAATTGTGGAATCCGCCGTTCGACATCACCACAACGCGATCTCCCGGCGCGACCGCAGTGCAGACCTGTTGAAGCAGGGCCTCAATATCGTCGGCAACAACTGCAGGCGCAGAACACTGATCAGCAACCTCCTGTAGAGACCAGTCGATGCCCGCAGGCTGAAACCAGAAGGTCTGATCTGCATCGACGACCGAGTCAGCAAGCTCATGCTTGTGACGACCGAGCTTCATGGTATTTGATCTGGGCTCCAGCACAGCAATCAAACGCCCCTTGCCGTCAGCATCCAGTTGCGCACGGGCGCCCTGCAAGGTGGTTCTGATCGCAGTCGGATGATGCGCAAAATCGTCATACACAGGGACATCAGCCCCTGGGTTAACACATTCCATCCGTCGTTTTACAGAACGGAAGCCGGACAATGCCTCTGCGGCAATCGCAGGGGTCACGCCCATGTGCCGGGCCGCAGCCATGGCAGCAACGGCATTAGAAATATTGTGCAGCCCCGTCAGGCCCCACTGAACAGCAACCTGGTGCCCCTCAAAGTTCACTTCATAGGCACTGCCATCCGCCTTCAGCGCGCGCCATTGCCAATCCCCGTCCGCACCACAGGTCTGAACGGGCGTCCAGCAACCCTGCTCCATCACCCGGCCCAGGGCGGGGTCATTATGTGGAGACACAATCAACCCGGTTCCCGGTACCGTGCGCACCAGGTGATGGAACTGGCGCTCAATCGCCGCGAGATCCGGAAAGATATCCGCATGATCAAATTCCAGGTTATTCATAATCAGCGTACGCGGCTGATAATGAACAAACTTGGAGCGCTTATCGAAGAACGCCGTGTCGTACTCATCCGCTTCAATCACAAAGAACGGTGAATCTCCCAGGCGGGCCGACACACTGAAATTTTCCGGGACGCCACCAATCAGATAGCCCGGAGACATCCCGGCAGACTCAAGTATCCAGGCCAGCATACTTGAGGTCGTTGTCTTTCCATGGGTACCCGATACCGCAGCCACCCAGCGACCTCTGAGCACATACTGGCCCAGCCACTGCGGTCCGGAGGTATAAGGAATACCGCGATCAAGCACATACTCTACCGACGGGTTTCCCCGTGACATCGCATTACCAATAATGACCAGATCGCAGTCTGCCGGAATACCTGAGGGATCGAATCCTTCAGTGAGAGTAATACCCGCCGCTTCCAGCTGGTCACTCATGGGGGGATAGACCCCGGCATCCGAGCCGGAAACATCGTGTCCCTGTGCTTTGGCAAGCTGCGCCAGTGAGCCCATAAAGGTACCGCAGATGCCGAGAATATGGAGTTTCATAGAATCGCCAGTGATACTTATAGCGGCTAGTTTACACGGGCTGTCATTCCTGCCCAACTCTGGAATCGCCCGACTTTCGGACCAACTCGGTCCATATGGAAAGAGTGGCGCATGATTTTTCGCAGGCAATCGGGCCTGCCACTGAATTTCCGCGCCGATTCAGGTAGTATGCGCCCATATTCAACTATGACCGGAACACACCGAGGATTACACCATGCTGCGTCTGCGCCACTTCCTGGATGAACACTGCGACAACGCCGATATCTCTGGCATTATCGATGGCCTGATGGTCGCCTGTAAGGACATCGCTTATCGCCTGCACATGGGCTCGCTGGCCGGAGTTCTCGGAAGCGCTGAACAGGAAAACGTTCAGGGCGAGTGCCAGAAGAAGCTGGATGTTATCTCTAACGACCTTATCAAAGCCTGCCTGAAAGGCATGCCGCAAGTGAAAGGCCTGGCCAGTGAAGAAGAGCCTGACCCAGTAGCATGCAACGAAAGTGGTCGTTACCTCGTTCTGTTTGATCCTCTGGATGGTTCCTCAAACATCGACGTAAACGTCACAGTCGGCACCATCTTCTCCGTGCTGGAAGCGGCCGAAGGTGCTGATGGCGCACATGAGCAGAGCTATCTTCAGGCTGGCCAGCGCCAGGTTGCGGCAGGCTACGTTCTATATGGTCCATCGACCCTGCTGGTATTCAGTACTGGCAACGGTGTACACGCTTTCACGCTCGACCCACGTATCGGCGAATTCGTACTGCAACGCCGCGACATCCAGGTACCTGCGACAACCAAAGAGTTTGCCATTAACATGTCGAACCAGCGTTTCTGGCTACCGGAAATGCAGGCCTATGTCGCTGACCTTCTGAAAGGCGAAGAAGGCCCGCTGGGCAAGCGTTACAACATGCGCTGGATTGCTTCCATGGTCGCAGAAATTCATCGCATTCTGACCCGTGGCGGGATATTCATGTACCCCTACGACAGTCGCGAGCCTAACAAGCCTGGCAAACTGCGCCTTATGTACGAGGGCAACCCAATGAGCATGCTGATCGAGCAGGCCGGTGGTAAGGCCAGTACAGCGTTTGAGAATATTATGGAGATAGAGCCCACGGCGATTCACCAGCGGGTATCTGTCGTGATGGGCTCTGCCGAAGAGGTTGATAACGCCCTGCGCTACCACGCCTGATCTCAGAGTGGGTCTTCAGTTATCTGCTGAAGGCCCATTTCCTGCCAGTCGCCCCATCCACTGCCCTAACATCTGTTTGACGCCATCCAGACGGATAGGTTTAGACATATAGTCATTCATCCCGGACTCCAGACAGCGGCTTTCTATTCGGTCGGTCGTGTTAGCAGTACAGGCGACGATAATTCCGTCATAACCGGATTCCCGCAGTCTCTGTGCCGTTTCGAAGCCATCCATTCCCGGCATCTGACAATCCAGCATAATCAGGTCGAACGTTTCACGCGCCATCAGACTCAGGCAGGCTTCCCCCGAGCCCACAGAACTTATTTCCAGTTCGGGCCCCACCTTGCGCAGCATCTTTTCAGCGACCTTCAGATTGATTTCGTTATCTTCAACAATCAGGATGCGTCCGTGGCCTGCTTCGTTACTCTCATCCCCGTCTTTATTGGGTGCCAGTACTAACTCCGGCAAAGAAATTCTGACAACGGTGCCTCCCCCGGACTGTGCAGCAAAAGACATACTGCCACCCAGAATCCGGACAATGTGGGCGCTGATCGTCAACCCGAGACCTACCCCCCCAAACTCGCGATTAGACTCAGCAGCAAGCTGAGTAAAGGGTTCCAGCACCTGATCGTATTTGTCTTCAGGTATGCCGATGCCGGTATCTGTCACAGTGACCTGTAAGCCACCATGATGCGCTGGGGTGATGCTGACAGAGACCAGACCGTGACGCGTGAACTTCAGCGCATTGTCAGTCAGGTGACGCAGCAGCTGACGCAGCATCGCGGGTTGAGTCACGACTGCCTCGCGTCGCAACGCCGGAGCGACTTCAGCAATAAAGGAAAGGCCTTTACTCATCGCGCGCAGGCGAAGGTCTTCAAACAAAGGTTCGAGATACGTACCAAGCTGACAGGGCTCGGCACTCACCGGCGATGCGGGCTGGTCGGTATCGGCGACAATCATGATGTCATCAAGCAACTGCGTCAGATGTTCGAGACTTTCCTGTGCCTGATTTTTCTGGGTCGTGAATTCGTCTCCGGGCTGCTCCTGATCAAGCAGTTGCAGCATTCCCAGCGCACCGTTCAGTGGTGTCCGTAATTCATGACTCATCATGGCCAGAAACTTGGATTTGGAGGCGCTCGCTTTACGGGCGACGCTTTGCTCGGCCATCAGGCGCTCGGTAAATTTCTTCTGTTCCTGGCGCGCCAACTCGAGGGTTTCTGCCAGGCGATTGCTATTTTCCTGCAGGCGCCCGACCTCTGCGCCATCATCCACCTGGGTACGGTGCCAGAATTCGCCTTCCGCCAGGCGAGAGATAAAACGACCGACGCTTTCGATCGGCCCCGCAATCATCAGCGAGCTGTAGCGTGCCGTCACGCCGGCGAGCAGAACAACAAGAAAGCCGGTCAACAGCGACTGGTACAGAATGGCCAGATCCCGGCCCCGGGTGAAGTAGTCGGTCATACCGACTTCCACCACCGCCAGTTCCTGAGTCATCACCATCAGCTCACCGAATTCCGAAAAGCCGTCCAGCTCTACGACATCCCTGAGCAGGGTACGCCGCAGTACCTGCACCGACTCTGGATTGATATCCCCGAACTCTGCCGTTTTCTCCTCAATTAAGGTCTCCCCCTGAGGCGACACAATTCGTACGTAAGCAATTTCCGGCTCATTCAGGGCGGCCTTAATCAAGGGCAACAGCAGATCGTAGTTGCCTGATATCACCGGGTATTCTGCAGACGCGCTGATACTCTCAATCATCAGCTTTACCGTGCTCTCACTGCTACGGTTTGCATCAGACCAGCGCTCCATCATGTGCAGCGTTGTCAGCAACACAACGGTAATCAACGCAGGCAGGGTAGCCAGAGCCACAGCCCTGAGCCTGATTGGCCAGTTCCTGATTCTCATTCGAGACCCTCCTGACGACGCAGGGTCCGCTCAACGTCACTCGCTTTGGGCAGAATAAGATTCAGGGAGCGGCCGACCTGTTCATTAAAGCCGACTCTGAAATACGGATTGTAATCCGGCGGTGGCCAGCCAGTGCCACTGAGCCCACTGATCAGGATTTCACTAAGCCGTTTCACAACGTCATCAATGCTGCTGTAGGTCGTCGCCAGTGCTCCCGCTCTCAGGTAAGCGGCCGACGGGCCGATCAGAGGACGATTGTGACGGTAGGCAGTAATCAGGATGTTTTTAATATTGTCGGGGCTGTACAGCGCCGGGTCGTAGACACCGATCAGCGCCTGGTGCTCGCTCAGCAGACGGATCAGCGCCTGGTTCAGCGAATCGTACTTATCAAGAGAATAGAGACTGACATCGGGTATTGAGATAACCCCGTTCACCTCAGCTGAGTGATCATCGGCCACCAGCGCGCCAAAACTGGACTGACTGCCATAGATAGCCCGCCCGAGGCGCGCCTGCCGGGCAAAAGGAGGCTCGACGAACAGTCCTGTAGTAAACGAGGAAGCATTGCCGAGGTAGTCTTTCCTGCTCAGGAAGATACCGACAACGGGTACAGAATCAGGAAGTGACAGGTCTTTCAGCGCACTGCTGCCCATGACGACCACCGCCCGGAAGCGTCCGGGATTTTCACTGGCCTCACGCGCCGTTGTGAGAACGACAGGCTCCATCATAGAGGCCGCCGTCAGGGTACGGAGCTTTTCAGCGACAGGCGACACACTGTCGGAAATCAGGGCAATATCTGCTCTCACTGTTGTCGCGAATAGCAACAACAGCAACACCAGATACATTCTGATCACTGCTTCCATGCACTCTCTCTCAGATAACTTTTACCCTCAGCCCTAAGTGGAGTTTAGACATGAAGGAAGGTTTCTGCAGTTTACCCCCTGGCAATTAAGTGGGGACAGTTTTGTTTTGTTAAGGAGGGAGTATGACTCAGGATGATGCCTCAACGGCCCGAAATGTCTTATTTCTTCAACTCCGAGACCACCTCCATTTCAGTCTCGGGGAGCATTACATTAAGCGAACGGGCCACCTGTTCGTTGAAAGCAACACTAAAGTAGGGGTTATAAGAAAACTCCTGAAACTGCCCGGGCTTCAGCATATCGGCCATTCTCCGGGCGATGTCATCCAGGGAACTGTACGTCGAGGCAATCGCGCCTGCACGTATGTAAGCTCTTGCGGGCCCTACCAGAGGAATGTTCTGGCGGTACGCAGAAATCAGAATGTTTTTGATGCTCTGCGGGTTGTATACCCCGCTGTCGCTGATGCCAAGAAGCACATCGCTGCCACGCAGAGCATCTTTTAGGGCGTAGTTCAGGCTCTGACCTGGCTGATAGCGCACCAGCCTGACCCCCTGCTCTTCCAGCGCGCTCAGCTCAGGCCAGGCCCATGGCAATACATCCTGAGTGTAAATCAGTGACGTTCTTGCATCACCGAACATATAGCGTACCAGTGAATATTGCCTTGCCAGCGGAGGCTCAAGATAGACAGCCCCCACCAGGTGACTGCGATTCGCTTCTATCGCACTGCGGGAGGTCAACACAGCGACCGCCGCTGTACCCTCAGGCCAGGCACGAATGACGTCTTCACCTACAAGAAAATAGTGATCATCCGCGTTGCCCGGAATCCCCCCGGTAAACAGACTGACCGTCACTTCTGTAGGGGTATGTACTTTCAGAGCCGCGGCGAGTCGTTCAAGCACCGGAGAGGTTTCCGAAGCCACAATGAATACCTCAGCCCATACGGGCTGAGTAAACAGCAGCAACAAAAAGACGCTCTGGCGCAGAAGCGACATCAGAACTCCAGACCCACCTGCAGATACCAGAGGTCATTCACCGAATAAACCTCATTGATGTAAATCACCCGACCATCATCAATCAGATGGTGCCAGAAGAGGCCGGTATTCACAGTATATCCGTCCATTTTCCAGTCTTTGGTCAGATTGGCTTCGTAACGGCGATAATGACGGGGATTCCTGTTCTCACGGTTATAAGCGTTGTGCCAGAAATAAGACTGCGTCAGGCCCCAGTCGCCACGACGATAAGCCCAGCTCAGATTATTACTGTATTCCGCGCTCAGTCGGGTTTCGACCCGCAACAATGAGGTCAGCGTCTCTTCGTCAATGGCACTGTCTTCACCGATTTCGACGTCAGTATTCACATACGCACCAGACCACCAGAAGCTGTGATGCTGCGCCGGATTCCAGCTGAACTGCCAGTCGACGCCCTTAATCACCATTTCAGTATCGGAATACACGTCCGGGTTGGTCAGGTTTATCGGATTCGAAATCAGCTGAGTCAGATAATCGCGATACACCTTAATATCAGCCATAAAATTGTATTCAGGCACATTGAGGAAATACCCCAATTCGACACTCTGAATCTTTTCGTGATCCAACTGACCGTAGGTCCCGGTCTGCTGCTCGAAGTAATCGCCTTCGGTCAGCCCCAGGTAGTTATCGTCAAGATTGCCGATGGTGTAGTAATAGTTCGGCTCCTGTTCAAGTAAATCCGGCGAACGGACGGCCGTCGACCACACCAGGCGGATACTCTGCTGTGGTGAGAGCATAAAGTTCGCGGCGACACGGGGAGAAAACGCGGAATCGTTGGTATCTTCCGTCTCGTACATACCGCCGACATGCAGCAGCAGAGGGTCAAACGGGCGCCACTCCACGTTACCGAATACACGGAAAATATCGTTTCGCACCGTACCGTGGAAATACGTTTCGGAATACACCTGGTCGCGTCGGAAACTGACCCCGGAAACCGTACGCAGACGATCGTTCCAGTGAACGGTATCCTGCCACTCCAGATCGACACGCTGTTCTTCGAAATCAATCGACGTACTGCCGCAGATGACTTCACCTAACTGTTCAAAATCACTGCCATTAAACGCCCGGCCAAATATTCCCTGCGCCGCGTCGAGATCCGACTGACTGATATCGTAATCACGCTCCAGGGTCGTCTCCAGAGCCAGTTCAACGGTCTCAGGAGTCAGCTCTCCCGCTGCAATTCTCTGAACCAGCCCATTCACCTGAGCGTAGAGCGCCGGGTCTTCCTCCTGATTCAGGTATGCTCCCGGAATCAGTCGTCCGACCACCGCCGCCCAGTAGGGGTCTTCCCGGTAAAGGCTGGTAAGCTCTGAATCCAGAGAGACGGTAGGAACGCATCCACGAGCAGGATGGCGACGATTCTCTATCTGCCAGTATGCCTGGAGCTTGCGGGAATGGCGGGCGGACACATCCTGAGTCAGGCGGCCATAGAGAAATCCGTTGCGGGTGTAATCTTCCGGCGGCTCTCCATCAAACTCACCCGGTGGAATTTCAGTCTCACCCCATTTATAAGCAGATTCGAGCAAGAGCTGATCACCATTATCCAGACGCTCGGCGTAGGTCAGGTTAATAAACTGATCGCGGCCACCATCGTGGTAGTCATCTTCACCGTCGCGTGCATACTGCCCATCAAAGCCGTCGTCACTCTTACGTGACGCAGTAATGCGGATGGCACCATCACCCAGCTCAGACGAGTGACTGATGTAGGCATCACGTGTGGCCTGATTCCCGCCACGGATGTAGCCGCGACTGCCAAGCGTATCCTGAGGGTGCAGGGTCACGATGTTAACCACGGCCATAAAAGCGTTTGCGCCATAACTCGACGCATTGGGCCCACGAAAGACTTCGATACGCTGAATATCTTCCAGCGCCAGCGGGATATCATCCCAGACAACAGAGGCAATGCCCGCGCGATACACTGACCGGCCGTCGATCAGTACCTGCATACGGCGCATCAGATTGGGGTTAGAAGCATGATAAGCGACGGCGTCTGCAGCCCCATGCTTCACAAACATTCCCGGCACGAAACGCATCAGTTCCGGCAGAGTGCGGACGCCCCATTGGCGGATCTGCTCCGCGTCAATCACCGTCACACTTCCGGGCACTTCACTGCGCGGCTGCTTCAGTCGGGTGGCAGTCAGTACTTCCGGTACTTCAAATCCACCGCCAAGAGTCTCATCCGTGACGACATCCAGAAATTCCTCCTCAAAAGCCGCTGCCTGGCTGCTCATCAGCACCAGCGCCGCCAGGGCAGTTATTCTGTTCAGTTTCATGATTGCTCTCTGTTGTTGTTTTCAATTCAGGCCAGTTAAGCCTGTATTATAGACGCGGGATTATAGTGTCTTTAGTCACACCTTAATATGGCAGTGCAAATGTGGATATTCTGCTTTAGGGCAACCTGCACGGCGAACGTCGCACCCCTGACGGGTTTCAGGGGCTGAGCGTTACGTCTATAATCCCGTCGTCCTGTTCAAATCCATCATGACTTTACGGAACTCACTATGAGCTACAACTCAATCCCTGCGGGCAAAGAACTGCCAAACGACGTCTATGTGGTCATCGAAATCCCGGCCAACCATTCTCCGATCAAATACGAGATCGACAAAGATATGGATGCCCTGATGGTCGACCGTTTTATGGCGACTCCTATGTTCTACCCAGCGAACTATGGCTACATCTCTAATACTCTGGCGGACGATGGTGACCCACTCGACGTTCTGGTCATCACTCCTTACCCGGTAGCTCCTGGTTCTGTTATCCGTGCACGTCCTGTTGGCGTTCTGAACATGGAAGACGAAGCAGGTGAAGACGCAAAACTGGTTGCTGTCCCACACCAGAAGCTGACCCAGCTGTATAACGACGTCAACGACATTGACGATGTTCCACAACTGCTGCGTGATCAGATTGGTCATTTCTTCGAGAACTACAAGGATCTCGAAAAAGGCAAATGGGTTAAGGTGAAAGGCTGGGGTAACGCTGATGAAGCACGCCAGATGATCATCGACTCTGCAGAAGCTTACAAAAAAGCCTGATCTGCCGGGTATTTAAAAAGGGAGCCAGTGGCTCCCTTTTTTATATCTGACAAACACTCTACTCACCGGCGAGCTGGCGCCTGAGGGCAGCGAGTTCTTTTTCTGCCGCATCCGCTCTGTTTTCCGCTTCAACCTGCGCTGTGACATCTTTCTGGATGCCAATGTAATACGTCAGCTGATCCTGATCGTTATACACAGGCGACAGACTGAGCTCATTCCAGAACTGACTGCCGTCCTTACGGTAGTTGCGCAGAATCGCCCGGGCACTGCGTCCTTCGTTTATCGCGCTACGGATCAACGCCAGGCCTTCCTGATCACGATCACCTGTCTGCAGGAAACGACAATCCTGATACAGAATTTCGTCTGCACTGTAGCCGGTCAGTCTTTCAAACGCCTTGTTTACATAGATCAGGATATTATCGTCGCCCTCCTGCTCTGCGATCACAATGCCATCGTTTGATGCATCTACGGCTTTTTTCAACAACTCGAGGCTGATCGGCCCCTGTTCATCGTGCAGGTCTGTGACCATGAAAAATCTCCGTGTCGGATACCAGTAATACGGCGATAGTCTGCCAATGGGATAGGATGATGGTACTTTCTTTTACATTATGTACAACTACTTATAGAATTTGGACTGTTTTGTACACATCCGGGATAAGAATTGCCCATGTCCTCCTCGCCTGCTGAACCGCAAGCCGCGTATTTTCCCATCAGAGTCGTATCCAATGAGACCGGTGTAAACGCAATTACACTGCGTGCATGGGAACGACGTTACGGCCTGATCACCCCAAAGAGGACCGCCAAAGGGCATCGCCTCTACACTGAGGCCGATATTCATCTGATCCGCAAGGTCGTCTCGCTGCTTGAGCGCGGAATCCCCATCTCGCAGGCAAAATCGATGCTGGAAAACGGCACGCCAGAGGCGGAACCCCTGGCAAGCATGCCAGCGCAACCCTCTCAGTGGCACCAGTACCGGGCGCGCCTCAATCAGGCAGTGAGCGAATTTGACGATGCCGCGCTTGCCAGTGTGA
>Ga0208830_1000095_pt1 | contig 48377 bp, 45 predicted proteins | sample DeeseametaMP2634_FD_184169 | JGI IMG/M metagenome (GOLD analysis project Ga0208830, IMG submission 184169) | Marine microbial communities from the Deep Atlantic Ocean - MP2634 (SPAdes) | ecosystem: Environmental > Aquatic > Marine > Oceanic | place: Northeast of Antigua and Barbuda, North... | reverse complement strand
AGAACTTCGAGATGAAAATGATGAACTTCTGGCCAGCTCATCATCAGAATTTGCGATGTTCGATAAGGCGCAGTTTCTTAAGCTGGGGTTGGTGGGGGAAGACGACCTGGATTCCATGACGATTACTTTTTCAGAATCACACGATTATGGACATGGCTACAACAAAGACTGACACCGCACTGATTGTCGAAGGTGGTGCAATGCGCGGTATATACAGTGCCGGCGTGCTCGATGAGTTTATTGCTGCGGGGTTTTATCCTTTTTATCAGGTCTACGGAGTGTCTGCAGGCGCTTCAAATGCGGCAGCGTATCTCGGTAGAAAACATGGACGGAATTATCGCGTAATCACGGATTATTGTCGTCGCCCTCAGTTTAAATCACTGCGTCGTTTCTTACGGGGTGGGCATTTAATTGATATCGACTGGCTCTGGGATATTACTGAGAAAGAACTGGATCTTGGCCTGGATCATATTGATGCCGTACACGGTCGTTTTATTGTCGTCGCGACAGATGCAGAAACTGGCCAGCCTGAGTATCTTACACCTGAAAAGAACGATATTTTTCAGGCGATAAAATGTTCCGCTGCGATGCCTATTGCGTTTCGTAATGCCGTCAGCCTGTATGGACGGCAATGGCTCGATGGTGGCGTTGCTGACTCACTGCCCGTGCGGGAGGCCTACGAGCGTGGAGCCAGAAATATTGTGGTGATCCGCTCCAACCCTGCCTCTTACCGTAAACAGGCGTACCGGATGCGGCACCTGTTTCCGGTCATCCTGCGACGTTATCCGGCGGTTGCCCGACGGCTCCAGGAGCGGCACAGTGAATACAACGAGGCGCTCGATTTCATCCGTAATCCGCCTGCTGACTGTCGTATTACCGAGCTTTGTCCGCCAGAAGCATTTTCTGCCGGCCAGTTCACCACCGACATGCAGATACTGGACGAAGCCTATCAGATGGGAGTGGTCGACGGTCAGACGTTGATGCGCACTTGGTCAGCCTCCCAGGATTGATCTGACAAAGGCACGAATTTTCCCATTACCGCACCCGTCTGGGACGTTTCTTTACACCCGCAAGCAAAGCGGGCGTGTAGAATCGCGCCTGATTCTAATTATAAACCTGGAGCAGGTCATGAACCGTAAAACATTAGTTACTATCCACCTTTATCTGGCCGCGTTTTTCGCACCGGTAATGTTAATCCTGGCGACCTCTGGTGGCCTGTACCTGTTCGGTATCAAGGGCAGTGTGGAAAAAGGTGAGACGATCACGATTGCAGGCGCTGCTCTCTCAGAAGAAGGCGACAAGGTCGCTCAGGTGAAAGCACTGCTCGAACAGGCAGGTCTCGATTCTGACTTTGAATACCTGAAAGAGCGTGGTCCTATGATGCAGACCCGCCCAACCAGCCGCGACTACTATGAAATCAAACCGGTCGCCGAGGGCATTGAAGTGACTCCGGTGTCCCCTGATCTGGTTTCGGCACTGATGGAACTGCACATGGGGCATGGCCCGGGTCTGTTCCGTATTCTTGAGCAGATCACGGCCATTGGTCTGGTTCTGCTGCTGATCACCGGACTCATCATTGGTCTTAAGTCGCCGATGCTGAAAAAGCCGACCGTGGGTATTACCGCTGCGGGTATTCTGGTCTTTGTGGTTTTCGCTGCCGTACTCTGATAAAAACTTTTGCTGATCAGGGGCAGAAAATTTCATTTTTCAGCGCCTGATCCGTCATTATCATGCGGCGTTCTTTTGTTAACTGAACGCCCGTATGAAGCTCGTTTCCTTTGATGCCACCCGGACGCTACACATTGCGGGTGCAGGTTATATCAAACCCGATCACTTCTTTGATCACACCGATACCATTACTGCGGCAGATGTCGTTCTTTTCCCTGAATACTGGCAGATCAATACGCTGCTATACGGTCTCAAAGCCCGGGTATTTCCCAGCCCTGCGAGCTATCACCTGGGGCATGACAAAATTGAAATGACACGCGCCTTCAGGCTCGTTGCTCCACACAATCTGCCTTTTACCCTGATAGAACCGAATACTCCGGAATCTGCCGCACGTGTCTGGGCGGCAATGCCGTTACCGTTTGTGGCAAAGATACCGCGCAGCAGTATGGGGGATGGGGTGTTTCTGATCGACACCCAGAAAGACTGGCAGGCGTATCTGAATCAGACGTCGGTTATCTACGCGCAGGAATATCTACCCATCGACCGTGACCTGCGAATCGTCTGGATTGGTGACCGCATCGTCGGCGGTTACTGGCGAATTCAGTCAGACCGTAGCTTTCACAATAACGTTGCGAAAGGAGGGCAGATTGAGTCCGGGATTCTGCCTGCAGAAGCCTGTGCGCTGGTGGAGCGTCTGGCAACCGCGCTGGGGATTGACCATGGCGGCTTTGATATCGCAATGGTTGGGCATCACCCGTATGTGTTCGAGTTTAATCGTCTCTTCGGAAATCAGGGGCTGGAAGGTAAAGGGAGAGTGATCAGTCAGGCGATTGTCGACTACCTGAGCCGGACGGCATGCGGAAATGACCCGGACAATCCGGATGATCTGCCACCGGTGCCGCACCCGGAGGCCGTCTGATCTTCAGGTTCCGCAGAATGTCCGCAGTACTTCCTCACCAGACCGGGGCCCCTTACTGAATTCAGGGTGTTCCTGGTACGGTGATCTGAGGGCGTCGGCAAGCGCATAAAATACGGAGAAGTCCCCCTGTTCACCTGCGTTAATCGCCTCAGCAATCCGATGATTGCGGGGAATCACGGCAGGATTCACCGAGCGCATTTTCTGTGCGGCGGTTTCTGGCGACGTCCGGTTGCTGACTTCGTCCTGCCAGCGGTTTAACCATTCTTCCAGCTGTTGCCTGGTGGCGTCACCGGGGATGGCAGGATCAATCAGCAGAAACAGCGGTGTCCGGTCGGCATCCTGTTCGGTGCACTGTGCCAGCGCATGGAAAAAGTGACTGTAATCTATGCGACCTTGTTCCAGCAGCGTGAGCAGGTCTTCCGCCAGTTGCCGGTCCTGCTCTGCTGTTGTGCCCAGCCCGAGCTTTTCACTCATTCCTGATTCCCAGGCCTGTTGATGCCACTGGGAATAGTCGTTCAGAACCTGCGTGGCCGCGGCCACTGCGTCGTCTTCATCGCCCGGAAATAACCCCAGCAGCGCCTCGGCCAGACGGGCGAGATTCCACTGACCAATCGCTGGTTGGTTCTGATAGGCGTAGCGGCCCTGCTGATCAATGGAGCTGAAGACTTTGCTGCGACTGAAATTATCCATAAACGCGCATGGGCCGTAGTCGATGGTTTCACCACTGACTGTCATATTGTCGGTATTCATTACGCCATGGATAAAGCCGAGTAACATCCAGCGTGCGATCAGTTCAGCCTGCTGGCGTACGATCTCAGTGAAGAGTTCCAGATAGCGCGATTCGGATTCCGGTGAAATGTCCGGAAAGTGGCGCGCCAGAGTGTGATCTGCCAGTGCGCGCAGGGATTCCTCATCACGACGCAGGGCAAGGTACTGAAAAGTCCCCACACGGATATGGCTGGCAGCAACCCGGGTAAATACCGCACCGGGTTCACGTCGCTCGCGGTAGACAGTATCGCCGGTGGTCACCAGTGCGAGCGCGCGGGTCGTGGGCACGCCTAACGCATGCATCGCCTCGCAGAGAAGATATTCGCGCATTGCAGGGCCAAGAGGAGAGCGACCATCACCGTTGCGGGAATACGGCGTACGGCCACTGCCTTTTAACTGGATATCACGCAGTTGGTTGCGGTTGTCGCGCACATCGCCCAGCAGAATGGCGCGGCCGTCACCGAGCTGTGGGTTCAGGTGTCCGAACTGATGGCCACTGTATGCCATGGCGAGCGGGTCTGCGTTGGCGGGTACCTGATTCCCCGAGAACACCGCGGCCAGACCTGCGTCGTGTTCGCTGGATATTCCCAGACTGTCGGCCAGCAGATGATTAAACGCAACGAGCGTCGGCTGGCTTACCGGCGTGGGTAATACGCGGGAAAAGCAGGCCTCAGGCAGCTGCGAAAATTCATTAATAAATGGGATATTGACCGACATAACAGACCCCCAGTCAGCATCAGCGGGCTACCAGAATAGGATGAACGAAAGCGATTGAACAGGGCTGGAAGTGCATAAAGCACTTTTGAAATGCCCCTTAATGTCGGAGTATGTTAAGAATCTCGGGCCGGAGGGCGTACGCCATGGATAACGATAAGAAAAATGTCTGCGTGATTTATACAGGTGGCACCATTGGTATGGTGCATTCTGAGGCCGGATTAAGACCAGAGCCGGGATTTCTTTCGGGTGTTCTGCGTGACAGTCCGGTTTTTCATAGTGAAGGCTTTCCCCGGATTGACGTCGTCGAATATGAGCCGTTGCTGGATTCTTCAGACATGGCACCTGATGACTGGAATCGCATCGCTGGGGATATCTGCAGCCGTTACCGCGATTACGATGGTTTTGTTGTCGTGCATGGCACTGACACCATGGCCTGGACCGCCTCTGCTTTGTCGTTCATGCTGCAACACCTTGGCAAGCCCGTCATCCTGACAGGGTCGCAGATCCCGCTGGTGGATGAGGGTTCCGATGCTTTTGCTAACCTCAGCGGTGCATTACGCCTGGCCAGTTGCCCGGAGTTTGCCGGCGTGACGGTTTTCTTTGATGGGCAATTGCTGCGCGGCAATCGTACGGTTAAGACCCACAGCCGGAAATTCTCAGCGTTTTCCTCTCCAGACAGTCCGGCGCTGTCGGATATCCGGGCCGATGACGCCAGCCCGGCCCCGGCGGCGGATCAACAGGCGACGGTGACGTTTACTCCAATACAGCCGGTGAAATGTGGTGTGATCACGCTCTTCCCGGGTATTTCAGTTGAGCAGATTGAAACCATGCTGACGGCGATGCCGGACGGCGCCATTCTGAGGACGTTCGGCAGTGGCAACTCTTCACAAAGCGATGATCTGATGAAGGTGCTGAGACGCTATACCCTCGCTGGAGGCATCCTCATCAATCACAGTCAGTGCCTTGGTGGTGGCGTCGACGTGGGTATCTATGCCGGCAGTTCGGCATTGCAGCAGGCCGGGGCTATCCCTGCAGGCAATATGACGCTCGAAGCCGCTATGACCAAGCTGATGTTTCTGCTCAGTCAGGAGGGCGAGCGGGAGAGCGTGATTGCCACAGCCCGCGACCGGTATGTACTGAATATCGCCGGTGAGCTGATCGCCTGATCAGCCCAAAGGCGCGACACCGATTAATAGCTGATGCAGCCAGAAGGTAAACAGCGCCCAGACACCGACTGATACGGCGAGTGTTGCCAGGTCACGCCCGAGCCCTTTGTACTCAGCCCGAATCTGCAACGCTCGGTCGCGTCGTCGTGATATCGCAAATCCAGCGATTCCCCAGATGAGGAAACTGCCGAACAGTATCAGGTCGGGCAGGGCGCCATTGGCCAGCAGGTGAGCGAACGCCCAGAGTTTTATGCCAAGGTACATCGGGTGACCGACAGCCACCTGAAGGCGGTTGCCGGGTATCTGACTGGCAAACAGAAGCAGGAGTGCTGGCAGAGTAATCAGGACGGCCAGGTGCCGTGTCCAGAGTGGAGGTGTCCAGAGCCATTGACCTGCTGATCGCGCTTCTGCGTAGCCGAAAATCATCAGTGCCAGACCTGCAGCAGCAACCAGCGAATATATTCCTTTCCAGGGGAGCAGCCCCAACGATGAGATCATGCGTTGCCGGAATTGCGGAGCAACGAGGTTGATTGAGTGTCCGCCAATAAAGAGAACAATCCCTGCCAGTAGTAATGTCATCAGTAATCCCTCACGGTTTGTGGGGTGAGATTACGGAAGCCCGCGAACGGCGGCAAGCCAGGCTGATGAGACAATCCGTTTTACAGTAGGCAAAAAAGCGCACCCCGAGCGGGGTGCGAAAAAGGACTTTCGCGATACCTGCCCTCCCAATAAAGCAGGTACCAGTCCTGAGGAGACGCGCCCGGAACAAGAGATTCCCGGGCAACAGACTTACGGAGTGAGAATCAGAAGAAGCCCAGTGGACTGGTGGCGTAGCTCACCAGCAGGTTTTTGGTCTGCTGATAGTGCTCAAGGGCCACCTTGTGTGTTTCACGCCCGATACCGGATTTCTTGTAACCACCGAACGCCGCGTGCGCAGGGTAAGCGTGGTAACAGTTGGTCCAGACACGACCGGCCTGAATACCACGCCCCATGCGGTAGGCGCGGTTCATGTCGCGGGTCCAGACGCCGGCGCCCAGGCCGAATTCAGTATCGTTGGCGATTTCCAGGGCTTCGGCTTCGTCTTTGAAGGTGGTAACACTGATCACCGGACCAAAGATTTCTTCCTGGAAAACGCGCATTTTATTGTTGCCTTTGAATACGGTCGGCTGGATATAGAAACCTGTCTGCAGATCGCCTTCGAGTTTCTCTGGCGCGCCACCGATCAGAACTTCAGCGCCTTCCTGTTTACCGATTTCAATGTACTTCATGATGCGCTCGTATTGTTCCTGCGAGGCCTGAGCACCGACCTGAACGTCCGTATCCAGTGGATTACCGCGCTTGATAGTCTGAGCACGCTCAACGACCTTGGCGATAAATTCGTCGTAAATACTTTCCTGAATCAGAGCGCGGGATGGGCAGGTACAGACTTCACCCTGGTTAAAGAAGGCGAGCACAGTGCCTTCGACCGCCTTACTCAGGTAGTCATCTTCCATCTGCATCACGTCTTCGAAATAGACGTTAGGCGACTTGCCGCCCAACTCGACGGTGCTTGGAATCAGGGTTTCTGCCGCGCAGCGCAGAATGTGCTGGCCAACCGGTGTTGAGCCAGTAAACGCCAGCTTAGCGATCCGCTTGCTGGTGGCCAGAGCCTGACCTGCTTCTTCGCCCAGGCCGTTGACGATATTCACGACACCCGCTGGCAGCAGATCACCGATCAGTTCCATCAGAACCAGAATAGAGGCAGGGGTCTGCTCTGCAGGCTTCATCACCACGCAGTTACCCGCGGCCAGTGCGGGACCGAGTTTCCAGGCGGCCATCAACAGTGGGAAGTTCCACGGGATGATCTGGCCAACAACACCCAGCGGTTCATGCACGTGGTAGGACACTGTGGTCTCGTCCAGCTCGGCCATGCTGCCTTCCTGTGCACGCAGGCAACCTGCGAAATACCGGAAATGATCAACGGCCAGCGGGATGTCTGCAGCGAGGGTTTCGCGCACGGCTTTGCCGTTGTCCCACGTCTCGGCCACGGCCAGCATCTCAAGGTTCTGCTCGATGCGGTCGGCGATTCTCAGCAGGACATTTGAGCGTTCCTGAACTGAGGTTTTTCCCCAGGCCGGTGCGGCTGCGTGAGCTGCGTCGAGGGCTTTTTCTATGTCTGCGCTGTCGGAGCGGGCAACACGACAGAATACTTCTCCGTTTACCGGGCTGACGTTGTCCATGTAATTACCGTTTACAGGGGCAGCGAATTCGCCGTTGATGTAGTTACCGTACTTCTCTTTGAAAGTGACGACAGCGCCTGGCTGTCCTGGATTTGCATAGATCATCAGGGTATCTCCGTTGTTATTCTTGCCGGCTGAATGGACGCTTTAGACTAAAGTCGAAGGCTGTCCGCTCTTCCGGTGTTTTGTGTTGTGTGACTCCAGAGTATGTGGTCTATTGGTTCGATGACTTGCACGAGAGTCCGGATCAATGTTCTCTGAGTCCCGCCATTGTCAGAATGTGTCACTGGCCTGAAACAGCACACCCCGGACACAGGCCCTGCTTATGACGACCAGTACAAAACCTCACAGTTTCGCATCGCTGGCCAGCGCACACCGTCAGAAGGTAGCGCCGGGTCAGTTGGTGGAAAACCGCACTGTCTATGCCAGTCAGCTGGCAGAACTTTCTGTGTATGACACCTATGAGCAGGCTGAGCGCGTTCGTCTTGATGCCGGTGAGCTGCTCTACTGCGGTATGATGACGGGACGTAAAGTCATGCACGGTATGGACGGTTTTTCGACCGGTTTTCTTCCTCATGAGTCATTTGTTGTAGCACCGGGTGAATACGTCGAAATCGACTTTCCTGAAGCATCAATGACCACACCGACGACCTGCATGACGCTCGAGATACCGCGCGAAACTCTGCTGAAGGTATGTGACCAGCTGAACACGGTCAGCGAGCGCCCGAGAGAGTTGGGCGAGTGGGAGGTAGAAACCCGTCAGTGGCATCTGTCGCATACGGATGCCACTCAGCAGCTACTGGAGCGTATTGTTGCCAGCCACGTACACAAAGAAGATGACTGTGACCTGGTGCTGAACTTTGGGGTTAACGAGCTGGTGGCGCGCATGTTACGCCAGCAGGGGCGTGACTTTTTACTGCGTTGTGTGCAGCAGAATCCGACTCAGTCGGGTCTGACGAATGCAGTGGCCTACATTGAAGAAAACCTTGCTCAGCCGGTAGATATTGATCATCTTGCGCGGATCGCCTGTATGTCGCGTACGAAGTTGTTTCAGCAATTCAAAAGCAGCCTGGGCTGTAGCCCCGCGCAGTATCAGCAGCAGCGTCGCCTCGAACACGCCTGCAAACTGATTCGTAGTGGGCAAAGTATCACCAGCACCTGCTATGAGTTAGGCTTTTCTAACCCCAGTCATTTTTCCCGTCGTTTTCATCAGCAATATGGAATGACGCCGAGAGAATTTGCAGCCCGCTAATCAGCGCCTCTCTTTTCTCAGTTCTGACTTGATCGACCGTTATGTATTTCTGCTCTGCAATCTGAAATTAACTCGTAATTTTTATAAGGAGGCCAGGTATGGCTAACGAAGTTTCTCTGCATCGGGTTATTAAAGCGCCTGCGCAGCGTATTTATGACGCCTTTGTTATTCCTGAAGCATTAGTGAAGTGGAATCCGCCGCATGGATTTTTTGCAAAGATATATCACATGGATTCGCGGGTAGGCGGTACCTATAAAATGTCATTTGTAAATCTTTCATGTGGAGAAGAACACAGTTTTGGTGGTACTTATCGCGAGATGATCCCGGGTGAAAAACTGGTCTTTGACGATCAGTTCGATAATCCGGATCTGCCGGGCCAGATGGTGACTACTGTGAGCTTTACCCCGGTTCTGAACGGCACTGCCTTACATATTACGCAAAGTGGTATTCCCGAAGAAATCCCTCTGGAGTTCTGTTACGTTGGCTGGCAGGAATCACTGCAGTTACTTGCGCAACTGGTTGAACCAGATATTCCATCCCAGTTTGAAGGTGGTGAATAATCATCTGATGATCATGGCTTTCTGAAAATCACGACTCGTTTTTCGTCTGAAAAAACGCAGAATAAACCGTATTTATCTGCGATGAATTCCAGTGTTTTATCGTGCAGGAAAATGACGTGAGTCGGGTCCCGGTTGTAGTGCCAGTGCATGAATTTTTCAGCAGTGCTCCAGCGGCTGGTCATCAGTGCCAGACAGCCTCCTGGGTTCAATAGCGAGACCAGTTTCTCCAGCTCTTTCTCCGGCTGATGAAAGTGTTCAAAGCATTCTGTGGCTGTGATCACGTCGTAGGGCGGTGTTAATGCTTCTGGAAAGAAGAAAGGGTCGTAGTTGTCGCAGTGAATCCCCTTTTGTTCCAGCAAAAGAGACAGCGTCGGCCCCGGCCCACAGCCATAATCCAGAGCGTTGAGTGCTTTCTTCGGCTCAATGAGGTTCAGCAGTGGCTCCAGAAGAATATTCAGAAAGCCGACGTAGCCTTCGTCTTCAATACTGTTCTTATGGGTGGCGTAGTAGGCCTTCTCGTCCTCTGCGCTCAGGTAGTCGTCAGGATGCATAAATGCCAGATGGCAGTGCCCGCAGCTCAGGTAGCGGCGCGGCATGGCGCTATTGAGATCGGTAAGTTTCGCTGTTTCCTGACATAAAGGGCAGGCTGGGGAAGTCATGTCGCGTATTCCGTTGAGTGCGTTTTGCCTACGGCCCGTAATTCCGCGACAATAGAGCACATAGTATCCAGCTTCTGAGAAGCCCGGCAATCATGAGACATCAGTGAGGCGCACCAACCCATGACAACCCGTATCGCCATCAACGGTTTTGGACGTATCGGCCGCTGTGTGCTGCGTGCGCTTTATGAAAACGGTTACCGGCAGGACATGGAAGTGGTCGTGATCAATGAACTCGCTGACATTGATTCACTGAGCTACATGCTACGTTACGACAGTACCCACGGTCGTTTTAACGGCACCGTCAGTATCGCGGATGAGCAGCACCTGATGGTCAATGGCGATCGTATCCGGGTATGCCATATCGGTGATCCGGCAGAGCTCGACTGGGCCGCGTTGGATGTCGACCTGGTGTTGGAGTGCAGTGGTCAGATCCGCTCGCGCGAAGATGCTGAGCTGCACCTCAGTCGCGGCGCGAAAAAAGTGCTTATTTCAAACCCAGCCGACAGCGCGGTCGACAATACCGTGATTTACGGTCATAACCACGATTCGCTTTCGGCAGATCAACGTATTGTGTCTAACGGCTCCTGTTCGACCAATGCGCTGATTCCGGTGCTGACGTTAATCGATCAGGCCTACGGCATTGAAGCGGGTGTGACGACCACGATTCACTCGGCCATGAATGATCAGCCCGTGATTGATGCCTACCATTCGGACATGCGCCGCACCCGTTCGGCGGTGCAGAGCATTATTCCGGTAGATACCGGCCTGCCAGCGGGGATCGAGCGTCTGATGCCGCAACTGGCCGGCAAAATAGAGAGCCTGCACGTGCGTGTGCCGACGATTAATGTCTCAGCACTGGATATCAGCCTGCAACTGACTGACGCCACCGACGCCAACGCCGTTAACGCCCTATTGGCCGGAGCGTCGAATGAGCGCTTCGACGGCATTCTGGGACTCACCCGGGAAGCCCACGCCTCTATCGATTTTAACCATGATCCTCGTTCGGCGATTGTCGATGCCACTCAGACCCGGGTCAGCGGCGGTCGCTTGCTAAAATTGTTGGTCTGGTTTGATAACGAGTGGGGCTTTGCCAACCGTATGCTGGATACGGCCAGCGAGATGCTTAACTGCTATCAGTAAAAGAGCATAAGAGGGATGACATGAGAGGTAAGGGAATCGTCGGTAATGCAGCTGTTTGGTGCCTGTCCGGTGCCGTGCTTCTGTTGACTGGGTGTGACAGTGCGCCTTCATCGTCAGATGACGGAGTTATTGTTATTGATGATCTCTTCATGTCCGTTCAGCTTAATCGTCAGGACAGTATCGAAGGCCTCGACAATATATCAGTCACGGTTGAGTTATTACGTGGTTCACAGCCCGCTACCGGTCTGGAAAGCTCACTGGAGCTTACTCTGCCAGCAGACATGACGGCGTCTGATTTTTCTGAAACTGAGGATGGTATTTACCAAACACTGCTGACGCCTTCCCGCACCGGTGAGTTTGAAATTACCGTCAGCGAGAACACCGTATTTGGAATTTCAGAAACCCTTCATCCACTGGTACTGGCCGACGTTCATGAAGACTGGGGCCAGCCCATGACGGTTGAAGGCCTGGTTAATACTGAAGGCTACGAAGACGGTATTGCGATATCGCCTGATGGCGAATATCTGTTTGTGCAATATTCGCCCGCGTACTTCAGTGGATTAATTCTCTTTAATTTTTCTCGTGGAGACGGCGGTTGCGGCGGAGATCGCCTGTCTCCTGAACGTTGCACACACCCCTGGATAGATAACACCATTGGTCCGGTCAGTGCTCCAGAACGTCCGGACTTTTACACCGCGCGTATCAGTAGTGATGGTACCTGGCGCCATAACTCTGTCTCCTGGGGAATGGGCGATGACACACTGAACCTGTTCAGCGTGTCGAATGTATTTTACGGTTTTAAACGCCAGCTCGACGGTAGCTACCGGGAGCCGTTTATGATCGCTTTTGATGATGAAGGCGATGGCATCAGCAGCCCGTTTGGATTGAGTGTCTTACCTGATTACGGCAGTTCAGATAATTACCTATTAGCCTTGTCGTTTAACGCCCCAGACGATACCGAATCAGTAGATTTTGATGACAACGGAACCGCCGATGCCGAAAGCCTGCTCGATGTCTATACGCTTCAGAGCGCTCTGGGAGACCCTGTCAATCTCGGTAATTTTAATTATTCGGGCACGCCCGGTACGCCACCCCAGCGGGACAGTAGCTTTGGTCTGACCAAAGTAGGCTTTTCTGATGTAGGCATCGAGGGCATAGCAGGAACGCAGGGAAATCCGCATTTATATCGTGAATCATCGACGGTCAGTAGTATCTGGACTGATGACGAATACGATGCGAAGGGCCCGGGCAGCGATCACGGCGAGCTTTCGGTATATGTGAATCTGACGGACAGCTACCCCTCTTCCAGCTGGCAGAAGGTGGTGCTACCTGCACCGGTTAATCTGGCTGACCCTTCGCAGGAAATACAGCCGTTTTTTACTGGCTCCGAACTGTATTTTACCCGCTCAGACGACACTGAGTTACCCGCGGTCTGGATGTCGCAATACAGCGGTACGCACACGCAAGCGGACTTCGGCAATACGGCGCTCTGGGCGACACCCGTTAAGGTACTGGCAGCGAGCTCAGATCAGGAAGTCGGGAATATCATCGCCATTGGTGAACCTACGGTGGGGACCATCGATGGCGACGAGGTGATGTTCTTTGTTTACGGGGTTGTCCGTGGTTTCGACGAAACCAGCGGCCTTGCCGACATCAATATGCAGGCGGGTTATGTTCGCAGACGCGATTAACTCCGATCACTGAACTGCAACTCGGCCAGCCGCTTATACAAGGGCGAGCACTCGAGAAGCTCTTCGTGCGTGCCGACAGCCACGATACGCCCTTGATCCATGACGACGATGCGGTCGACGTGCTTAATGGTCGACAGGCGATGCGCGATCACAAAACTGGTGCGGTTCTGCATCAGTTTATCTAACGCCTGTTGCACAAGGTATTCGCTCTGGGCGTCTAAGGCGCTGGTGGCTTCATCAAGCAGGAGTATTTTCGGATCGTGCAGAATCGCTCGTGCGATGGCTAGCCGTTGCTTCTGACCACCCGATAGTTTTACGCCGCCTTCTCCCAGATACGATTCGTATTGTTCTGGCAGCTGCTGAATGAATTCATCGGCATGTGCGGCCTGAGCAGCCGCGAGAATGTCTGCTTCGGTGGCACTAGGTTGGCCGTAGCGCAGGTTTTCCAACACGTTAGTGCTGAACAGCACCGGCTGCTGAGGCACCAGAGCAAACTGACTGCGCAGGCTTTGTAACTGCCATTCAGGTAATGGTGTGCCTTCCACCAGAATTTGCCCATGTTGCGGATCACGAAAGCGCAGCAGCATATCGAACAGTGTGGATTTGCCCGCCCCGGATGGCCCGACCAAGGCAATGCGCTCGCCAGCGCGTACCTCGAGATTGAGCTCGGTTAAAGCTGCTTTGTCGGGGCGGGAAGGGTAGTGGTAACTGACCTCTTGAAACGCAATCTGAGTATCGCTTTGCTTTATGGCAGGCGTCATATTGTTGGTGGGTGACTGTATGTCCGATTCCGCTGCCATCAGTTCACGAATACGCTCCGCCGCGCCCGCCGCGCGCTGCACTTCTCCGTAGACTTCGGTCACTGCCGCCAGCGAGCCGCCGACCATGATGGCGTAAAAAACAAACGCGGCCAGATCGCCGCCACTCAGGCTGCCGGTAATCACATCGTGACCGCCGACGTACAACATGCCAGCGACCGATCCCATCACCAGAATCATCACCAGCGCGATCATAAACGCGCGTTGGCGAATGCGCAGTAAGGCGACATCAAACGCGGATTCTGCCGCGTCGCCAAACTGTTTATTCACGCTGTCTTCACGAGTAAAGGCCTGCACGACCTTGATGTGTTGCAGGCTTTCCCCGGCCCAGGCGCCGACGCTGGCGACTTTGTCCTGGCTTTCGCGCGAGAGTTTTTTCACTTTGCGCCCGAAAAACACCATAGGAAACACCACCAGAGGCACGGCTACTAGCACGATCAGGCTGAGTTTGAGGTTGGTGATAAACATCAGGGTAATGCCGCCCACAAACGTGAGGGCATTGCGCAGAGCAAAGGAAAACGACGAGCCAATCACGGTTTGCAGCAGGGTGGTGTCGGTGGTGATGCGGCTCTGGATTTCGCCGGACAGATTGTCCTCAAAAAACGACGGTGGCAGCGTGACTAAGTGCCGGTAGAGCGTTTTACGGATATCCGCGACCACCCGCTCGCCGAGCCAGGACACCATATAAAACCGGAAGTAGGCACCGACAGACACGGCGACTACTAAAATCGAGAAGAAAACGACGGCGTCCTTCAAGCCCTCTACGGAACTTGCGGCAAAGCCCTCATCCACCATCAGGCGCACGCCCTGCCCCAGACTCAGCGTCAGCCCGGCCGTGGTGACCAGGGCAATGATGGCGATGATCAGACGAAGTTTGTAAGGGCGGATAAATTGCCAGAGCCAGCGCAGCATCAGAGATCCTCTGAACCGTAATTACACAAAAGGGTAAGCAGGCTATCGGCACTGACCGAGGTAAACAAGGTAAAGGTCAGTTCTGGGCGGTGATTGTCATGTGTGTGCCGATGAAACGCACTGTTCATGCTGGTATACTCCCGCGCGAATTTTGATCGATCTGGCTGGTTCTGGAACAGGCACCGCCAGGTCAAGAAGGCTTATCCGCAACGCCTGATAAACAAACGACTCCATTATCTGGGACATGACTATGACTGTTTTGAAAATGACCGACCTGGACCTGAAAGGAAAACGGGTTCTGATCCGCGAAGACCTGAACGTGCCGGTAAAAGACGGCAAGGTGACTTCTGATGTGCGTATCCGCGCGTCACTGCCAACCATTCAGCACGCGCTTGAAGCCGGTGCCAAAGTCATTGTGATGTCTCACCTGGGTCGTCCGACCGAAGGCGAATACGCTGAAGAATTCTCAATGCAGCCTGTGGCTGATCACCTCGCTGGCCTTCTGGGTCGCGACGTCGACGTTGTTAAAGACTTCCGCGCTGGCATCGAACTGGCTGACGGTGAACTGGCACTGCTCGATAACGTGCGCTTTAACAAAGGCGAAAAGAAAGACGAAGACGAACTGGCTAAAGCCTATGCCGAACTGTGCGATATCTTCGTGATGGACGCTTTCGGTACTGCACACCGCGCTCAGGCATCAACTCACGGTGTCGCTAAGTTCGCACCGGTTGCCTGTGCAGGTCCTCTGCTGGCGGCAGAACTCGATGCACTCGGCAAAGCACTGGATAAACCAGCTCGCCCGCTGGTCGCCATTGTGGGTGGTTCTAAAGTGTCGACCAAGCTGGAAGTACTCGAAAGCCTGTCTGACATCTGTGATCAGATCATCGTGGGCGGTGGTATCGCTAACACCTTCCTGGCGGCAGCAGGCAAGCCAGTCGGTAAGTCACTGTACGAAGAAGACCTGATTCCAGCGGCGAAAAAGCTGATGGAAAAAGTCTCTATTCCAGTACCAACCGACGTTGTGTGTGGTAAAGAATTCTCCGAAACCGCAGCAGCGACTCTGAAGTCTGCAGATGAAGTAGAAGCCGACGACATGATCTTCGACATCGGCCCGGATTCCGCCAAAGCACTGGCTGAACAGTTGAAAGAAGCGAAAACCATCATCTGGAACGGCCCGGTGGGTGTATTCGAATTCGACCAGTTCGGCGAAGGCACCAAGGCGCTGTCTCTGGCGATTGCTGCGTCTGACTCTTTCTCCATCGCAGGTGGCGGTGACACCCTCGCGGCAGTAGACAAGTACAACATCGCTGAGCAGGTGTCTTACATCTCTACCGGTGGTGGTGCATTCCTTGAATTCGTTGAAGGCAAAGTATTGCCAGCAGTAGCGATTCTGGAAGAGCGCGCGAAGTAAGAGAGGGTTCCCTTCTTAACCTCAGGAGACCCCAGCCAGGCTGGGGTTTTTTGTGCCTGACAATCAGAGTGGGAGTTCTCTCTTTGCCAGTTTGCGTCATCTACCGCCCTGATGCTGAAGTGACGCTCTGTGCAGTCGGGACCTGCTTAGCAATATCGGTAATTTCTACTTAAGTCTGAGAGGACAAATTGCTACATTAAGCACCTGTACAAATCAGGGACGAATCAGCAATGTCTGGCTATGAGTTTGAAGACGACAAAGGAAACCGCTACCGGATCACCAAAGGAGCTGGCCCCGGGTATGTTCATCCCGAGAATATCGGCGCCGGAAGCACCTTAGTCGCATCGGATATCTTCCGTGATGTTCCATTTCAATCTGTAGCCGGAGCAGGCAACCACTTCTGGTTCGATGTTCTGAGCAAAATACCTGATCTCCCTCTTCCACCCAAAGACGCACTGTCTACTGCGGTCGCCGGGTCTTATCTGACCGTTGAAAAGCTCGATACCGCGCTGGCCGTGGATGACGATGTAGCGGATACCCGACCAATCCTGCGTATTCAGATTCAACAGGCGCTTACTGAGATCATCGCGGGGGAACGCGCCGAAGCTGCTATGCACCAGCGCCAGATGGACAAAGAAGGAGCGGTCACCAAAGGCCTGATTTATACCGGTGCCTTTATGCAGGGGATCGGCAGTTCCGCTTGGGGAGCAGTGCTCTGGGCGAAAGAAGTCAGCGATCTTGTTAATCCCGTATTACTCATCAACCAGCAGGCGAAAGCCATTCAGGAAGGTTGGGAGTCCGATAGTTTCTACGACAAATACCGCGACAGTGTGCTCACAGCGCAGAAGCGTGAGTTGGTGGAGGTACTGGGCTTTGATCCAACTGCCATTACCGAACAACAGATTGACGAAGCCATCGCCATGGCGCAGCTGGTGCTCGATGATCCAACCTTGCGTGACATGCTCTATCGCTTTGTTAAAGACTACGCCGAAGCTCAGCATGCAATTGAAGTTACCGAGGTCGCGGGGTCCGGTGCATTTGAACTCATCCTCACGATAATTCTGGCAGCAGCGACCGGCGGCGTTGGTGTTGTTGCTGCTGTTGGTAGCAAGACGGCATTGATCCGTAAATTCCGCAAAGTCGGTGACTCATTAAGTGATTTCGCTAAAGTCAGCCGCAAGCTCAAATTGCAGGGTAAAAAGCGTAAGGCGAAAACCGGTAAAGCGGACTTTAAACAACTGGAACAGAGTCCAGTTGCGGTCAATAAAACAAACACCGACGGCGCAAATTCCGGAAAAAGCAGCCACGCCGATGCCGAGGCGGCGAAGTCATCCCCGGATGCCGAAGGCGCAAGCCATACCGAAGCCAGTAAAACCTGCACCAATGGCTGTCCGATCAGCATGGTTAACGGTGAAGAATTACTGGAACTGGTCGACTTCGAAATGGCAGGCCCGATTCCTTTCACCTGGAAACGTGTCTACCGCAGCAGCAATCTCAAACAGAATAATGGCCTCGGCTATGGCTGGAGCTCACCATTAAATCGCCGCTTATTTGTAGGCCAACAGGATATTCAGTACTTCGATGACCAGGGTCGATCCATTAATTTCAACCCGGTAAATGTCGGCGGCAGTTGTCGCAACAGAACTGAAAAGTTAATCCTGACCCGCACTGCAGAAGATGAATATCAGGTAGCCAATGCCAACGGCCAGGGCATTACTTACCACTTTGCCTCAGGCGCTGCGCGCGCTACCTATCGCGTGACGCGCTGGACGGATAATAGCGGCCATCAGGTGAATTTTGAATATCAGAATAATCTGGTTAAGCGCATCACGACCTCTGAAGGCGAAGAGTTACAGCTGACCCACGATAACAAAGGTCATGTAACGGCCGTAGATCGCGTATTCCGCCCTGAAAGCCGCCCACAATATGTGAGCCGTCAGGTTGCCTATGAGTTTAATGAAAGCTCAGATCTGATTACCTCATTTGATGAAATGGGGCATACCCAGCACTTCCGCTACGAGCAGCACCTGATTCAACAGCGTACGCTTAAGTCTGGCTTCAGTTATTACTTCGAATGGACGCATATCGGTCCGGATGCACGCTGCCTGCGTAACTGGGGCGACAAAATTAATGGCGAGCACGTCTACGACTATAAATTCGAGTGGGATCTGGATAACCGCACCAGCCATGCGACCGACTCCCGTGGTGGCCGCCTTTCTTACAAATTTAACCGCTTGGGTTTGCCTGTCTGGATTCGTCAGCCAGAAGGCGACGAAACACGTTACGAATACGACCGCAGCGGTAACCTGATCAAACTGACTGATCCGGCCGGCAACACAGAGCTGTTCCAGTACAACCACAATGGTCACCTGATCAGCCACACCAATAAACTGGGTTACACGCAGAATTTCCGCGTTAATGGTACTGGCCAATTAATCGAAGCCAAAGATCCGACCGGAGCAACATGGCAGCGTAAATACGACGCGCAAGGCCGTCTGATCAGTACCGCTGATCCAGCCGGGCGCTCCGTGCGAATGGATTACACCCCAGAAGGGCTTCTTGCGGGTGTCACAGATGCTGACGGCAATAAAACCAGTTATGTCTGGGATAACCACCGCCGTATTACTGCCGTGCGCAATCCATTGGGTTCGCATACCCGTTACTCCTACAACGAACGTGGACAGGTTACGCGGGTGGTTTACCCGAACCAGCAATCGCAGAACTTTGAATATAACGATGCAGGTCAGTGCATTGCGGTAACTAACAGCGACGGCAGCCAGACCAATTACCAGTACACGCCACATGGCCAGCTCGCGGCTGTGTCAGATCATACGGGTCGAACCACCCGCTACGAATACGACTGGCTATCTCAGGTCAGCCGTCGTGTAGACGCCAGCGGCCAGGCATTTAATTACCACTACGATGCTGAGCGGAACCTTGTTGGTTTAACTAACGAAAATGGCGAACGTTACCAGCTGAAATACGATGGCAACGAACGCCTGATCGAAGAAATTGGCTTCGATGGCCGGGTACAGCGTTACCAATACAATATTGCGGGTCACCTGATTCAGAGCGAAGAATACCGCTACATTAACAGCGAAATTCTGCCGGTAACCCGTATTGCCTACCGTCGTGATGCCGAAGGTAAATTGCTGTCTCAATGGCAGGAGCTGGGCCGAGGAAAAGAAGTAAACGAGCTGATTGCCGAATACGGCTACGACCCGGTAGGCCGACTGCTCAGCGCCAATAACCCGCACCGTCAGCTTAGCTGGGCGTATAGCCCGACGGGGCAGGTGATCAGTGCGATGCAGGACAAGCACGAGCTGATTCATAATTACGACAGCTCCGGTCGTCGCAGTGCGACGCAATTGCCGGGTGGTGATGCCATCCATTACGGCTTTAATCCGTTAGGTCAGACCGCATCGGTTCACTGGAATGACCAGCTGATCGCCAGCTTCACTCACGACGATGCGGGCCGCGAAGCGCTGCGTCAGTTAGGTAATGGCTTACAGCAAACTCAGAGTTTTGATCCGCAGGGGCGTTTACAACAACAGACCCTGATGAAAGCGGGCGCCACCGACGGTCACCAGCAACCACTGAACAAACGTAGCTACCACTACAGTGCAGCAGGGCAGATCAGCCAGATCGATGATCAATTGCGCGGCAGCACCCAATATCACTACGATCAGATTGATCGCCTGATAGAGGTCAGTGGCCCGCAGCCAGAACAGTTTGTACACGACCCGGCGGGCAACCTGCTTGGCTCACCGGACGAAGTAAATGGCCAGAACCGTAGTGGGCAGGTCACTGGTAACCGCCTTAATTTTCAGGGAGACCGCCATTACAGCTACGACGACCAGGGCAACCGCGTTGAAGAACGCCGTGGTAAAGACGGCCGCCAGACCACGCGTTACCGCTACGACCATCAGAACCGACTAACCGGCGTAGCCAAAACCATTGGCGACACCATGCGCATTACTGAATATCAGTACGACGCACTGGGCCGCCGTATCCGTAAGGTAAATAAAGACGAATCAGGCAACGTCACCGGCGGTACTGAATTCTACTGGAATGACGACGTACTCCTGAGTGAACAACCGGCAGGCATCAGTGCTGAACAGCAAGGCACCACCAAGGTGTACGTTTTCGAGCCTGGCACCTTTAAGCCGCTGGCGTTTGTTCAAGGTAGTAAGATCAACCACTACCACCTTGACCACCTGGGCACACCACAGGAAATCACCAACGCCAATGGCGAACTGGTCTGGACCGCACAATACAAAGCCTACGGCTCGTTAGCGCTTGCCGCCGTGCAGCAGGTAGAGAACAACCTCCGATTCCAGGGGCAGTACTACGACGAAGAAAGTGGCCTGCACTACAACCGCCACCGTTACTACGACCCGGAATGCGGCCGGTTTATCAACCAGGACCCGATTGGGCTGTTGGGTGGGGATAATAACTACCTGTATGTGCCTAACCCAGTGACTTGGGTGGATCCGCTAGGGTTGAGTTGTAAGGAGATGCCGATTACTGATCCGTCCAGGTTGCTTCCGGCGCCAAACTCATTGACCCCCGAGATGCCAGGTGCGGAAATTGTTAGTGATATTCTTCCTGAAGGATTTACCTTCAATCAAGCTGTATCTCCAGGGCAAAAAGCCCCCGGAAAATTCGGTACGACAGACAATATACCAAATGTTGACTATGTTCGAAACGAACTAGCTGTTATTCCCGATTTTAAAGCGGAGATATCTGGTGTGCGGACGGTTAGGGTTAAGCGCCCAGTTCGAGCTCAAATGAGTACAGTTGGCCCGCAAGTTCAAGATGGTGTTGTATATCCGGGCGGCGGATCTCAGATTGATGTTCTGGAGTATGATCGGAATAATCCATTTGTTGAGTTTGTAGGTGATGAAACTCCAATTAAATAGGGTGTGAATATGATAGATAACTGTATTTCTACTGACTCAGGCAAGACTATCGAGTGGGAGTTTAACTCTCGTAAGATTGTAAAAAAATACGACTACCAAGTTTATTTTGAGATTGGAGGGGCCGGGGATTATATTGTGGTTGTTGAACCTGATAATGAATTTAGCCCAAATAATGCGATAATATTCAACCCGGATGGGACGGAGCGAAAGAGAATAATTAATCCATTGTCGAATGACGGTGCTATATGTTTTGGTGACGTATATCGTGAGCGAGGATCAATTGTTCTTGTGTCTATATGTCCTCGTGCAAATTATGTTTGCGTTATAGATAGTGATGGTGGAATTACGAGCTTTCACGAGACGAGATAGTAACTACAGGGAATATTCCTTTCCCTTGTTTACACGTTGTGGATGTGAGTCCTATTTGAAATGACGAAGATTACTTATCCGAAGTATTCAGATGATTATGATCCTATCTCAGTTGCTTGGAGTTGTGATGAATCGGAGGTTGAGATTGATTTTTACAAGCCTATTTCTGCAGTTTTTTCAGAGTCAATGAACAAGGTTGTAGTGGAAGTTTTCGATGATGGGGTTATAAATTTCTATGATTTAAATGGGATTCTTAGTAACTCATTTTCTATTCCAGAGTTGGATGGATACAAATACAGAGGGATAAATAAGAATCTTAAGTCTAAAACGGGTGTTTCACTTCTTTTTTACCCGGTCAGGAAAGATGTTGGCAGTGAATGGCGGGAGATTGAGCAGTACGAGTTGGTGCCTGTAGAGGAGACGTTGCTGGGAAGTTATCTAGGAATTTACCGATAAATCTGAAATCCGGAAGATAACTGCTAAGGCATATATGGACGCTCCACCGGAAACTACTAAGCGAGTTACAGTTAGATCTTGGCTCGTTCTCGAGTAAGATGTTGAATATTACCTTTGATAATCTCGTTTTTGTTGTTGAAAGTAATCCGTCTTTTAAGGTTACTCCTAGTTTCTAGATGCATGTAGCAGTCGTTGCGAGTTTTTTAGTGAGTTTTGGAGCGTTATGGGGCTTTTAAAGGATATTGAGGATACGTTCGAACTTTGGAGGAGATCATCCTTGGTTTATAAGATTTTATCTTTCTCTTTCGCTATGGCACCTTTGGCATCTATTTCTGATTCTGTTTTTCAATGGAAAGGTTTTATTTTATCAGGAGTTGAGTTTTATCGGACAGGCGTACAATTTTGGTTTCGAGAGGCTCTTTTTTATGTTGGTTTTGAAAGAAGTGTTCAAGTTGTTGATTACTTGATTTTTATTGGTGTTTTATACTTATCCTCAATTTATTCTGTTTTTATGATTTCTGAAATTTCTGTTAAAAGTAGATTGCTTTTGTCTATTAATTATATTTCCGCATTTTTTGTTTTGTTGCTTTTGACCTCTTCATCTTCGGGTGTTGCGTGGCTTCAATGGTTAGTCCCTATTGTTATGTATATTTCAATTCCGATTATTTTAGATTATCCGTATAAAATATCATGGTATGCGCCATTCATTTTTGCGATCGCCTCAGTTCCCATCTTGGCAGCTGTGAATATTGGGCTGACGCGTACCTCTTGAAGGGAAGTGGCAACTATTAAGACATATATAGATGTCTCCAGTGGTGCTGCAAAGCGGAGGATAACGTGTATGGGATATGAACCGCCAAAGCCTGTGCCTGCAAACGAGGTAATATTTGAAGCGACAAAGGAGCATCAAGGCGAACCTGTCTCGACAGGATCAATGTTTCATTTAAGCCCTCAGCAGTTGTTGGCTTGCCGGGATAGGGCATTGCAAGGTGACGTAGATAGTGCTGTGAAATTGTATGAATTCTATACATTCTCGGAAGTTAATAATAATGAACGATTATTTTGGATGAAAATATCTTCTGAGCTTGGTAATGCTACCTTGCAATACAACTACTCATTGTATCTATTAGAAGAAGGTGATCGAGAGGAAGCGATTAAGTGGGCCAATATCTCATCCTCAAACGGGCATGTAAAATCTAAAGAAATGCTTGATGATCTGACATTGAAATGAAGCTGCGTTGTATCTATCTTGAGAGTAATTACAAATATTTAAAATAAACAGGATTGGTTTTGTCGAACGTCAGTATCCAAGAAAGAATCACGCACCTCGCTAATCAAGGCCTATGGTTTCCTCATTCGTCTGAAAATATAGTGGGTAGTGAAGTCGGCCAGGGGACTCTGTTGGATAGAGCCCGAGGGGCAATGATCGGCTGTGCGGTTGGCGACGCCTTAGGGACGACTCTCGAATTTACACAGCCAGGCACATTCGATCCTATCAGCGATATCGTCGGTGGTGGCCCATTCAATTTGCAGCCCGGAGAGTGGACTGACGATTCCAGTATGCTTCTATGTCTGGCCCACAGTCTGACGAGAAGTCGTGGGTTTAATTTGCAGGATCAGATTGAACTCTACGTAAAATGGTGGAAGGAAGGCGCATTCAGGAAACTACTGGAACTACTGAGACAGTCATAGTAAGAGAGAATGGCTGGTTTCTGAAGCGTAAAACTTACCGATAGAAAATAGTTTATGGAAAACTAAAGTGCTGGCAACTTTTTGTGTTGTTTTGAACAGAAATTACGAATAGGAAGCGAGTAAAATTCTCAGAGTATCTGATGATGTTGCGGCTTAGGTTTTTTGCTTCAGGAAAGACGCAATTTACAGGCGGCAATGCCAGCAGCCCGCCTGCGTTCTCGTTAGTCGTCCCAGAATTTTGTGATTTTAGATTTTACTTCGTGAGCGGCACCGACAATACCTTTGAACTCCGATTCGAAATTTTGGCTAGTTTACAGCTGGCATTGTGAGATCTATATGAGTGATTACAATGAAAAGTACGATTTACTGGTATCCTCTGCGGTAGCTGCCCTAGAAGAACTAAAGAAATTTGAGAATCAAGGTTCTTCTTACCCTTGGGTTGAATCTATAAAGAATCAGATCGAATTCATTAAGACCCATGCCGAAAATAGAAAGAACCCCGTAAAAGAATTGGGTAATGGTAAAACCTTCAATTACGGTATTGTGTCTTCCCGGAATTTGACCTCGCCAGATGAGGAGGTCTTGAAAGACAAGTTGGATGATGTGACCGAAAATTTGCAAAATGTATGGGACGATTAGAGTGGTATCATTCTGACGGCAGCGGAAGACGGGCAATGTTAAGTATAGAGAAGCTTAAGCTTGAAGCGAAAACTTTAGAGAAGATGCTCTTGGCAAGTAAAAGTAGCTTTGCGCCCGAAGCATATGAATCACTCAAGCCATATTTTTCAAAAATTCAATCTATGGATCATTATGAGCCACTAGGAAGAGTAAGATTAGTCAGACTATTCATGGAAACCGATCTTAGTGACGATAAGAATCTTTTTGAATGCTACGGGAGGTTTGCGAATCTAGTAGAGGGGGTTAGTGTTTAAGTATCATATTATCCATATATTTAAAGGAAATTATTCAATAGCCTTGGTCAGGCGAGCGAATACCATAGTTATTTTCATGGGGAAGCATGTCGCAGAAGATAGCCATAGTTAGGCTGTTAGCGAGCGTGACCGGCTTCTGTAACCTAACACTTACCGAGAACAAATTGATTGTTGAACATTCAACTGCTGTCGGCGTTTTGTGTCTTCCCAGCGGAAATCTCGAATTGGAAGCGAGTAAACGTCTCAGACTCACCTGATGATCATACGGAGTGAGGGATTACTTCAGTACAGGCGTATTTCGCGGGCCGCAATATCAGCAGCTCTCGTCGATCTTAAAAGAACGGTCAGATTCAATGACTCTGTGTCACAGTAGCGCTTCCGCTCTTTGACCACCTTGCCGCCCGACATTCCTCCCCTGAGGTTTCTATCCCATCCTTTAGTGGTTAGAATACGCCCAGATTTCAAAACCGGTTAAGGTAACTCTCATGGCATTAATCAGTATGCGTCAGATGCTGGATCACGCAGCCGAGTTCGGCTACGGCGTACCAGCGTTCAACGTAAACAACCTCGAACAGATGCGCGCCATCATGGAAGCGGCAGACAAAACGGACTCTCCTGTAATCGTACAGGCCTCTGCAGGTGCTCGTAAGTACGCAGGTGCTCCGTTTCTGCGCCACCTGATTCTGGCTGCCATCGAAGAATTCCCGCATATCCCGGTATGTATGCACCAGGATCACGGCACCTCTCCGGCGGTATGTCAGCGCTCTATCCAGCTGGGCTTCAGCTCGGTAATGATGGACGGTTCTCTGGGTGAAGACGGTAAAACTCCGACTTCCTACGAGTACAACGTTGATGTGACTAAGCGCACTGTGGATATGGCTCACGCGTGTGGCGTATCGGTAGAAGGTGAGCTGGGTTGTCTGGGTTCTCTGGAAACCGGTCAGGCCGGTGAGGAAGACGGTATCGGTGCGGAAGGTATCCTGTCTCACGACCAGATGCTGACTGACCCTGAAGAAGCGGCTGACTTTGTTAAGAAAACTGGCGTTGATGCGCTGGCGATTGCTTGCGGTACGTCTCACGGTGCCTATAAGTTCACTCGTCCACCAACGGGTGACATTCTGGCTATTGACCGTATCAAAGAGATCCACAAGCGTATTCCGGGTACTCACCTGGTGATGCACGGTTCTTCTTCTGTGCCTCAGGAGTGGCTGGCGGTGATCAACGAGTTTGGTGGTGAGATTCCAGAAACTTACGGTGTGCCGGTTGAGCAGATTGTTGAAGGTATTAAGTACGGCGTTCGTAAAGTGAACATCGACACCGACCTGCGCCTGGCGTCTACTGGTGCGATCCGTCGCTTTATGGCTCAGAACCCATCTGAGTTTGACCCACGTAAGTACCTGAAAGAATCTGTGAAAGCGATGACTGAGATCTGTATCGCACGTTACGAAGCGTTCGGTACTGCGGGCAACGCTTCTAAGATCAAAGCGATCTCTCTCGACGATATGTTTGAGAAGTACCAGAGCGGTGCACTGGATCCAAAGATCGGTTAATCCGGCTTTCGATCTGAACTGAAAGAGGCGCCTCGGCGCCTTTTTTATTGCTTGGTCTAAAGCTCTGGTACGAGCGTTACAACGCAGTTTTATGATCTGCGAGGTACTGTGCCAGTGAACGTGGCGCATTGCCTGTGACCTTTTCAACAGCATCGGTTACGGTTGCCGTCCAGCCTTCACGGACCGGATAGAAGATTGAGGTCAGGAATTCGGCGTAATCCTTCGGCAGTCCGGCATCGACCATGCCGTCGATAAAGTCTGCATCGCTGATGGCGTTGTAGCTGACGGCTTTGCCGGTTGCTTCACTAATCATGCTTGCCGATTCCGCGTAAGACAGTGCTTCGGGCCCGGTGAGATCCAGCGCCTGGTTATCGAAGGCATCGCTGGTGAGGGCTCGAGCTGCGACCGCTGCGATATCGCGTACATCAATAAAGGCTGATTTGCCTTCACCTGCGGGCAACGCAATGACGCCCTGATCAATGCCAGCTTTCCAGAAGGTATGGAAGTTATCCATAAACCAGTTCGGACGCAGGATCACGTAAGGAATACCTGCGGCTTCTAAGGCCAGTTCAACTTTACGGTATGGGATGCTGTCGTCGGCGTTCACGCCGAAGGCGGTCTGAAGCACGACTTTCACACCATGTTCTTTTGCCGCGGCAATGACGGGTAGCAGCAGTGTGTCGGCACCGGTATAGCCGCCAGCGAGCATGACGTAAGCAGCGTCAATGCCTTCGAAGGCCGGACCAATCGTTGCCGGATCGAAATAATCAAACACGACGCCCTTTGCTGCACCGATATCTCTACCTGAGCGTGAAGCCGCTTTAACAGTGACGCCCTTCTCCAGCAGTGCGCTGACCAATGGCTGGCCAACATGGCCGGTTGCGCCGAGTACGAGTACGTTTGTCATAGAAGTATCCTCTATTGGTTAAGTAAGTATCTAAAAGAAACCATATGAGTAATGTATACTCATGCAGACTCGAACGTAAGAAGGCACTTTTACGTAACATGGTTTCCTCTGGGTAACCCAGGGTGAGATGCAGACTGAGGAGTTATCACTTGGAATTTGCTTACGATATATACGAAAACCGCTGCCCAACGCGGTTAGTACTGGACCGGCTTGCGGATAAATGGGCATTGCTGATTCTCGACCGGCTCCAGTCAGGCCCGGTGCGCTTCAATCAATTGAAGCGAGATATCAAAGGAATCTCACAGAAGGTATTGTCGCAGACACTTAAAAAGCTGGAGCGGGATGGACTGTTGGTACGGGAGGTATTTCCAACCGTTCCAGTGACCGTTGAGTATTCGCTGTCGGAACTCGGGACCACCCTGAACGAGAGTGTCTCTGCGCTGGCTCACTGGGCCGAACATAATATGGATGCGGTGCTCGCAGCTCAGTCAGAGTACGATAACCGAGCACCATGATAGCTGGCAGGTAATAACTAAGAAAAGAAATGCCAGTTTGAGGTTTGTCTGGTTTTCCTATCGGGACAGCGTGCTATATTTCAGTAAAGTCTGATCTGGAGCCATTCGGATGGCGTCGCTAAACGATGATTCGGTTAATCTGGCGGATTTGCTGGATGCCAGTCTTGCTCTCAAAGGTGAGCAGGCTATTGCTGTGGTGATTACCAGTCTGATTCGTTCAGCGCGAGAAAAGCTCCGGATGGAAGTCGGTTTTGTTTCGCAGCTGGTCAGTGGTATGCGCGTATTCCGTTATGTCGACGCTGCTATGTCAGTGTCTGTGATTCATCCCGGAGACGCTAACTTTCTGGAAGAAAGCTTCTGTCAGCGGGTCATCGACGGCCGGCTTCCTCAGCTTATGCCCGATGCCAGAGCACATCCTGCCGCATCTAAACTGAAAGCGACGCAGGAGATGCCTGTCGGAGCACATATCAGTGTTCCTGTAACTCTGTCAGATGGGTCAGTTTTCGGGACCTTCTGTCTGTTCAGCCGTTATGCGATTCCCGGATTGAATCATCGCAGTCTGGCGATGGTAAGGATATTTGCCGACATTATTGCTGAGCTGGTCGATAAAGCCTCGAACAGTGACCCTCAATCGGTACACCTCAGGCATGAAATTACAGGGTTATTTGCAGAGAAAGCGCTCACTTTTGAGCCGCAGGCAATACTCGACCTGAATACCAGGAAGGTACTGGGCTACGAGCTGAAGCCGGTGCTGAGCCACAGTGGCGGGAGTCTGCGCTGTGCAGAGCTCATGATTCGTGAGGCGGACCGGCTTGGGTTATCCAGCATGACCGGCGTTGTTCTGATGGAAAGCATGTCAGCGGAGATCGCGCGCCTAGAGAGCTCTGCGTATTTCGTGATCAATATTACACCGGCCATGCTGCTGAAGTTTGATTTTACAGAATGGCTTTCCCCTGAAGTGAGCCGAAGGGTAGTTCTTGAGTTTTCGGAGCATGATCAGATATCCGGGTACCTGGAAATTAATCAGCGACTTCAGGAACTTCGTGATGCGGGGATGCGGGTTTCTGTCGATGGTGCAGGGGCTGGATATGCGAGCCTTCGTCATATATTACAACTGCGTCCCGAGTTCATTAAGCTTGATTCCAGTCTGATCAGGGGAGTATCAGAAAATCGTGATCAACAGGCGCTTGTTGAGGCGGTACTGCTTTTTGCGAGGAGTCAGGGGTGTGAACTTCTCGCTGAGGGTATTGACGATAATAGGGATTTAGAATACCTGATTCACGCCGGACTCAGCACTGGGCAGGGACCTTATTTCTCCTGAGCCAGAAAGTTCCGTTCAGATGGGGAATTATCCGGTCATTTATGTGGTATTTTGCGACAAGATGATATCTGTGGCGCTTTTTTGTTATTGCTGTATGGGCATGAGGGATGTTTCTCTGGCCGGTCCTAGTCGGCTTATGTGACAACAAAATGACGCGAATATGTCACGACAACCCCCTACTTCAGTCGTATTCGGACACTATGCCATCCACAGTCTGAGCAATTTCTCTCTAATGTCGTGATTTGTAGCCCTTTTAGCCTCATCGGCTGACTCTTTGCGCCATCCACCATTTTTTGATCTGACTTCGTCTCGGTAAGAATTGGGCGCTTGTGGCACATGTTTAATTACGACAGAGTGCTATAGTTCTCCAGTAACACAGTCCGAGGGCAACGTAAGATGGACAGACACCCCGATGTCGCGAGGCAACTCGCGGAGGTGATCAATGACCAGTCTCCACAGAGTGCGGAGACTTTGAAAACGGCAATATCGAGCCTGATACGCTCGGTACGTGACCGTCTGGATATGGAAGTCGGTTTCCTTTCAGAATTCAATGAAGACCAGCGGGTTTTCAGGTTTGTTGATTGCGCGCGGGATGCCAACCTGGTGTCTGCGGGCAGCTGTGGACCGCTGAAAGACAGTTTCTGCGAGATGATTGCCGACGGCCGCCTCAGTCAGTTAGTGCCTGACACCGCAGCCAGCGGTGAGATGGATCTCGTGCCAGAATTTTCTTTGATTCCTGTGAAATCTCATGTGAGCGTGCCCGTCGTATTATCTGATGGTCACACGTTCGGAACTTTCTGTATTTTCAGCCGCGAAGTAAAACCTGAGTTAAACAATAAAAGCCTGTTGCTGGTGCGGGTCTTTGCCGATGTCATCGCTGCGCTGATAGAAGATGCGCGGAAGGGCAGTGAAGAGAACCGCAAGCGTCAGGATATGATTCTTGGGCTGCTGGAGCGCGATGAATTACTACTGCATGCCCAACCCATCTGTGGCTTGCATGATAAGGGTATCCAGGGGTTTGAGCTTCTGGCCCGCCTCTCAACGGATCTGGATCTTTCTCCCGCTCAGCTATTTATTGATGCTGACCGTCTCGGTTTGTCAGCAGCCATTGGAATGCGGGTGATTGAGAAATCCCGCCATGCTCTTGCTGTTCTGCCCGAAGATGCGTATGTCTCAATCAATGTCACGCCAGCGTTTCTCGAGGCATGCGATATTACCGGGATATATTCCCCAGAAGAGAGTCAGCGCATTGTTCTTGAGCTGACAGAGCACGAAGAAATCGCAGATTACGATCTGCTCAATGAGAAGCTCCGCCCATTACGGGAATCCGGTATGCGTCTGGCGATTGACGATGCGGGTGCTGGCTACGCAAGTATGCGTCACATCCTGCTTCTCAGTCCGGATATGCTTAAGCTTGATATGAGCCTGATCCGGGACATCGATCAGGACAGAGACAAACAATCGCTTGTTGCAGCACTTCGTGGGTTTGCTCAGGTGCAGGGTTATAAGGTGGTGGCAGAGGGAATCGAAACCGAAGCCGAACTGGCCGAGCTCGAAACCCTTAATGTCTGCTGTGGCCAGGGTTACCTTCTGTCACGGCCTCAGCCTTTAGATACATTCCGTAAGTAGTACCTGCCCCGAAGTTGATTGCACTGCGCCTCAACTTCGGGAGCACTTTTTCTTAATTTCGCCCTGAATGTGCGTCGCAGATCAGTTGAGATTTACTTTGAGTCTGTTTCAGCGAGATCGTATCTCCTATCTCATACCAGTCAATCCGCCTTGTCATAATCATAAACACACTAAGCATCATAAAGAGAAGTATACTTCCCATAAGTAACGCATAGTCCTCTGCGGATATGATCCCGTACAGCAATCCATACAAGATTGTGATCATTGTGGTGAAACTAACAACTCCCTTCCAACTTGCGAGTAATGATGACAGGTAGCTTGAAATGAGCAGGGTTGATGCCAGCGAAGCAAGCAGGTAAGAAAAGGCGAAACCAAAGTGTTCAGATAGTGACAGAAGCAGAAGATAGAACACCGCCAGTGCCAGCCCTACGAGAACGTATTGCACCGGATGTATCTGGATGCTTTTAAGCACTTCAAACAAAAAGAAGCCAGTAAATATCAACACAATAAAAAGAACAGCGTATTTAGTTGCACGTTCGGTTTTTACATACTCATCTACTGGTTCAATAAAGCTGACACTGAGATTATTTGATTTAAATGCCTCGCAGGTCTCGTGGATAAAGCATTTATCAAATGTATCTTGATAACTATTCGAAAGGTAGCTGGTTGCCCAGTCAGCGGAGAAACCATCCGGGGAAACATCTGACGCTCTTGGTAATAGTTGTCCCTGAAAGCTTGGATGTGGCCAGTCTGATGTCATAGACACGTGGGTTTCTTTTCCTGTCGGTGAAATACTTAGGCTGGATGTGCCCTGTAATTTAAGTGGAATTAGTATATCCAGAGTCTGGGATGCGCTGTCACTGTTCAGTGGCAATATGGAGTGCACTCCTTCTGATAGCTGTGGCAGATGGCTGCCAGGGATGATAGCCAGTGACTTGCTGTTAACCGTGAGGCCGGGGAGGCTTTCGATTCCACGGACATCGCTTATACCCAAAGATACGATAGCGGTTTTGAACTGATAGTCATCCAGCTCTTCTGTAATTCCGAAGTTAGCAGGAATGACGAACTTTGCTCTTATTGTGTTATCGGAGTGGTACAGTCGTGCTGAGTAGATTCCCCGGTAACGCTCTTCTGTCCAGAGGGCTGACTCGATTTCCAGGTCGTCGGGAGAAAAATAAAGCTGACCGTCGGTGTAGGTGTAAGAGATCTGTTTACCACCATCTTTGTTGAAGTAAGTCGTGCTGGACCTCTTTACATACGGGACGACTACTATCGGTCCCGTAATAATCTGAGCTTCGCTTGAGCTTTGGGAAATGTTGTGAAGTACAGATGCCTTGAAGGTCTGGCGCTCGTAAACCTTACTATTGATCATGCTTATTGGCAGCATGAGAAACAAAGATATAGCCGCGATGGTCAGTATCTTAATCGTTAATGTACGCATGGAGTTCTCCTCTTTCATTGTTAAGAGGATAGTGCCAGTAGAACGTGAGGTTTATATGAGGGTTGTGTGGAGAATTAATGAGCTTATGTCAGGTGAAATCTAAGTGTCGCGATTACCCCCTCACTGGTGTTCTCTACGGTCACATCCCCCCTATGCAGCGCCATAATTTCAGCGACAAAATTGAGACCTAACCCTGTACTTTTTTTGCTTGTGCCGGGGCGTGGCAGTGAGTAAAAACGCTCGGTAAGACGTTTAAGTGCATAGTCGGGGATGTTCTCACCTTCGTTGAATACAGTTACACACTTTCTGTCAGGATTGATAGTTACCACTATTTTCCGGTATGGAGGGGTAAACTCGATGGCATTATCCAGCAGGTTACTCAGGCACTGTTCCAGAAGAAATTCTTCTCCTTTCACATAAAGATCACCCATGTAGGCTTTCTTTATGCTGATGTTTCCCAGCGTGGTACGCGATGAATAGCTACGTATCAGACGATCTGCTACATCGTTGATAAGAACGTCCTTCGCATTTTCCAGATGTTGCTGCTGCTCAAGCTGAGATAACCTGAGCAGCTTTCCGATCAGATGTTCGAGCCTGATCGTTTCGCTGTTAATGTTTCTGATAAATTTTATCTGCTTCTCACGTGGCATGGGCTCCTGCAAGAGTTCAGATGCTGCGTGAATACCTGCCAGGGGACTTTTCAGTTCATGGGTCAGTGTTTGTATGTAGCGCTCGATATAGGCTTTGCCATCGAGCTCTATTCTCATTGACTCAAGAGCACCTGCGAGTTTTCTAAGTTCGTTGCTATGCACTTTAGAGGCCGCCAGAGATACTTTCTGACCACTGGCAACCTGATGAGCGTATGAGGTCAGCCTTTTGAGTTCTTTGCTAAGCCAGAGTGAAAACACCCAGCCAAATGTTATTCCAAGCGCAATAATGAATACGCCTGTGGTCATCAGACGTTTCTCTGCTTTATCGATATATGGCTGTAGTGTGCGGGTTGGCTTTCCTACACTGACGACACCTATGATTTTATCGTCATCTTTAATTGGTGCGCCTACATACATCACGCTGGACGTATCGTCATCAGGATTATCCCGCGTAGATCTAGCTCCGTACTTCCCCTGAAGCGTTAAATAAACGTCATTCCACTGAGAGTAGTCTTCCCCGACTGCCGTGTTTGCTGAATCGAGCAAGACGATGCCATGCGCGTCAGTGACATAAATACGATGGTTGACCTGTGATTTCGCGACGCCCCAGATGGATGCTCCGGGTTGTCTCATTCCGTATTTCTTGAGAAGGGCGGTTAACTGCTCAGAGGCGATACTACCGTTGCTGACTGGCTCTTTCAGAAATTCAGCCAGGAGGTTTGCGGTATCTACGAGAGTTTCTTCCGTCGACTGACGGACTCCTGGTTCGATTTCTTTCTGTATGGTATGTAGCACAAAATACCCACAGACAATGATAAAGACGACATAGCAAGCAAAGATGCGCGATGTCAGAGATTTCATCTCTCGCTTTCCTGATACATGTATCCAAAACCCCGTTGGGTTTTGATCGGCGACAGCTCAGGATTAATGGTTCGTAGTTTCGAGCGAATCTCTTTAATGTGAGTGTCGATACTTCTCTCGTAGTTTACGTCGCAAGGAATATTGAGCGTGTTGAGTAGCTTTTGCCGGCTAAACACTCTGCCCGGATGAGCGAGCAACGTATGCAGTATTTCATATTCGGAGCGGGTGAGCGGGACTGTCTGCTGACAGAAAGAGATGCTTTTATTGGCATCATTGATCTCGAATTTCGCCTTAGCTTCAGTGTCATCCGTCAGAGTTGGCGGGGCGATAGTGACACGCTTCAGGATTGTCTTAACTCTTGCGGCAACTTCACGAGGACTGAAAGGCTTAACTACATAGTCGTCTGCCCCAACTTCCAGACCGACGATTCGGTCTATTTCATCGGATCTGGCAGTCAGGAAAATTACCGGAACATCTGAGGTCTTGCGCAGCTGTTTCAGAGCCTCAAGCCCACTGATGTCTGGCAGCCAATATCTAAAATTACAAGCGCTACCGGATGTTGGAGAAGATATTTTAGTGCGGCTTCTGCCAGGTTAACCCAGTGGGTAGAAAACCCCTCGTTCTGGAGTACAAACTCAAGGCTTTCCGCGATCGAAGCCTCATCTTCGACGATCAGAATCTGGAGTTTCGAGTGGTAACCCTTCACCAGTTCTGTACTCACTCGTGAGAGGCCGCTGCCGCAGTATCTTTAATCTTCTGTACCATCGCCCGTAAGCCATTGCCCCGCGTCGGACTAAGGTGCTTGACGAGATCAACCTGAGAGAAATATTCGTCGACATCAAAGGCAATAATCTCGGCAGGAGTCTTATAGTTAAAGGCCGCTAACACCATGCCGAGCAGTCCCCGCACAATGTGGGCATCCGAATCAGCTTCAAACACCAGTGCTCCGTTCTCTGCTGATGAGTCGATCCAGACCTGACTCTGACAACCGCGTAGCAGGTAGTCATCCGTCTTTTTGGCGTCATCCATTGCTGGTAATTCTTTGCCAAGATCGATGATGTATTTGTATCTCTCTTCCCAGTCGTCGAAGAAGCTGAGGGTATCTACGATATCTTCGCTGGTAATGCTTTTACCAAAAGGACTTTCGAAGGACATGTTGGCTCCTTACAGCGTTTCGATGAATGAGCGGATACGGCGGGCGGCCTCGATGCACTCGGATGTTTCTGCAACCAGAGCCATCCGGATGCGATCAGCGCCCGGATTAATACCGTCAACCGTCCGGGACAGGTATGAGCCCGGTAATACAGTCACGTTCTGCTGCGCAAACAGTTGTTGTGCAAACGTTTCTTCGTTGATTGGTGTTCGCGGCCACAGGTAGAAGCTGGCTTCAGTCTGTTTTACATCCAGTACAGGGCTGAGGATTTCCAGTACGGAGCGGAATTTCTGGGTGTACTCAACGCGGTTAGCGATGACATGTTCTTCATCGTTCCAGGCAGTGATGCTCGCCAGTTGGGTGTGAACCGGCATAGCACAGCCATGATAGGTACGGTACAGGAGGAAGGGCTTCAGCAGATCTGCATCCCCCGCTATAAACCCGGAGCGCAGACCTGGCAGGTTCGAGCGTTTCGACAACGAGTGGAAAACGACGCAGCGCTTATAATCATGGCGGCCGAGCTGTTCGCAAGCTTCCAGCAGGCCCATCGGTGCATCTGCGCCATCCACATAAATTTCTGAATAGCATTCATCGCTGGCAAGGATAAAGTCATGCTCGTCGGCCAGCTCAATCAGTTTTTTGAAATCATCCAGCTTCAGAGTCGAGCCCGTTGGGTTGCCTGGTGTGCAGACAAACAGCAACTGACAGCGTTGCCAGACATCGGTGGGCACGGCATCAAAGTCGGGGTTAAAGCCATTCTCTTCGAGACAAGGAAGAAAGTGGGGTTCAGCGCCGGACAGGTAGGCAGCTCCTTCGTAGATCTGATAGAAGGGATTCGGAGAAACAACCAATGGGCGGTACTCGCTACGGTTAACGGCTGCCTGGGTGAACGCGAATATAGCTTCGCGGGTGCCGTTGACGGGGATGACCTGAGATACCGGATCCACGTGCTCCAGCGAGAAGCGACGCTCCAGCCAGCTGGCGATCGTTGAGTTCAGCTCAGGCAGACCCTTTGTCGTTGGGTAGTTTTCGACGCGCTGAAGCTCGGTGCGCAGGGTATTGAGTACAAACTCAGGCGCGGGGTGTTTGGGCTCACCAATCGACAAGGCAATATGCTCAAGATCTGCCGGTGGGGTGACTGCGCCTTTCAGTTTAGCCAGTTTTTCAAAGGGGTAGGGCTGGAGTTTGCTCAGATTTGGGTTCATGCCGCGTCCGGAGTACCTGTTATTCAGAGAGCGCGCATTATACCCCCTTTGGAACGACAGCGGACAGGCCTCACTAAGTGCCCGGTCTCACTGGCCTGAGAGGTAGTTTGTGAACAATCTGATGAGGTGTCTGCGAAGTGAGGCGTTCGATATCCACTCATTTTGTTGTGGATCGGTTGATGCAATGGCTCTGTGAGTCAGCGTTTCGAGTGAGTGTACGAGTATAAAGCTGGCCAGTTTCAGGTCATCACAGCAGATCTCTGCTGAGCGCTGATTCAGATAGCCCAGCACCAAGTCGGTATACAGGTTTTCAAGTCGATTCTGTTCTTCTCTGGGGAGTATCTGCGATGCATGCTCCGTCAGCACCGCATGCAGGGCTGGGTCCAGTGCATGTGCGTCCAGCATGACGTCCACCATGCTGGCGATGGCTTCGGGTACGGGCATAGAAAGGCTATCACTCAGTCGAACGGCAATCTGCTGCTGCATTTCACTAAGATGCTTTTCCGTCAGTGCCCGAAGCAGAGCCTGCTTGTTGGGAAAATACTGATACAGGCTGCCAATGCTGACTCCAGCGCGTTCTGCAATGTGGTTGGTGGTGGCTTTTCTGAAACCTTCGCTTCTCAGAATGTGAGCAGTAGCTTCCAGGATGCAATTTACTGTGTCCTGTGAGCGCGCTTGAGATGGGCGTCGGCGGGGCTTTGAGTGTGTGCTTCCGGTCATCTGGATCTTCCATAAAATGCGAGTAAACCGCTTCCGGGGCGGACGTTAATATGTTCTCCACTTTGAGGGGAACGAACGTGAAAGAACTAACTTACCGCAATCATTCATATTGGAAAAACTATCTGAAGTATTTTCCGGAAGCTTTGAGGCGCATGGACGCTGAAAAGATTCAGGAAGAATGGTGGCGCTGGGGGAGATCAGATATTCATCTGGACCGCTATGTGCCTACTAACGATGTTCAGAGTCCAGTAAAAGCGATCCTGCTTCATGGTGGGGGAGGTTACAGCCGCTTACTTGCACCGTATGCGCAATCCTTGTGTGAAGAAGGTCATGAAGTCGTGGTCCCTGATCTGCCCGGGTTTGGCCTGACGCGGGCAGATGTCGATGATATCGATTACCGTCGATGGGTTGCGCTTGTCATCGACCTGATAAAACGTGAAGCAGAGCTAAGTGAAGCGCCGGTTTTTGTGATGGGCGCCAGCCTCGGAGGCATGGTGGCATACGCCGTTTCGCGAAATAACCCTGATGTCCGCGGAGTTATTGCGACAACCTTATGTAATCCTGAAATGCATGACGTCCGTGAAGCGTTCGTAAGGTCGCCATGGATTGCCCGATATCTATGGCCCCTCTCTCGCCTGATTCCAGGCTGTGTAGCGCAGCGGATAAAACTGCCGATAAAGTGGTTCGGTAAAATGAAAGCTATCGCCAATAATCCGGATCTTTCTCTGATGGTGAGCAAGGATAAACTCGGTGGTGGCCGCTGCCTCCCATTGTCATTCCTTGACTCTATTTTTCGCTTACAGCCGCCTTCGTCGTTATCAGGCGATGCCCCTGTTCTTCTGATTCACCCTGCAGAAGACGTGTGGACGCCCGTTGCATTAAGTGATCATTTCTTTGCTGGGATTCCGGGACGGAAGTTCCGGGTCATTCTGCCGGAATGTGGTCATTACCCAATAGAAGAAGAGGGCCTCTCAGTTATGAAAACAACCATACTTAAATTTATCAGGAGCGAATGTGAAAGCTGAAAATATTATTGTTTATTTATGGATGTGTGGATTTATAGGCTCAGCGTGCATTCAGCTCATATTTCCGGAACCGTTCGCAAGCTATTCTACCTGGGACTACAATTCCGGATGGCAGTCTGAGCTCGCCATTTGGAACATAGGGATAATTTCCGTTCTGGTAGCATTAATACGAGTAGGTGTAACTCTGTCGCCCGTACTCCCCGGCCTTGCTTTCATGTCATTCCTTTTTGGTATGAATCACCTGGTCGCGCTTGTTGGTAACCCTGGTGCCTGTAGTCACTGGGCTGGAGTAATCGCCAACTTTGCGATAACCGGTATATACCTTATCTGGCGAATGAGCTCGTATGTCCCTCAGCGCAAATGAATCAGAACTGTTTCGAGGCGCGCCACCTGAATGTCACTGAGATTGAGGAGCAGTTCATCGCTGTTATTGCTCACAGTGACACCGATAGGCGTCGTTAAATCTCTGGCATACAGAGTGGCGCCGACGACCTCCCGGTGGGCGAACTGGTCCTGTATATCCTGAGGCAATTCGAGGTGTGTCAGGGTCTGGCTGTTTTCGGAAAATACGGACGCCAGTACAAACACCTCTGCGCCACTGTCTGTGGTGATGGCAAAGCTGCGTACTTCCGTCGTGTCGTCCGGTGTCAGAGTTCCTTGATATATGATGTCCCGGCCTCCGGTGAGGCTATAGAGGCTCGCCATTGCGTCACTGATTCTGTGATCTTCATTGCCTGCCTGAGTGCCGTAGTAAAACCAGCGTGACTGCTGTGGAGAGAGCTGCCGGTCGGCGATCCATTCCAGGTAGCGACCTGCGATTGCGAGAGCAGCGCCTGCCCCCAGTCCCCCGGAGGCAAGGTTGATCCCCACTTCTTCTGTGGTCCAGACTCCGAGGATGTTTGAGTGTACCCAACGATCATAAAGCCCTTCGAGCGTTGATTTCCAGTGATCAGGCGTGTTGGCATCGTAAGCGTGTGCGAGGTAATGAATGGTGATCAGATCGATGATTTCGTGCACCTGCTTCCCGGCGAGGTCCGGTGCATACGTCCCCTCAATTTCGTACGTAAGCAGGTCATCAAGAAACGCCTGTGAAGAGGGGGCGGAAAAAGCGGATACAGATCCCAGCGCGACGTTTACCCTATCACCGGTGGCGTTTTCTGCTTCCTGGAATGCCTGAACTGTTGGCGCGAGAAAGTACTCAACGTACGTCTGCATAGCAAATTCTGAATCACTCAGCCCATTGGTATCGCCATCAAAGTAATAAACGGCATTACGGGTGTAGCTGGAAGCATTTACTTCGTTACCTACTTGCCAGAAAAACTGGCTTTCTTCTCCCAGAGACGCGATGACTTCAGTGGCCCTCTCCCGCACCGCGGCCCGCCACTGTGTTCCGTGGTCTGCAATGATACTGTCCATGTAGTCTGAAAACTGATCGCTCGCCTGTGTCGCGTCAGGAGCAAGTTTGGCGGATCCCATTCCGCCGATTTGAGCGATGATGTCGCGCTCGGATGAGAGTTGGCTCAGTGTCTGTTTTTCCGCTTCCGTCATAGCAACGAAGGTCGCAGCATTCTGAATTTCAAGTTCATCACGCATTGGATCCCGTATGGGACCCGACCAGTCAAACGCCTGATACAGGCTGCCGAGATGATCGCTCAGACGAATCGTCGTTTCCGTGATTGGGTCGTCTTCAACCTGTTCTCCGCCATCGGCAATGGCTGTTGGCGGAGCTTCCTCATCATCACCTATGAGTGGGCCAGGGGATGATTCCGATTCTCCTCCACACCCGGACAGCAGCAAACAGAAGACAACAAATATGCGCAGCTCTGACATGATCCTTTCCTTGATTGCATCAGATAGCGACTGTACGACATTCCGGAGCGCAGGCCTGTGACCATCAGAGACAAATTTTCTGGCTGCTCGCAGGTTGAGTCTTATGAGTCATGGTGTTGTTTTTAAGCTGCGGCAGTATCTGCGACTCCCATAAACTGTCGCGGAATTTATCTCTGAACCAGTTCAGGTGGCCGATGCGCTTTTCGCCGATGTCTTTCGGGTTAATACGAATCATCTTGCGTTCACTGCTGGTGAAGAATGAATGCAGGTTTTCGATATTGCGGGCCGACATCATTTCATCGTCGCTGAACGAGATAGAAGTGATAGGAATGCTCACCGAGGCAAACTGATCACGCAGCCATTGGCCTTCGTACCCGACGGCATAGTCTTTGTTTTTGCACCAGCGCCACCACTGGCGCATCGCATTCGCGGGCAGGTCGCCCACCATGTTCAGGCGATCGCCTGGAAAGTATCCCTTCAATGTCACCGCCAGGGGGGCGATGCCGTACCACAGGGCCCAGACGAAACGTTTGGTTGCCGGAGAGTTATGGCGCCAGTAACCGCTGCCACTGGCCATGGTGATCGCTTTATCTATCAAGTTGGTCGATGGTGTCATTCCGAGTAGCTGGCCGCCAACACTGTGGCCGACCCAGTAGAACGTCTGGTCTGGGTAATTAGCACGAACAAAACGGATGATGGCTTCGCAGTCGTATTCGCCCCATTGCAGCATATTCGTTTTGATCTGCTTCAGAGGCTTATCAACAGATGCGCCCATACCGTAGTAATCAAAGGTGATGGCAGACATTCCCTGTTCATTCAGCCAGAGCGCGAACTTTTCGTAGCAGGCTTGTGGAACGCCCATTGCGCCGGCAATCACAACGACCTGCTTGCTTTCATGTTTGTTAAACAACCGGATCTGAAGTTTACGTGTTGGGTCGGTTGTCTGCAGTGTTTGTTCTATCAGTGCCATATTACTTCTCCGGCATCAGGTCAGGCAGGGATGGACATGCGGATCAGTGCGAGCAATTGCTCTTCGACATGATCCAGGGGTTCAGCTGAACGCTGCGCACGACACATAGGCACGGTGCCTTCAATAGACGCGACTATCATGGTGGCCAGCGACTGTGCCTGTGCCGACGGTGCGCCATGTTTCTCAAGCTGATCGGCGAGCAGCGCGCGCCAGCGGGCAAAGGTTTCTGCGGCAACATCAAGTGCGGCGTAGCCGTCTTCATCGGCGGGTTCGTCTACCGAGACAGCTAATACTGGGCAGCCATTACGAAAATCCGATTTTACAGCGTCGTCGCGCCAGTACTGAACAAACGCGCGGATCCCTGGCTCCAGACCCAGCGCAAATGCCTTCTCCAGTTGTTTCTCGATAAAGCGACCTGACATCTGTATTGCCTCGATAATCAGTTGATTCTTTCCATTGGGAAAATAGTGATATGTCGACCCGAGTGGCGTGCCAGAAAATTTGGCGACTTCACGGATACTGGTGCGGCTGACGCCCCGCTGAGAGATCATCAGTGCCGCTCCACCGACCAGGCGGCGTCGCACGGCGGGATCATTCTTAGCCATAAAGCCATACCTTCATAAAATCATCTTGTTATAACGAGTGTTATAATTTAGCATCAGTTCAAATCGTAAACAATTGCCTGTGTCAGGTGAGAGAGGCTTGAGTGAATATTTCAGTGACGGAAACCCGGGAAGACACGACGGCCTGCATTCTGTGTTCGCGCAACTGCGGGCTGTCTGTCGAGGTTGATGCCACGGGCTTTAAGAAAATCCGCGGCGATGACGCGCACCCGATGTCACAAGGCTATATCTGTCAGAAAGCTGCGCGGCTGGAGTACTATCAGAACAACGCGGATCGTCTGAGTCAGCCCCTAAAAAGAAAAGAAGACGGCACCTTCGAAGAGATCTCATGGGATCAGGCGATCAATGAAATCGCGGTAAAAATGACGGCTATCCGTGATACCCACGGTGGTGAAGCCTTTGCGACCTGTGGCGGTGGCGGACAGGGGAATCACCTCGGCGGTGGTTATCTCGGGCAGCTGCGTGCGGCGATGAAGAGTTACTTCAATTACAACTCACTGGGGCAGGAGAAGACCGGTGACTTCTGGCTGAATGGTCGACTGTTTGGCAGTCAGACATGCCACATCACCGAAGATGTCGAGCACTCTGATTTTGTGATTTTTCTCGGCTGTAATCCGTTTCAGGCTCACGGCATACCTAATGCCCGCCATACCCTGAAGGAAATCAGTAAAGATCCGGCACGGACTATGGTGGTGATTGATCCGCGCCGTACCGAAACCGCGAAGATGGCCGATATCCATCTGCAGCTCAAGCCCGGTACGGATGCCTATCTGCTCAGTGCGATTCTGGCCATCATTGTGAATGAAGGCCTTCAGGCAAAAGAATTTCTGGCCGAACACTGTACCGGTTTTGCCAGTGTGGAGCGTTACCTGAAATCGGTGCCTGTTGCAGAGTTTATCCGCCGTGCCGATGTAAACCCCGACGACGTGTACGCTGTAGCACGAGGTCTGGCGACAGCAAAGTCCGGCTGCGTGCGTGCTGATCTGGGTATTCAACACTCTATCCGCACCACATTGAACGGATATTTCGAAAAGCTGCTGTATCTGGTGACTGGGCAATTCGGTAAGTGCGGCGCCAACAACCTGCACACCACCATTGTTCCGATTCTTACGGATACCGATGAGCGTAATCCCAAGTATCGCCGCAGCGTCTATCACAAGATGTTCGCAGTCTCGGGCATTCTGCCGCCGAATATTCTGGCTGATGAAATTCTGCTGGCAGGGGAGAAATGCATCCGCTCAATCTTTGTCGACAGCTGTAACCCGATCAATACCTGGGCCGACAGTGACCGCATGACGGAAGCTTTTAAGTCGCTGGAGTTGCTGGTGGTCACGGATGTTGCGTTGACCGAGACAGCCCGCCTTGCACATTACGTTCTGCCGGCGGCATCGCAGTTCGAAAAGTGGGAGTTCACAGGGTTCAATCTCGAGTTTCCGGTGAATGGGTTTCATCTTCGCCACCCATTATTTCCGGCGCACGGGAATACTTTACCAGAGCCTGAGATCTACACCCGGATTCTCGAAGCTATGGGTAAAATTCCCAAAGACTTCCCGGTGATGAAGGCGATTGCGAAAAAAGAACCGAAAGGAACTTTCCACCTCGGCTTTCTGATTTCGCTGGCAGCGAAGTTAATGACTGATAAAAAGCTGCAGCCGTTTGCCGCATCCATTCTCTATCGCACGTTAGGGAGTACGTTGCCGAATAAGGGAGCCGCCGCTGCCATTATGTTGCCGCTGTCGATTGTGACCTCTATGCGCTATCACGATGGCGTGAAGCGGGCGGGCTATAAAGGCAATCGCTTTACCTCAGGCGTCCGACTATTCCGCGCAATTCTGCGTGAACGTTCGGGGCTGGTGTATATCCGTCAGAACTACGAGGACGTCTGGTCGTTGGTGGCCAATAAAGATCAGAAAATTCATCTGCGTATTCCTGAAATGCTGGATGAAGCGTTGGCGCTGTTAAGAGAGCCAGTAGACCACGACAAACCCTTTACCCTGATCGCGGGTGAGCGTCGTGCCTATAACGCCAATCAGATTTTCCGTGATCCTCAGTGGCGCAAAATCGATAAAACCGGTGCCATGCGCATTCACCCTGAGGATGCCCAAGAGCTCGGGCTGGTGGCGGGCGATCAGGTGACTTGCGATTCCGGCTACGCCAACATCAGGGTTGATATCATGATCGACGACACCATGCGCAGACGTGTTGTGGCCTTGCCCCATGGCTATGCCATTACCTACGATAATGGCGAAGAAGTCGGTCCGGCGCTCAACCGTCTGATGCCGTCGACCCATTGTGATCCGTTCTCGCGCACGCCGTCGCACAAGTACACACCGGTATCGCTGGCGAAAGCCTGATCTGTGTTTTATTCAGACATAAAAAAAGCCCCGCCAGTCTGCACTGGCGGGGCTTTTTATGTGCTAGTTAAAGCAGGTCTTACTTAGACGCTTCAACGATACGCTTCATGTCAGTCATGTAGCCACGCAGCTCGGCACCAACCCACTCAACTGGGTGGTTACGGATAGCTTCGTTAACTTCGATCAGACGAGCGTTGTCGACAGAGTTAGACTTCAGCTTCAGGCCTTTACCAATCACGTCAGTGCTGATGTGTGGCATGAACTTCTCGCGCAGCAGAGGTACGGCAGCGTGAGAGAACAGGTAGTTACCGTATTCAGCCGTGTCAGAGATAACAACGTTCATCTCGTACAGCTTACGACGTGCAATAGTGTTCGCGATCAGTGGAGTTTCGTGCAGAGACTCGTAGTAAGCAGACTCTTCAACGATACCGCTTTCAACCATAGATTCGAACGCCAGCTCAACACCGGCTTTGATCATAGCAACCAGCATGATGCCGTGGTCGAAGTATTCCTGTTCGTCGATCTGAACGTCAGACGCTGGTGCTTTTTCGAAGCCAGTTTCTGCCGTCTCTTCACGCCATTTCAGCAGGTTAGCATCGTCGTTCGCCCAGTCTTCCATCATGGTACGGGAGAATTCGCCTTCCATGATGTCGGCCTGGTGCTTGCGGAACAGAGGGCGCATCAGTTCTTTCAGTTCTTCAGCCATGTCGAACGCAACGATTTTCGCTGGGTTAGACAGACGGTCCATCATGTTAGTGATGCCGCCGTACTTCAGAGCTTCAGTCACAGTTTCCCAACCGTACTGAATCAGCTTAGCTGCGTAGCCTTCGTCGATACCGTCTTCAACCATTTTCTCGAAGCCCAGGATCGCACCAGTCTGCAGCATACCGCACAGAATGGTCTGCTCGCCCATGAGGTCAGACTTAACTTCAGCAACGAAAGAAGATTCCAGACAGCCAGCGCGGTGACCGCCAGTTGCTGCAGCCCATGCTTTAGCGATGTCCCAGCCTTCGCCTTTAGGGTCGTTTTCTGGGTGAACAGCGATCAGAGTCGGAACACCGAAACCACGCTTGTATTCTTCACGTACTTCAGAACCTGGGCACTTAGGTGCAACCATAACAACAGTCAGGTCTTCACGGATCTGCATGCCTTCTTCAACGATGTTGAAGCCGTGGGAGTAACCCAGGCAAGCGCCTTCTTTCATCAGAGGCATAACTGCAGTTACTACAGAAGTGTGCTGCTTGTCTGGAGTCAGGTTCATAACCAGGTCAGCAGTCGGGATCAGCTCTTCGTAAGTACCAACGTTGAAGCCGTTCTCAGACGCGTTTTTCCATGACTGACGCTTCTCAGCGATCGCAGCTTCACGCAGAGCGTAAGATACGTCCAGACCAGAGTCGCGCATGTTCATGCCCTGGTTCAGGCCCTGAGCACCACAACCAACGATGACAACTTTCTTACCTTTCAGGAATTCAGCTTCAGAAGCGAATTCAGAACGGTCCATGAAACGGCAGCGGCCGAGTTGATCCAGCTTTTGCTGGAGGTTCAGGGTGTTGAAGTAGTTCTGACCCATTTCGTTATCCTCTATGTGTTGAAGCTACCTGCCTCGCCTACGCTTCTCATACGATGATGAAAGTAATAGGTTCAAAGCAGCTTCGTTATATGGTTGATATAAAAATTCGGGGCGAATGATAGGTGATGAGCATCGTTGCGTAAAATGCTATTATTGCGCGCATCTGTTGCAAAATTTGCAACGACATTCTTCTCCCGGAAATAGGTTATGGAATACAAAGACTTACAGGTCTTTCTCAGCGTGGTCGAGGCTCAGCATCTGGGTAGAGCGGGCCAGCACTTGCATATGAGTTCGTCGACACTGAGCCGTCGTCTTTCGCGTATGGAGAAGGATGTGGGTGCTCAGTTACTGATTCGTGACAGTGGGCCTTTGACTCTTACCCCGGCAGGCGAGCTGTTCCGTCAGCATGCGGAGCAGACTCTTGAAAGCTTCCAGGCGCTGCGGTCTGCTGTGAACTCTGAGGTGAGCGACATGGAAGGATCGCTGACTCTCTATTGCTCCGTAACGGCGAGCTACTCCTTTCTTGCTGACTTGCTTGCCCGCTTCCGCGAGCGCTACCCTCGTGTAGATCTGCGCATTCATACCGGGGATGCTGCCGAGTCGATTCCACGTGCTGATTCGGGGGATGCCGATGTCGTGATTGCAGCTCGCCCTGAGCAACTTCCCTCCGATCTGACTTTCAGGGCAATGGCGTCATCGCCGTTGCTGTTTATTGCCCCCAGGTCTATCGGTACTGTGCCACAACTCGCCCGGCCTGATATTGACTGGAGCGAAGTACCGATGGTGTTGTCTGAAAGTGGTCTGGCACGCTCGCGGGTAAATCAGTGGTTCAGCGCCCGGGGCATACGTCCACATATTTATGCTCAGGTAACAGGTCACGAGGCTATTGTCAGTATGGTGGCTCTGGGGGTAGGTGTCGGGGTTGTCCCTGAACTGGTATTGCAGAACAGCCCACTGGCTGGTCGGGTGCGGGTGCTTGCCGTCAGGCCAGAGCTGGAGCCATTTGCTATTGGTTTATGCGCCCAGACTCAGCGCCTGAACGAGCCACTCTTACAGGCTTTATGGCATACCGCTGTGCGATGACATGGCAGGGTCATCAAGTTTCCCCCATAATAGGCGGACTCTCGGGTTCCGGTAAGAATAATGAGCGAACAGGATCAGAAGGTAGTTAATGTGAGTGAGCACGACGAAAGTACTTCGGCAGAACAGGCAGTGACGCCAGTCAAACGCGACCGGAAAGGGATCTACCTGCTTCCTAATCTGTTTACGACGGGCGCATTGTTCTCTGGCTTTTATGCCGTTGTCGCAGCCATGAACGGCCATTTTGAGAACGCAGCAATAGCGATCTTTGTTGCTATGGTGCTCGATGGCCTTGATGGCAGGGTCGCCCGGATGACGAATACACAGAGTGACTTTGGCGCCGAGTATGACAGCCTTGCTGATATGGTGTCGTTTGGTGTTGCTCCCGCGCTGGTGGCCTTCAGTTGGGCGCTGCAGGACCTCGGCAAGGTCGGGTGGGTTGCTGCTTTCGTATACTGTGCCGGTGCGGCCCTGCGCCTTGCCCGTTTTAATACTCAGCTGGCGGTCGCAGATAAGAATTACTTCACCGGACTGGCCAGTCCTTCCGCCGCGGCCATTGTCGCGGGTAACGTCTGGGTATTCAGCGAAACCGGGACTCTGGGGGCTGATGTTGCCTGGTGGATGGCTATTATTGTACCGGCCGCAGGCCTCTTAATGGTCAGCAACTTCAAATACCACAGTTTCAAAGGTCTCGATCTGCGCGGGAAGATACCATTTATGGCACTGCTAGCGATCGTTCTTGGATTCGCTATAGTGTCTATTGATCCTGCGACTGTGCTTCTGGGGGTATTCATGTTGTATGCCCTGTCAGGACCTGCAGTCGCAGTGAAAGAAAAGCTGTTTGATTAACGACAGACTTTTAAATGAAAAAGCCCGGCAACTTCACCGGGCTTTTTTGTCTGAGCTATTCAACGAGATACGGGGTGGTTATGTTGATCCGTAAAAACAGGTTTCCCTCGATTTCTGCCACAGAAATCACACCCAGAGAGGTCTTCCTTAACCGCCGTAAGTTTATGCAGGGAGGGCTGGCCGCCGCTGCAGGGCTGAGCGCAATGAAGGCATCGGCCCTGGTCAGGCCCGCTGATGCGTCAGTGAATGTGACAGGACCCGAGTGGCTTGAGCGAATGGTCGTTAATGCCAAAGAATCTCCGTTTGGCCGGGGTGAGAAAGCGGCACCGTATAGCGCTGCGACTCAATACAATAACTTCTATGAGTTTGGCATGCGCAAGACAGACCCCTATGAGAATGCTTCGGAGTTCAAAGCATCACCCTGGGTGGTCACAATTGAAGGTGAGTGTGAGAACACTGGTAGCTTCGCACTTGAAGATCTTATCCGTGGAATTGATCTTGAAGAACGAACCTATCGTCTGCGCTGCGTCGAAGCCTGGTCAATGGTTATTCCCTGGGTCGGGTTCGGGTTGTCTGAACTGATTAAGCGATGTAAGCCGCTTTCGTCCGCAAAGTATGTTGAGTTCGTTACGGTAGAAAGACCCGAAGAGATGCCAGGGCAGCGCTCAGTGTTCTCGACTATTGACTGGCCTTATCGGGAAGGGCTGCGGATGGATGAAGCGATGAATCCATTAACCATTATGGCGGTAGGCATGTATGGCGACGTGCTCCCCAATCAGAATGGCGCGCCACTCAGGCTCGTGGTCCCCTGGAAATACGGTTTTAAAAGTATCAAGTCGGTCGTGAAGCTGCGTTTCAGAGAGACGATGCCTGCGACTACGTGGAATGAACTGGCGCCGCAGGAATATGGGTTCTACGCAAATGTTAATCCAGAGGTTGATCACCCCCGCTGGAGCCAGGCCTCCGAGAGACGATTGCCGAACAGCCTTTTTTCTCCGAATCGCATTAAGACAGAAATGTTTAACGGTTATGGAGAACAGGTTGCCCACATGTATAAAAACATGGACCTCCGTAAATGGTACTGAACCTGACCATCCGTCGCTGGGTGATCGGGCTGCTGTGTCTTTTTCCTCTTATCTATATGGTACAGGCGATGGTGCGTGTACAGCTGGGAGAGTGGGACCTGTTGGGGCCAGAGCCGGGCAAGACACTGACACATTTCAGTGGGACCTGGGCGTTTAATTTTCTTCTGGGTGCGCTGGCGGTTACTCCGGTTGTGAGGCTGGGCAGGCAGAAGTGGTTGATGCCGCATCGGCGTATGCTGGGTCTGTATGCCTTCTTCTACGTCACATTACATGGAGTCGCTTATCTATGGTTTCTGCTCGGCTGGCGCTGGCAGGATCTTGCGGAAGAGGTTGTTGAGCGTCCTTATCTGCTTATCGGGACACTGGGGTGGTTGTTGCTGGTGCCATTAGCAATAACCTCTACCAAAGGATGGCAGCGCTCACTGGGGCGAAGATGGAAGGCTCTCCATCGTTTGTCTTATATAGTGGTGGTGCTTGCCTCTGTTCACTATTTATTACAAATCCGGGCTGGATGGTTTGAGCCGGTTGCCTACACTGTCCTGACGGTCATCCTCTTGTCGTTACGGACTAAGAAATCTTTCTGAAAATTTTTTACAGAAATCGGTTGACCCAAATCGCCGCATCTCTATAATGCGCCGCTCCTGATCGTTACCCAGCAAGCGCTGACAGCGACCAGGAAAACGGGTCAAAAAAAGGTGTTGACCAAGTCTGAAAAGACTGTAGAATGCGCCGCCTGATCCGACAGAGACCTCCTCGGAGTGATCTGGT